>Ga0081606_1000567_pt1 | contig 14457 bp, 11 predicted proteins | sample EareggfetidaYelm_FD_71127 | JGI IMG/M metagenome (GOLD analysis project Ga0081606, IMG submission 71127) | Earthworm egg capsule microbial community from the University of Washington, USA - E. fetida Yelm (SPADES assembly) (version 2) | ecosystem: Host-associated > Annelida > Reproductive system... | reverse complement strand
TTTTCACATAAACGCAGCGTGCTGTTGGTGGACGAGCCGGACGCGCATCTGGAAATTCTGCGGCAAAAACAGGTGTACGTGCTGCTGCGCGACATTGCCAGCGAGAACCAATCACAAGTGGTGATGGTGACGCACTCCGAGGTCATCCTGGATGAGGCATTGGACAACAACCTGACCCTGCTGCTGGAAGGCCGAGCGGACGATCTGGCGAAAAGGCTGGATATACACAACAGCCTGAAGCATTTCGGCGCAGAGCATTATATAAAGGCACGCGAGCGGGGTTATGTCCTGTACGTGGAAGGCGGCACCGACGTGGACATGCTGCGGGCCTTGGCCGAACGCATGGGGCACCCGGTGGCCTCCATCTGGGACGAGCGCATCAATACGTTTTATGTTCAAAACAACTACCCGCAGCAGGATACCCAGGCCGAGTTGGAACGTGTCGAAGGCGGATTTGGCCTGAAACCGCGTGAACACTTCAATGGGCTGCGCAATCTGTTGCCCGATCTGAAAGGTCTGGCCATTCTCGATAACGATGAAAAAAATCAGCAAGATCGCATTGAAGGTGCGTTGGAAACAAAATATTGGCGGCGTTATGAAGTGGAGAACTATTTCATAACCCCGGACCTGTTGCGCACCTATGCCCGGAGCAAATACCCATCTGACGATTTGTTGGCTGACGAGACGCACTCGTCGATTGAAGAAGCCTTGGCCGAAGTCATCACAGAGCAGGTTTTCGATGGCGCACGGAACGATTACCAAGCCTGGACCAACGCTCCTCCCGACGCCATGCGTTTGGTGTGGGAGGCCAAGACCGAGCGGCGAAAGCTAAGCACGGTGGCGGAAGAATTTTTCAGAAAATTGGCAGCCAGGATGGGCGGGGCGATGCTGTTGACCAAAGGCGAACTGCACCGTTTGGTGCCGCTCGCACCGACAGCAGGTTTGTCGTCAGAAATCACGCAGAAACTCGATTGCTTGGCGGTACTGTTTGCCGTGGGACAAATGCGGGATGAGACAGTCACTTCGGGCGATGCTGATGTCGGCACCCTTGCCTCAGACCCCGGGAACGGCTGATTGGATTCCTGAATCATGCGTGCGCTTCGTCGGCGTCGCTTGCCGTACATGGGTGCTGCCTGCGCTTCGCCTTTGCGTTCGCGAACGATTTGGAAATGGAATTCGGCATGGACGCCCCGATCCTGGCCGGGTCAAGGGCTGGGGCAGGCTGTCTTTTCAACGCTTGCGATCGCGTTCGTCTTCGGGCCAGGCGGACAAGGTGGTGGTGTGCATGTTGGAAAACTCCTGTAATGCAGCCACAACGTGGTCGATTCATGGTCCGTTGACTGTGGCTCCAGAAATTTCTTCGAGCGCGGCAGAAATTTCCAGCCAGCGCTCTTCCAGCCGGGCGGTCTCGGCGTTTGCGGCTTTCAGGCGCCGGCCGCAGGCGGCGATTTCGGTGGCGGGCAGGGCCTGGTTGAGCTTTTGCTCCAGCGCCGACCGTTCGGTGGACAAAAGCGCCAGGCGCTGGTCGATCTGTTGCAGTTGCTGGTTCAGTGGGCGGGTCTTGTCGGCCAGTTGCTGGCGCGCCTGGGCGTCGAGCTTGCGCTGGGTTGCCGCAGCGGCGGTGTGTCGGGTTGCCGCAGGCTCGGTGTGTCGGGTTGCCGGGGCTGCAATGGGGGCCGCCGTTGCTTCGGCGCGCACGGAGGTCTCCGGTGCCAGCCGCGCCTGTTCGCGCAGCCGCTTGGCTTCGTCGAGCAGATAGCGCTGGTAGTCGTCCAGATCGCCGTCGAATGGCGCCACCACGCCCCGGCCGACCAGCCAGAATTCATCGCAGACGGCGCGCAACAGGGCGCGGTCATGGCTGACCAAGAGCACGGTGCCTTCAAATTCGTTCAGCGCCATCGTCAGCGCCTCGCGTGTGGCCAGGTCCAGGTGGTTGGTGGGTTCGTCGAGCAGCAGCAGGTTGGGGCGTTGCCAGACGATCATGGCCAGCACCAGGCGGGCTTTTTCGCCGCCGCTCATGGTGCCCACGGTCTGCCGAACCATGTCGCCCGAGAAGTTGAAGCGGCCCAGGTGGTTGCGCAGGTCTTGTTCGCGGGCGGGTTCGCGGCTGCCGGGGCCGATGTCCTTGGCCAGGCGGAGCATGTGCGCGAGCGGGTCGTCGGCCGGGCGCAGCAGGTCCAGCTCCTGCTGGGCAAAGTAGCCGATCACCAGGCCCTTGCCCTCGGTGATCTGGCCCGCCAGCGGTTTCATGGCGCGCGCAATGGTCTTGACCAGTGTCGATTTGCCCTGGCCGTTGGCCCCCAGGATGCCGATGCGCTGCCCGGCCAGCACCGAGCGGTTGACATGGCGCAAGACGGTGTTTGCCGTGCGCTCCTGGCCGGTGTAGCCGAACGCAGCGTCGGCGATGGCCAGCATCGGGTTGGGCAGTTGGCCAGGCTCTTTGAACCCGAAGCTGAAGTCGGCGCTGGCCAGCATCGGTGCGATCTTTTCCATGCGCTCCAGCGCCTTGACGCGGCTTTGCGCCTGCCGGGCCTTGCTGGCCTTGGCCTTGAAGCGGTCTATGAATTTTTGCAGGTGGGCGATCCGGTCTTGCTGCTTGGCCCACGAGGCTTGTTGCAGTTCCAACTGCTGGGTTCGCAGTTCCTCGAAACGGCTGTAGTTGCCGCCGTAGCGTGTGATCCGGGCGTTGTCGATGTGCAGCGTGACTTCGGTGATGGCGTCGAGGAATTCCCGGTCGTGGCTGATGACGATCAGCGTTCCGGTGTAGCGCTTGAGCCAGGCTTCGAGCCATACCAGCGCGTCCAGGTCCAGGTGGTTGGTGGGTTCGTCGAGCAGCAGCAGATCGGAGGGGCTCATCAGCGCGCGCGCCAGTTGCAAGCGCATGCGCCAACCGCCCGAGAAGCTGTTCACGGGTTGGTCAAGCTCGGCCAGTTTGAAGCCCAGCCCGAGGATCAGCGCTTGCGCGCGCGGCCGGGCGTCATGTTCGCCGGCGTCGGTCAGGTCGCCATATGCGTGGGCGATGGCCATGCCATCGCCATCGGCCTGGGCTTTTTCCAGCGCCGCGCGCAGTTCGGTCAGGCGGCTGTCGCCGCGCAGCACGAAATCGGTGGCCGGCTCGGCGGTCTCCGGCATGGTCTGCTCCACCTGCGCCATGCGCCATTGGGGCGGGATGAACAAATCGCCCGCGTCTTCGTGCAACTGGCGGGTCAGCAAGGCCAGGAGCGTGGATTTGCCGGCGCCGTTGCGGCCGACCAGGCCGATGCTCTCGCCGGGGTTGATGCTGACGCAGACCTGGTCCAGCAGTAGCTTGCTGCCACGGCGCAGGCTGAGGTTTTTGAGGGTGATCATCAGGAGCAGAAAAACAGGGCCAGGGCCTGCCTGGTCAGCAGCAGCACCTGGTCCGGGCCGGCGCTGGTGGCCAGCCAGTGCACGGGGTGCTGCGCGAACGCGGCTTCAAAGCCGGGCCGTTCATTGCCGATTTCCAAAACCAGCACCGCATTGTCGCTCATGCAGGCGGCGGCGGTTCTGAGCAGCGGACGGATGAAGTCCATGCCGTCAGCGCCGCCGGCCAGCGCGAGCCGGGGTTCGGCGCGGTATTCGGCGGGCAGGGTTGCCATGCTGGCCGCATTCACATAGGGTGGATTGCACAGGATCAGGTCCCAGGGGCCGGGCAGGGCGGACAGGCCGTCCGACAGTTGCAGTGCGATGCGCTGCTGCAAGCCATGCCGCTCGACGTTGATGCGGGCAACGGCCAGGGCCTCGGGCGAAATATCGGCGCCGGTCACTTGCACCTCGGGCCAGGCCAGCGCGGCCAGCACTGCCAGGCTGCCATTGCCGGTGCACAGGTCGAGCACCTGGCGGGTGTGCGCGCCCAGGAATTCGTCGACGCTGCCGTCGGCCAGCAGTTCGGCGATCAGGCTGCGCGGCACGATGGCGCGCTCGTCGATGTAGAACGCCACGCCCTGCAACCAGGCCTCGCGCGTCAGATAGGCGGCGGGTTTGCGGCTGTGCATGCGTTCTTCGAAAAGTGTGGCCACCTGCGCAAGCTGCGCCTGCGTCACCGGCCGGTTCTTCAAGGCCGACAGGTCGCTGTCCAGCGGCAGGCCCAGGCGCCAGAGCACCAGCCATGCGGCCTCGTCATGCGCATTGGTGGTGCCATGGCCGAAGGACAGGCCCGCCGCCGCCAACTGTCGCGCGCCGGTTTCGACCACGGCGCCAATGGTGCCGTCGACAATTTCGCCTATGGCGCCGCCGGCGATTTGGCCCATGATGGCGCCGGCGGTGGCTGCCTGCCGCCCCCTCATGCCGGCATCGTCGCTGCGGCCAATGCCTGCGCTTGCAGGTTTTCCAGTGTGCGGCGGTAGATGTTCTTGAGCGCTTCGATGTCGGTCAGCAGCACATGCTCGTCGATCTTGTGGACGCTGGCGTTGGGCGGGCCGAGTTCGATCACCTGCGGGCAGATGTGGGCAATGAAGCGGCCGTCGCTGGTGCCGCCGGTGGTCGAGAGCGCGGCGCTCAGCCCGGTTTCGGCGCTGATCGCTTGCTCGACGGCTTGCAGCAGTTCGCCCGGCGTGGTCAGAAACGGCTGGCCGCCTAGCGTCCAGTGCAGTTCGTAGCTCAGGCCGTGGCGTTCGAGCAGTTGCTGCACATGTCGTTGCAGACCTTCGGCGCACGATTGCGTGGAGAAGCGGAAGTTGAAGTCCAGCACCATCTCGCCGGGAATCACGTTGGTGGCGCCGGTGCCTGCGTGCAGGTTGCTGATCTGCCAACTGGTGGGCTGGAAGAATTCGTTGCCCTGGTCCCACTCGGTGGCGGCCAACTCCGCCAGGGCGGGCAGGGCCTGGTGGATCGGGTTGCGGGCCAGTTGCGGATAGGCGATATGCCCCTGTATGCCGCGCACGAGCAGCCGGCCGCTGAGCGTGCCGCGCCTGCCGTTCTTGACCATGTCGCCGGTTTTTTCGACGGCGGTGGGTTCGCCGACGATGCAGTAGTCGATGTTGTCGCCGCGTGCCTTGAGTTGCTCGACCACCACCCGGGTGCCGTCTACCGAGGGGCCTTCCTCGTCGCTGGTCAGCAGCAGCGCCAGAGCGATACGGGGCGCGGGCGTGGCCGCCAGGAATTCTTCGAGCGCCACGATGAAAGCGGCAATCGAGGTCTTCATGTCGCTGGCGCCACGGCCATAGAGCCGGCCATCCCTGCGGGTGGGCAAAAACGGGTTGCTGCTCCACTGCTCCAGCGGGCCGGTGGGTACGACATCGGTGTGGCCCGCGAAGACGATGGTTTTGACGGCTGTCTTGCGGGCGTCATGCGCATCCGGCACCTGCGCAACGGGCCGTTTTGCCCATAGGTTGCTGACGCGCTGCCGGGCCGGGCCGCTGTCCATGCGCTCGCATGGACTTTTCCATGGCTTCCTTGACGCCGAAGAAGTCGCCTTTTTCCACCAGATCGGCGATCAGACTGGTGTTGAGCAGGACTTCCACCGCCGGCACGCGGCTGGTGTCGAGGGTGCGCAGCAGGCGCTGCGACACGATGGCCCGCAGCGCAAAGGCCAGGTCGCCGAGCATCGTGGGCCGCACTTCGACCGGATAAAAGGACAGGATGCGGTTGAGCGCGTGGTAGCTGTTGCTGGCGTGCAGCGTCGACAGGCACAGGTGGCCCGACTGGGCATAGGCAATGGCGGCGGTCATGGTTTCGCGGTCGCGGATTTCGCCGATCAGGATCACATCCGGGGCCTGGCGCAGCGCGTTCTTCAAGGCGATTTGCAGCGACTGGGTGTCAGCGCCTACCTCGCGCTGGTTGATGATCGACTTCTTGTTGTGGAAGCGGTATTCCACCGGGTCTTCGATGGTCAGGATATGGCCCCGCAGATAGGTGTTGCGGCTGTCTATCATCGATGCCAGCGTGGTGCTCTTGCCCGAGCCCGAGGCGCCTGCCAGCAGGATCAGGCCGCGCTTTTCCATGATCAGGTCGCGCAGCACCGGGGGCAGGTTCAGCGAGTCGAAATCCGGGATCTGTTGCGTGATGAAGCGGATCACCACCGCGTAGCTGCCGCTTTGGCGCATGGCGCTGATGCGAAAGCGCCCGACACCGTCCAACGGCAGGCCCATGTTCAGCTCGCCGGTTTCTTCCAATTCTTCGATGCGGTTCGGGGGCAGTATTTCGGACAGCAGGTTGCGCGGCGCATCGGTGGGCAGGATCTGGTTGTTGATCGGCATGCACTCGCCGTTGATCTTGAGCAGCGCCGGTGCATTGGCCGACAGGAAAACATCCGAGGCGCCTTTCTCGCTCATCAGGCGCAAAATCCGCTCCATCGTGCCCATGACCGTACCCTCCGGTTGCGACATACATCACGTTGCACATCACTCGCGCAGCAGATCGTTGATGCTGGTCTTGGAACGGGTTTGGGCATCGACGCGCTTGACGATGATCGCTGCGTACATGCCGTAGGGCGCGCCATTGGCCGCGGTCTTGGGCAGGCTGCCGCTGACCACCACGCTGCCCGAGGGGACGCGGCCGTAGCTGATCTGGCCGCTGGCGCGGTCGAACAGGGGGGTGCTTTGGCCCAGGTACACGCCCATGCCCAGCACCGAGTTCTCCTCCACGACCACGCCTTCGACCACCTCCGAGCGGGCGCCGATGAAGCAGTTGTCTTCGATGATGGTGGGGCCGGCTTGCAGCGGCTCGAGCACGCCGCCGATGCCCACGCCGCCCGACAGGTGCACATGCGCGCCGATCTGCGCGCATGAGCCGACGGTGGCCCAGGTGTCGACCATGGTGCCTGCGCCCACATGGGCGCCGACGTTGACGTAGCAGGGCATCAGCACCGCGCCCTTGGCGATGAAGCTGCCGTGGCGCGCGACGGCAGGCGGCACCACGCGCACGCCGGCGGCCTTCATGCCTTGCTCGTCCAGGTGGGAAAACTTCGGTTGCACCTTGTCGTAAAAACGCAGGGCGCCGGCCTCGATGACGGCGTTGTCGCTCAGCCGAAACGACAGCAACACGGCCTTCTTGATCCACTGGTGCACGGTCCACTGGCCGACGCTGGCGCGCGTGGCCACGCGCAAGCGGCCGTTGTTCAGTTCGGAGAGCACCTGGGCGACGGCGTCCAGCGTTTCCTTTGGCGCGGCGCCGGCAGACAGGCTGGCGCGCTGCTCCCAGGCCTGGTCGATGATGGTTTGCAGTGATGAGCTCATGTCGATATCGATGATGGGGGTCGGTCCGCATGGGATCGGGCGAACTGCACGATGCGCTCCGCAGCCTGCATGCATTCTTCGGTTTCGGCCACCAAGGCCATGCGCACGCGCCCGGCGCCGGGGTTGTGGCCCTGGACTGCGCGGGCCAGATAACTGCCCGGCAGTACTGTGACATTGTATTGGGCCAGCAGGGCTTGCGCGAACCCGGTGTCGTCCAGGCCGAATGCGTCGGGCACCCGGGCCCACAGGTAAAAGCCGGCGTCCGGCAATGCGACCTGCATCACCCGGGCCAGCAGCGGGGTGACCCGGGCGAACTTCTCGCGGTAGCGCGCGCGGTTTTCCTGCACATGCTGCTCGTCCCCCCAGGCTGCGGTGCTGGCCGCCTGCACGCTCGGGCCCATGGCGCTGCCGTGGTAGGTGCGGTAGAGCAAAAAGGACTTGATCAGCGCCGCGTCGCCGGCCACGAAGCCGCTGCGCAGGCCGGGCACGTTGCTGCGCTTGGACAGGCTGGTGAAAGCAATCAGGTTCTTGAAATCGCCCCGGCCCGACGCGGCGGCTGCCTGCAGGCCGCCCAGCGGTGGCGGGTCATGGGCATAAATTTCGCTGTAGCACTCGTCCGAGGCGATGACGAAACCATGGCGCTCGCTCAGTGCCAACAGCTTTTGCCATTCGGCCAGCGGCATCACGGCGCCGGTAGGGTTGCCCGGCGAGCACAGAAACAGCAGTTGCGTGCGCTGCCAAACGTTGGCGGGCACTGCGTCCCAGTCCACGGCGAAGTTGCGCGCCGGGTCGCTGCAGGCGTAGTACGGTCTGGCCCCGGCCAACAGCGCAGCGCCTTCGTAGATTTGATAGAACGGGTTCGGGCAGACCACGAACGGCGGGCCTTGCGAGGGGTCGATGACGGTCTGGGCGAACGCGAACAATGCTTCGCGCGAGCCGTTCACCGGGAGCAACTGGCGGCCCGGGTCCAGCGCCAGTCCGTAGCGCCGCTGGAGCCAGGCGGCGCAGGCCGCGCGCAGTTGCGGCTCGCCGGCGGTGGCCGGGTAATGGCCCAGGCCCGCCAGATGCCCGATCAATGCGTCCTTGACCAATTGCGGCGCCGGATGGCGCGGCTCGCCCATGCCCAGGCTGATGGGACTGTAAGCCGCAGCCGGAGTCACCCCCGCAAAGAGCTGTCGCAGCCGCTCGAAAGGGTAGGGCTGCAGGCGGGAAAGCAAGGGATTCATGCCGCATATTATCGGCAGGGGTCGGGTCGACGGAATGTAAGTGTTGGTTACCGACGCGCTGCGCACGCGCTTGTGCCGCGAGCGCGTCTTTGCCTGTGCCGATTCAGTGCGGGCCTGCCTGCCGGCGCTGGCGCGCGCGTTCCAGGGCGGCTGCGATGCGCGCCTGGCGCGCTTGGTCTGCTGCCTGGTCTGCCTGTTCCGTGGCGCTGCCGGCTGCTGCGCTGCGCTGCGCCAACGGGTCTTCGCCCGGCATGCGCTGGCGATGCTGTCGATAGCGCTGGCGCGCCTGCTGTGCCTGCGCTGCGGACCAGGCGGCCCAGCCGGTGGCGGCGCCGCTGGCGGTGTCCAGCGCGATGCAGTCCACGGGGCACACGGGCAGGCACAGTTCACACCCGGTGCAGTAGCGTTCGATGATGGTGTGCATCATCTTGCTGGCGCCGACGATGGCGTCGGTGGGGCAGACCTTCAGGCACAGCGTGCAGCCGATGCACCAGTCCTCATCGATGAACGCCACCGAGCGCGGCCCCTCGCTCCCATGCCGGGCATTCAGCGCCAGCGCTGTCTGGCCGGTGATCGCGGCCAGGCGCGCCACCCCCTCGGCCCCACCGGGCGGGCATTGGTTGATCGCGGCCGCGCCCTCGGCAATGGCCTGCGCATAGGCGCGGCAGTCGGGATAGCCGCAGCGCGTGCATTGCGTCTGGGGCAGCGCGGCGTCGATCCGCGCCGCCAGATCGGCCAACGCGTCGGCGGCTGGCGGCTGGCTCAAGCCTTGCGCGCCTTGCTGCGGGGGGCCGGCGTTGCCGCCGCCTTGGCGGCCCTGCGGGCCCTGCTGGCCGTGCCCGGCCCGGCCGACTCGGCGGCCACGGCGCTGGCCGGCTCGGGCGATACCCAGCGCGTGGCTATCGCAGGCGCTGCCGGGGTTTTGGCCGCAGCGCGGGGCGCAGAAGTCGTCGGCGGCACCGCCTCGACCGTCTGTGCCGTCTGCTGCGCCGGTTCGCTGCCGGCCTTGCTGGCGGGGGTCACCGGCACTGCGACCGGCGCCTCCGCAGCAGCGGTAGCGGCCGGTGCCAGCGCGTTCTTTGGCGGCGACGGGTGCGCAAGAATGAAGTCGCGCACCTGGGGGTACACCATGTCGCGCCAGCGGCGGCCGCTGAAGATGCCGTAGTGGCCGGCACCCTTGACCTCCAGATGGCGCTGCGCCTGGTGCGCGATGCCGCTGCACAGCCCGTGGGCGGCCTCGGTCTGGCCGGAGCCGGAAATATCATCGAGCTCGCCCTCGACCGTGAACAGCGCCGTGCTGGTGATGTCTTGCGGGCGCACGCGCTCGATCCGGTCTTCGGGCGAACGCACGTCCCAGGTGCCGTGCACCAGTTTGTAGTCCTGAAAGACGGTCTGTATGGTTTCCAGGTAGTAGTCGGCATCCATGTCGAGCACGGCGTTGTATTCGTCGTAGAAATTGCGATGGGCTTCGGCACTGGCGTCGTCGCCCTTGACCAGGTTCTTGAAGTAGTCGTAGTGGCTGCTGGCGTGGCGGTCGGGGTTCATCGCGACAAAGCCCGTGTATTGCAGGAAGCCGGGATAGACCCGGCGGCCGGCGCCGGGAAACTTCTCCGGCACGCGGTAGATCACGTTGTTCTCGAACCACTCGAAGCTGCGGTTGATCGCCAGGTTGTTCACCGCCGTGGGCGATTTGCGCGCATCGATGGGGCCGCCCATCATGGTCATGGTCAGCGGTGTCTGCTCGCCACGGCTGGCCATCAGCGACACGGCCGCCAGCACCGGCACGGTGGGCTGGCAGACGCTGACCACATGGCAATGGCCATACTTGGCCTGCAGGTGGCGGATGAATTCCTGCATGTAATTGACATAGTCGTCCAGATGGAATGGTCCCTCGGACAGCGGCACCATGCGTGCATTCTTCCAGTCGGTGATGTAGACCTTGTGCTCCCGGAGCATGGTGCGCACGGTATCGCGCAGCAAGCTGGCATAGTGGCCCGACAGCGGTGCCACGATGAGCACCACAGGCTGGCCCTTGAGCCCGGTCAATGTGGCCGGGTCGTCCGAGAAGCGCTTGAAGCGGCGCAGTGCGCAAAACGGCTTGTCGATCTCGACGCGCTCATGGATGGCCAGACCGACACCGTCGACATCCACGGTGTGGATGCCGAACGCCGGCTTTTCGTAATCCTTGCCCAAGCGGTAGAGCAGGCCATAGGCTGCGGCCATGCGCTGGGCCGTCCCGGTCTGGCTCAGCGGGGAGCCCGGATTGCTGAGCAATTTGGATGCCGCCTGCGCAAAGTCGGTAAAGGGCTCCATCAGCGAGCGCTGGGTTTCGTAGAGGTGGTACAGCATGGACGGAACTCCGTTTTTGTTGCGTTGCAATATAGCAGCAGTTGGGGCTCACCCGCTGTCCCCGGCGCGCGCGGCATACGAGCGTAGCGCCAGCGCATGGACCTCGCGTGCCGGGCGATCCTTGAGCCGGTGGTCGCTCCACAGTTGGCGCCACAGGCGTGCTCCCGGCAGGCTGTGGCGCAGCCCCAGCATATGGCGCGCGATATGGGGCCAGGGCGTGCCGTGCAGCGCAGCCTCGCGCTCCATGTACGCCACCATCGCGCGCTCCACCGCCTCGCGGGTGAGTGGGCTGGCGCCAGCGCAGGGGCCGGACCGATCGGCGTAGTACAGCGCATCCCAGCGCGCCAGCCACCAAGGCTGGTGGTAGGCTTGGCGGCCCACCATCACGCCGTCGAGCAGGTGCAACTGCTGCTGCACCACGGCATCGGTGGCGATGCCGCCGTTGATGACCACGGTGAGCCGGGGAAAATCGGCTTTGAGCTGGTGCACCAGCGCGTAGCGCAGCGGCGGGATTTCGCGGTTTTCCTTTGGACTCAAGCCCTGCAGCCAGGCATTGCGGGCATGCACGATGAATACGCTGCAACCCGCATCGGCCACCACGCCCACGAAGTCGCGCACGAAGCCGTAGCTTTGCCCTTGGTCGATGCCGATGCGGTGCTTGACCGTCACCGGCCGATCGACCATGTCGCGCATCGCCTTGACGCAGTCGGCCACCCGCTGCGGGGTTTGCATCAACCGGGCGCCGAACGCGCCGCGCTGCACGCGGTCGCTGGGGCAGCCGCAGTTGAGGTTGATCTCGTCATAGCCCCACTGCGCGCCCAGGCGCGCGGCCCGGGCCAGGTCGGCAGGCTCATTGCCGCCCAGTTGCAGGGCCACGGGATGCTCTTCGGCGTTCAGCCGCAAATGCCGCTCGGTGCCACCGTGCAATACCGCGCCGGCATTCACCATCTCGGTGTACAGCCGGGTCTGGCGCGTCAGCAGCCGGTGAAAGTAACGGCAGTGGCGGTCGGTCCAGTCCATCATCGGCGCGACGGACAGGCGCCAGGGGCTCGGGGAGGATGGCACGGGCAAAAGCAAGTTGGGGGTGGGCGGTGGCGCAGCCGGGGCGTTGGCGTCAGTGGCGCAGCGCACCGGCAGGGCGGCGATTATCCCACCCCGGCGGCATCCGCTGGCGCAAAGCGGCTTTGCGTCAAACAGGCCGCTGGCGCACGATTTGCTTTGCACTATTGCTATTGAATGGGTAGCTTCTGGAGCACCTGCGCCTTCGGCTGCGGTGTGAGCGCCTCCGGGCGGCCGTGCAGCGCTCACGCACCCACGCTGCGGCGGTCGATCTTGCGGCTGAGCACGATGCTGGTCTGCGTCTGGTGCACGCCGTCGAGCTGGCCCACGCGGTCGAGCAGGGCGTCGAGTTGCTCGTGGCTCGCGCAGCGCAGGAACACCAGGTAGTCGAACGGCCCGCTCACGGCAGAAACCTCCTCGACCTCGGCCATCGCTTGCAGCGCGCGCAGCACGGCGGGCGCCGTCTTTGGCAGCACGCTGATCGAGCACCAGGCCCGCACTGTGCCGGCATCGAGCCGGGCGCCGAGCCGCACGCCATACCCGGCCACCACCCCCGAGCGCTCCAGCCGCGCAATGCGCGCCACCACCGTGGTGCGCGCCAAGCCCAGCCTGCGGGCCAGCGTGGCAGTGCCTTCGCGCGCGTTGGCCTGCAACAGGCTCAGCAGTTGGCGGTCGGTGTCATCCAGCGGTGCGGTCATCGGGGTTGTGCTCGAAAAAGTGATAACGGCCATCACGCTCGCCGTTACGACGAGCAAGAACCGGAATTTCGACGTTTCGGATACTACACATCGACAGCGAGCCGGCCTAGCATCAGGGCCTGCATCGCTTGATTTTCCCTGCGACCAGGAGCGCTGCCATGACTGACATGACCGACATCACCCACATCGCCCGCCACCCCGGCCACCCCGGTGACGGCACCAGCCACCTGCGCCGCCCGGTCAGCATCCTGGGCGCGGGCCATATCGGCTTTGCCATCGCCTTGCTGCTGCAACAGACGGGCGACTACGACATCCTGGTGGCCGACCGCGACCCGATGCGGCTGGCCAAGGTGGCCGCCCTGGGCATCGCCACGCGGCAGACAGCCGCCGACGCGGACTGGTCGGCCGTCATCGACGGCCGCTTTGCCGTGCTCGATGCGCTGCCATTCCATTGCGCCATCGCGCTCGCCAGCGCCTGCGCCCAAGCGGGCGTGCATTATTTCGACCTGACCGAAGACGTGCCAAGCACCCAGGCCATCCGCGCGCTGGCCGCCGGGGCCCGCAGCGTGCTGATGCCCCAATGCGGCCTGGCGCCGGGCTTCATCGGCATCGTGGGCAACGACCTGGCGCGCCGTTTCGAGCGCCTGGACAGCCTGCGCCTGCGCGTCGGAGCGCTGCCGCGCTACCCGCAGGGCGCGCTGCGCTACAACCTGACCTGGAGCACCGAGGGCCTGATCAACGAATACTGCAACCCCTGCGAAGCCATCGTCGACGGCCTGCGCACCACGGTGGCGCCGCTGGAGGGGCTGGAGAATTTCGTGCTCGACGGTGTCGAGTACGAGGCTTTCAACACCTCCGGCGGCCTGGGCACACTCACCGAAACGCTGGCCGGCCAGGCCCGGCAGGTCGACTACCAGTCGATCCGCTATCCCGGCCACTGCGCCATCTTGAAACTGCTGCTCAACGACCTGCGCCTGCGCGAGCGGCGCGAACTGCTCCGGGACATCCTGGAAAGCGCCATCCCGAGCACCGATCAGGACGTGATCGTGGTGTGCGCCACGGCCTGCGGCCTGCGCGGCGGGCGGCTGGCGCAGCACGCCTACTGCGCCCGCATCTTTGGCACCGAGGTGGCCGGCCATGCCCTGAGCGCCATCGAACTGACCACAGCCGCCGGCATCTGCACTGCGCTCGACCTGCTCGCCCAAGGCCGCCTGCCGCACAGGGGCTTTGTCGGGCAAGAGGCGGTGGCGTTGGCAGATTTTCTGGCCAACCGGTTCGGCATGGCCTATGCAGGGCAGGGGGCGCTGGTGCTTTGACTTCGGCGCCTTGGCGCGCCGTACCGGGGCGCAGCGGGTCAGTTGCCGAAGCCGCGGCGCCCGCGCAGGTAGGCAACGAGTCCGCCTGCGGCCATGGGCTTGCGCAAAGCGACGCGCTCGCTGCTGCAACGCCAAAGCCCCGGCACCCGATGCGGGGCCGCAGGTGTTGGGCAAAGCCGGCGGCACCAAGCTGTGTGGCCGGCGCATGTGTGGCCGACGCAGATCCGGCCCAAGCGCCGCGCGCTTTTTCCGCAACCGCCGGCCATATACTGCGCAAAGGCCCGATGCGCCCCGCCTCGTCCCGCTTCGTTGCCCCCGGCGCCTGCATGCTGCGCTGTACCCCGCAAGCCACAAAGGAAAGACCAGATGACGGATGCTCTTGCTCCCACCGGCGCCGATATCGCGGCCATGCCCTGGATCGAGCGACTGCTGGCGTTCGACACCACCAGCCGCAACTCCAACCTCGGGTTGATCGAGACCGTTCGCGACCACTTGCGCAGTGCGGGCGTCGAGCCCGTGCTGACGCACCACGCATCGGGCGCCAAGGCCAATCTGTTCGCCACGCTGCCCGCGCACGACGGCAGCAGCACCGGCGGCATCGTGCTGTCCGGCCACA
>Ga0081606_1000566_pt1 | contig 14522 bp, 14 predicted proteins | sample EareggfetidaYelm_FD_71127 | JGI IMG/M metagenome (GOLD analysis project Ga0081606, IMG submission 71127) | Earthworm egg capsule microbial community from the University of Washington, USA - E. fetida Yelm (SPADES assembly) (version 2) | ecosystem: Host-associated > Annelida > Reproductive system... | reverse complement strand
GACCAAGATGGCAACGCTGGGTGTTGAGGCAATCGTTGCATTCGCCAAAGACGGCACAAAACCAAAGGCCGGATTCAATGACACAGGTTCGGTTCTCATCACCGACAAGCCGGTCAGCGGCATCGACTCGAAAGATACGACATGGGGTGCGAGTAACTGCTGGGGCTAAGCCCGACCACCTCTTTGGCAACACTGCAGTGCGAGTGAGCCGCGACACAGGTTGCGGCTCACTCGCACTCAGTAAGGAATGAGAACCATGACTACCTCTCAGATGTCGGTGCCCGCCCACACCCCGTCGCAGCGCGGTGTAGCGCGTATCCTGCAAACCCCACTATTCGGATCCGTTGCCGCACTATTGGTCGCGATTATTGTATTCAGCGTCATCACACCCAATTTCCTCGCACCGAGAAACCTGTCACTGGTGCTGCAGCAGTCGGTGGTCATCGGAATTCTCGCCATCGCCCAAACACTGATCATCCTTACCGCGGGCATCGATCTCTCGATTGGTGCAATCACGGTTCTCGGCACGGTGCTGCTCGCACAAACGGCGGGTATCGCTGGACCGATAGTGGGTTTGCTTGTGGTGTTGGCGGTGTGCGTCGCACTCGGATCAGTCAACGGAGTGCTCGTGACTCTGCTTCGACTGCCCCCCTTCATCGTCACCCTGGGAGCGTTTACTGTCCTTGTCGCCGGAACCCGTTTGATCGCCGGATCGCGAACCTTCCCGGTCAACGACCCGCTTCTCACGCTCCTTGGAAACTCGATCACCATCGGCTCATTCACCACAACCTACGGCGTCATCGCAATGTTTCTCGTGTATCTGGTCGTCGGGTATGCGCTCAGCCAGACAGCGTGGGGCAAGCATGTTTATGCCGTTGGTGGCAACCCGATGGCAGCTCAATTATCCGGAGTGAAACGACACCGCACGATTTTTTCGGTGTACGCGGTGTCAGGCGTCATCGCAGTGATCGCTGCCTGGGCCGCCCTCGGGCGGATTCCTAACGCCGACCCGAATGCCTACCAAAACGCCGGCTTGGAGACCATCACGGCCGTGGTGATTGGCGGAACAAGTCTGTTCGGTGGGCGTGGGGGCGTGCTGGGAACCCTGGTTGGCACACTCATTGTCAGTGTGCTTCGCAACGGCCTGACACTGGCAAGGGTGGACAATCTGTACCAAAATATTGCTACCGGTGTGCTCGTTATCGTCGCGGTGGCCGTTGACCAGTTCATGCGTCGCAAGACGGCCAAATAGCGGGGAGAACAATCTTGACTCAACCAGCATCCCTGACTGAACAAGCACGCAACCAGCCCCTGGCACTCCAAGCGCGCGGCCTCGTCAAGCGTTACGGCAGCGTCACCGCGATCAACGGCGCAGACTTCGATCTGCGTCGGGGTGAGGTCCTCGCCGTGATCGGCGACAACGGTGCCGGCAAGTCGAGCCTCATCAAGGTGCTCGCCGGTGCAATCGTGCCCGATGAGGGAAAGATCACAATGAACGGCAACGCCGTTCATTTCCGCAATACGAGCGATGCACGTGCACGCGGAATTGAGACCGTGTACCAGGATCTGGCGGTGATTCCCGCGCTCGATATCACCTCAAACCTCTTCCTTGGCCGTGAGTTGCGCCGCAAAGGAATCATGGGATCGCTTTTCCGGCGACTCGATATGCCCGCCATGCGGTCGGAGGCATCCCGCCACATGTCCGAACTGAAAATCGGTACGACCTCGGTGTCGCAGGCGGTTGAGACTCTGTCAGGTGGGCAGCGACAAGGGGTTGCCGTGGCGCGCGCGGCTGCCTTCGGCACCGGAGTCATCATCATGGATGAACCGACCGCCGCACTGGGAGTTCGCGAGTCAGGGCAGGTGATTGAGCTCATCAGATCCATCCGCGATCGGGGGATCCCGGTGGTGCTGATTAGCCACGATATGCCCCACGTCTTTGAGGTCGCAGATCGAATTCACATACACCGACTCGGTCGACGCACCGCTGTGGTGAGCCCACAAGAACGCACAATGTCCGATGTTGTGGCCCTCATGACCGGTGCCGCCCGTCCCACAGAAACCGAAGCAGCGGGGGGCATCTAACAGTGCAGGGGGTGCCCGACAATAACGAGGGAGCTAACCCGCAGCGACCCCGAGGGCTGTTTGCGGGGTTAGCAACGCTGGACATCATCCATCGGGTTGGGGCACCTCCTGGCACCAACGAAAAGATCACGGCGAATGCGCAGTTCATTGCGGCCGGTGGACCAGCAGCCGGCGCAGCCACAGCCTTCGCGGCGCTTGGTGGTGAGGCAACGCTCGTGACCGTGTTGGGCACAGGGCAGGTCGCGCAGATGATTAGGCACGATCTTGCTAGCGTCAACGTTCACGTTGTGGATATCGCCCCTCACCTCGACGGAGTCGCCCCGGTTTCATCGGTCATCGTCACCGAGGGAACCGGAGACCGCGCGGTTGTGGGCGGGGATGCCGCGGGGCTGATTGTTCCCGCTCCATCGAGTGCTGAGCTTGCCCTGCTCCTGCATCCGGTTGAGGTGATTGTCGTTGATGGGCACCATCCGGCACTCGCCCGGGCGGTTGCCGGAGCCGCGAGCGCCGCAGGAATTCCCTCCGTGCTCGATGCGGGCCACTGGAAGCCCGTGATGACGGACCTGATCCCGTTGGTGACTGATGTCGTGGCATCCGCTGATTTCCGAATGCCGGGAACGGCATCGTCTGAGGCGACAGCGCGTCAGCTCATCCGTGGCGGCACACCCCACGTCATCGCGACAGCGGGCGCTGAGATGGTGCGCTGGTGGAGCGGCGGCAACAGCGGCACCGTATCCGTGCCGCGTGTTAGCGTCGTCGATACCCTCGGAGCAGGCGATGTGTTCCACGGTGCCTACGCATTTGCACGCGCACGAAGCATGGACATCGAACATCGAATCGTCTTCGCAAACCGAGTGGCGTCAATGCGGTGCGCAACGATCGGACCACGGCGCTGGGTGAGCGCACTCACCGAAACGCAATTGAACTGAGAACAGCCCCGGCTACAAGGAGACACGTGACAACACTGGACACCACCGAGACAACGTTCTCTGAGTTGGCAAACCGTGCGAGAGCCCTGGCAACCGAGGGAGCCCGCACGGTACTGGGTATCACCGGCGCTCCCGGAGCGGGAAAGACGACACTCGCAGAACGGCTTGTCCGTGAAATCGGACCCGAGGTTGCTGTTCTCGTATCGATGGACGGGTATCACCTCGCCAACACCGTGCTGCACGACCTTAATCGTCATCCCCGTAAAGGAGCCTGGGACACTTTCGATGCCCACGGGTATGTCAAGATGATCGAGCGAATTCGGGCACAGCGCGACCACGTTTCCCAGGGCACCGAGGGAACCATCTACGCCCCTCACTTCCGTCGTGACCTTGAAGAGCCGGTTGGCTCTGCTATCGCGGTTCGTCCGGAAACACCACTCGTAATCACCGAGGGCAACTACCTGCTTTTGGACGTTGAGCCCTGGGCACAAGCCCGTCGGGTCATTGACCACATCTGGTTCCTTGCACCGCCCGAGTCACAGCGAATGGATCAACTCATCCGACGACACGAGCGCTTTGGACGTTCAGCCGAAGAGGCACGCGAGCGCTCACTGGGAAGCGACCAGCGCAATGCAGAGATCATCATGTCGACCGCGGCGCGCGCCGATCTTGTGGTGCGGTTGGTCGATTAGTGTCGTCAACAAAAGCCCGACTCGGTGTCACACCCGGAGTCACCACGGCGGACTGCGACTGAGTTGTTACGCTCCGATCTCCTGGTACGCCGCGAACAGCAGCGATCCGTCGGGTGCCTGCATAACGGTCGGCTTGGCGAGATCATCAAGGACGATGAACCGCAGTTGCCCGGCGCGTGCCTTCTTATCGCGCTGCATTGTGTCAAGCAGCGACTCCCACCGACCCACCGGGTACGAGGTTGGCAGGCCGAGAAGTTCGAGCACGCTCCGGTGACGGTCAGCAACGACATCCGATAGCCGCCCCGAGAGGCGCCCGAGTTCGGCGGCGAACATCATCCCCACCGCGATTGCTGCACCGTGCCGCCACTGGTATCGCTCGGCATGCTCGACAGCGTGGCCGAGGGTGTGACCGTAGTTGAGAATTTCACGCAGTCCCTGTTCGGTAAAGTCTTCTCCCACCACATCCGCTTTCATCTGAATCGCCAGCTCAACGACCCGACGGAACTGCGGCGAATTCGGATCGGTCGCGACATCCACGGATGCCTCGATCGTGTCAAGAATTTCCGGGTAGCGGATGAATCCAGCCTTCACAATCTCGGCAAAACCCGCGAGAATCTCAGTGCGGGGCAGGGTGTGAAGCAGGTCAAGATCGCAGAACACGGCGGCCGGAGCGTGGAACACGCCAACGAGGTTCTTGCCCTCGGCGGTGTTGATTCCGGTCTTGCCCCCGACCGCGGCATCCACCATGCCGAGTACCGTCGTTGGCACCTGCACAACCCGCACCCCGCGCAACCATGTTGCCGCAACGAACCCGGCAAGATCGGTGACTGCACCACCACCGAACCCGATGATCGCGTCGGTGCGGGTGAAATCCGTCTGCCCGAGCACCTGCCAGCAGAACGCGGCAACCTCCACGCGTTTGCCCGCCTCCGCATCGGGAACCTCGGCGAGCAGCACCTGGTAATGATCGGAAAGCTCCTGCCGCAGTTTTTCAGCGCGGGCGGCGAGGGTCGGCGGGTGTACGATAAGCACCTTGCGCACCGCCGTGCCGAGAGCACCGGGAAGCTGAGCAAGCAGGCCCCGGCCAATGCGGATATCGTAGCCGGGCATCCCGGCGACAGCGACGGTTGTCACCGGCTCATCCCCTCTGCGTCCATCCATATTGCTCACTGTACTCATGCTGACTCGCTTGCTCCGCTTCTCGCCGACTGCCGTTCACTGTGTTCTGACACGGTTCCGCTGTGTTCTGACACTGCCGGCCCCTGTCCGGAGGCCGTCACACTCTGCCTGGCCATCACAGGCCCGATCGGCGGTGCAAGCCCCAAGCCGGTTATGATCTCCCGCACAATTTGCGGGACTGACCGCCGCGAGGTATCAACCCGCAACCGCGCGCACTCGTTGTAGATCGACATCCGCTCGGTAAGAATCTCACGCCACCGGTCAATTCCCCCCGTGGCCAACAGTGGTCGGTTTGACCCCTGCAGCCGGGATGCCGCGACCCTCTCGCTCACCTGCAACCAGACAACCGGTAATCCCCGCAGTCGGTCCCGCGTCAGTGGATCAAGCACCGCCCCACCCCCGAGCGAAACAACCGCGGGCTCGGTGATTGCCGCTGCCACCGCTTCCCGCTCCAACCCCCGGAAATACCCTTCTCCGTGCCGCTCAAAAATCTCGCTGATCGGGCCGTGCTCGGCCTCAACCCGACCGTCGGTATCGATAAACAGCACCTCGAGTTTCTGCGCGAGGCACTCGCCCACGTGCGATTTACCCGACCCCATCGCACCGATGAGGACGATGGGTAACTGCGGGTGAATGTGCGGTGCCATCACCGCATCCGGTGAGTGGGGTTTCCCGTGGCATCCTCGTGTGCACCCTCGGTGCGCATTCCGGGCGGGATGGCAGCGAGGTATCCCTCAAGGTTGCGGCGCGTCTCAGTAACCGAGTCACCACCGAACTTCTCGAGCATGGCATTCGCGAGCACGAGCGCAACCATCGCTTCAGCGACCACACCCGCGGCGGGAACCGCACACACATCCGACCGTTGATGATGGGCCGGGGCAGCCTCACCCGTTGCAATATCAACGGTCGGCAGAGCGTGTGGCACCGTCGCGATCGGTTTCATTCCCGCCCGCACACGCAACAGTGTGCCGGTCGACATCCCGCCCTCAATGCCACCGGCACGGTCGGTCGTGCGCGCGATACCGTCGTGGCTGCGGTGCAGTTCGTCGTGCGCGACTGACCCGCGTCGGGTGGTAGTGAGAAACCCGTCACCGACCTCAACACCTTTGATCGCATGAATGCTCATCAGCGCACCCGCAAGCCGCCCGTCGAGCCGCCGATCAGCGTGCACATGAGAACCGAGTCCCGGCGGAACACCGTAGGCGAGCACCTCGACGACACCGCCGAGGGTGTCGCCCTCTTTGTGCGCTAGGTCCACCTCGGCAACCATGGCGGTGGATGTCTCGGGGTCAAAGCAGCGCAGCGGGTCGGCGTCGAGCATCTCAACGTCGGACGGTCGCGGCCACGGTCGCCCCTCCGGCACTCGCACCGGGCCGAGTGCAATGGTGTGGGCAACGAGCGTGACTCTCAGTTCACCGAGGAATGCCCGCGCTACAGCGCCGAGCGCAACCCGAGCGGCGGTCTCCCGCGCGCTTGCCCGTTCCAGAATCGGACGCGCCTCAGTGAACCCATACTTCTGCATACCGACAAGGTCTGCGTGACCGGGGCGAGGGCGAGTGAGCAGTGCCCCACGGCCACGACCGAGTCGGTCTTCGGCGACCGGCTCAGCACTCATGACCTCGTGCCACTTGGGCCATTCGGTGTTACCGATGCGCAGGGCCACAGGGCTGCCGAGTGTGAACCCGTGTCGCACCCCACCCGAGAATGCCAGCTCATCTTGTTCAAACTTCATGCGCGCTCCGCGGCCGTAGCCCAGTTTGCGGCGAGCAAGATCAGCCCGCACCTGATCGAGCGAGATTGGGATACCGGCGGGAAGTCCCTCGAGAATCGCAACAAGCTCGGGGCCGTGCGACTCTCCGGCGGTGAGCCATCGAAGCATCCCCCTATCCTCCCATAGGCCCACAAACACCGACACCGTGTGAAAACCAGCTTCCACACCGAAAGGTCGTAAGTTCCTGCTTTGCAGTGCTCAAAACGACAATTGACGGCCTTTCGATGAGCACGTATAACCAGTGTGGCACTGCGCACACGGAGGTGCCGCAGTCACGGCAAAGACACCCGCGGATTCATTCAGCGTGGTACTGCACACGCGGGAGTGCCGCCGGGCAGACGGTAACGATTGCGTGCCACGAACCAGTATCCGAACGCGGCGAGCCAGCGAGTCGGTGGGATGCGAATAAGGTACGAGAGCAGTTTCCAGCCGCCGGGTTGGGCAGAAAGAAGCGCACCGACCGCAAGGTGTCCGCCGAGGGGGTCGCCGGAGGCATCCACAAACCATACCTTCACCGCCACGTCATCATCGGTCAGTCCGTGTTCGCCGTACGGATACCACTGAAACGGGATAGCGCGGAACTCGTGCGGGAGATGAGTGAGCAACCAGTTCACCGACGTTGTACAAAACCCACAATCGCCGTCAAAAATAAGAACGGGCAGCGAGGGTAATTCCTCCATGTAGTCGAGTGTATGCCCGGAGCCTGGTTCAGTGGAGCGAACCGAACGAGTAGCTCGAACCCCACATTCGTGTGGATGCCGTGACCCGGCGAAGAGTTCACCTCCATTACGGGCACCGAACCCCATATTCGTGTGGATGTCGTAGATGCTCAGGCTGCCCCATCTTTAACGCGATTGCGGCGGTCACAATCGCCACCGTGTCGCCCTGAGTGGCTGCAAAACTGACACCATTCAGAACAGACACGGGCTCCTAGCCGCGCGTGGCGAACTATTTGGATATCGATGCGGCCTCAGCGTGTGCCATGACACCGGGCTCTCATGTTTTGAACCACATGCATCTGTTCTTCTCTCCTCCGCACCTGTTTTCCTCGTCCTCCGTGCGATGAGGCTTGCCTGATCCCACCGGCTACCAGTTCATCGAGCTCCCGCGCGGACATCAGAGGCGGGCTATGTCACCGCATGACGCATTGCAGCGAGCACACGAGCCTCGTCGGGCAGCGACACACCCGCGTCACCGTGCAGGAAAATCCGCACCTGTGCGACCGCCTGATGCAGCAGCATTGCACGCCCCGGCACGATCTCTCCACCACCCGCCTGCCACTGCGCGGCGAGTATCGTCGGCCACGGGGCATACGTGACGTCAAGCAGAGTCGCAGCGGTCACAAGGTGAGGGTGCGGGATGACCCCGAGCTGCGCGTCACCCGGCACGGTACTGATGACCACCTCGGGCAGCAGCGCCGCCATCCACACGTCCCCACTCGAGGCGCATGAATCGCCAAGCGCTGCACCCTCCGCAAACCCACCAGACACCGCACCCGCAAACCCACCAGACACCGCACCCGCAAACCCACTGCGCTCCCCCAGCGCCGATATCGGTCGCCCCGAGACATCCACCCCAACCCGTCGTCCCAGCTCGATCAATCCTCCCTCGGCACCGGGTCGTCGCACGAGCACCGTGACGTGTCGCGCTCCCATCCGGGCAAGGGCAACAAGAGCGGAAGCGGCGGTGGCACCCGCGCCGATAATCAACCCGCGCTTGATTCGAGCCACCCCCGCTTCGGTGAGCGCCGCAACGATGCCCGCGACATCGGTGTTGTACGCACTCCGTGTCCGATCGGGCCACAGGCGCACGGTGTTCGCGGCACCGGTGAGCACGACCACGTCGTCAACCGCATCAACGAGCGGGACAATCGCGCGCTTGAGTGGCATGGTGAGGGAGAGGCCACGCCACGAAGCATCCCGCGACTGGATGAAGTCAGCGAGCGTCGCCTCGGTGACCTCGACTCGCTCATACTGCCAGGTGCTGAGCCCCAGTTCGCGGTAGGCGGCCGCGTGCAGCAGGGGACTTTGTGAGTGGCCGATGGGGGAACCCAGCACCGCCAGGCGGGTGGGTTCGTCGCCGGGCACCGACATCCCGGGCAGATCGGGAACCGTCACAGTCGCCACGATCCCCGCATCACCCGTACGACGGGTTGGTCTGCATCCACGCCTGCCACTTGGCCACCGCTGCGTCGTGCTCGGCGAGTGTCGTGGAGAAAATCGTCTCGCCGCTCTGCAGGTTCCATGTCACGAAGAACAACCACGGGCCATCCGCGGGCCTCAACGCAGACCCGATCGCCAGATCGCCGGGATTCGAGATCGGGCCGGGTGGCAAACCGGCATGCACATAGGTGTTGTAGGGGTTGGATGCATCGGTTCGTTCAGCATCCGTCGTGGTGACCCGGTCGGTGTGCCTGGTGCCATAAGCGATCGTGGCATCCGATTGCAGCAAACCGGTAGGCCACAGTTTCGGGTCAAGGCGGTTCAGGAAAACCCGGGCTACCTTGGGGTAGTCGGCCGCAAGTCCAGCCTCACGCTGAATGAGCGATGCGAGCACGATCGTGCGCCACCGCTGATCAGCCGACACACCCGCCTGGTCAAGCGCAAGGAAGGTGCGATCAACAAGCGTCTTGATGAGCTCTCGCGCCGCCATGCCCGGCGACACCGTATACGTGGCGGGAAAGAGGAAGCCTTCCAGAGTTTTCGCTTCGGCTGGCACTCCAAAACTCTGCGGTGATGCGGCAGCAGCCTCCAACTCGGTGAGCGGGATATGCGATGCGGTTGCGGCAGCCTGGAGGGCGTCCTTCATCGCCATGCCTTCCGGAATGACGAAGGTGTTTTCCAGTCTGTTTTTCGGGTCGAGCAGCGCAACGATCGCGGCACTCGCACTCATCTTCAGCTTGAGACGAATGACCGAGGGAACAAACTGTGGTGCGGGTTTTGTTGCGAGCAGAAGGTTATAGAACGCGTCATACCCTTTAATAACCCCCTGTTTAACGAGGTTGTGTGTAATATCGCTGCCATCATCACCGCTGTAGATAACGAAATCGACCGTTCCTTCACCGCTGCCAACATAGTCCGGATTCGGTGGCGGGAAGATTCTGTTCCACACCTTTGTCACCGGCTCATTGAGGAAATAATAGCTGCCCACCCCCATTGCCGCGACGAGGATGACTGCCACCAGGCATCCCCACCCAGCCTGCCGACGTGGCGCGCGAGATTTCCGGTTGGATGTCCCCGTCCACTGCCTCGCACCCACGGGCGCAACCGGCAGCGCAGTGACCACCGATCTATCCCCCTCAGACACCGCCACCGCACTCGTCGCCGGGGGCGTGTGAGACGAACGCATTTCCCGGGCCTCACGGCGGGTCAACGCTCTGCCCGAGTCGCTGGCGCCGGGCTGGTCGGCTTGGTCGCGCTCGTTGTTCATCACAGCGGGGGAAACCCTTCCTCGGTGCTCAGCACGCGACCGGGGGCTGTCCCCGATGCTCGCTCGGCATCAACAGTTTGTTGCAAAATGATAACGGCAGCAACCTGGTCTAAAACGTCCCGCTGTTGACGTGTCGATTTTCCCACCCGGTGCAGGTGCCCAGAAGCACTCACCGTGCTCATCCGCTCGTCAACGAGCCGCACCGGTAATCCGGTAGCGTTCTGCAGTCGGTGTGCGAAGCCCACGGCATCCCGAGTCGATGCCGTCTCCCGACCCGCAAGCGACAGGGGATGGCCCACCACGAGTTCAATCACATCGTGCTCCCGCGCGAGCGCCACGATCCGCTGAACATCCAGACTGTCCCCACCGTCGCCCGCAGGGATTCGCACGGTAGTTGCAGCACTATCGGCGCGCGCACGCGCGCCTACGCTCGCCGTAGCATAAGCCTCGGTCTCGGGCACTCGGGCAACGGTCTCGACCGGTACCGCGAGAATCCCGTCGGCATCACACCGGGCGACGCCAATACGCGCACGTCCCACATCGATCCCGAGCCGGGTTCCGCGCCGCACGGGTTATCGGCTGCTTCCCTGGTGTGCGGCAACCTGGTGGCGCACGGCATCGAGTGCCGCGGGGATCGCGGTGATATCGGTGCCGCCACCCTGCGCAAGTTCAGGTTTGCCGCCGCCGCCGCCGCCAAGAATCCCGGCGACAGTTTTTGCGAGCACTCCCGAATTGTGGCCGAGGTCGCGGGCCGCCGCCGACACGGCAACGGTCACGAGCGGTTTGTCGGCGACCTCAGCGGCGAGAGCAACGACGGAGGCGACATCCCCCAGTTTTTCACGCACCCGGGTGACCAACACGCGCAGTTCATCACCCGATGGCAACGCGCCGAGGTTTTCGACAACAAGCAGCACATCACCAACCCGCTTCGCACCCGCAGCAAGCGCGGGTACGCGGTCTCCGAGGGCTCTGGCCTCCATCGTGTGGATGCGTTTTTCCGCCGCTTTCAGGCTCGCGATAAGCTCTCCGACCCGCTGGGTGAGTTGCTCGGGCGCAACTTTGAGGGTGTTGGTGAGCTCCGACACGAGCGCCCGTTCGGCGGCGAACCGCCGGAAGGCATCGGCACCCACCAGTGATTCCACCCGACGAGTGGATGCCCCGACCGACGATTCTCCAACAATGCTGATTATTCCGACCTCGGTGCTGCGCCCAACGTGAGTGCCGGCGCAGAGCTCCCGCGACCACGGGCCACCGATATCAACCACCCGCACGAGGTTGCTGTACTTCTCACCGAAGAGCGCCATCGCGCCGAGCTCCTTGGCCTTATCGAGCGCCATCTCCCGAATGGTGACCTCAAGATTGTCGCGAATCGCGTTATTGGCAACCTCTTCAATCTCGCTCCGCACCTCGGGCGACAGAGCGCTGTTCCAGCCGTAGTCAAGGCGGAGGTATCCGGCTCGGTTGTAGGAACCCGCCTGGTGCGCCCGCGGGCCCAGCACCTGTCGGAGCGCGGCATGGATGAGGTGGGTGCCGGAGTGGGCCTGGTTGGCACCGCGGCGGTAGGCGAGGTCTACGACACTCGTCGCGCCGACACCGACGCCGAGTTCGCCACGAGTGACCGTGACGGTGTGGCTGATAAGGCCCTTCACCGGTTTCTGCACATCAAGCACCTGAAGTTCATAACCGTCGCCAACGATCACGCCGTGGTCGGCTGCCTGGCCGCCTGACTCCGCATAGAGTGCGGTCTCCGCAAGAATCACCTCCGCGACCTCTCCCGCCACCGCACGCTGAGCGGGCTGTCCGTTCACGAGCAACCCCAAGATCGTCGAGGATGTCTCTAACTCGGTGTACCCCGTGAAGACCGTCTCGCCCTTCGCGCGGAGGCTGGCATACACCGAGAGGTCAGCGAGTACCTTTTTCTTCGACTTGGCGTCGACCTTGGCACGGTTACGCTGCGCTGACATGAGGGTGTCGAAGGTGGTCCGGTCCACGCTGAGCCCGGCCTCCTCGGCCATTTCGAGGGTGAGCTCAATGGGAAAACCGTAGGTGTCGTGCAGCAGAAACGCAGTGTCGCCGGGTAGCTGTGCGGCACCCGATTTCTTTGTGCCCACGACCGCCGTGTCAAGAATCGTGGTTCCCGCCGCGAGGGTGCGCAGGAATGTCTCTTCCTCACCGAGAGCGAGTTGCTCAATGGTTGCGTAACCGGTCGCCACCTCCGGGTAGGCCGTCTTCATGGCGTCACGAGATGCCGCGAACAATTCGGTAAAGGTCGGGGCATCCACCCCCAGCAGCCGCATAGCTCGGATGCTCCGGCGCAACAGTCGCCGCAAAATATACCCGCGCCCCTCGTTCGACGGGCTGACGCCGTCGCCCATGAGCATGAGGCTAGAACGCACGTGATCGGCGATCACCCGCATGCGGACATCATCGTCGTGATGGGCTCCGTAGCGACGTCCGGAGAGTTCGGCGGCCCGGTCAAGCACGGGCCGCACCTGATCAATCTCATACATGTTATCGACGCCCTGCTTAATGAACGCGACTCGCTCTAAGCCCATGCCGGTGTCGATGTTTTTTGTGGGCAACTCGCCGACAATACGAAAGTCGGTCTTGCTCGTCACGCTGTCAATGAGGTACTGCATAAAAACAAGATTCCAAATTTCCACGTACCGGTCGTCATCGGTGGCGGGGCCGCCCTCCTGTCCGTAGGCCGGGCCGCGGTCGAAGAAGATCTCTGAACAGGGGCCGGCCGGCCCGGGTTGGCCGGTGCTCCAGTAGTTCGTGTCTTTGTCGAGGCGCTGAATGCGCTCGTCCGAAAGACCCGCAATCCGCTTCCACAGGGCAATTGCCTCGTCATCGTCCCGATAGACAGTCACCCAGAGATCGCTCTGTGCAAAACCATAACCGCCGTCCTTTTCGGCACTGGTCAGCAGCTCCCACGCGTACGTGATCGCCCCCTCTTTGAAATAATCACCGAACGAGAAATTGCCGTTCATCTGGAAGAAGGTGCCGTGTCGTGGAGTTTTACCGACTTCTTCGATGTCGTTTGTGCGAATGCACTTCTGCACGCTCGTCGCTCGCGGGTATGGTGCGGGCACAAGTCCCGTGAGGTACGGCACGAAGGGCACCATACCGGCGACGGTGAACATGAGGGTCGGGTCATCCGACACCAGGGAAGCGGAGGGAACGACCGCGTGCCCACGAGAGGCAAAAAAGTCGAGCCAGCGTTGACGAATATCGGCGGTAAGCATGAGGTGGGAGTGAAAGCCTTCGCGAATCGGAACGGATGGGGGTGGATCGCGCGGACTCGCTGCCTATTGGATGCCTCGCGCAATCTCGCTATTTGCCGGATGCCTCGCGGAGCTCAGCATCACGGGCGTGGTAGCCCTCCGCGATGGCGGTGCCGAACGCACGCGCCTTGCTGTTGACCTGGTCGAAAAACTCGCGACCCTGGGCGGTTCGATTAACCCTGTGCGCGACGAAGAATCCTGCCACCACCCCGACAGCTAACCAGAAGAAACCCTTCACGTCTACCTCCCTGATCGGTGGATGCGCAGACCACGCACCGCACGGAACTCGCGACTGCCAGTCTATCCGGCTGACCCGGAGGAGGTGATTGTTCCGCCGGATGGCACACCAAAGCCTCAGCCTTCACGTCCACGCAGGTATGACCCGGCGCAGCGCAGGTGGACACGTCCGGGCCACAGGCCGGGAAATGCCACCCGAGCGCTGTGCGTCGAGGCCATCAGGGATCAGCGAGCGGCGTAGTATTCCACAACGAGCTGAACCTCACAGGTCACCGGAACCTCGGCGCGCTTGGGGCGACGCACAAGACGGGTCTGCAGCCGACTGATGTCAACATCGAGGTACCCGGGAACCGGCGGCAGCAGGTCAACGTGCCCGCCCGCCGCCGCAACCTGGAACGGATCGGTGCCTTCGCTGCGTTCCTTGACGTGCACGAGCTGTCCTGGTTTCACCCGGAACGAGGGGCGGTCAACGAGCTGGCCGTCAACAAGAATGTGGCGGTGCACGACAAACTGACGAGCCTGTGCAATGGTGCGGGCAAAGCCCGAGCGAAGCACGATCGCATCCAGACGCATCTCAAGCAGCTCAACGAGGTTCTCACCGGTCTGACCTTCGGTTCGCTTCGCCTCGTTGTACGCGATGCGCAGCTGCTTCTCGCGAATACCATACTGAGCACGCAGGCGCTGCTTTTCGCGCAACCGCACCGCATAGTCGGAGTCGGTTCTGCGCTTGGTTCGACCGTGCTCACCCGGCGCGTAGGGGCGCTTCTCTAGGTAGCGGGCGGACTTCGGAGTGAGCGGAATGCCCAGCGCCCGAGAAAGGCGGGTCTTGCTGCGTGACTGGTTTGACACGAATGTCCTTTCGGATTCTCACACGGTTGGGGGCGCACACGCGTACGCCGGTTCTGTCAGAGGG
>Ga0081606_1000222_pt1 | contig 14524 bp, 20 predicted proteins | sample EareggfetidaYelm_FD_71127 | JGI IMG/M metagenome (GOLD analysis project Ga0081606, IMG submission 71127) | Earthworm egg capsule microbial community from the University of Washington, USA - E. fetida Yelm (SPADES assembly) (version 2) | ecosystem: Host-associated > Annelida > Reproductive system... | reverse complement strand
TTCTCCGAATATTTTATGGCAAAGCATTTTAAGCTGTGCGACTTCGTGGTCGTCGATAGAAATAAAAATGACGCCCTCTTCGGCGAGCAATTCTCTGGCTAATTCTAATCTTTTATTCATAAAATTCAGCCACTTGCTGTGCCTGTAAGCGTCCTCTTCTTCTACATACTTGTCGTTATAAATAAAATCTTTTTTGCCTGTGTTGTAGGGCGGGTCGATATAAATTAAGTCAATTTTCCCCGCGTGGGTATAGTTTAAAACGGACAGCGCATGAAAATTATCCCCTTCTATCAGAAGATGCGTAAGCTCATCGGGGTTTGTAATTATTTCCTTGTCTTTTGCTTCGGTCAGTACGGGCAGGTGCGTTTGGCAGTCGGTTACCGCTTTTTCGGGTATTCTTTCCTCGTCCCAGACTATGCCGTATTTTTTCTTTTCCTCGTGTTTTAAAAGCAATTCTATCAACTCCTCTCTTGACAGCAAACTATAATCTTTAATCGCCATACTTAATTCTAAAACAGTATTTTCAAAATTGTTGCAGAGACGGCTTTTAAAAAAGTCAAGCGCTTGGCTTACGATGCAAATTGTCTTGCGGGGAACAGCGAAAAACGTAAAAGCAAAAAGGAATTTTTATGACCAAAGGTTATTTTTCCAAAGGTTGCTTTTCAAAAAAAAGTCCGCTTTTTCGCTTTTCGTTTTTCGCAAATATCCGCCGCCAATTATCAATAGCGATAATAGTCGGGCTTGAACGGTCCCTGCACCTCCACGCCGATATATTTGGCTTGTTCGGGACGCAACGTTTCCAGTTCTACTCCTATTTTTTTCAAATGCAACCGCGCTACTTTTTCGTCCAGATGCTTGGGCAACATATAGACCTTGTTTTCATACTTGCCCGCATTAGTCCACAGCTCCAACTGCGCCAAGGTTTGATTGGTAAATGAATTTGACATCACAAAAGAAGGATGCCCCGTGGCGCAACCGAGATTCACCAAACGCCCTTCCGCCAAAAGAATTACCTGACGGCCATTTTTCAAAGTATATAAATCTACTTGCGGTTTTACTTCGTCTTTCTTTCCGTTGGCGTTTAACCACGCCACGTCGATTTCATTGTCGAAGTGGCCAATGTTGCAGACAATGGCTTTGTCTTTCATCGACAAGAAATGGCGCTCCTGCACAATGCCGTGATTGCCTGTAGCCGTTACTATAATATCGGCTTCTTTCACGGCGTCGTCCATGCGTTTCACTTCAAAGCCGTCCATGGCTGCCTGCAACGCGCAGATAGGGTCAATCTCCGTCACCAGCACCCGTGCGCCCGCGCCTCGCAAAGAGGCCGCCGAGCCTTTGCCCACATCGCCGTAGCCGGCCACAACCGCGACTTTGCCTGCCATCATAATATCGGTGGCACGACGAATGGCGTCTACCAACGATTCTTTGCAACCATATTTATTGTCGAACTTCGACTTCGTAACCGAATCATTTATATTAATCGCAGGAAGCGGCAACTTCCCTGCATTGGCGCGCTCATGCAGACGATGAACGCCTGTAGTGGTTTCTTCGGAAATGCCGCGAATGTTTCTTGTCAATTCGGGAAAACGGTCGAGTACCATACCGGTTAAATCTCCGCCGTCGTCCAAAATCATATTCAGCGGCTCGCCGTGGGGGAAGGCATGAAGCGTTTGCTCAATGCACCAGTCAAATTCTTTTTCGCTCATTCCTTTCCATGCGTACACGGGAATTCCTGCTTTCGCAATGGCCGCCGCGGCATGGTCTTGCGTAGAAAAAATATTGCACGACGACCACGAAACGTCCGCGCCCAATTCAACGAGGGTTTCAATCAAGACCGCGGTTTGAATGGTCATGTGCAGGCAACCCGCGATGCGAGCGCCTTTCAACGGTTTTTGCTTGCCAAATTCTTCGCGCAACGCCATCAGCCCCGGCATCTCGGCTTGTGCCAATAAAATTTCTTTGCGTCCCCATTCGGCTAAGGAAATGTCTTTTACTTTGTACTTTAATTGTGCTGCTGTCATTTTTTGTGTTTTATGAATATTTGTATTTTAAAAAATTTGTGCCAAAAGCAAATCAAATCACTTCTTTAAACTGTTTCAAAAAACGCACGTCGTTTTCCGAAAAAAGTCGGAGGTCATTAATTCCGTAACGCAACATCGCAATTCGCTCAATGCCCATGCCCCCCGCGAAGCCTGTGTATTGTTCGGGGTCAATGTCGCAGTTGCGCAACACATTGGGATGCACCATGCCCGCCCCCGCAATTTCCACCCAGCCGCTGTGTTTGCAAACGTGGCAACCCTTGCTGCAGCAAATGAAACAAGACACGTCAATCTCGGCGCTTGGCTCCGTGAAAGGAAAGTAGGAGGGACGCAGTCTTATTTTGGTTTGGGCGCCAAACATTTCTTTTGCAAAATGATAAATGGTTTGCTTCAAATCGGCGAAGCTCACGTTCTTGTCTATGTGCAACAATTCCGTTTGATGGAAAAAACAATGCGCCCGCGCCGATATGGTTTCGTTGCGATAGACTCTTCCCGGCATGATGGAACGAATCGGCGGCTTCTGTTTGTTCATCAGGCGAATTTGAACGTTGCTCGTGTGGGTGCGCAACAACACATCGGGATTTTTTTCTATAAAGAAAGTGTCTTGCATTTCTCTCGCGGGATGGTTTTCCGAAAAATTCAAGGCGGTGAAATTATTCCAGTCGTTGTCGATTTCCGGCCCGTCTTCCGCATTGAACCCCAATCGCGCAAAAACTTCTGTAATGCGTTCGCGCGTCAAGGTAACAGGGTGACGATTGCCCAATGTTTGCGGCGTCGGAAGCGTGAGGTCAAGCTGCGTTTTTTCCTCTTCTTGCGTACTCGCTTTTTCCAAAAGTTCGGCAAACCGCGCTTCGGCAAACTGCTTGAGTTCGTTGAGGATTTTTCCCTGCTGTTTCTTTTGCTCCGCGGGGGCTTTCTTCAATTCTTCAAATAGAGCAGCCACCTCTCCTTTTTTGGAGATAAACTGAAGACGAAACTTCTCCGCGGCTCCGGCCGCATGACCGACAAACTGTTCTATTTTTTCGCGCAACTCGGCTGCCTTCGATTCCATTGTAAAAAACTAATTCGCAAAGGTATGATTAAACTTGGAAATAACACCCTTTTTTCAATTCCAAATTTAGCGGACGCGGGCGAAACCGATATTTTGCGGCGCATTTCAAATTTTCCTTTATGGAACAATGCTTAATCCAAACTTTTCAGAAATTAGGCGACATTTCTTTTGGATTGCCTCGCCGAGTGCAATGTTGCGGCCAAAATGAGGTTGAAAAAATTAGGCGTAACTATTACCTAAACCCCAAAAGTTTCGGGTTAATGACTCCCATTCTGCCTCTTCGCGTAAGCCTCGAAGGCGGAGCGGGTTAGGGATTGGAGCGGAAATCCTTTTTTGTCTCAAAAAAGATTGGAGCGGAAAGCCCGCCCCGTCAGGGAAACCCCCAAATAATGAGTAATGGTTAATCCCAAACTCTTCAGAAATCAGGTAGCATTTTTTTGGATTGCCTTATAGCCTAAGCATGGACGGGGCATGGACGGGGCATGGATAGGGCATGGATAGGGCATAGATAGGGCATGGACGGGGTATGGATAGGGCATAGATGGTGCATAGATAGAGCATAGATAAAGCATAGATAGTGCATGGGAGAGCATTAAATTCAACATTATGTTAAATAGACTTAACCCCCCGGTGCTTTCCCCCTGGTATGCCCACCTTCCGCGAAGAGGCATTAACCATTAATCATTATTTGTGTCTCCCGTGTCCTCAAATCCGATAGACTTCAAATCCTCAAATCCTAGTCCGAAAGAAAGCCGCCCTAAAAAAATCATTTTGAAAATCCGAATTAATTGCCGAAACTTGCGCTCCCTTTTCAGGAAAAGGTTCTAAAACATAAAAAATATATGGCACGAGTTTGTCAAATTACGGGAAAAAGGCCTCAAGTGGGCAACAGCGTCTCCCACGCGAATAATAAAACAAAGAGAAGGTTTTATCCCAATCTTCAGACCAAGCGTTTTTATATTCCCGAAGAGGATCGGTGGATTACGCTGAAGCTCTGCACCAAGGCCATCAAAACCATCAACGCCAAGGGCATTACGGCGGTGTTGAAAAAAGCAAAAGAAAGAGGCACGTTGGCTATTTAACTAACTACTATTATGGCAAAGAAAGGAAGTCGCATTCAGGTAATTTTGGAGTGTACCGAACACAAGACGTCGGGGCAGCCGGGCATGAGCCGCTACATTACCACCAAAAACCGCAAAAACACCACCGAGCGCATTGAATTGAAAAAATACAATCGGGTGTTGAAAAAATATACTGTTCACAAAGAAATTAAATAATCATGGCAAAGAAGGTTGTGGCATCGCTCAAAAAAACAGACGGCAAAAACTATGCGAAAGTAATTCGCGCCGTCCGCTCCGAAAAAACAGGCGCCTATATTTTTAAAGAAGAAATTGTGCCCGCCGAAATGGTCAAAGAAACGCTGGCTAAAAAAGGCTAGGACAAACCCATGTCCTTATTTGACCAACTATTTAAGCCCAAAAAGGAAACCCTCAATCAGGCGCTCGCCGCCTCCAAGAAAAGTCTCTTTTCTCGTTTAGCCAAAGCCATTGCAGGCAAGTCGTCCATTGACGACGACGTGCTCGATGAGTTGGAAGAAATTCTCATCTCTTCCGACGTCGGCATTAATACTACGCTCAAAATTGTGGACCGCATAAAAGTACGCGCGGCAAAAGATAAATATTCGTCCGCCGCCGAGCTGGACATTTTGCTCCGCGAAGAAGTGGCCGCATTGCTTCGCGACAGTCCTCAAATTATGTCGGAAATTAAAAACGTGAAGCCCTACGTATTAATGGTGGTCGGCGTAAACGGCGCGGGAAAAACAACCACCATCGGGAAAATGGCCACGCAGTTTAAAAAGGCAGGGCTTTCCGTGGTGCTGGGCGCAGGCGATACATTCCGCGCGGCGGCGGTTGAACAATTAAAACTTTGGGGCGAACGCGCCGACGTCCCTGTTATTTCCAAAGCGATGAATACCGACCCTTCGGCAGTGGCTTATGAAACGATGCGGCAAGGAAAGGAAATGGGCGCCGACGTCATTATTTTAGACACGGCGGGAAGGTTGCACAACAAAGTAAATCTCATGCAAGAGTTGTCGAAAATAAAACGCGTGATGCAGAAAGTAATAGACGGCGCTCCCCATGACGTGATGTTGGTCTTAGACGGCAGCACGGGACAAAACGCAGCGGTTCAGGCACGCGAATTCACCAAGGCAACCGATGTCACTTGTCTCACCATTACCAAACTTGACGGCACTGCCAAAGGCGGCGTTATCATTGGCATCTCCGATGAATTTAAAATTCCCGTGCGCTACATAGGCCTCGGCGAAAAAGCAGACGACCTTCAACTCTTCGACAAAAATATATTTGTAAATTCGCTGTTGGAGAAATAACCCCGTTGCCCTCTTCCAATTTACTGCAATTGCTTTCGTGCGTGTTGCTTGTCGGCGGACGGGACGATGTTCCGTTGCCTGAAATAATCAGCGCCTTTTTACGCTTTCCGCTGACGGCTTGGGGCTTGGCGAGGGGCGTGATTCTGCGCGCGGTACATGCAAAGCGCCAAATGCCGAACCATGCGCCAAATGTTTCTGCAAAGCGCTTCATCCGTTGTTGTATTGGCAAACTGATGAGCGCTATGCGGTTCTATTCCGCCAGCCATTTAAACCACACTCTTTGGTCAATTATCGGAATATTATTTTGTTCGCAAACATTCATTGTATGCCCTGTTCCTCCTGCCATTGGGTTTTTCAAATCATCGTAGAAAATGCCAAAAGACGCAGGCTTAATTTCGGAAGTCCCGATTGCTTTTATCGTATCCCGAATTATATAAGCCGCTTTTATTGTCAGTCGGTTTTTGTCGCCTGAAACAAATTGGTCAATGAGTTTTTTAGTTTTCTTATGGCTCTTTGATTGATAGACTACTTCTGGTTCGGCGGCAATAAGCACGTCGTCCAATGAAATTGTTTCGCAGGCTTGATTAGTTTTTTGTCTGTGTCCTGAATATGGCGTAATAACTTGCAATCTTTTACTGTCGCCTGAAGCTACGCCATTGGAAAACAGTTGGTCTGAACCGCCCGCATTGCCGCTTCTGAAAGTGATTTTTACAGTCTTAGACGCTAACAATTTTCCCAGCGCGGTCAACTTTTCTTTGTCCTTTTCTAAAACGCTTCTTTTGCCTTCAAGAAGAACAATAGAATTGTCTTTGTCAAACTGTTTTATAAATTCTGCCAATGTCATTGTCGCTTACGATTAGTACTGTTATAAATATCGGCAATATACATTTTTATAAAACCATGGAGAGCAGAACAGGCTAAATCTTTTTTTCAGGCGTTGACGCTTGCCATGTCGGGTTAGGCAGGGGCTTAATTAGTTCACTTTTGAGACGGTTTAAGCTCATCGCAGGGCGCTTGTCGGGGCACGCTTGCGGGTTAATGATTAGCCCTGAAACGGCATTATATTTAGGCGTCATACATCAAGCACAGGTTTAACCCTGTTTTAATGAATACTTTAGATTTTCAAATCCATGACCCCTATTACAAAAATTTAATTCCGAATATAAAGCGCCTTTTGTCCGCGCCGCAGGCACAATATTTCAATTCAATTTCAGTTTTCAAAAAAAGTGTTTTTGAGCAATCGGGCGCAATCGTCAATAATAGGGTTGAACCTGTTTTTTCAGCCCAAAATACGGGGGGTGCTGAAAATTTAACTTTCGCCGTCGAAACCGAGCGAAATCGGAATTTCACTCCCGTTGAGCGCATCTATTACCAAGATAAAATAGAGGAAACCGAAAGGCTGATACAGCAATTGCGACCTGAATTAATGACTGATTTTAAAAATGACACTAAGATTCTCAGACGACAGATTTTCCGCCGCCGTTGAAAAAGCTAGTATTTTTTGTTTGTACCGATTCGTCTCAACAGTTTTTTTAATTATTTCCGCCTGCGCCTTGCTCATGGCTTCTTCGCCTGCGGCCGGTCACAAGCCCCTTCCGCCGTTAGGCGTCATACATCAAGCACAGGTTTAATCCTGTTTTAATGAATACTTTAGATTTTCAAAAATAAAGCGCATATTTGTACTATGAAAACCATCGCTGACAACACATACAAAAAAGCAGAGATAGAAGACAAACCGTCTGCCGACGATCCCGTAAAAGACAAATTTTGCTATGCTAACGATCCTCTTGGCTTGGAACGCTCCCTTGTGGTAGAAATCCACCGTGATTTAGTGGCAAGCTTAACCGGTTACTATACAGTCGTAGCCGGATGGATAAAGAAAACAGATCCTGCCAAAGCGGAAGAATTTATGAAACGCGCCAAAGAAGTTTTTCAAGGCAGATATGCGGACACTCGCAAGAGTTATTCCGAGCGTGAAATTATCAGCGACGCGCTCTCTAAAGAATATAGAGAATTGGCAGCCTTTGCGGATGAATGGAAAGCCGCGCATAAAAATATGTTGTAGCGATGCTTGCGGATGAATTTAAACTAACAGACGAAGAAAGGGATAATATTTATACTGAAAAAATCTACCCGTTTTATTTCGATGTTATAAAAAAATCTCTCTCTCCTTTCTTCCATTACAACAATTGCGACCTGAATTAATGACTGATTTTAAAAATGACACTAAGATGCTCAGACGACAGATTTTCCGCCGCCGTTGAAAAAGGTAGTATTTTTTGTTTGTGCCGATCCGTCTCAACAGTTTTTTTAATTATTTCCGCCCGCGCCTTGCTCATGGCTTCTTCGCCTGCGGCTGGTCACAAGCCCCTTCCGTCGTTAGACATCATACATCAAGCACAGGTTTAATCCTGTTTTAATGAATACTTTAGATTTTCAAAAATAAAGCGCATATTTGTACTATGAAAACCATCGCTGACAACACATACAAAAAAGCAGAGATAAAAGACAAATCGTCTGCCGACGAACCCGTAAAAGACAAATTTTGCTATGCTAACGATCCTCTTGGCTTGGAACGCTCCCTTGTGGTAGAAATCCACCATGATTTAGTGGCAAGCTTAACAGGGTACTATACGGTCGTGGCCGGAATGATTGAAAAATCAGATCCTGCCAAAGCGGAAGAATTTATGAAACGCGCCAAAGAAGTTTTTCTATCTGAACATACGGGCATTCGCCAGACTTATTCCGAGCGCGAAATTATCAGCGAAGCGCTCTCTAAAGAATATAGAGAATTAGTAGCCTTTGCTGATGAATGGGAAGCCGCGCGGCGTACCTAGTCCCCCCGAACTAGAAAGATTTGAAATACGCCCTCTTACGCAAAAAATTTTCGTTTTATCTAAAATTGGTCTAAATTACCCCAAAATATTAAAAATATGTATGACGAAGCAGTAGTTTCCCCCATGCGGGAAGAGTTGGTTCAGGGCGGATTTCAGGAATTGAAAACCCCCCAAGAGGTCGATGAGGCGATGAAACGCGAAGGCACCTCCTTGCTGGTAGTTAATTCGATATGCGGTTGTGCGGCGGCCGGGGCGCGTCCCGGGGTACTTTGGGCTTTGAGCAATTCGGCGCATAAACCCAACCACCTTATCACCGTTTTTGCGGGAATGGAAAAAGAAGCGGTGGCGCGGGCGCGCGAGTTCACCTTGCCTTACCCTCCTTCTTCGCCGGCGATTGCTTTATTCAAAGACGGAAAATTGGTACACCTTATCGAGCGCCAAGACATTCAAGGCCAACGAGCCGAAACTATCGGCAAAGACGTGGCGGCGGCCTTGAAGGAATATTGCTGAATGAAAGTTGCCGTTTCGCGGAAAGAAAGTTTCAATGCCGTTCACCGTCTTTTCCGAAAAGAGTGGGACGACTCCGAAAATGAATTGGTGTTTGGGAAATGCGCCAATCCCAATTACCACGGGCACAACTACGACTTGATTGTTACCTTGTCAGGCGAGCCTGATGCCGTGACCGGTTTTGTGTATGACATGAAAAAGTTGAGCGCGCTCATCAGGGATGAAGTGGTTGCCGTCTTTGACCACCAAAATCTGAATTTAACGCCTTACTTCGAATCGCTGAACCCCACCGCGGAAAACATCGCCGCGGTGATTTGGAAAATGCTCCGCGAAAAAATTGAAAAGCGTTTTGACTTAAAAGTAAAGCTTTATGAAACCGAAAGAAATTTTGTTGAGTGTCCTGCCGACTGACGACGCCAATCGTCCGTATGCCTCGTGGGATACGCCCATGCGTCCCGACGCTTTTAGCTTGGACGACGAAACAAAAATTAAAAAAATCGAAGAGCGCTTTCGGGAGATTATGGAGGTGTTAGGCCTCGACCTCACCGACGACAGTCTGCAAGGCACGCCGCGCCGCGTGGCTGAAATGTATGTGAACGAAGTCTTCAGCGGACTCAATCCGAAGAACTTGCCCAATGCCCGCTTGTTTGAAAATAAATATAAGTATGATCAAATGCTGGTGGAGAAGGATATTACTTTCTACTCCTACTGCGAACATCACTTTGTTCCCTTCTACGGCAAGGCGCACGTGGCTTATTTTTCTTCGGGAAAAGTAATCGGTCTTTCAAAAATAAATCGCCTTGTTCAGTTCTATGCCCGCCGTCCGCAAGTGCAGGAGCGGCTCACGGTTCAAATCGGCAAGGAGTTAGAAAAATTGTTGGAGACGGCGCATGTGGCCGTGGTCGTCGACGCCAATCACCTTTGCGTGGCTTCGCGCGGCGTGGGCGACACAAACAGCAAAACAGGCACCGCTTATTTCAGCGGAAAGTTTGAAGAAAACGAATTTAAAAAAGAGTTCTTGAACTACGTCAATCATGTGTAGAGTTCGCTTTTTGTTTTTTTTCGGGCGTTGAAAATAAGCGGTATTGTTTCATCACGCGAAGCATTTCCCCTACTGCCATGGCTTGGGCTATCGATTCCCCGCGCGGATGATGAGGCGCCTCCCCGTTGAATATAGCCGAGATATTTCCCAAACAAACTTCCTCCAAATGTTCCGCGAAATAGGTGAGAAGGTTGGAGATTTCGGTGAGGGCATATTTTCCCTTCACGCGGTGCAGTCCGTCGCAATAAGCGCCCAATAAATAGCTCCATACCGTTCCCTGATGCAAGGCTTCTTTTCTTTGCGACTCGCTTCCTTCATAGACAGGGCGATAGAATTTGCTGTCGTGCGCCAAGGTACGCAACCCGCGCGGCGTCAGCAGTTTATTAGTCACGCCTTCCAACACAATTCGGGCGCGATACTCATCCAAGGGCGAGAAAGGAAGACTGATGGCAAACAGTTGATTAGGGCGAAACTCGCGGCTGCAATGGGCGCCGTCCACATAATCGAAAAGGCTGTTGGTTTTAGTGTCCCAAAAAACATCGTGAAAACTTTTCTTGACGCGGCGTGCCTTCTCCGCCCAAATGCTCGGATTCTCTTTCCGCTCCGTGACCAAATATTCCGCGATTGAAATGGCATTATACCACAGCGCATTTATCTCCACGTCTTTTCCGCGGCGCGGCGTTACGCTATGTTCGCCGCGGCGGGCGTCCATCCACGTGAGGGCGCGCCCTTCTTCTCCCTCGCTCAACAGTCCGTCGCTGTCTGCTTTTATGTTGTGATGCGTCCCTCTTTCATGCGCGGCAATGATCTCTTTTATGACGGGCACGTATTCTTCCAAAAAAACACGGTCTTCCGTTTTTAAATAAAACAAGTAAACGACGTGAATAAACCACAGGGAAACATCTGCGGAAAAATAGCGCAACCCGTTTTCGTCGTGCGAGGGGATCAAGCCGTCCCTTTGAGAAGCCAATCGCGCAATAATCATCCGCGCTATGTCCGTTTTTTCCGACGCCAATAACAGTCCGGGAAGGGCAATCAGCTCGTCGCGGACATGGTGTCGGACATGGGGATAGGAAGCCGCTATGGAATACTTATTTTCGCGGGTTTTCACTATAAACTGCGCGGCGGCCAAGAGCAATGATTTTCGAAAAGGATTACATTCCCCCGCGATTGCCTCTTGCCGCCGATGCTTTTCCTCTTCAAAAAGTTCCACGGCATTCCTTCCCGTCTTTTCTTCTGCGGAAACTAAAACCCCGAACCGCGAACCCTTTTGAAGGGAGACCGAAAAACTTCCGTGAGTAAATAAATCTTCTCTGTAAAACTGACCGTGACCGCGGTCTATGGCGTATTCAAAGTTTCGATACCATTGCCGCGCTTCTTTAAATTCGGAGTTCGGAATTTCAATAAACAATTCGGGGCAACCGTGATAGTTGAGAGTGCGGAATAGTCCGTTGTCAAAAACATAGACGCCGCCGATAGCCTCGTTTGCCATGGACAATTCGAAGGGCGAACGCGCCGCATAAAACGGCTTCAGTTCCATCGTAAACTTCCGCCCCGCTTTTATCACTTCGTAAATAATAAGCGTGGTGTTTTCATCGGGCAACATGGATATGGTCTTCTTTATTTCAATGCCCGGCACAGAATAAACAAATTCGGGAAAAAGGTCTTTGCCGAATGATTTCAAGAATTGGTAGCCTTTCGGATGAATCGCTCCGGGGTATTGCCCGGCGCCGAGTTCATAGACCTTATCCCCCGCGACAATCGTTTCGTCCAAGGCCGATAAGGAGAGGAATTTTCCCTGCGTCGTGGAGGCTATCAATAAGCCGTGCCCGCGCCGTGTGCGAAGTCCCGCAAAAGTTCCGCAGGCATAGCCGCCCAGCCCGTTGGTCTCCAGCCATTCGAGCGTTGAAAGTGAATGTATCGCCTCGTTTTCCATACTTAAAAAAATGATATGCCGTAAGACCGCAACTAATTAATAAATTCAATAATATACTTTACAAAAAAAAACTGCTACTTCTGAATGTAAACCGTTTGAGTAGGGTAAGCAAACTGAATTCCTTGTTCCGCAAAAGTTTTAAAGATTTTCAAATTCACCTCGTGCAAGGAGGCGATGTGAGGAGCAAGGTCAGGGCTCTCGCAGTAATAGGCAAATTCAAAATCCAAACTGGAATCAGAAAATTTTATGAAGTACCCCCGGTCAAAGGTGAGTCCCTTTACCGAGCGCACAATTCCCTCCACGATTTTAGGAATAGCTTCCAATTGCAGGGCGGAGGTTTGGTAGGTGACTCCCAGTTTAAAAAGCACGCGTCGGCGTTTCAACTTTTTATAGTTGTGCAACCGCGCATTGGTCAAGTCTTTATTGGACACAATCAATTGATCGCCTGTAAGCGTGCGCAACCGCGTGGATTTAAACCCGATATATTCAATCACTCCGGCCTCTTTATCGACTTCAATATAGTCGCCGAGGTTAAAAGGACGGTCAAAGAAAATCACAAAATAGGCAAAGAAATCGCCCAAGACCGCCTGAGCGCCAATGGCAATGGCAATCCCGCTCACCCCTAAACCCGTTATTAACGTCGATACGTTATAGCCCAAATTATCAAGCAAGAAAATAAGGCTTATCGTCCATGCCACAAGGTCAAACGGCGTGAGGAAACCCTTCACTTGTTTCTCGCGCAACGCCGCATTTTCTCCCTCGTTCCGCGTGGCGTGCTTTATGATCAAATAATGAATCACCGACAAAAATCCCCTCACCGAGAGGATGGTGATGACTATGGCATAACCAATGCGAAAGACGCGAGGGTTTAGAGCGTGCAGATTTAATTGGTGCGAGGAAAAGTAGAAGGCAACCAAATAGAGCACGGGCATAATTGTTTTTGAAAGGAAAGCCACCAAAAAATCATCGAGCGTATTTTCGGTTTTTTCCGCCAACTGTTGCAGGCGGCTTATTACCAAAAGAGAAAATAGCTTTAAAAGAACGACGCAACCGACAAAAGTACCGAGAGCAATTAAATATTCTCTGATCGTATTTCTATAAAATTCTCTCAACAAAAAATCCTCCATATTACTTATGTTTAGATAAAAGCCAATTCAAAATATCCTGTTCGGCAAAAGCATTATCCCAACTGTTATGATTAACGCCGGGGTATTCTGTATATTTCATGTTCGCGCCCAGTTCTTTCAATTTAGCCGCCATTTCTTGCGAATAGCTTGCCTTCACGACTTCGTCGTCCGCGCCATGAAAAATCCAAAAGGCGGTTCGGGCAACCCGCTTATCGTAATGAATTGCATCGCCGCCGCCGCAAATGGGAATGGCCGCCGCGAATAACTTCGGATAACGGTAAACGGCTTCAAAAGTCCCCATCCCTCCCATGGACAAACCGCCGACGTAAATGCGTTTGACGTCGCCGTTTTTCTTTATGACCGTCTTTAGCAATGCCACAGCCGCCTTGATTTCGCCGCTTTCTTTGTCGGAATAATCAAACCTCCAAGGGAGAGGACTGCCTGCAGGCGCCTGGCTTCTGCGCGACCAAAATCCCTTTTCAGGACATTGAGGAACCACCGCAATTCCGGGAAAGATGTTTTTATCGTTTTTAATAAAAAACTTTCTCGCGTGAATCATTTGCTTTTCGTTGTCGCTGCCGCGCTCTCCGGCGCCGTGCAGAAAAAGAAAAACAGGATAACGCTGTTTGGCGTCAAAATTCTCCGGGTAAATTATTTGATACGGGAGAGCTAAATCTTTGCCGTTAAAAATGCCGCTCTCTGTTTTCTGCGCCTTAGAAACAACCGCCAGAAAAAAAAGGCAAAGGAAAGTAAGCTTTTGCATAAAATATTATTTTTCCGAAAGATAATGAATAATGGTTAATGGCTAATGAATAATGGTCTAGCTCTGAAAGAGGGCGCCGCCTATCAGGAATGAAGTCCTTGATTAGCGCCTTACCCTTTCGCTTACCCCCATGCCATCGCGGGGCGGTTGGGACTTGTGGGGGATTTGAGGCATTTGGGACTTGGGCAACGCTTGTGCCGCAGGAATCCCATTAGCCGCCCGTCATTGTCCGTGCGTCATTGTCCCATTGTCCGTGCGTGATTGTCCGAGCGTCATTAGTCCGTGCGGGGTGCATCTCAAAATCTCCGTCACTATCCCATTTGAAAATGAGGGCTTGACCCGCAAGCCAACCCATGCCTCTGCATAATGGCTAATGCTTAAAACACTTGGCGCGGATGCGAAAATACTCGGAAAATATAAGCCGCAGGGAGGAAAAACATGATTGCAGGAACGAAAAACATAATTGCGGGAACGAAAAACATAGTTGCGGGAACGAAAAACACGATTGCAGGAAGGAAAAGCATAATTGCGGGAACGAAAAACATGATTGCAGGAATGAAAAACATAGTTGCGGGAATGAAAAACATAATTGCGGGAACGAAAAACATAGTTGCGGGAACGAAAATATAAGTCGCAGGAACGAGAATATAAGTTGCGGGAACGAGAATATAAGTTGCGGGAACGAGAATATAAGTTGCGGGAATGAAAATATAAGTTGCGGGAACGAGAATATAAATCGCAGGAACGAGAATATAAGTTGCGGGAACGAAAATATAAATTGCGGGAACGAGAATATAAGTTGCGGGAACGAGAATATAAGTTGCGGGAAC
>Ga0081606_1000564_pt1 | contig 14550 bp, 9 predicted proteins | sample EareggfetidaYelm_FD_71127 | JGI IMG/M metagenome (GOLD analysis project Ga0081606, IMG submission 71127) | Earthworm egg capsule microbial community from the University of Washington, USA - E. fetida Yelm (SPADES assembly) (version 2) | ecosystem: Host-associated > Annelida > Reproductive system... | reverse complement strand
CACTGCATCGTGGGGAATCGGTGTGTCAGCTAAATCCAAGCATCCCACCGAATCGTGGAAGCTCGTACAGTTCCTCATGGACAAGAATGCCAATTCCACACTGGCGACTCTTGCCAATGGATTTCCGGGAAACACCACGGCCGTACCGGATTTCACAGGAGCTGACCCACACTTCAAACAAGCATTCGACATCTACACACAGAGCAAACCGGTCAACGAGTTCACGGGGCTGCCGTCGGCAAACCAGTTGATGACTGATTTTCTCAACGAGTTCCAGAAGGCAACAACGGAACAGAGTGATGTTGAGACGATGCTCTCACACACTCAGAAAAAGTGGGACCAGCAATTCTGATGATGTTCTAACTATCACGTCGGTCGCGCACCCTATCCGGTGCGCGGCCGACGAGAGAGGGAATCTGGAATGAACAGTGGTGTGTGCCCTGGTCGTCTGGTGTGCAAACGACAGCGAGAGGCGGGTTAGTGCATGACTTTGTTGCAGTCAGAAAACCTGCCGATAAGAGAACTCACCTCGACTGATTCGCGTGATCCTTGCCCTCGTGTGCGTGATCGTGGGTCACTGCGGCAGAGGGTGGAACCGTACCTGCTGGTCGCTCCGACTGTCCTGCTTATCCTCGGTCTTATGGTGATTCCCATTGGTATCGTTATTGGGTACTCACTCATGGACAATGTTGTTACCAACAGGTCGCCGCAGTTTGTTGGTTTTGCGCACTACATCGAAATTCTCAGCCAACCCACCTTCTGGAGTGCTGCGCTCAATACACTTATTTTCACCCTCGGGAGTGTGGTCGCCCACATGGTGATAGGACTCCTGTTCGCGCTCATGCTCAACTCAAAAACAATGGCGCGCGTGCCGCGAGCAATTTTTCGAGCGATTTACATACTGCCGTGGATATTCACGGCGGCAGTGGTGGCCGTCGTGTGGCGTCTACTCCTTGATCCGAGTGGTGTTATCAACTACGTGCTCACGACCACCGGAGTTCTTGCTGAAGCGATTCCCTGGCTTGCAACACCGGCTACGGCGCTGATCACAGTGACTGTCATTAACATCTGGTCGGGGTATCCGTTTTTTATGATCAGCTTACTTGCAGGGCTGCAGGGAATTTCCACTGATCTCTATGAGGCTGCCAAAATTGATGGCGCCGGTGTGTTTCGACAGTTTTCCAGCGTCACACTACCGGCTCTCAGACCCATCCTGTACAGCATGGCGCTGCTCGACGTACTGTGGACAACCCAACAATTCACTCTGATCTGGGCAACAACGGGAGGTGGTCCACAAGGACTCACAGAAATGCTCAGTACCCTTACCTACAAACTTGCCTTCAACACCTACCAGTTTTCGATGGCATCGACGAGTGCTGTCCTCATTCTTGTCGCATCTCTCACTGTGGCGGTTGTCTATGTGAGACGCCACCGCAAGGAGGCAGTGTGATGCCACGCCTCTCTACAGGAACAGGTCGATTGCAGGGCAACCGGTGGCGACGAAGTACCGCACGGATTGGTCTCTACATCGCGCTGGTGCTCGGAGCAACATTCGCAGTATTTCCTGTTCTGTGGATGCTGTCAAGTTCGTTCAAATCAAACGGGAAAATTTTCGACTTCCCTCCAAAGTTTATCGACTCATCTTTTTCTCTAGACTCATATATTTCTGTGCTATCAAACCCGGTTAACCTCGGTTATTTTGCTAACAGTTATCTCGTTGCACTGTCGGTAACCGCGGTCACACTTGTTGTGGCACTATTTACAGGATATGCGTTTAGCCGACATGAATTCCGGTTCAAGCGGGTCATTCATGTGGTTATTATCGGCGTACAAGCAGTGCCGCCGATAACCCTGCTCATCCCGTTTTTTGGGATCATGGTCGCGTTTCAGCTGTACAACACGTATCAGGGCTTGATCATTACCCATGTCGTCTTCACTCTCCCGTACGCAGTGATCATGATGACAGCATATTTCGACAGCCTGCCCAGGGAACTGGACGAAGCAGCCACGGTAGACGGGGCCAGCTCGCAATCGGTGCTCTGGCGCATCCTTGTTCCCATTTCTGCACCGGGAATGGTGTCAGTCGGCCTGTACACATTCATGATTTCTTGGAATGAATATTTATTTGCACTGACACTCACACAGACAGATGACCGCCGAACAGTTCCGGTTGGTATTCAACTGCTTATGGGTCAGAATAATTACCTGTGGAATGAGGTTATGGCAACGAGTATTCTGGGCTCCATTCCGGTTCTAATCCTGTTCCTCATATTCCAGCGCTACTTCATCGGTGGTTTGGCTTCTGGGGCAGTGAAATCTTAGCATGAATAATCGAATAATAAACCTTACATCACAATCAAATACTTCAGGGAGAAAATATGCTCATTAATGGCAAGACCATGCTTACTGTGGCAAACAAATATAATTTTGCGGTACCAGCGTTCAACGTGAGTAACTATGCGATGAGTAATGGACTTTTTGAGATCTGTGAAGAGAAAAGAGCGCCGTGGATTATCGCAATCCATCCCGATGAGATCGCTCACACTGGTGACGATGTTATCGTTGCGCTGCGCGAACGGGCACACCATTCCTCGGTACCGGTTGCGATCCACTGGGACCACGGTGGAACATACGAGCAGATTCTGATGGCAATCAAGGTCGGGTTTACCTCCGTCATGATTGACGGTTCGATGCTCCCGTTTGAAGATAATGTCGACATCACCAAGCGTGTTGTTGATACGGCCCACGCTGTTGGTCTCTCGGTCGAGGGGGAACTTGGTACCATCGGGAAAACCGATGAGCAAGCCGAAGCAGGAACCGATGACATCATCTATACCGAACCCGCTCAAGCAGCTGAATTCGTTGAACGGACGGGTGTAGACAGCCTTGCCATTGCAATCGGCACGCGTCACGGGCTCTATCCGGCAACACTAAAGCCCGAACTGAGGATTGGTCTTCTTCAGGAGATCAAAAATCTCGTTGGTGTGCCGCTTGTTTTGCACGGAGGGTCAAACAATCCGGACGCAGAAATTGAGCAGTCTGTCAAGTATGGAATCAATAAGATCAACATTTCAAGTGATATTAAGGTGGCCTATTTCGATGCCATGCGCGAGGTGCTGAAGAATCGTGACCTGCGGGAACCGCTCACTATCGAGCCCCCAGCGATCAATGTCATGAAGCGCGTGGCGGCACAAAAGCTTGACCTGTTTAACACCACTGACAAGGCACATCTGTACAGCAGGTTCCAGACACAATGACCGGCTCGGCGGTACTCGGACTCGGCAGCAGCATCGATTACGAGCTTGACTGGGATGTCACAAGACTCGAAGCGGCTATTGCTGAGCTGGATATTATTAGTCTAGAAGATTCGCCGCCGTTGCGCATCGACTCTGAACGTGCGCTCCTGTTGTCGATCCTTACTCACCTACGGGATGGCCTAGGTGGAGAACACTTTGTGGAAACACCAGACATTATCGAAAAATTTTCTGCTCGATTCACATATCGGGTTGCTCTCGGTGGTACTGCGGTACGGGCAGCTCTAACAATGAGCGACCTCGGAATAAGAAGCACGGTTCACCTCGTGTCGATTGACAATAATGTACGCCGCCTTCTGCCCTCAAATATCAGCTTCATTTCCAGCGCGCAGAAGGATTCGCTTGACCCACATGTGATAATCCAATACCCGGCAGGAGCATGTGTGCGCATCGGGAGCGGAATGGTACGGTCTACTCGCGCCAATCGGTTGATTTATCCGAGTGATCAGCCAAACAGGTATCTCGTGTTGAGTGATCAACTTCCAGAGGTATTGAGTCGCGCACAAGTGTTTCTTATTTCTGGCCTAAATTCGATTCAAGACCGTGATATTCTTGACGAGCGCCTAGCGCAAATTGTCGTGGCGATGAAGAGTTTGCCAGCAACGGCAGTGGTTCTCTACGAGGATGCAGCATTTCACGAGCCAGCGTTCAGTTGGATTGTGCGAGATGCGCTGGCACCTCACAGCGATTTTTTCAGCCTGAATGAAGATGAACTAGTGGAAGCTCTGGGGCATCCGGTAGATCTTCTCGACCCAGCCGATGTTGCGACCGCCGTTTCGAAGCTGCGCACACGCGTCGGTGTACCATTCTTGTTGCTCCACAGCCGATACTACGCACTCGCCCACGGTGTTCAGCCGTGGGGTGTTCGTTCCGTTCTTGAGGCGGGGGTGGCTGCCGCTTCAGCGAGATACGCGTTCGGTGACCTAGCACGATCTGAAGATGTCTCAGCCCTCAGTTTGCACGGTCAGCGCAGTGCCGACGGGCAGCGCGCCGTGGAACAGCTCGAAACTCTCGGATCGTTTTGCGGCGTCCCGGCGTTTGACCTGCGAAACGTTACGTGTCCCACCACGATTGGGCTTGGTGATGCGTTTGTCGGCGGGGCTGTCGCCGCGCTGCTTCAGCGCCCGCATCCCGGTGCAAGCTCGAACGCCACCACCGGGGTTGGAGATGCGGACACAGTGATCACCTCGGCACGGGAAAATATCACAACCCCAGGGATGTCCCGGCCGCGCGCAGCGCATCGGCCGAGGCGTGCAGGCGCATAACTTCCTCGTCGGACATCGGTGTCTCCGCGATCGGCACGGCACCGTCCCGACCCACTCGGCTCGGGACAGAGAGAGCAACGGAGTCGATGCCGTACAGGCCGTTTTGTAGGCAACTGACCGGTAGCACGGCCTGTTCATCCCGGAGAACGGCCTCCGCAATTCGGGCACCGGCGAGGCCGATCGCGTAGTTTGTTGCACCTTTTCCGCGGATGACCGCGTACGCGGCATCCCGAATCTCAGCGGCGAGCGAATCGAGCTCAGCGGCAGCGAACGGGTTTTCGCTCTGCCAGCTGAGTAACGGCACCGGACCGATGCGCGCCTGCGACCAGAGCGGAAACTCAGTGTCACCGTGTTCGCCAATGATGTCCGCGTGCACGGAAGTGGTCGCAACCCCCGCGCGCCGGGCGAGCAGCCACCGCAACCGGGAAGTGTCTAGCACCGTCCCGGACCCAAACACCCGGGCCGCAGGAAGTCCGGTGATCTGCTGTGCAGCAAAGGTGAGAACATCAACGGGATTTGTTACGAGCAGGAAAATAGCCTCCGGTGCACGCTCGAGCAACTGTGGGAGGAGAGTTTCGAGCATCCGCACGTTGGTTCCGGCCAAATCGAGTCGGGTCTGTCCGGGTTGCTGTTTAGCCCCCGCCGTGATGACAACGAGGTGAGCACCCTCAATGACCGCCAGATCTGCTCCGCCGGAGATGGTTCCACCCGTGAATTGGGTGCCGTGCGCGAGATCAAGAACCTCTGCCTCGACCTTCTCACGAGCGTGGTCGTAGATGGCCACCTCGCGGGCGGTGGCACGAATGAGTGCCGCGTACGCAAGGCTCGTACCGACCGCTCCGGCACCGATAATGGCGAGTTTCGGTGTCTCAATCATTCGTCGAATCTAGCACTCTGTTCTGACTCTGTGGGTTTGTTACACGGTGGCGACGGCACGTTTTCCGCGAGGGTATCGGCACAGCAGGGCGTGTCACAATCGTAGCCATGCGACCAGGTTCCCACGACACGATCGAGGCGCGCGGTGCGTGCGAAAACAATCCTGGGGATGTCTCTGTTGACACCCCCACACCTCGACTGCGGGTGTGTACGGGGCTCAACTCACCGGGGCAAAGACGGCTGCCGGTGTGCACCGGGGTGAGTGGTTCTGGTGCATCGTCGCTCGTGTTTGGCACCATCACGGCGGAGTTTCGGCGTCCCGTCACGGAGACCTACTCGACCTTCCTCTTCGATGAGGTTCCCACTGGTCTGTGCTCGTGCGAAGTTCAATGGATAAGCGAACCGGTGGCGCCCACTGCCGATCCGGCAGTGGCGATCCTTACCGGAACCTATCTGCGGCGGTGTGTCGGTAGGGGACAGGGGCGGGTAGGAGGGTGATGTCGGTGAACGCGGTGCCCCCTGTATCCCCGGTACTGCCGACCCCTCCGGTACTGCCGACCCCTCCGGTACTGCCGACCCCTCCGGTACCGCCGGGGCAACGAGCCCCCCGCGGCCCACTCGATGTGGTACAGGCGCTCCTGCGAGATCAGCGCACAGCGCCTATTACCGTCGGAGTCATCGTCTTTGTCACCTATCTGCTCTACTCCGCACAGCAGTGGCGAAGCTTCGCGGTGCGCTCCTGGGATCTGGCCATATTTTCACAGCTTGCACAGGGCTACGCATCCTGGATCGGCCCGATCGTTAGTGTCAAGGGTCCGGGTTTCAACCTGCTCGGTGACCATTTCCACCCGGCGCTCGTTGTCTTGGGGCCGATCTGGGCGCTGTTTCCGAGCCCGTTCGCACTGCTTGTCGTACAGAATCTCCTTTTTGCGGTGTCGGCCTGTGTTATTACCCGGCTTGCTCAACGGAGATGTGGCACCCCTACCGGGCTGGGAATTGGACTGGCCTATGGCTTCTCTTGGGGATTGCAGTATGCGATGGATGCCCAGTTTCATGAGATTGCGTTCGCTGTTCCGCTGCTTGCCCTTTCTGGTGAAGCGATCTGCCTACACAGATTTCGTGCCGCCGCGCTGTGGGCGGCTCCGCTCGTCTTCGTTAAGGAAGATCTCGGCCTCACCGTGCTCGTGATCGCGGCGGTTATTTTCTTCCTGGGAGGACGGCGGATTGGCCTTCTTCTTGCGGGATGGGGGGTGTTGCTTTTTATTGTTGCGGTCGCCGTTGTCATCCCACTGCTAAGCCCAACCGGGACATGGGTTTATCTGTCAAGCGTGGGCGGAGGGTCATCCTCTATCTGGGTTGACCTGCTTAACTCAGCGAAGCTCGAAACCGTGCTGTGGCTCCTGCTTATCTGCGCCGCCATTTCCCTGTGTTCACCGCTCGCGTGGATCCTCGTACCAAGTCTCGCGTGGCGATTCTTATCGTCAAATTCGGGATACTGGGGTCACGGATGGCACTACAGCGCGGTGCTTATGCCCGTGCTTTTTTGCGCGGCTATCGATGGGATGTATCGGGCTCGGGCTAGCGCACACCGCTGGTTTCAGGGTTACGGTAAGGTCGCCGCCGCCTCCGTGGTCACAGTTGCCCTGGTGTTTGTGCCGAAGACTCCGATCGGCAGCATGCTGGGCTCCGACTACTGGCAGCCCTCAAACCGTGCTGCCTCGGCGAGCGCTGCCCTCGCGACGGTACGTCAAGGGTCAACTATCGAGTCCGATATCGGTCTCATGTCATACCTTGTGACAAAGGGAACCGTGTACTGGATCGGCAACAAGAACCCGATACCCGATTTCGTCGTGGTTGACACGGTTGGTGGCGGTGGCGGTACATACACCGCACTGCAGTGGGCACAGACCCTGCATCCAGACATCCCGTATACAACGGTGTTTGATCGCGACGGGTATCAGGTCGCAGCCCGCTCTGGCGGTGCGACCGGCTAGTTCTGACACCGCCCCGATACCGGGGAGGTACCGCTACCCGACCGTGTGCCTGTACGAGGGCATCAAGACACTGTCTCGATACTGGGAGGTACCGGGACAGGGGGCAAAGGCTTGAATCGATATGGCTCCCGGTATTGCCTTGATAGCGGGAAGCATCGACGATTCTGACGCTCCGACTCAGCTTGACACGCGAGGTGCGCTGACTCGACTGACCGGTAAACTGCCGCGGCGGTGACCTCCCTCAACAACGCTGGATAGGCTGGACGGACGATGGAAAACACCTCCGATACCCCCCGCCCCGAGTCCGAAGCGTACGACGCCACCGCACTGCAAGAAAAATGGCTACCGATCTGGCAGGAACGGCACGACTTCACCGCTGGGCGGGCGGGTGACACTCGGCCTAGGAAGTACGTCCTCGACATGTTCCCCTACCCGTCGGGTGATTTGCACATGGGGCACGCGGAGGCATTCGGCTTCGGTGACACCGTGGCTCGCTACTGGCGTCACCAGGGTTTCGATGTCCTGCACCCGGTCGGCTGGGATTCGTTCGGGCTGCCGGCTGAGAATGCTGCGATCAAGCGTGGCAGTGATCCGCGCGAGTGGACCTACGCAAACATCGATCAGCAGAAGCGATCATTTCAGCGGTACGCGCCATCCTTTGACTGGTCGCGTGAACTGCACACGAGTGATCCGGAGTATTACCGTTGGACTCAGTGGCTGTTCCTTGAGCTTTACAAGAAGGGTCTGGCTTACCGCAAAGCCGGCCAGGTCAACTGGTGCCCACTCGATCAGACCGTGCTTGCCAACGAGCAGGTGGTGAATGGTTCGTGCGAGCGGTGCGGCACCACCGTGACGAAGAAATCCCTCACGCAGTGGTATTTTCGTGTCACTGAGTACGCCGATCGGTTGCTTGATGACCTCAATCAACTGGAGGGGGCATGGCCGACCAAGGTGCTTGCGATGCAACGCAACTGGATCGGACGCTCGACCGGCGCTGACGTTGAGTTTGTTATTGAGGGTCGGCTGGAGCCGGTCACGGTGTTTACAACCAGGCCCGACACTCTCTACGGGGTGACGTTCATGGTCGTTGCCGCCGACGCAGCGCTCGCACAGGAGCTGGCAGACGGATCCTCCGCCGAGGTTCGGGAAAGATTTGCCCGATACCGGGACGAGGTGAGTGCCGCGAGTGATATTGATCGGCTCGCAACCGACCGACCGAAGACCGGGGTATTTCTCGAACGGTATGCGATCAATCCGCTCAGCGGCGAGCGGTTACCGATCTGGGCGTCTGACTACGTGCTGGCCGACTACGGGCACGGCGCAATCATGGCCGTCCCCGCGCACGATCAGCGTGATCTCGACTTTGCACTCGCGTGTGACCTGCCGGTGCGGGTTGTTGTTGACACGAACGCACCGGTTACCGGGGTCATCCCGATCATTCCGCTCGATGAGACCGGCGATGCTGTCTGGCCCGACGAGGTGCCCGCGCTCGATCCGGTCGGTACCGGCGTTGCGCTCACGGGTGAGGGACGGTTGATGAACTCGGGGCCTCTCGATGGGCTCTCAAAGGTCAACGCGATTCGGCGTTCGATCGAGCTTCTCGAGCAGCGGCGGGTCGGCCGGGCGGCAAAAAACTTTCGCCTCCGTGACTGGCTCATCTCGCGGCAGCGGTACTGGGGCACACCTATTCCCATCGTCCACTGTGTCGAGTGCGGTGAGGTGCCGGTTCCGGCAGCTGATCTGCCGGTAAAGCTTCCGGATGCTACGGGGCTCGACCTGTCACCCAAGGGTGACAGCCCGCTGGGTGCGGCATCCGACTGGGTGAATACGACCTGCCCCACCTGCGGGAAACCCGCCCGTCGTGACTCCGACACAATGGACACGTTTGTGGACAGCTCGTGGTACTACCTGCGATACCTGAGCGCTACCGATGACACGGTGGCTTTTGACATCAAGGAGGCTGAGAAGTGGGCACCGGTCAATCAGTATGTGGGTGGCGTTGAACACGCGATTCTGCACCTGTTGTACTCTCGTTTCATCACGAAGGCACTGTGTGACCTTGGGTATCTGAGTTTTACCGAGCCGTTTACCTCACTGCTCAACCAGGGCATGGTGCTCATGGATGGCGCGAAAATGTCGAAATCGAAGGGCAATCTTGTTGAGTTTGCGGCGGAACTCAATACGCACGGTGCCGATGCACTGCGGGTGACGCTTGCGTTTGCAGGCCCGCCGGAAGAGGACATTGACTGGGCGGATGTCTCGCCCACCGGGGCAACAAAGTTCCTCGCCCGCGCTTGGCGCATTGCCGGTGAGGTGACGAGTCCGACCGAGGTGGAGTGGAGATCGGGGGATGTCCGGCTCCGCCGTATCACCCACCGACTCCTCGCCGACGTGCCCGGACTGGTCGAGGCGTACAAGTTTAATGTTGTCGTAGCGCGGCTGATGGAACTGGTTAACGCAACACGGAAGACGATCGATTCCGGGCCGGGAGCAGCGGATGCTGCGGTGCGGGAGGCATCCGAGGTTACGGCCATGATTTTGGATATATTTGCGCCCTATACCGCGGAGGACATGTGGGAACGGCTGGGGTATCCCCCCTCGGTGGCACTCGTACCGTGGCGCAAGGCTGACCCGGTGCTGCTGGTTGATGAGACGGTGACGGCAGTGGTACAGATTGACGGCAAGATGCGTGACCGGTTTGAGGTGTCGCCAACGGTGTCGGCGGAAAACCTGGAGGCCATGGCGCGTGCCTCGGAGGCCGTTGCTCGGACCCTGACCGGCCGTGACATAGTGCGGGTGATCGTCCGAGCACCGCGGTTGGTCAATATTGTGACGCGCGAATAGGGTTTTTCGCTCTGCGCACATCCGAGTAGTGGACGGTTGTGGGTCTGGTTTTGTGTCCTCCACACTGATGTTCGAGGAGGATTCTTTCCTCCGTGTGCACCCAGCGCACTGGTCACATGCCGTGGTTTCTTAGCGTGGCGTTTGTGGACGTACACGCGGGAATCAAGGCAGTGACCCAGATAGCCTCGGCGACGGATCCGCTTGCGGGGCTTGCACCGAGTGCGCGACGTGCGCCGCCGCGGGTTCGAATCGCGGTTGCGGCTGCGGTGGTCCTGTTCGTGGCCTCTCTCGGTGTGGCTGCGATCATCTCGTTTATGCGCAGTGCCGGAGGAGAGCAGAGCGTGGACACTCAGGGCCTTGCACCCTCCACGACCGCGGCGGGTGCAACAAGCAAACCGGGCTCATCCTCAGGCGGGGGCAGTCGAGTGCTGGTGCACGTGTTAGGAGCCGTGGAACACCCGGGATTGGTTGATCTTGTACCCGGTTCGCGCGTGGTAGACGCTGTGTCTGCGGCAGGCGGATTTACGGCCGATGCGGAACCCGGCGCTGTGAATCTTGCCCGCCCTGTCGTCGATGGTGAGCAATTTCTGGTGCCGACCAAAGATACGGTCGGTGACACGGAACGCCCGCTCGGCGCGGTATCTGGTTCGGGGAACTCTGGTGGTCCGACGGGTGGAAAGGTGCGCCTCAATGCCACCACGGTTGCAGAACTTGATACTCTGCCGCGAATTGGTCCGGCACTCGCGCAGCGGATCATTGACTGGCGAGACGCGAACGGCCCGTTCACAAGTGTCGATCAGCTGAGGGAGATTGCAGGGATCGGTGATGCGGTGTTTTCCGGATTGAAAGACCGAGTGATCCCGTGAAAGCCATCGAGTCATCCGTGGGGAGGACTGGCTTGCCCGCAAACTCCCGCAATAAAGTGTCAGCCTGTCGAACTGTTTGTGGAAAGAAGTGACATCTCGGTGGGAAAGCTCGACTCATCGGCACCGAATATCGATCCGCTCGCGAGGGTGGTGTCCGGGTGCGATCTGCGCCTGATAGTTCCGGCGGCAACCGCCTGGCTTGTTGCGTGGGTCACGATGAGCACGGGAGATATCGGCTGGTCTCCCTGGCTGCCAGCCACCATACTCTGGGCTATTTCGGGATGTTTCGTGGTCGCGCTCGCCGTGCGTGGCTCCCTACGCCCTGGCCTCACCTCTGCGTTCGCGACTTCTCTCGTGGTCGCGGCGGTATCGGCATTGGTGGCGACAACTGCTGCGGCATCCCTTGTCGCACGGGAACACTCACCGTTGAGAGAAGCGGCCGCGCACGGCCAGACAGTGGAGGTTGACACCGTGGTGACGGCGGCACCGCGAGCCGCTGGTTCCCCGTGGTTTCTCGCCTCCTCAATCCCGTCGCAGCGTGTGGCCGGTGATGTTGTTCGTGTTGCCGGACGAGCGACCACCGCTGTGCCTGTCCGAATGCTCGTACCTCTGGCACCCCAATCGCTGCAGTTGGGCACCCGGATCACCGCCCGCGTGCGAGTGCAGGCACTGCCATCCAGTGACAGCGCTGCGTTTTCGCTCACCATTGTTGGTGCACCGCGTCGTGCCCCGCCACCACCGTGGTTGGTGTGGTTTGCTGAACTGCGTAACGGCTTTGCCGCAGCTGCAGAGCGGTTGTCCGGCGATGGGGGCGCGCTTGTGCCGGGTCTTGCGATTGGAGATACATCCGCGGTCAGCGATGATCTGAACACGGCAATGAAAGGGGCATCCCTCAGCCACCTCACGGCCGTGTCCGGAGCAAACTGTGCGGTTGTGACGGCACTGGTTTTTGCTGCGGCATCCGCGTTGAGGCTTCGTCGGAGCGTGCGAATCATTGCCAGCCTTGTCGCGCTGCTGGGGTTTATTTTGCTTGTTACGCCCGAATCCAGTGTGCTGCGAGCTGGAATGATGGCCGTCGTTGTGCTTATCGGGCTTGCCTCCGGGCGTCGTGCTGGGGGAGTGTCCGCGCTGGGGGTGTCGGTCATCGTGCTGCTCGCCGTGAACCCGTGGTATGCCCGTGACTACGGTTTTGCACTGTCTGTCTTCGCAACCGGGGGATTGCTGTTTTTGACGGCACCGCTGACGCGACTGGGAACAAGAGTGTTGCCGCGATGGTGTGCCCTCGCCCTCGCCGTCCCCCTCGCGGCACAACTGGCGTGTCAACCAATTCTTATTCTGCTGACCCCGTCGATTCCGCTCTACGGTGTGGCCGCAAACCTGCTCGCTGCGCCTGCCGCGACCCTTGCGACCGTCGTTGGGCTCATGGGATGCCTCGTTCTCCCGGTGTTGCCCTCGGTCGGGTACGCGTTTCTGCAGACCGCCTGGCTGCCCGCCAGCTGGATTGCGGTGCTCGCGCGCACGGCGACATCCATGCCCGGTGCTCAACTGCCGTGGTTACCGAGTGTCCCGGGTGCGTTGCTATTGGCGGGCCTGTTGGGTGGCGGATGTTGGTTGCTGTGGGGGAGTTCTCGATGGCGACGACTACGGCTTGTTGTCGGGGGTGCAATTACGGTGGGCATTGCGGTGCCGCTCGGGATCACGGTTGGTGCCCCGAGCATCACTGCGGCGACTCGCCCGGGAGAGTGGGCGATTGCGCTGTGCGATGTCGGTCAGGGAGACGCGGTGTTTGTGCGCTCGGGTACCTCGATCGCACTCATTGACACCGGCCCCGAGCCATCCGAGTTGGAGCGGTGTCGGGCTGAGCTGGGGATCGAACGCGTGTCTTTGCTCGTGCTTACCCACTGGGATCTCGACCACGTGGGTGGGGTGCCAGCAGTGGGTGGCCGGGTCGATGAGGTATTGCACGGTCCGCTCGATGGCATGCGATCGAGTCGAGCACTCGATCCGCTCGTCGCGGGCGGTGCGATGCTCACCGAGGTGCGTGCAGGTTTCAGCGGCACCCTCGGTTCAATCGTCTGGCGAGTGCTGTGGCCGATCGCGGATATCCCGCCCGGCAATGACGCTAGCGTTGTCATCGACATGGAGGATGTTTCGTACCGAGCAATTTTTCTCGGTGATCTGGGCACTGCTGCCCAGCAACGAATGCGTTCTCTCGGCGGGGTTCGGCCGGTGAACATCGTCAAGGTTTCGCATCACGGATCGAGCGACCAGAGCCCCGAACTCTACTTTGACCTTCGGGCTGCCGTGGCTCTCATTGGTGTGGGTGCACACAACACGTACGGGCATCCGACGTCGCGACTACTCGATCTGCTTGCGCGCACCGAAACTCGGGTGGTACGCACCGACACCATGGGCTTGTCACTTCTAACCGCGACACCCACCCGGCTGCGGTTGTGGAGCGAGCGTGCACCCCCGGTGACCACTCAACCGCGTCCTGTCGGTGGTCGCGCATAGACTTGCTCCAGCGATTGGAGGGTTAGTGGTTAGCACACGTGCAAGATCTGGGGCCGGGCGCGCGGGAACATCCGCGGCCGCTGGGCGGCGAGCCATCCCGGCGCTCACCTGGAATGAGATTCGCCCGGCGCCGGTTATTCTCCTGTCAGGGCCGGAGGAAGTGTTGGCTGAACGGTCGCTCACGATTATTCGAGATTTTCTTCGGACTGAGGATCCGGCACTGGAAGTAAGCGACATCGCGGCGGATCTCTACCATCCCGGCGAGTTGTTGACCGTGGCGAGCCCCTCGCTCTTTGGTGAACCTCGCCTTATCCGAGTCAGTGCCGTAGAAAAAGCGACGGAAGATTTTCTACTCGACGCGCTGCGCTACCTTGAACAGCCTGCCGACGGCACGACCCTGGTTCTCCGACACCGTGGCGGTGTGCGTGGTAAGAAACTGCTTGACAGGGTGCGAGCTGCGGCAGATATTGCGATCGAGGTGACGTGCCCTGAATTGCGCAAAGAGACCGAAAAGCAGGACTTCGTGGTTGCCGAATTTCGTGCTGCAGGCCGCAGGATTGCGCCTGCAGCGCTGCGGTCCCTCGTGACGGCATTCAGCGATGACCTGCGCGAACTAGCCGCCACCTGTCGGCAACTTCTGGCAGATGCTCCGGGTGAGATCACTCCCAACGTTGTCGCACAATACTGTGGTGGTCGTGTTGATACCAACGCTTTTGCGGTAGCCGATGCTGCTATCGCCGGGCAGCGCGGTGAAGCACTCATCGCGCTTCGGCACGCACTCGACGGCGGCACTGATCCGGTGCCCCTCGTCGCAGTATTCGCCATGAAACTTCGCACAATGGCCCGAGTTTCTGGGGAGACCGGTGGTGAAGCCCGG
>Ga0081606_1000563_pt1 | contig 14556 bp, 10 predicted proteins | sample EareggfetidaYelm_FD_71127 | JGI IMG/M metagenome (GOLD analysis project Ga0081606, IMG submission 71127) | Earthworm egg capsule microbial community from the University of Washington, USA - E. fetida Yelm (SPADES assembly) (version 2) | ecosystem: Host-associated > Annelida > Reproductive system... | reverse complement strand
GTAGCTAGCAGGATTAAAATACCGGAGCCCCATACTATCGGGAGGTTTCGTGGGGAGTTAAAATAAATTCCACGAAAAATATGTCCATAGAGTAGAATAAAGAATAAAGATGCTCCGTTTATGTGAGCATATCGTATTATGAATCCTGAGTCTATATCTCGTATGATATGAATAATTGAATCAAATGCGAGTTCTACACTGGCTACATAGTTTATAGAAAGTACTAGTCCTGTTAAAATTTGAAGGGTTAGGGTTATTCCTAGCAAAAATCCTATATTTCATATAAATGAGATTCTTAATGGGGTGGGCAGGTCTAAAACGGATTTTTTTGCTATCCCTGTAATAGGCTCATTGAAAATAACGTTTGTCTTTTTTATTATATTGTATTCTTCCTTAAAATTCTAAATTTTATGCATTATTCTGCTTTTACAATTATTTTTGGTTGGGAAGTGTCTTTTTTGCAAGTAGGCCGTATAGTTCAACCATTTAGTTTAGCATAATTTAATGTGAAGAGTTTAAGCCTCTTAGATAATAACTGAAATTGGATGGTCGCGTTGGTTGATGTCTACTAACCATAAGGATATTGCTACTTTATATTTTATTTTTGGTGTCTGATCAGGAGTTTTAGGAACTAGTTTTAGGACTCTTATTCGCTATGAGCTTTCACAGCCAGGGGATTTTATAATAGATTATGATTATTATAATTCTGTTGTTACTGCACATGCTTTTATTATAATTTTTTTTATAGTAATACCTATTATAATAGGGGGTTTTGGTAATCTTTTAGTTCCTGTTATAATTGGTGCTACAGATATGGCCTATCCTCGTTTAAATAATATAAGGTTTTGGCTATTACCCCCTTCTTTATCTTTGCTTGTTAGTTCTGCGGTTGTGGGTTCGGGGGTGGGCACCGGTTGAACAGTGTATCCTCCTTTATCTGATAGAATATTTCATGAGGGCCCCGCTGTTGATTTTGGTATTTTAAGTTTACATATTGCTGGGGTGTCCTCTATTTTAGGGGCTATTAATTTTATTGTAACTATTTTTAATATGAAGACTGAGGGTCTTTCTTGGTCTATGGTTCCTTTGTTTGTTTGGTCTGTTCTAATTACTTCATTTTTATTGGCCTTTTCTCTTCCTGTCTTGGCTGCTGCCTTGACTATATTGTTAACAGATCGGAATTTTAGGACTACTTTTTTTGACCCTACTGGTGGGGGGGATCCCATTTTGTACCAACACTTATTTTGGTTTTTTGGTCATCCTGAGGTTTATATTCTTATTCTTCCTGGGTTTGGTATTATTTCTCACACGGTAAGATATTACAGACATAAAATAGAGCCTTTTGGGAGCTTGGGTATAATTTATGCTATACTTTCTATTGGGGTTCTTGGTTTTATTGTGTGAGCTCATCATATGTTTACGGTGGGGTTGGATGTTGATACACGAGCTTATTTCACAGCTGCTACTATAATTATTGCAGTCCCCACTGGGGTTAAGGTTTTTAGGTGATTAGCTACTATGTGAGGGGGGCGCTTGGATTTCAGTCCTTCTTTTTATTGGTCTGTAGGATTTGTGTTCTTGTTTACTGTCGGGGGTCTTACAGGGGTTATTCTTTCTAATTCTTCTCTAGATGTTAGTCTTCATGATACTTATTATGTAGTAGCTCATTTTCATTACGTGCTCTCTATGGGGGCAGTATTTGCTATTATAGCTGGGGTAACTCATTGATTCCCTCTTTCTTATAGGCTTGTAATGAGTCCTCAGCTTTTGAAGGCTCAGTTTTGGTGTATATTTTTGGGGGTTAATATAACTTTTTTTCCACAACATTTTTTGGGGTTAAATGGTATGCCTCGTCGTTACTGTGACTATCCTGATGGTTTTACATATTGGAATACAGTTTCTAGAATTGGAAGGGTTTTAACTGTTTTTAGGGTGGTGATGTTTCTTTACATTATTTGAGAAGCTTTGGCCAGTCCTCGGGTTTTTTCTGTAAATAGTTCTCTCCCTTCTTCCAGAGAGTGGGGTGTTAGTGCACCCTTTCCAGAGCACACTAATGTTTCTTCTGTTAGGATTCGATCAAGAGTTTTAATTTTATAATTAGAATGCCTTCGTGGACATATTTAACTTTTCAAGATAGAAGTTCTTCTTATATAGCAGAGCTTTCTTTTCTTCATGATCATATTATAACTATTATAGTATTAATTATTATTTTAATTTCTTATATTATAATTTGTATAATATTAAACTATGCTTATTATAAATTTTTATCAGAGGGTATCTTTATTGAAACTATCTGATCTATAATCCCTGCTTTATTGCTAGTGGTTTTAGTGGTTCCTTCTATAAGGGTTTTGTACTATTTAGAAGATGTGAAACATCCTCTTCATACATTTAAGATTGTAGCTCATCAATGGTATTGGACATATATTGTTCCTTTGTTTTTTAACTTGTATTTTAAAGTGGGGGGAGATAGGGTGTCTTACATTGAATATGATTCTATAGTAAAGGATGAGTCTTCTGGTTTTGGTCTTCGTTTATTAGAGGCTACTTCGGACTTAGTTATACCTGTAAACTCAACTTCTCGTTTATTAATCACATCTACTGATGTAATTCATTCCTTTGCTGTTCCCTCTTTAGGTCTTAAGGTAGACGCCATTCCAGGTCGTGTAAATCAATTATATTCTAACCCAACTCGTGTTGGTTTTTACAGTGGTCAATGTTCAGAGATTTGTGGGTCTAATCATGCTTTTATACCTATTAATGTGAGAGTAGCTAGTCTAAGAGATTTTAAAGAATATTCAAAGTCTATTACTATAGATTATTTTTGTGAGTCTCAGGAGTTTTTTTCTTTATCTAATTTAGTTTTAAGCCTCAGTTAGGAGTAACATGGTTTTGTCATAACCAAGAAATATAAGGCTTACTTCTTCCTCAAATAATACCTTTGCCTTGATTAACTATTTTTTTTTCTATTTTCTTTTGTTTATTTTCTATTATTTTATATTTTTCTTCTTTTAAGCTAGCTAGTCCTTCTGAGCCAATTAAGGCTCTTTCTGTGGCAGAGATTTTTTGTTGATAGTTTTTATAATGATAACTAGTCTTTTTTCTATATTTGATCCTTCTTTAAGCCTCTTTTCCTTTTCTTTGTTGTTTAGACTTCTTCCTTTATTGTTATTACCTCTTATTTTTTGGGGGGCTAGGTCTTCCTATTCTCTTTTTTCTTTGGTGATTCTTTTTGTAAAGGGGGAAGTGGGGTATGTTCTTCACAATCCTGTAAAGGGTTGTTTTTCTTTTATTGGAGGTATTTTTATTTTTATTGTTGTTAATAATTTTTTAGCTCTCTTCCCTTTTATCTTTTCTATGACCTCCCACATGATGGTTACGCTTCCGGTCTCTTATTCTCTCTGGTTGGGGGTTATTATTTTTAGACTAGTTAAGTCTTTTAAGCATTTTTTAGCTCATTTGATTCCTGTGGGGACCCCCTTGGCTCTCATGAGGTTTATAGTTCTTGTAGAGATTCTTAGAAATTTTATTCGTCCTATTGCCTTAACCTTTCGTTTAACGGCTAATATAATAGCCGGGCATTTATTAATATCTCTTATTGGCGGGGCTCTTTTAGGTCTTCCTATTATATCTTTGTTAGTAGGTTCTATCTTGCAGTTTTTATTGGTTTGTATAGAGTTGGGGGTTTCTATTATTCAGTCTTATGTTTTTTCTACTCTTTTATTGTTGTATCTTTCAGAGAGGGAACATTAGTTTTAAATGCACAAGTATAATCCTTTCCACTTGGTAAGTCTTAGGCCTTGGCCTATTTTAACTTCTTTGAACTTTTTAACGTTTGGCTTAGGGGTTGTAGTGATAGTTCGATCCGGAGTTTATTTTTGTTTTTTGAGATCAGTAGCTTTGTTTTTTTTTTCTTCTTATCTATGAGGTCAAGATATTCATCGTGAGGGTTGTGTTTATGGAGAACATAATCTAGAGGTTATAGAGGGGTTTAAGGTTGGTATAATTATTTTTATCTTATCTGAGTGTTTTTTTTTCCTCGGGGTTTTTTGAGCTTACCTTCATTTAGCGGAATCCCCTGCGGTGGAGTTGGGGAGAGCTTGGCCTCCTGTTGGGGTTCTTCCTTTTGATCCTCAAGGTATTCCTTTTTTGAATACTATTCTGTTAGTTTCCTCGGGGGTGTCTGTTACTTGGGCCCACCATGCTATAGAGGTAGGGGACTTTACGGTTAGAGTGGTATCTTTAGTTTTAACAGTCTTGTTAGGAGCTTTATTTACTTCTTTACAGCTTTTAGAGTATTATGTTGCTGGTTTTACATTTTCTTGTTCTTCTTATTCTTCTGTTTATTTTATGGGTACAGGTTTTCATGGTCTTCATGTTTTAATTGGGAGAATCTTACTCTTTATTTGTTTGTGTCGGTTTTACTTATTACACATTAGTCCTTTACATAGAGTTGGTTTTGAGTGCTCTGTTTGATATTGACACTTTGTTGATATTGTATGGTTTTGTCTCTATCTAGTGTTTTATTGATGGGGGGTCTAGCTTTTTAGTATAATTATAGTATTTCTGATTTCCAATCAGAGGGTTATATGAGCTATCAAGGTGTCGGCTGGGTTGCTATATGTTAGAGTTTTGGTGTGCTTATTACTTTTTTTGATCTTTTTATTAGCTTTTTCTTTTTCTCAAGGAAATTTTTCCAAAGGGGGGTCTTTTGAGTGTGGGTTTATACCGGTTAGAGGAGAGTCTTTCCCTTTTTCTATGCCTTTTTTTGTTGTTTCTTTATTATTTCTTTTATTTGATGTAGAAATTCTTCTTTTGTGTTTTTATCCTATCCAGTTCTTTTATATGTTTGGGGGTGTTTTGATAACTTCTATTATTATTGTTGTAATTATTTTTCTTTTTACACTATATGAGTGACAGGGGGGCATTTTAAGGTGGGTTTAAGTATTTAGCTATTATGATTAGTTTCGACCTAATTCTTGAAGGCTATATTAGGGCCTCTTTGATTAGGAAGAGTGTCCGGGGTTTGTTTTTATTAATTTTTTTTTCCTTTGACAATTTAAAGCTAAAAGCTTAGGGGCTCATAATCTCTAGATTTTAATTGTTTTGCCTTCTATTATTTCTGAACTTTGAAAGTTTGGTGTGGTTATTCCTAGGGGCTTATATAAATTTCTTTAATTTTTAGATTTGCAATCTAATGTTTTCTAAAACTGGAGAAATTTTATTTTTATCCTACAATTTTATGGCTTTTTGCTGCTTGTCTCGGTTAGACGTATAATTAAGTATCCTATAAATTTGATCGTGGGTTTATGTGTGGTAATGTTTTAAGGGTATAATTTAAGTTACACATAAGTTTATGGTCTATCTCCAAAATGGGGGAAATTTTGAAAAATTTTCTGGAGTTATTCTATATAAGATTATGGCTTTGGGGGCTGTAGAAATCTCTCTTGTGGCAATTATGATGGTCAATTTAGGAGCTGTAAACTCTTATTTTTCCCCGCCATCAAACAGCTTTAAGATATGGGAATCTTTGTGTCTTTTAAACATAAAAAGCTTTAAGCAAGTTGTCCAAAAAAAGCTCTAATGAGTTTCTCCTTGTTAATGAGAGGGTAAGATTTTTGGTAAAATTAGAACGAAGTTTTTATTACTTTAGGTTATTTACTTTATAGGAAAGTTTATTTTTATTTTCTAATGGTTGGGTTTACATATGAGAAACTGCTGTATTTGATAAGGATTAATTTTGTGCCAGCAGTCGCGGTCATACTCAACTTAAAAGATTGCTTATAGATGTAAGAGTTTATACACATGTGTAATAAGTTTTTGTGGGTGAAATCTAAAGACGGTTTTAGTGTACTTTATCTTCTGTATCTGGGTGTGTGGATTAGGATTAGAGACCCTAGTACGCTTGGTATATATTAGAGTAGTAAAAGATCTTCTTTAAACTCAATCTTTCTGGCGGTTTATTGATTATTGCAGAGGAGCCTGAGTGTTTTAATGGATGCTCCGCTATTACTCTAACCTCTCTTGTTTTTGTGTACGGCTGTAGAGTTTTAGTTCATAATCTATCTCTGTTTTGTTTAAATAATCTCTATTTCAGGTCAATGTGTAGAATTTAGAGGGGTTCTGCTTGTGCTACCTTTTTTGTGTAAGGGGTTTGTCTCTCTAAATAAAAAGGATTTGCTAGTAAACTAATTAATTAAATTTTTAGTTGATTAATATTTCGATAAAAGTACAAATCGCCCGTCACTCTTTTGATAGATAAGTCGTAACAAAGTAGAAGTACCGGAAGGTGCTTCTTGTTTAGAGCCTTACCATCCTTTTACTTACAATAAAAGTTTTAGTTGCTCTAGATATGAGTTTTTTGTAATTCTATTATATATTCTGTAAAATCATTTAAAGATTTAACTTTTTCACATGTAAGTGTGATAATTTCTTAAATTTTTACCTTTTGTATAAGGTCTTCTAGAGTTTTTACGATTGTTTTCTATTCTAGAAGTAGGAATATTTTCCTTATTATATTTATTATAATATTTAGTTTAATTTTATGGAAGTAGTGAGACGCTCTCGTTTCTTATGATATCTAGTTATTATTATTTGTAAAAGGGCAAGCCTTTTTATTTTTCTGTTATATTAAATTTATTTGGGTGTTTCTTATTAGTAGTTTTATGTGTAATAACCCCATAGGATTTAGATCAGGGGTTCTTGTAATAAAAGTTTTTATTTATCTATTAATTAGAATATTAGTAGGTTTATTAACAAACTTTTTTGTTTATTTCTAATTTTATATATTAAATTTGGGAGTCTTTACTGTTTACTTTTCAACATGTTTAATTAAATCTTAGCCTAATTTTTTTAGGTTACTCCTGCCCTATGTTTATTAAATGGCTGTGGTCTCCACACTAAGGTAGCGAAATCATTAGTCAACTTATTATTGACTGGTATGAAGGGAGAGATTGATGAGTTATTCTTTCTTTCTTCTGAATTTATATTGTCGTTGAAAATAACGATTTAATCTCTAAGACGAGAAGACCCTAGAATTTTTATAAGTAAGACTTATTTGGTTGGGGCAATATAGAATAAAAAACATCTTTACTTTAATTTATTTTAGAGCTTTTAAAAGAATAGTTGGCTAAAATACACTAGGGATAACAGCTTCATATCTCCTTAAAGTTCTTATAAATGGGGATGCTTGGGACCTCGATGTTGGATTAAAATACCCTCCTAGTGTAGAGGCTAGGGGTGGGTAGACTGTTCGTCTATTAAATTTTTACATGATCTGAGTTAAAGTCGGCGTAAGCCAGACTGGGTTTTATCTAGAGATCTTTTTTACGTCTTTCTGTACGAAAGGACCTAAGGCGTTAGAATCTCTAGTTTATGTATGAGATGGCTTTAAGTTAATAAAAACTATACGTCTTCAAAACGTAAAATTAATTAGCCTTAGCTCTTAATAGAGCTAAATAACGAGCTGGGTAAATAAAGATGAGGAGTATTACTACAACAGATAAGCTAGGAGGGGGAGACGAGGCCTTCCCTTCTTAAGAAGGCCCCCCCTCCCCTCTCTCCTCTCCTCCCTTCTCTTAATCTTTTCATTATAGAGTTTAAAAAATACTCCTCTATCTTTATTAATTATTTAATATAAAATGTGATCTTTTTATTTAGTATAATATATTGAGAAATTTATTGACAAAGAGTTGGCAAAGGCTCACTCTTTGTATAAGTTAGATAATTATTATTCCTATTAAAATTATTGTTAATCTATATGGTAGGATTACTTTTCAAGATGTGGTTATTAATTTGTCGTACCGCACCCGTGGGGCGGATACTCGTACTCAAACATAGATAAAACAGATGAGAAATGTTTTTATTATTAAGAAGTTTCTCCCTCCTAAAAATAGAGAAGCAGTCAGGAATCTTAGTATTATAATTATTCCGTATTCTCTGATAAAGATCAAGGCGAACAAGCCTCCTCCATACTCAATATTAAAACCGGACACAATTTCTGACTCTCCCTCTGCTATATCAAAGGGGGTTCGGTTTGACTCTGCTATACACAGTAAGATTCACGCTAATAGGAGGGGTAAAGAGAATACTGCAACCCATAGGCCTTGTCTTATGGTGTGAATTGTTAAGGTGTTTATGGTCTTTATTGGATAAGCAATTGCTAAAAAGAATAAAAATATACATACTTCATAAGAGATTACTTGGGCGATTGCTCGGTGTCCTCCTAGGGTGGCGTACTTTCTGTTAGACCCTCATCTTATAAGAAGTATTCTGTATGAGGCTAATCCTATTAGGGAAAATAGAACTACTACTTTTATTCTTGTTGACAAGGATAAGAAAGCATAGTCGTATATACTTCAACATATTATTATTAGTGTGATTCTTAATAGAGGTCCTGTTAGATACATCCCTATTTTTAGGGATGTTATCTTTGTTCTCTCTTTGGTTAGTAGTTTTATAGCGTCACCTATAGGTTGTGATAGGCCGTGGGCCACGACCTTGGTGGGGCCTTTACGAAAGTGGGCTAGGCCTATAATCTTACGTTCTATGAGTGTGAAGAATGCTACCCCCAGTAAAACTCCTACACAGGATAATAAGAAGTCTATTATAAATATTGTAGTGGGGGGGTGGGGTGTTTTGGTGTTAATCAAATTTATCTACTTAATACGTAGTTCTTAGAGATTTTTTGGGGTTGAACATATTTTTGTTGATGCTCAATATAGACATTAGGACTATTCCTATTGCTGTTAGTAAGAAAGCTGAGAGTGTCTCTGTAGGGGTGTTGTTTATATAAGTGGTTTCTCTATGAGTTCTTTCATGATAAAGGATGATTGGAAATATTATCATTAATAGGGTTATTTTTTTATTTATTTTTCTTTTCTTTTCATATCTTGTGAGTAGGGCACAGTAGCAGAATAAAATTATTATTCCTGTAGAGAAAGAAATTACTAATGCTAAGGAGGGGAATATTATTCTTCTTCTAATAAGTAGAGATCCTGCTACTATAATTGAGGTGTAGATTACTACAAGGGTAGTCTTTAGGGGTGATAAAGATAATATTAGAGTAATAGCCATTAGGCTTGTTAGAATTCCTCTTTAATCCCTTTGATTTACAAAATCATTATTCTTTAGAACTTTAGAGGAGTTAAAAATGCTTATAGGGGTGTTACTTGTGGTGTTTTCTGCCTACTTTTTTTATTTTTCTTCTGTGCATATCTTAATAATTCTTCTCTTGGTTGAGTTTACTCTATTGATTGCTGTTTATATTTTATCTTGTTTGTGTTTTAGTTGATTTACTTTTGTTATAGTCATCTTATTAGGGGTTTGTGTGGGTTCTTTTGGTGTCTCTACTCTTATTTGTGCTAGACGGTCTAAGGGGTCTTTTTATTTTACTTATTTTTAGAATGCTTTTAAGGGTCTTTTTTTTATCTTTTTCTTTATTTTTTTTTTTTGATTTTTTGCTGCTGTTATATTTTCCCTTGGGGTTTTTTTTTGTTCTTTATTTTATAAGAGCTGGTTATTATGATGGGGTGTTTTATTCTGATTATTTAAGACTGTTGTTAGTCTTTCTTACGGGGTGAGTTTTTTTGTTTTCTATGTTGTCTATGAGGGCTAGAGTAATAAGGACCTTGGTTTTTTGGGGTATACTATTTTTTTCTATTGTTAGATTTTTTTCGGGTAGATATGTCCTATTTTATTTCTCTTTTGAGGCTGTTTTTGTATTTATATTTTTATTTTTGTTGGCTTGGGGGGTTTCTATAGAGCGTTTGCAGTCTTCTTTTTATATGTTTTTTTACACTTTAGTTTTTTCTTTGCCTTTTTTAATTATGGTTTTAGAGTGTGTAAATATATTCTCTGACACCTTTTTTGTTGCTGAGGGGTTTTCTTACACGGGATTATTGTGGGTTTTTATACTCTTTGTTTTTTCTGTAAAGCTTCCTTTGTTCGGGTTGCACTTGTGGCTTCCTAAGGCTCATGTAGAGGCCCCTGTAGGGGGGTCTATAATTCTGGCAGGAGTTCTTTTGAAATTGGGGGGTTACGGTATTATTCGTTTTATACCTATTATTTGTTCTTTATCTTTGATGGGGTCTTGATTTCTAAATTTTATATTTTATGTTGCTCTTTATGGTGGTTTGTATGTTTCTATTTTAAGGGTTCGTCAAATAGATCTTAAGATAATGATTGCTTATTCTTCCGTGGTCCACATGAGAGTGGTGTATATTGGTATGATAAGATTTTCTAGTTGGGGTCTCTATGGTTCTATTATAATAATAGTAGCTCATGGTTTTATTTCTCCGCTTCTTTTTTTTCTTATAACTGAGATTTATTCTTTAAAGTCCTCACGGAGTCTTCTCTTTTTAAAGGGGGGTTTAATTTTTTCTCCAGTTTTTTGTCTGTTTTGGTTTTTTTCTTGTTCCCTTAATCTTAGGGTCCCTCCTTTTATGTCATTTTTCTCTGAGGTTTGTGTTATTGGTTCTATAAGATTTTTATCTCTTTTGGAATGAGGGTTTATTGGCTTGGGGTGTTTTTTTACAGGGGTTTATTGTATTTATATGTATAGATCTCCTGTTCATGGGGGGGAGGCTTTTCATGGGCCCCTTTTGTTATCTGTTAAGATGTTTTTTTTGAGCGTAGTTCATCTAATATTTGTTATTATTTTTCCACTGGTATTTTTTTAGTGCCTAATAAAATTTTAAGGGTGGTTTGTTAAGCTGCGGGTGTTTTAGGCTTGTATATCCTTTTTTTTTTGTTGTTTTTTTTTAATTTTTTGGTCTGTTATTTACTGGGGGGCTTTTTCTTAGATGGTGGTAGAGTGTTATTAGAGTTATATGCTCCTTTTTTTTTATTAAGAGAAATACCCTTTTCTTTTTGTTTAGACTTTGTGTCTTTGTTTTTTTTCTCTTCTGTATCGATTATTTCTAGTATAATTTTTCTTTATAGAAGTTTTTATATAAGGAGAAGGGTTTTAGAAGAGGGGGTAAATAATGGCCGATTTTTTTTTTTATTATTTTTTTTTGTTGTTTCTATAATGGTTTTAGTCTTTTCTGGTTCTTGGGTGGTAGTTATGGCAGGTTGAGATGGCTTAGGCTTAGTGTCTTTTTTATTGGTGGTCTTTTATAATAATGCTTCAAGCCTAGATTCTGGTCTTATTACAGTATTTACTAACCGTGTTGGGGATTGTTTATTTATTATTAGATTTATATTGATATTTTATTCTGGGTGAATTAGGTTAGAGTTCTTGTCTATAGGGGGTTGCATTGGTTATTGCACTCTTTTAGTATTAGGTTGTGCTACTAAGAGAGCACAAGTGCCTTTTTCTTCTTGGCTGCCAGCTGCAATAGCAGCACCTACACCTGTGTCTTCTTTGGTCCACTCTTCTACTTTGGTAACAGCTGGGGTGTATTTGATGATTCGGTTTGGGTTTTTATTAAGATCTTTTTATTTTGTTCTAATAGTAATTTCTTTGGTTACTATAGTTTTAGCAGGGGTGGGAGCAACATTAGAGTCGGATTTTAAGAAAGTTGTGGCTATGTCTACTTTAAGACAATTAGGTTTTATAGTTTTTTCTTTATCTTGTGGGTACTGATTACTATCTTTTGTTCATATAATATTTCATGCTTTTTTTAAAAGTTCTCTCTTTTTATCTACAGGGGGTTTAATACATTATCTGCTGGGGGGACAAGACTCTCGTTTTTTTGGTTCTTTGGGGTCTTCTTATTTTTCTAAACTCCTATTTGTAATAAGAAGGCTTAGTTTAATGGGTTTCCCTTTTTCTATAGGGTTCTATTCTAAAGATACCCTTCTTGCTGATATTGCAGGAGGAGGGTTAGGACTTATTAGATTTATTTTTTTACTTGGGTGTGTTTTTACTGTTGCTTATAGTATTCGTCTAATCCGTTTGGGGTTTTATTATTTTCCTTCCTTTGATGTCTCTCTTATTTTTAGGGATTCTAAAATATTTTACTTTCCTGTAAGGGTGCTTTATTTTTATTGTGTATTTGCAGGTGGTTTTTTTTTCTCTAATCTTGTACCTCCCTCTTGTTTATCTTTTATGGAGGGTGTGGTAGGTCTCTTGGTTATTGTGAGGGGGTGGTTCTGTAGAAAAGCCATTACAACAACGTATCCATTGTTTTTTTTCTTTTCTATCATGGGGGGTTTAGTTAATTTAAGGTCTTCTACCCTATCCTCTTATTTGCGTGGCCTTTCTGTGTTCAGGGAATATACTTGATCAGAAGTTGTAGGAGGTAAAGGGGTTTTGTTTTTTATTAAATCTATCCAGTCTGTTTTTTTATCTTATTTTTATCTTTATACTATGTTTTTTTTTATTTTTATGATAGGCTTTTTATTACTATTATAGTTCAGTATATTGATGCTGACAGCTTTAGAAGCGTTAACTTTGAAGGGGTTAAATTATAAAAGGCATAGTATAGTGATGATCTAGACGTTTTAGTTTAAATAAATATTAGCTTGTGGAGCTAAAGTATAAATAATGTCTTGCAAAACAACCCAGACCTTTTGTTTCTCGCTTTATTAATTCTTTTAATTCTAAGAACCCGACGGGGAGATGAAGATTAGAAGTCTTCTTTTTTTCTTAGAGTTTTATAATGGGGAACAAATCCTTAGGCTTCAAAGACCTACGTGCTTTACACTAGTCCTCATTTAGGCCTTTTGTATTACACCCCATCAAGGTGTACCCTATTAAGGTTAGGCCTAATAGGAGCGCCCATAACAAACTTATAGCTGATAATTGTACTGCTAATGTGGAATATTTCTCTCTCTCTTTTTGTAAAATTAGTTGAGTCTTTTTTGGTTCTACTGTACATCTGTTTAGTCCTGTTCATAAAATATAATATGCTAGTACACAAGCCACAATGACTAGTATTACTGCAACCCTTTGGGATAGTCCTAAGGACATTGTCTTTATAAGGACAGCTGATTTAGCCCAAAACATTGCCATTGGCGGCAAACCCCTAAGGTTTCTTATTATAACAATAGTCTCTCACGATGTTGTTCTTACTCTATTTTTGTTTTTGATTATTTCTAAGAATTTTAGAGTTAATAGTATAGTAATCCTATAGATTGTAAAGAATATAAAAAATATTCTTGGAGAAGTTAGAGTAGTTAAAAGTAACCAACCATTCCCGTTTAGAGATATAAGAATAATAATTATTTTGGTTGTTTGTATCTTATTAATAGATAAAAGCGGAGATAATCTTCTTCCAAGAATTCTTGCTAAGAAGAAGACTCTTCAAGAGTCTTCTAAATTCCTGGAGAAGATTATCGTTAGCGGTAATAGTTTTTGTCAAGTAGTGATTAGTAAGAATCTTATTGATCTTATTTTTAATGTTTGTAGAAAGTTGGTGTACCATAGATGTAGGGGCCATGCCCCTATCTTTATTAATAGAGAAGATGTTAGGGCTAGTATTCTTACCTTTGATGGGGGTATTATAGACGCTAGTAGTAAAATGGTAGAAGCTATTTCTTGAATTACTATATATTCTATAACAGGTGTTAGTTTTTCTTTTTCCTTATTAATTTCCTTTACTATAATATAGCATATGGCTAGGGTGTTGAATTCTAAGGCTCCCCATATTATCAGCCATCTTGATGATCTTCTACCAATGATGGTAGAGAGAATTAGTGCTATGCTCATATTCCTTGTGATCCTTGATATTGAAAAAATCATATTCTTTTAAACTATAGGAACCTTATAGAGTTAAAACTAATATAAAATATAACACTGTTATTGCTTGCCCAATTAAAACGAAGGGTGGTTCTACTGGGTTAGCTCCGATCCAAGTTAAAATTATTGCGCATCTAAGAAAGACTCAAAATGTTAATTTTCTATCAGGTGAGTATTTTTTGTTTAAAGATCTTTTTTTTATTGTTAACAAACCTAAAACTAGAATTGAGGCTGCTATAGCCACTACCCCTCCCAACTTTGATGGGATTGATCGTAAGATTGCATACGCAAATAAAAAATATCACTCAGGTTGAATATGGGCTGGTGTTGTAGCTAATCTGGCTGGGTTGAAGTTTTCTACATCTCCTAATATGTTGGGTCTTATGGTAAGGATTGTTATTAAGATCATAGAGATAGCAATTAAAGGTACCCTATCTTTTACTGCAGAGTAGGGGAAGAATTTTATTTTGTCAATGTCTGGGTCAACTCCAATAGGGTTAGAGGATCCTCTTTTGTGGAGAAGAATTAAGTGGATAAGTACTAAGGCTGCTACTGCAATGGGGATAATGAAATGTAAAGAAAAAAATCGATTCAGAGTAGGTTGAGAGACTGAAAAGTTCCCCCATAGCCATTGGGTGGCTGTCAGTCCTACGTAGGGAATTGCTGATAATATTCTGGTAATTACAGTAGCTCCTCAGAAGGATATCTGCCCCCATGGGAGCACATATCCTATAAATGCGGCTCCTATGGTAGCTAGCAGGATTAAAATACCGGAGCCCCATACTATCGGGAGGTTTCGTGGGGAGTTAAAATAAATTCCACGAAAAATATGTCCATAGAGTAGAATAAAGAATAAAGATGCTCCGTTTATG
>Ga0081606_1000561_pt1 | contig 14592 bp, 11 predicted proteins | sample EareggfetidaYelm_FD_71127 | JGI IMG/M metagenome (GOLD analysis project Ga0081606, IMG submission 71127) | Earthworm egg capsule microbial community from the University of Washington, USA - E. fetida Yelm (SPADES assembly) (version 2) | ecosystem: Host-associated > Annelida > Reproductive system... | reverse complement strand
TTGGCGTATCTGCAAGGCGGAGCAGCGGCAACTACCCGCCCGTGAGCAACCCATCCACGCCGTAAAGCCGCGCCATGCCCGCCAGCGCCAGCGGCAGGTCTTGCACCGCAAAGCCCCTGCCTTCGGACAGCGCTGCGCGCCGGCATTCGAGCAGCACCGCCAGGGCCGTGCTGTCAAACCGCGTCAGGGCCTTGGCATCGACCCGCACGGCGCGCTCTGGTTGCGCCTTCAGCCCTTGCAGCAGCAGGCGCAGGCAGGCCGTGGCCTGGCGCTGGGTGAGTTCGGGGGGCAATGCCAGCATGGCGCGGGATCATTCGCCCTTGGCGGCGGCGTTGGCCTTGTTGCGCGCGGCCAGTGTGTCGATCAGGCCGTCCACGCCCTTGGCGTTGATCTGCTGCGCGAACTGGCCCCGGTAGGTTTCCACCAGCCAGACGCCGAGCACGTTCAGGTTGTAGACCTTCCAGCCGGCGCCGTCGCCAGGGGTTTTTTCCAGGCGGTAGTCCAGCTGTATCGGATCGCCCCGGCCAATGATCTCGGTGCGCACCAGCACATCTTTGTCGCTGGCCGCTGCGCGCAGCGGCTTGACCTGTATGGTCTGCTCACTGATATGCGCCAGCGCGCCCGCGTAGGTGCGCACCAGCAAGAGCTTGAATTCTTCCTGCAATCGCTTTTGCTGCCCGGGCGTGGCCTGGCGCCAGCCGGGGCCTACTGCGGCAGCCGTCATGCGGCGGAAGTTGACATGGGGCATCACGGTCTTGTTGACCAGCGCAATCAGCGGCTCCAGATTACCGCTGCGTATCGCCTGGTCGGCCTTTACCGCATCGAGCACCGTGCTGGACAGGCGCCGGATCAACGCATCGGGCGCTTCATCGGCGGCCCGGGCCGGCAATGGCAGGAAAAGAGCCCAGAAAAGGGCCCAGGAAAAGACCCAGGAAAGGGTCAGGCCAAGAGCCACAGGCCCCGGGAAACGTCGGTTCATCATGGTCACGGGTCTCATGGTTTTGGCCTTCAAGGCTCTTCGGGCAACATGCCCTCGCTGGATGGGTTGTCGGCGTCCTCGTCATCCATGTCGTTGGCCTCGGCGGCTTGGCCGCGCACCTGCAGGAACACATCGCGCGTGAAACTGTACTTGTCGAGCGCGGCGCTGTCGAGCACGGCGCCCGCGCGCAACAGGTTGGCGCGCATTTCCACCGTGCGCAGCAGGTACAGCGATTGGCGCGCCGAGGCCGACTCCAGGTGGTGCAGCGCATTGCCCTTGATGTCCACCGACAGCGCCAGGCTGTCGCGCAGCGTCGACGGCCCCAGAAGCGGCAGCACCAGATACGGCCCCGTGCCCACGCCCCAATGCCCCAGCGTCAGGCCAAAGTCCTGCTTGCGGCGTTCGATGTTCAGTTCGCTGGCAATGTCCAGCAGCCCGCCCAGGCCCAGGAAGGTGTTCACATTGACCCGCATGAAACTGGCTGCCGCTGCCTCGCCGCGCAGTTGCAGCAGGTTGTTCACGAACGACCAGATGTCGCCGATGTTTGCAAAGAAGTTGCTCACGCCGGTGCGCACCGGCGCCGGCGTGACCTCGCGGTAGGCCGTTGCCACCGGCTTGAGGACCATCGTATCGAGATGCTCGTTGAACTGGGCCATGCTGCGGTTGTAGCCCTGCAGCGGATCGCGCGGGTCCGGCTGGGCAACGGTGGCGCAGCCGGCCAGCACTGCTGCGCCGAGCAGCGCGACCCAGCGGGATATGCCGGGCAGCGCCGTCCACCGTGAGGCGCCGGACGGCACGGTCTGCCGCAAGACACCAGACAGTGCGGTCTGCCGTGCTGTGCAACCCCGATGTGCCGCGAGGTTTGAGTGCGTCATTTTTTGTCGCCCGTTCCAGCGGCTTTGCCGTAAAGAAATTGTCCGATCAGGTTTTCCAGCACCACGGCGGACTGGGTTGCGGTGACCGTGTCGCCTGCCACCAGGTTCTGCTCGTGCGCCCCGGCTTCGATGCCGATGTATTGCTCGCCGAGCAGGCCGCTGGTGAGGATTTTCAACGAGCTGTCCTTGGGGAACATGTAGCGCTTTTGCATTTCCAGCGTGACCCGGGCCTGGTAGCTTTTGTCATCGAAGGCAATGTCCTGCACGCGCCCGACCAGCACACCGGCGCTGCGCACTGCCGCCTGGGGCTTGAGCCCGCCGATGTTGTCGAAGCGGGCCGTGATGCGGTAGCCCGATTGCCATTGCAGGCTCAGCAAATTGGCCGATTGCAGCGCCAGAAATACCAGCGCCAGCACCCCCAGCAGTACGAACAGGCCTACCCACAGATCATTTTTCGAGCGTTGCATTTGTCGTTGCTTTCTGCACTTGCCAGTGTCTCACCAACTGAACATCAGGGCCGTGAGGATGAAGTCCAGCGCCAGCACGGCCAGCGAGGCCAGCACCACCGTGCGCGTGGTGGCGCGCGCCACGCCTTCGGGCGTGGGACTGGCCACATAGCCTTGCAGCAGCGCCACAAAGCTTACGGTAAAGCCGAAGACCAGGCTCTTGAGCACCCCATTGCCCAGGTCGCGCCAGATATCCACGCCGCCTTGCATCTGGCTCCAGAAGGCCCCCGGGTCTATGCCTATCATCAGCACGCCCACCACGGCGCCGCCGATCACGCCGACGGCGCTGAACATCGCTGCCAGCAGCGGCATGGCGATGACCCCGGCCCAGAATCGGGGCGCCAGAATGCGGCGCACCGGGTCGATGGCCATCATTTCCATGGCGCTCAATTGCTCGCCCGAGCGCATCAAGCCGATCTCGGCCGTCAGCGAGGTGCCTGCGCGGCCGGCAAACAGCAGCGCCGTGACCACCGGCCCGAGTTCGCGCACCAGCGACAGCGCCACCAGCAGCCCGAGCGCCTCTGACGCGCCATAGCGCTGCAAGGTGTAGTAGCCCTGCAAGCCGAGCACAAAGCCGACGAACAGGCCGGAGACCGCAATGATGGCCAGCGAGTAGTTGCCCAGGAAATGCAGTTGGTCGCGCACCAGCGCGGGCCGCCGGCAAACCGCTCCGGCCAGCAGCAGCAAGCGCGCCAGCAAGCGCGCGGCCATGCCGATGTCGGCCAGCTTGCTGCGCACGGCAAAGCCGAGGTCGGCGATGGGCTGCCGGTTCATCGCGCGCCCCCTGCGACGGGGCCGAAATCCTCGGCCAGCCCCGGGCCCGGGTAGTGGAACGGCACCGGCCCGGTCGGCAAGGCGTTGACGAATTGCTGCACCAGCGGGTCCGGGTTGGCGCGCACTTGCTCGGGGCTGCCCTGGGCCGCCACCACGCCCGCGCCCAAAATGATTACATGGTCGGCCAGCCGGAAGGTCTCGTCCAGGTCGTGCGAGACCACGATGCTGGTCAGGCCCATCGCATCATTGAGTTGGCGGATCAGCTGCGCGGCTGTGCCCAGCGCGATCGGGTCCAGCCCGGCAAATGGCTCGTCGTACATGACCAGTTCCGGGTCCAGCACGATCGCCCGGGCCAATGCCACGCGCCGCGCCATGCCGCCCGATATCTGGGCGGGCATCAGGTCGCGGGCCGCCCGCAGGCCCACGGCGTGCAGTTTCATCAGCACCACGTCGCGGATCAGCGCTTCGGACAGGTCGGTGTGCTCGCGCAGCGCAAAGGCCACGTTCTCGAAAACGCTCAGGTCGGTGAACAGCGCGCCGAACTGGAACAACATGCCCATGCGCCGGCGGGCGGCATACAGGCCGCGCGCGTCCAGGCGCCCCATGTCCTGGCCATCGAACAAGACCTGGCCGCTGTCGGCCTTTTGCAACCCGCCGAGCAGCCGCAGCACCGTGGTCTTGCCTCCGCCCGAGGCTCCCATCAGCGCCGTGACCTTGCCCCGTGGCAGCGCCAGCGTGATGTCGCGCAAGATCACGCGCTCAGCGTAGGAGAACGTGACCTGGCGCAGTTCGGCAAGCAACGGGGGCAATGGGACGGGTGCAAGAGACATGCGAAGGTAAAGGGGTTCAGGCCATCCGGCGGGCGGCCCTGATGCCGACGGCGAGCCGCCACGGCCAGATAGCCCCGCCTGGGGTCGGCCGGCAGGAAACCGTCGATGGTACCCACAAATCCCGCCGCCATCCCGGTCAGCGGGGCAATTCGGAATACCCCATCAGGAACCGATCGACCGCATGGGCCGCCTGCCGGCCCTCGCGGATGGCCCAGACGACCAGCGACTGGCCCCGGCGCATGTCGCCGGCGGCAAAGACCTTGGGCACGTTGGTGGCGTAGCCACCGTCGGGTTCGGTGCTGGCGCGGGCATTGCCACGGGCATCCTGCTCCACCCCAAAGGCGTCGAGCACCGGCGCCACCGGGCCGACGAAGCCCATGGCCAGCAGCACCAGGTCGGCCGGGAGGGTCTGTTCCGAGCCGGCGATTTCGACCAGTTTGCCGTCCTTGAACTGCACGCGCACGGTTTTCAGGCCCGTCACACGGCCTTTGTCGCCGACGAATTCCCGGGTGGCGATGGCGAACTCGCGCGCGCAGCCCTCTTCGTGGCTGGAACTGGTGCGCAGCTTGATCGGCCAGTAGGGCCAGGTCAGCGGGCGGTTTTCTTCTTCTGGCGGCCGGGGCAGCAGCTCGAACTGCGTGACGCTGGCAGCGCCATGGCGGCGGCTGGTGCCCACGCAGTCGCTGCCGGTGTCGCCGCCGCCGATCACGATCACATGCTTGCCGTCCGCGCGCAACTGCCCCTTGAGCTTGTCGCCGGCATTGACCTTGTTTTGCTGGGGCAGGAATTCCATCGCGAAGTGGATGCCGTCCAACCCGCGACCGGGCACCGGCAGGTCGCGTGACTGCTCGGCGCCGCCGGTCAGCAGCACGGCATCGAATTGCGCGTACAACTGCTCGGGCGTCACGGTTTCCTTGGCCGTGTTGCCGACCTTGGAGCCTTTGCCCAGGCCCTCGCTGGCCGAGCCCACGAACACCCCCGGGCGCAAGACCACGCCTTCGGCCTGTAGCTGCGCGATGCGCCGGTCGATGTGCGATTTTTCCATCTTGAAGTCCGGGATGCCGTAGCGCAGCAGACCGCCCACGCGGTCATTCTTCTCGAACAGCGTGACGCCGTGGCCGGCGCGCGCCAGCTGCTGCGCTGCGGCCATGCCGGCCGGGCCGGAGCCGACCACGGCCACCTTCTTGCCGCTGGGGTGCCGGGCCGGGCGGGGCTGCACCCAGCCCTGTTGCCAGGCGCGGTCGATGATCGCGTGCTCGATCGACTTGATGCCCACGGCCTTGTCGTTCACGTTCAGCACGCAGGCGGCCTCGCAGGGCGCGGGGCAGATGCGGCCGGTGAACTCGGGGAAGTTGTTGGTGCTGTGCAGTACTTCGAGCGCGCCCTTCCAGTCGGCCTGGTAGATCAGGTCGTTGAAGTCGGGAATGATGTTGTGCACCGGGCAGCCATGGCTGCAAAACGGCGTGCCGCAGTCCATGCAGCGCGCGCCCTGCACCCGGGCCTGGTCCTCGTCGAGGCCGATGACGAATTCCTTGTAATGCCTGAGTCGCTCGGCAACGCTCTGGTGGCCTTCTTCGATGCGCCCGTGTTCCATGAAGCCGGTGGTCTTTCCCATGGGGTGTCCTTGCATTGGTGCCGATGTACTGATGGATCGATGGGTTGCGCGCGCGCCTGTGCCGCGCGCCCTGACTGCACGCCTTCGTTGCGTGCCCTCATTGCGCCAGGGCTGCTTGCCGCTGCTGCGCATCCGGCGCCGACGCGGCGCGCTCTTGCCGCAGTTGGCGTTCATGCATTTGGGCCAGCGCCCGCCGGTACTCGGTCGGCAAGACCTTGACGAATTGGCTGCGCGCTGCGCTCCAATGGTCCAGCAGTTCGCGCGCGCGCTTGCTGCCGGTCCAGCGGTTGTGCTCTTGCAGCAGCTTTTTCAGCAGGGCTTCGTCGGTCTGGCCCTGGTGCCATGCCGCGCGCGGCACCGTGGCCTCTTGTTCGGTGGCCGGCACGATGCGTTCGAGCGTGACCATGGCCAGATTGCAACGGCTGTCGAACTGGCCGTCTTCGTCGTACACATAGGCCACGCCGCCGCTCATGCCGGCCGCGAAATTGCGGCCGGTCTTGCCGAGCACCACCACGGTGCCGCCGGTCATGTATTCGCAGCCATGGTCGCCCGTGCCTTCGACCACCGCCGTGGCGCCCGACAAACGCACGGCAAAGCGCTCGCCGGCCACGCCGCTGAAGAACGCTTCCCCGGTGGTGGCGCCGTACATCACGGTGTTGCCGACGATGGTGTTGCGCACTGCATCACCGCGAAAGTCGATGCTCGGGCGCACGATCACGCGCCCCCCCGACAGCCCTTTGCCGGTGTAGTCATTGGCGTCGCCGATCAGGTACAGCGTGATGCCGCGCGCGAGGAAGGCGCCGAACGATTGGCCGCCCGTGCCTTCGAGCTGTATGCGGATGGTGTCGTCGGGCAGGCCCTGCGGGTGCAGGCGGGTCAGCGCGCCCGAGAGCATCGCGCCCACGGAGCGGTCGACGTTGTGCGCCACTTCGATGAACTGCACCCGCTCGCCTTTTTCGAGCGCGGGCCGGCTGTGCTCGATCAGTTTGCGGTCGAGCGTGTGGGCGATGTTGTGCTCCTGCTCCTCGACATGCCGGCGCGCCACTTCAGCCGGCGCGTTCGGCTGCGCAAACAGGCGGCCAAAGTCCAGGCCCCGGGCCTTCCAGTGCGCCAGGCCGGCGCGCATGTCGAGCAGGTCGCTGCGGCCGATCAGCTCGTCGAATTTGCGCAGGCCCAGTTGGGCCATGATCTGGCGCACTTCTTCGGCAATGAAGAAGAAGTAATTCACCACATGCTCGGGCTTGCCCGAGAATTTCTTGCGCAGCACCGGGTCTTGCGTGGCCACGCCCACGGGGCAGGTGTTCAGATGGCATTTGCGCATCATGATGCAGCCTTGCACCACCAGCGGCGCGGTGGCGAAACCGAACTCGTCGGCGCCGAGCAGCGCGCCGATGACGACATCGCGGCCGGTCTTCATCTGGCCATCGGCCTGCACCCGGATGCGGCCACGCAGGCGGTTGAGCACCAGGGTCTGCTGGGTCTCGGCCAGGCCGATTTCCCAGGGGCTGCCGGCATGTTTGATCGACGACCAGGGCGATGCGCCCGTGCCGCCGTCATGCCCGGCAATCACCACATGGTCGCTCTTGCACTTGGCCACGCCGGCCGCAATCGTGCCCACGCCCACTTCGGACACCAGTTTGACGCTGATGCTGGCCTGCGGGGCCACGTTCTTCAGGTCGTGGATCAGCTGCGCCAGGTCTTCGATCGAGTAGATGTCATGGTGCGGCGGGGGCGAGATCAGGCCCACACCGGGCACGCTGTGGCGCAGCTTGCCGATGTAGTCGGAGACCTTGCCGCCGGGCAGTTGGCCGCCTTCGCCGGGCTTGGCGCCCTGGGCCATCTTGATTTGGATCTGGTCGGCCGACGAGAGGTACTCGGCCGTCACGCCAAAGCGGCCCGAAGCCACCTGCTTGATGCGGCTGCGCAGCGAGTCGCCGTCTTGCAGCGGCAGGTCGACTTCGACGTTGTCGGCGCCGATCACGCTCTTGAGCGAATCGCCCTTTTTGATCGGTATGCCCTTGAGCTCGTTGCGGTAGCGCGCTGCGTCTTCACCCCCTTCGCCGGTGTTGCTCTTGCCGCCGATGCGGTTCATGGCCACGGCCAGCGTGGCATGGGCCTCGGTGGAGATCGAACCCAGCGACATCGCGCCGGTGGCAAAGCGCTTGACGATTTCCCGGGCAGGCTCGACCTCATCGATGGCAATCGCCTTGGCCGGATCGATCCTGAACTCGAACAGGCCGCGCAGCGTCATGTGGCGCCGGCCCTGGTCGTTGATGATCTGGGCGTACTCCTTGTAGGTGTTCCAGTTGTTGGCGCGGGTGCTGTGCTGCAGTTTGGCGATCGCGTCGGGCGTCCACATATGCTCTTCGCCACGGATGCGCCAGGCGTATTCACCGCCGGCATCGAGCATCGTGGCCAGCACCGGGGCGTCGCCAAAGGCCGCCTTGTGCATGCGGATGGCTTCTTCGGCGATCTCGAACACGCCTATGCCTTCGATCCGGCTGGCGGTGCCGGTGAAATACTTGCGCACGGTGTCGGTGCTCAGGCCTATGGCCTCGAACAGTTGGGCACCGCAGTAGCTCATGTAGGTGCTCACGCCCATCTTGGACATGATCTTCGACAGGCCCTTGCCGATCGCCTTGATGTAGTTGGCCATGGCCTTGTCGGCCGACAGCTCGCCGCCCAGGTCCTGGTGCATGTCGGCCAGGGTTTCCAGCGCCAGGTAGGGGTGCACGGCCTCGGCGCCGTAACCGCCGAGCACGGCAAAGTGGTGCACTTCGCGCGCCGTGCCGGTCTCGACCACCAGGCCGGCCGTGGTGCGCAAGCCCTCCCCCACCAGATGCTGGTGGATGGCCGACAGCGCCAGCAGCGCCGGAATGGCCAACTGCGTGGCGCTGACCGCGCGGTCGCTGATGATCAGGATATTGGCGCCGCCCTGGATCGCATCCACCGCCTGGGCGCACAGCGAGGCCAGTTTGGCCTCCACGCCTTCGTGGCCCCAGGCCAGCGGGTAGGTGATGTCGATGGTGGCGCTCCTGAACTTGCCGTGGGTGTAGCGCTCGATGTCGCGCAGTTTGGCCATGTCGGCAAAGTCCAGCACCGGCTGGCTCACTTCCAGGCGCATCGGCGGATTGACCTGGTTGATGTCCAGCAGGTTGGGCTTGGGGCCGATGAAGCTGTTGAGCGACATCACGATGGCCTCGCGGATCGGGTCGATCGGCGGATTCGTCACCTGGGCGAACAACTGCTTGAAGTAGCTGTACAGCGGCTTGTTCTTGCCCGAGAGCACGGCCAGCGGGCTGTCGTTGCCCATCGAGCCAATGCCCTCTTCGCCGTTCCTGGCCATGGGCGCGAGCAGGAACTTGAGGTCTTCCTGGGTGTAGCCAAAGGCTTGCTGGCGCTCCAGCAGCGCCAGCGCGCTTGCCGGCGGCGCAGCCGCCTGCGCGCCGGCGTCGATGCTGTCGAGCTTGATGCGCAGGTTGTCGATCCACTGCTTGTACGGCTTGGTGTTGACGATATTGGCCTTGAGCTCGTCGTCATCGATCATGCGCCCCTGCTCCAGATCGATCAGGAACATCTTGCCCGGCTGCAAGCGCCACTTGCGCACGATCTTGTTCTCGGGCACCGGCAGCACGCCCGATTCGGAACCCATGATGACCAGATCATCGTCGGTGATGCAGTAGCGCGATGGGCGCAGGCCATTGCGGTCGAGCGTGGCGCCGATCTGGCGACCGTCGGTGAACACGATCGAGGCCGGGCCGTCCCAGGGCTCCAGCATGGCCGCGTGGTATTCGTAGAAGGCGCGGCGGCGCTCGTCCATCGTGGTGTGCTGTTCCCAAGGCTCGGGGATCATCATCATCACCGCCTGGCTGATCGGGTAGCCGGCCATCGTCAGCAGTTCCAGGCAGTTGTCGAAGGTGGCCGTGTCCGACTGGTGGGCGAAACTGATCGGGTAGAGCTTTTTCAGATCGGCCGCCAGCACCGGCGAGGCCATCACGCCTTCGCGCGCCTTCATCCAGTTGTAATTGCCCTTGACGGTGTTGATTTCACCGTTGTGCGCCACATAGCGGTACGGGTGCGCCAGCGGCCATTCCGGAAAGGTGTTGGTGGAAAAGCGCTGGTGCACCAGGCCAATGGCCGAGACGCAACGGACATCTTGCAAGTCCAGGTAGTAGTTGCCGATCTGCCGGGCCAGCAGCAGGCCCTTGTAAACCACGGTGCGGCTGCTCATGCTGGGAACATAGTATTCCTTGCCATGCTTGAGGCGCAGCGCCTGTATCGCGGCGCTGGCGGTCTTGCGGATCACATACAGCTTGCGCTCGAGCGCGTCCTGCACGATCACGTCATTGCCACGGCCAATGAACACCTGGCGCAGTATCGGCTCCTTCTTGCGCACGGTGGGCGACATCGTCATCTCGCGGTCGACCGGCACATCGCGCCAGCCCAGCAGCACCTGGCCCTCGGCCTTGATCGCGCGCTCCATCGCCTGCTCGCAGGCCAGCCGCGAGGCATGCTCCTTGGGCAGAAAAATCATGCCCACGCCGTATTCCCCGGCCGCCGGCAAGGCCACGCCCTGGCGGGCCATCTCCTCACGGTACAGCGCATCGGGGATCTGCAGCAGGATGCCGGTGCCGTCGCCCATCAGCGGGTCGGCACCGACGGCGCCACGGTGGTCCATGTTTTCCAGAATCTTCAGCGCCTGGGTCACGATGTCGTGGCGCTTGACGCCCTTGATATGGGCCACGAAGCCCAGGCCGCAGGCATCGTGCTCGTGCGCCGGGGCATACAGGCCCGATTGCTGCAAATGCTCGATCTCGGCGTCCGTGGTCGCCGTGCTTACCGTGGGCACTGTGGTCATGGGTGCGTGCTCCTCATATATTCTTTCGCAGGGGGTGCAAGGCTAGTGTCGTGTCACCGGTCAGATGTCGTAGGCTGCGCGCAGCCATCGGAGCGTAGCGCAAGGCGCATCGCGCAGCCAATACCGAGTGGTATTGGCAAGCGATGCAACGCCGCGATGCGCTTCGATGGCCAGCGCAGACCGACAGATGATCGATGACGCGACACTAGTACATCGCAGCAGGCTTTGGCAAGCAGATTAATCGGGGTCAGAACCCATTAAAAACCGCGCGTTGGTTTTTGTTTTTTTATCGGGGACATATCAAAAAAGATGGCAAAAGGCACCGTTCTTTCGAGCACCTGAAGCCATTCCTCAGGTGCCTGACGCTGTGCGCGGCCGCCCCGACCGCCCTGGTGCGACGCGGCGCGGTGTCCGTTTTTGCAAATCGCCGATGAATGCCGCCTCGCCCAAGGCCCAACCGCTCAGCGCCGAAGCCGTCAACGCCGCCTGCTCCTGCGCTCCGACACCCGCCTGCACCAGGGCCGCATAAGCCGCCTCGCGGGCGAACGGCGTATTGCCCAGCGCCCAGTACAACGCATGGGGCGTGAGCAGCCGCTCGTTGCGCAAACCGCGCCAATGGGCATGGCTCGACCAAGGATAGTCGGCGGCCTGCGCCACCAGCGCGGCCCGGACGGGGTTCAGATCCATGTACACCATGCAAGGCAGCAGATAGCGCTCGGCCTGCAACAGGGTCGAGCGGTAACGCCCCTCCCACAAGGTGCCGGTGCGCGCGTGGCGGCGATTGAAATACTGCACATAGCGCCGCCCCAGGGCCTGCATCAGCTGCGGCAAGCCGTCCTGCGTGCCCGGGGTGAGCAGCAGGTGGAAATGGTTGGCCATCAGCACATAGGCATGGACGGCGACCCCACATCGTGGGGCGTTGTCCGCCAGCAACGCAAGCAGCGCCCGGAAATCTTCCCCATCCACGAACAGGGGCTGCCGGTTGTTGCCCCTTTGCATCACATGGTGCAAATAACCCGGCAGGGTCAGACGCGGCAGACGGGCCATGGGTGGCGCTCGCCGCAGGCCCATTCAGGCCATTGGCGGGGTCGTAATCGGTGTGCGGGCTGCCGAAAGAGGCCGGCAAGCCCTGCGGGCGCGGCGGGCATCAGCGTGGCATGGCCGTGAACGGCAACCCCTCGCGCTCATCCGGCATGCCGGTCGGCGGAATCGGGTCGAAACAGGCACCCGGCGGCAGTTGTATGCCGGGCTTGGGGGACATGACCCTGGTGAGAAACAGGCCCGCATGCTCGCCGTCGCGTGTGCGCATGCCGCTGCGCAGATAGCGGTTGCGCGGTTCATGGCGTGGCAGATAGCGCGCCAGTTCGGTGAGCGCCAGCGCATAGACGCTGCGCTTGAACTCGATCACCACGTCCAGCGGAACCCAGTAGTCGTTCCAGCGCCAGGCGTCGAACTCCGGGTGGTTGGTGGCGCGCAGGTTCAAATTCCAGTCATGTCCGACCAGTTGCAGCAGATACCAGATTTGTTTCTGGCCCTTGTAGTGTCCGCGAGCATCGCGGCGGACATACCGGTCAGGCACCTCGTAGCGCAGCCAGTCCCGGGTGCGGGCCACCACGCGCACATGGTCGGGCAACAACCCCACCTCTTCGTGCAGTTCCCGGAACATGGCTTGCTCGGGGGTTTCGCCCCGGTCAATGCCCCCCTGTGGAAACTGCCAGCTATGGGTGCGTATTCGTTTGCCCCAGAACACCTGGTTCTTCTGGTTGAGCAAGACGATGCCGACGTTCGGCCGAAAGCCGTCCCGGTCAAGCATAATCGAACCCCAAATTTTTAAACTGCGCCCATTATGCACCGCGCCTGCGCTGCGGCAAGTGGGCGGCCCGCCTCGTTCGCCATTGATCCCGATGAAAGCCTCCCGATTTTTTGTTTCCACCCTCAAGGACGCTCCGGCCGACGCCGAAGTGGTCAGCCACCAACTGATGATGCGGGCGGGGCTGATCAAGAAGCTCGGCGCCGGGATCTATAGCTACATGCCGATGGGGCTGCGGGTGCTGCGCAAGATCGAGGCCATCGTGCGCGAAGAAATGAACCGCGCCGGCGCGGTGGAGTTGACCATGCCGGTAGTGCAACCCGCAGAACTGTGGCAAGAGACCGGGCGGTTTGACAAAATGGGGCCCGAACTGCTGCGCATCCAGGATCGCCATGGCCGTGACTTCGTCGTGCAGCCGACCAGCGAAGAGGTGATCACCGACATCGCCAGGCAGGAGTTGCGCAGCTACAAACAATTGCCGAAAAACTTCTACCAGATCCAGACCAAGTTCCGCGACGAGCGCCGGCCCCGCTTTGGCCTGATGCGCGGACGCGAATTCATCATGAAAGACGCCTACAGCTTCGACCGGGACCCGGCGGCGGCCAAGGCCAGCTACCTGGTGATGGAGCAGGCCTACCGCCGCATCTTCGACCGCTTTGGGCTGACCTACCGCGCGGTGGCTGCCGACAGCGGCGCCATCGGCGGCGACCTGAGCGAAGAGTTCCAGGTGGTGGCCGCCACCGGCGAGGACGCGATCGTCTATTGCCCCCAAAGCGACTACGCAGCGAACATGGAAAAGGCCGAAGCCCTGGCGCCGTCCGGCGTCCGTGGCGCCGCCACCCGGGCGCTGAACAAGACGTCCACCCCCGACAAGAGCACCTGTGCCGAAGTCGCCCAGTGGCTCGGCGTACCCTTGCAGAGCACGGTCAAGTCGCTGGTCATGGCCACGGACGAGGCACAGGCAGCCGATGGCTCCGTCAAGAGCCAGGTCTGGCTGCTGCTGTTGCGCGGCGACCATGACATGAACCAGGTCAAGGTGGCCAAGTTGCCGGGGCTGGGCCAGGGCCTGCGCTTTGCCACGCTGGACGAAATCGAAGCGCACTTTGGCTGCCAGCCCGGCTACCTGGGGCCGATCGGCCTGCAAAAGCCGCTGAAGATCGTGGCCGACCGCGACGTGGCGCTGATGGCCGACTGGATCTGCGGCGCCAACGAAGCGCACTGGCACCTGACCGGCGTGAACTGGGGCCGTGACCTGCCCGAGCCCGACATGGTGGCCGACCTGCGCAATGTGGTGGCGGGCGACTGTTCGCCCGACGGCAAGGGGGTGTTGGCGATCGAGCGTGGCATCGAAGTGGGCCATGTGTTCTACCTGGGCACCAAGTACAGCCGCGCGATGAACGCCAGTTTCCTCGACGAGAACGGCAAACCCCAGCCGCTGGAAATGGGCTGCTACGGCATCGGGATCACGCGCCTGCCGGCGGCCGCCATCGAGCAAAACCATGACGCGCGGGGCATCATCTGGCCGGACGCGATTGCGCCTTTCACGGCCGTGATCTGCCCCATCGGCATGGAGCGCAGCGCAGCCGTGCAGGCCGCAGCGGACAAGCTGTACGCCGACTTCCTGGCCGCCGGTATCGACGTGCTGCTCGACGACCGTGGCGAACGCCCGGGCGCGATGTTTGCCGACTGGGAACTGATCGGCGTGCCGCACCGTGTGGTGATCTCCGAGCGGGGCCTCAAGGAGGGCCAGTTGGAATACCAGCACCGCCGCGACCAGAGCGCCACCAAGGTGGCTGCCGACGACATCCTGGCCCATGTCAAGGGCCGCATGACGGTGTGAACATGGGAGCGGGGCAAGAAACCTCTGCCGTCGCCGGCCCGGGTGCGGTGTCCCGGCGCGCCTGTCTGACAGCGCTGGCAGCGCCCGCCGCCTGGTTGGCCGGGCCGCAGACGGCGCATGCACAGGGGCAGGGGCAGTTGGAGGAGCCGCTGATCGACTCCGTGCGCACGGCCCTGAGCTCGGCGATTGCAAACCAGGCGCCGCCCGAACCGGAGTTCTTCAGCACCGAGTCCCGTCTGCACTATCTGCGCTGGCTTGGCACCCAGAGCGCCCGGTTGCGCGGCCGCAAGCCCGAATGGGAAGTACGGCGCGATTTCCTGCAAACGCTGTGGTATGAGTGCAAGCGCGCCGGGCTGGATACGGCGCTGGTGCTCGGGCTGATCCAGGTTGAAAGCGGGTTTCGCAAGTTTGCCGTGTCCAGCGTAGGCGCGCGTGGCTACATGCAGGTGATGCCGTTCTGGACGCGCGTGATCGGTGACGGGGATCCGGGCAAGCTGTTTCACAT
>Ga0081606_1000560_pt1 | contig 14613 bp, 14 predicted proteins | sample EareggfetidaYelm_FD_71127 | JGI IMG/M metagenome (GOLD analysis project Ga0081606, IMG submission 71127) | Earthworm egg capsule microbial community from the University of Washington, USA - E. fetida Yelm (SPADES assembly) (version 2) | ecosystem: Host-associated > Annelida > Reproductive system... | reverse complement strand
TATCCGGTGAAAATTTTACCATGTGAACATGCGGTGCTTCCTGTCTTTTGACATTAATACTGTAGCCTTTGTGCCGGATAACTTGTTTGGCTTCGGTTAAACTTCCGTTTGGATTTTTCTTAAAAACGGCAATATTTCCACCTGAATAATTTGCAGCAATCACATTTTGACCGTCATTAATAAGGTAACACGGATCGGCTCCGGCCGAATTTTGCTTGTTGATAAAATCCAAAACACCGGTTTTTGTATCAAACTGAAATGCAGAAATGGTACTTTCCTTTCCATTTTCATTTACACTGTAAACAAATTTACGATCCTCTGAAACCGAAACAAAACTAGGATTGATTACTTTTTCAGTCGAATTTTTGAACCTGAAATCGGCGGTTTCCGTATTAAAACCATACACATAAATGCCTTTGCTTTCGCAGGAATTGGTATAAGTTCCCACAATCAGATTCTTATTTTGCTGTGCTTTGGCATTCCAAAATAAAAGTACCAATACGATCCCGAAAAGGTTTTTCATCATCAATTTTTTAGAACTGTAAAAGTACATTTTTACACGTAGTTTTTCATTTAAAAAAAATCCAAAACTACGGCTGACAACTGCCTGTAAATTTGTATTTTTGACAAATGGAGCTTTCACGCGGCTCCGCCAAAAAAACCGCCGTGACGTAAACTAAAAATCGGAATGCAGTTCAAACACCCGGAAATTCTCTACTTTCTTTTCTTACTGGTTATTCCAATTCTGGTCCATTTATTCCAATTACGCCGATTTAAAAAAGAATATTTCACGAATGTCCGCTTCCTTCAGGAACTTTCGGTGCAAACGCGAAAAAGTTCAAAACTCAAAAAATGGCTGTTGCTCGCGACGCGTTTGTTGTTATTGGCTTGCTTAATTTTTGCATTCGCACAACCGTTTTTTAAAGCCAAAGACAGCAATAACGTTACCAATGAAATGTACATTTTGCTTGACAATTCGTTCAGCATGCAGGCCAAAGGAAAAAAAGGCGAACTGATGAAGCGCGCCGTTCAGGAATTGCTCGAAAGCGCGCCTGAGTATATGACTTTTTCGCTGTTGACCAATTCGGAGACGTTTTGGAATACCGACATCAAATCGATCCGGAAAGATTTGCAGGAACTTAAATACAGCGCAACGCCTTTTGAACCTGAAAATTTGATCGCACGCATCAATGCGAGAAAAACCGTTTACAACAAAGATGTCATTATTATTACAGATGCCGTCGGTTTACAGCAAAAACAACTCCAATCGATCGGTAAAGATTTAAATGCGTATTTCATCATTCCAAAATCTGAACAGCGCAATAACGTTGCGGTTGACAGTGTTTTTATTTCGCGCCAACTCGACGATTTTTATGAAATCGGGGTCAAATTATCCGCTTATGGCGATGCCATCAAAGACAGCCCGATTGCATTGTACAATAAAAACAAACTGGTTGCAAAGACCTTAGTGTCATTTGACAAAAAGCAAAAAAACATCACTTTCACAATTCCGAAAGAAGATTTTCACGGTTATGTTTCAATCACCGATAACGGATTGGAATATGATAACAAATTGTATTTCAGCATTTCAAAGCCTGAAAAAATCAATATTATCGGCGTTGGTGAAACTGGAAAAAGCGGTTTTCTATCACGGATTTACACAAATGACGAATTTGGTTTTGCCAATTACGAGTTGTCGGATCTTGATTACAACCAACTCGAAAAACAGGATGCGATTGTATTAAACGAACTCAAAGACATTCCACAGGCATTGCAAACGACTTTAAAATCGTTTGTAGAAAAGGGCGGGAATTTGGTTGTAATACCGGCTGCTGAAAGTGCGGTTTCGAATGTAAATGCGTTGTTGTCAAACTTTGGTGCGATCCAATTCAAATCGTTGCAAAATACCCAGAAAATGGTTACGAAAATCAATTTCAGCCATCCAATTTTTGGTTCGGTTTTCGAGAAAAAAGTCGATAATTTCCAGTACCCGAATACGAAAAATTCATTTGTTGTCAGTTCGAATGCGCCGGCAGCCTTGAGTTTCGAAGACCAAAGCCCATTTTTGATTTCTTTGCAAAATCCGGTTTCAGCTGTTTATGTTTTTGCCGCGCCAATCAATAAAAACAATTCCAATTTCCAGAACTCACCGCTGATTGTACCAACGTTTTACAATATGGCGCAAAGCGGGATGAAATCGGGTGTGAATGCGATTGTTATCGGTCAGAACCAACCATTCCTGATTGATGTTTCGCTGTCTAAAGATGAAATTGTTTCTATTAAAAATTCATCTGAAAATTCGGAACAAAAATTCATTCCGGTGCAGCAAATCCTGAACAATAAAGTCAAACTGACTTTTGGCGATTATCCCGAAACGGATGGAAATTACGGTATTTTTAAACAAAATGAACTGCTCAAAAACATCAGTTTTAATTATGCGCGTACCGAAAGTGATTTGTCTAATGTCAATGAAGACGCAACGACAGATTTTAAAAAACCGGAAACCATACATGCAGTTTTTGACACACTCCAAACCGACCGCACAGACAACCAGATCTGGAAATGGTTTGTTATTTTGACCTTATTATTTTTAGCCACCGAACTACTCATCCAAAAATTGGTAAAATGAAAATCATCATCAGAGCCGCTAAAATTGTCGATCCGGAAAGTAAATTCCACCATAAAATTGTTGACCTGCAGATTGAAAACGGAATTTTCAAAAAGATAGGTTCCAAACTTTCAAACGACAACCAATCGCTCGAAGTAGCACTCGAAAACCTGCACGTTTCCCAAGGCTGGTTTGACAGCAGCGTTTCACTTGGCGAACCCGGTTTTGAAGACCGCGAAACCATCAGCAATGGATTGACTGTCGCAGCGAAAAGCGGTTTTACGGGAATTGTTTTGCAGCCGAACTCGGATCCGGTAATTGACAACCAATCGCAAATTCGTTTTGTCAAATCGAAAGCGGCAGGATTTGCAACCGATCTATTTCCGATCGGTGCTTTAACTAAAAGCAGCGATGGAAAAGACCTCGCCGAATTGTTTGACATGAAAAACTCCGGTGCCGTGGCTTTTGGCGATTACAATAAAAGCCTTGAAAACGCGAATTTGCTAAAGATCGCTTTGCAATATACCCAGGATTTTGACGGCTTGACGATTGCATATGCGCAAGATTCGAACCTCAAAGGAAATGGCGTCGCAAATGAAGGAATTGTCGCGACCAGACTTGGTTTAAAAGGCATTCCTGCACTCGCAGAAGAATTGCAGATTGCGCGAAATTTATTCATTTTAGAATATACAGACGGAAAATTACACATTCCTACAATTTCTACTGCCACATCAGTACAACTGATCAAAGATGCAAAATCTAAAGGATTGAACGTGACTTGCAGCGTCAGCGTGCATCATTTGGTTTTGACCGATGAGACACTCGAAGGTTTTGATACGCGTTTCAAAGTAACGCCTCCGTTACGAACGGAATCAGACCGGAAAGCATTAATCAAAGGTGTAAAAGACGGAATTATCGACCTGATCACTTCCGACCACAATCCAATTGATATTGAGCATAAAAAAATGGAATTTGACCTCGCTAAAAATGGAACCATCGGGCTTGAAAGCGCATTTGGTGCGCTGCTGACCGTATTGCCATTGGAAATTGTAATTTCAAAACTGACTTCGGGCAAAGTGTTATTCGATACCATTTCTGAACCGATTGGTGAAAATGCCAAAGCAAATATCACGCTTTTCAATCCAGAAGGAAAATGGGAATTCAGTAAAAAAGATATCTTATCAAAATCAAAAAACTCCGCTTTCCTGGGCACAAAAATGGTTGGGAAAGTGTATGGAATTTATAATAACGCACAATTAGTTTTACAATAATTATGATCAATTATTCTGTTGAAGAAGGAAAAAATACGGCAATCGTAAGTTATATGACCATCATTGGTGCTGTGGTTGCTATTTTTATGAATAATGAAAAGAAAAATGGTTTTGCCGCTTTTCACATCAGGCAGGCTTTGGGAATTTTTGTTTCCTTTTTCCTTTTGGGTTATTTTATCGGCTATTTCGACAGCTGGATGGTTTCGTCAGCCTTTTACCTGTTTTATTTTGTGCTTTGGATCTACGGGTTTCTGGGTGTGCTTCAGGGAAAAATGGTATTGATTCCGGTTTTGGGCGAACAATTCCAAAAAATTTTTAAAAACATCGACTAATGAATTTATCACTCGAGTATCTCATTCGTGAGCCAAAAATAAAACTGGACAAGAACCCACTGTTGCTATTATTGCACGGTTACGGCAGCAATGACGCCGATTTGTTTTCCTTTGCTACGGAACTTCCAGACGAATATTACGTAGTTGCCGCACGCGCGCCTTATGATTTGCAGTACGGCAGTTATGCATGGTATGCGATCAATTTTGATGCAGATGAAAATAAATTTTCAGACATTGAGCAAGCTAAAAAATCCCGCGAGCTGATTGTCGGTTTTGTAGATGAATTGGTTGCAAATTTCCCGATTGATGCCAATAACATTACGCTCGTCGGCTTTAGCCAGGGCTCGATTCTTAGTTATGCCGTCGCATTATCGTATCCTGAAAAAGTACAGCGGGTCGTGGCTATGAGCGGATATGTAAATCCCGAAATGGCAACAGAAAACTATGCTTCAAATGATTTTTCAAAACTCAGTATTTTTGCTTCTCACGGCACGGTTGACCAAGTGATCCCGATTGATTGGGCACGCAAAGTAAAACCTTTCCTCGACAACCTGAATATTAAAAATATGTATAAAGAATATCCTGTTGGGCACGGCGTGGCACCGCAGAATTTTTTTGATTTCAGGAATTGGCTGGGGAATTAGTTTTTTTTTAAGTAAAAGGCATTAGGCAAAAGGCATTAGGCAAAAGGCATAAGTTTTAACCGTTGTGGTAAAACTTATGCCTTTTGCCTTTTCACTCCTGCCTAAAAACTATTGCCCGGTATATAAAATAACTGCGCCTTTTTTAAGGACATAACCTTTCCAAGGAATCAGTTGCCAGTCGCCGTTTACAAATTGATCGCCTTCCGATTTTCGTTCTAAAATGATTGGTTTTTCGTTTGGAAGAAACAATTCGGCTTTGTTGCCGTTGGATTCAAAGATAACAAAAGCCGCAAGTTCAGCCGATTGGTTCTGAGATTCGTAAGCAGATAGTTTTGTGCCTTCTTCAAAAATCCGGATGCATTTTTGTTTGAGCTCAGACCAGGTATAACCCGCTGAAGCTTTGCAACCGTGGCTGTCTGAATCGGCGCCAACAACCGGTTCTTTTATAGAATCCACCACAATCATCGTTTCCGTTTTTACCGAATCTACTGCCATGTCAGTCGATGAAACTTCAGATTTTTTTCCACATGAAATCGCTGCCAATAGTCCAAAAAACAGGATGATCTTTTTCATTATTTCTGATATATAATCGACTGTATGACCTCAAAAGAAACCGATTCGTCTTCGTTGATAAAATATTTTAACAGCACTTCGCCCCAGTATTCACCATCACTGAAATCGGCAATGATCCAGCGGTGGTTTAATATTTTGACTTTATTGATGATGAATTTTTGTGCGCCAATCTGGTCCAATCCGGTATATGGATTGCCTTTTGGGTTTTCATTCAGCGACATCAATTGATCCGTTACGTGCGGAATAAGTTTTTGATACGGGATGAATTTCCCTGTCGCATTGTTTTCAAAATAATTTTGTGCGTTGTCATTGTTTTCCAACGCGAAATAATTAGCATCCGCAAGTTTCGCATTCACAGCAGTAAGACTGTCTCCCAGCCTTTTGCTGAGTTTTGTATTTCGTTCCTGTTCGAATGCGGTTTCTTTACTAAAATACATATACATAAAAACATTCATCAAAATCGCAAGGATAAACAAATACAGGAATAGGGATTTTTTCATTTTTATTAAAGTTTAAATCGTGATTTCTAAATTATCATACGCAAGAAAAACATTCGGCGGCAACTTTTGCTGAATGTCCTCATGAAAGCCGAAAGTATGGCTGATGTGGGTTAAATAGGCTTTTTCAGGTTGGACCAAATCAATAAAATCAAGCGCTTCCTGCAAATTAAAATGCGTATCATGCGGTTCTTCGCGCAAAGCATTAATGACCATTACTTTGATACCTTTGAGTTTTTCAAGTTCTGAATTTGCAATGGTTTTAACATCGGTCAGGTAGGCAAAATCATCGATTCTGTAACCAAAAACCTGTAAATTTCCGTGATAGACGTTGATCGGAACGGCTGTTTTGTCACCAACTGCAAACGCAACACCGTTTACCACTTCAATGGCATTGACCGATGGCGCTCCCGGATATTTATTCTCTGTTTCAAAAACATAGGCAAATCGCACGGCAAGATTGTCAATCACACGGCGATGAGCATAAATGTTCATTTCGCCCTGCCGGAAATTGTATGGGCGAATGTCATCCATTCCGGCTGTATGGTCCGCATGTTCATGTGTGTAAATAATCGCATCGATATGGCGGCAACCGCATCGCAACATTTGCTGACGAAAATCCGGACCGCAATCGATCACATACGAATAATTGTCCCAATGGATCCAAATCGAAACGCGCAACCGCTTGTCTTTAGCATCGGTGCTTTTACAAACAGGATGATCGCTTCCTATGACGGGAATGCCTTGTGAAGTTCCGGTTCCTAAAAAATATACTTTCAACTGCGTTTTTATGTTATTATTTTACAAAAATAAGACTATTATCTTTTATTAAAACCCTATTTTGCTAACTTTGTAAGCATATATAGCGAGAATATAAATGGATACCGAAATTAAATTAAAAGGTGACAAAGTCATCGAACAAATTCCTTCGATTAAAGACAAGGCACTCCGAATCAATCTCAACGAAAATATCTATGGTACTTTCGCAGAAATTGGCGCTGGACAAGAAACGGTAAGACATTTCTTTCGTTCAGGTGGTTCATCGGGGACAATTGCAAAAGCGATGTCGGCCTACGATAAAGATTTCAGCGACGCAATTTACGGTGTTGAAGAAGACGGCCGTTATGTTACAGAAAGCCGCCTGAAAAAAATGCTGGGCCATGAAGTGAACCTGATTGAACGCCGTTTGAACCGTGACAAACACCCGAGTAAAATGTTCTTTAGTTATGCCAATACCGTGGCGACTATTGATTTTGCCAAACAATTTAAAGGTCATGGCTGGGTTGGAATCCGTTACCAGATTGAACCCGATGAAGATTATAATGAAATCATCATCCACATACGTTTTAAAGAAACCGATGCGCGTTTGCAACAGGAAACACTTGGAATTTTAGGTGTAAACCTGATTTACGGTGCGTATTACAAATACAACGATCCAAAAAAACTGCTGCGTTATTTATACGACCACCTCGATAAAGACCAGCTCGAAATTGATACCATCAACTTTTCAGGGCCAAGATTTGCCGATGTGGACAATCGTTTGATGAGTTTGCAACTCGTTAAAAATGGCATGACCGATGCGGTAATGTTTGATCCGGAAGGAAAAAATATCCTGCCTGCTTCGATTTTATATAAAAAAAACATACTTGCTTTGCGCGGAAGTTTCCGTCCGGTAACTAAAGTAAATATGGACATGTATGAGAAATCGCTCAAAATGTTCCTAGAAGAAAATAAAGTAGACGAAAAAAATACTTTGGTGGTTTTTGAAATTACGCTGTCGAATTTGCGCTCAGAAGGCGAAATTGACGAACGTGATTTTATGGATCGCGCCGAGTTATTATGTTCGCTTGGGCAAACCGTAATGATCTCTAACTTTCAGGAATATTATAAAGTCGTCGAATATTTCTCTGCATATACCAAAGCGAGAATGGGATTGGCGATGGGTGTCAACAATTTAGTTGATATTTTTGACGAGAAATACTACCGCCATTTGAGTGGTGGAATCTTGGAAGCTTTCGGAAAATTGTTCTACCGCGATCTTAAAGTATTTTTATATCCGATGCTTGATGAAGACGGAAACGTGATCAATTCTGAGAACCTCAAAGTGCATCCGAGGATGAAAGAACTGTATAAATTCTTCAAGTTTAACGGAAAAGTAGTTGATATTGACGATTTTGATCCGCATACATTAGAAGTATTTTCACGCGAAGTACTCAAAATGATCAGCAACGGCAAACCGGGCTGGGAAGAAATGCTTCCTAAAGGTATTGCTGAGATTATCAAGCAACATCAGTTGTTTGGTTTTGACCCGAATCGTGTGCTTGAGGAAACTAATTAGGTAATAAGGCATAATTAAAAATTCTGGATTTACCCATAAGTTTTACAATAAAGGCATAAGTTTTACCACAACGGTTTAAACTTATGCCTTTTGTCTTTTCACTCATGCCTTTTTATTTCAAAATCTGCGCCGCATGCGCTTTCGTTTTCACATCCGAAATGACGTTTTCAATAATTCCGTTTTCATCAATAATAAATGTCGTTCTGTGGATGCCATCATAAGTTCTTCCCATGAATTTTTTTGGCCCCCAAACGCCGAAAGCCCTGATCATTTCCTTGTCTTCGTCGGCAATTAAAGGAAACGGGAATTTGAATTTATCCTTAAATTTTCCCTGCGCTTTCTGCGAATCGGCACTCACCCCGAGCAGTTCGTAATTGTTGGCCTGAAACCTTTCGTAATTGTCGCGTAAATCACAGGCTTCTGCAGTACAACCTGGCGTATTGGCTTTCGGATAAAAGAAAACAACAAGTTTTTTGCCTTTGTAATCTTCGAGTTGGCGGAATTTCCCGTCTTGGTCAAAACCGGAAAAGTCCGGGGAGGCATCGCCTTTTTGTAGTGTGCTCATATTTTTATTTCAAAATTCGGCGATCGTTTGTCGCTAGTTATGATTGCTTCGTTGGGATTATTCAGTTGGCATTTTTGACATGTCCATATAAAAAACCTCCCAGGTATGTCCGTCAAAGTCTTCAATGGTGCGCTGTTGCATAAAACCATAATCCCTGATTTCGTTAGGCTCTGTTCCGCCGGCTTTGAGTCCGTTTGACAAAATGGTATTGACTTCATCTACACTGTCTGTCGATAATGAAAAAAGACCCGCTACATTTGATTTTGTATCTGCAATGGGTTTGGTTGCGAATGTTGCAAACTTTTCGTGGGTCAAAAGCATAACAAAAATAGTTTCACTCCAGACCATACACTTTGCTGTATCATCTGAAAATTGAGGATTGTTTGTAAAACCTAATGCAGTATAGAATTCCATAGATTTTTGCAGGTCTTTTACTGCCAAGTTAATAAAAATTTGTTTTGCCATTTTTTAAAGTATTGGTTAATATAGATTTTTTTTATCGTTAAAAAAGTTTGAATAAGGATTATCGAACAATGGCTTTTACACGGTTTTGCCCCGGATGGCAGCGGAAACCCCGAATTTTTAAAGTTTGATTTTCCCGGCATTTTGCGGCGACCAACGGAAGCCCGCGAAAATGGCGTTGGAAAAACAGTTTTTAAAAAGAGGTGTTGCAGCGTACAGCCGGATTAGGCACTGATAATTTAAGATTTATTAATTAAGAATCACACATCTCAATTTAAATATCTCAAATCTATCACTATTTTTACAGTATAAATTTACAAAAAAATGACCAAAAAAGAACGTGCGACCTTTGTGATGCAAACTTTAAGCGAAATCTATCCGGAAGTGCCGATTCCGCTGGACCATAAAGATTCGTATACATTACTAATCGCAGTATTGTTGTCGGCGCAATGTACGGATGTACGCGTAAACCAGATCACGCCGATTTTATTTGCGAAGGCTGACAATCCCTACGATATGGTTAAAATGACTGTAGAAGAAATCCAGGATATTATCAGGCCCTGCGGGCTGTCGCCAATGAAATCAAAGGGCATTTACGGTTTGTCGCATATTTTGATTGACAAATATGACGGGCAGGTTCCGGCAAGTTACGAAAGTTTGGAAGCCTTGCCTGCCGTTGGGCATAAAACGGCGAGTGTGGTGATGTCGCAGGCGTTTGGATTTCCGGCCTTTCCGGTAGATACGCACATTCATCGGTTGATGTACCGTTGGAATTTGTCTAGCGGAAAAAATGTTGTGGAAACGGAGAAAGATGCAAAGGCTATTTTCCCCAAGGAAGCGTGGAATGACCTGCATTTGCAAATGATTTGGTACGGAAGGCAATATTCTCCGGCACGCGGCTGGGATCTCGAAAAAGATATTATTACGAGAGAAATTGGACGAAAATCAGTTCTGGAGGAATTGACAAATCAGCGAACACCTAAAAAAAATAAAATCAAGTGAGATAATATTATAAAAAATATCCCGGTAAGTTTCCGGGATATTTTCTTAATTAGCTATCGTTTCGATTTTCATCTTACCCACAGTCAAAAAGCTTAGTGCTTTGGAGTAATTTAATAAAAAAGATATGGTCTCTTTTTTAGGTTTCATAGACGTTGTAACTAATGTTTTTTCAGAGTAAATTTTTGCCATATTAAAGTATTTGTGTTTGTTAAATACCCTAACGCAGATTTTTTCTGAATATTGTTAGTTCGTCAAAATAATTTGATGCTTATCAATTACTTTTCTAAGGTTCATCAGTGCATAACGCATTCTGCCTAAGGCGGTATTGATACTTACGCCGGTTAATTCTGAAATTTCCTTAAAACTTAAATCCTGATAAATACGCATCACCAGAACTTCTTTTTGGTCGTTTGGCAATTCTTCGATCAATCTTTTAAGATCGCTTTCTACCTGATCGGAAATCATGCGGTTTTCAATGGTCATTGAATTGTCTGTCATGACGGAGAAGATCGAAAATTCTTCGGTTTCTCGGTACATTGGCATTTTTTTGTTTTTCCGGAAATGGTCAATGATCAGGTTGTGCGCAATACGCATCACCCAAGGCAAAAATTTACCTTCTTCATTGTACGAATTTGATTTTAAAGTTTTAATGACTTTGATTAATGTATCTTGGAAAATATCATCTGAAATATCGCGGTCTGCAATTTTAGAGTAAATGAAACCGTATATTTTGGATTCGTGTCTTTTGATTAATGTTGCTAAAGCACCTTCGTCACCTGCAACATAATTCTTCACCAATAAAGCGTCGGGGGTTTGAACAGTAGCCATAAAATTACCTTTTAGTTAGTTAAAATTGGAGATTGATCTCTAAAAAGTAGTTTTTTATTATAGGCGAGCTGTTAAAGTTTAATTAAATATTACCCAAATATAGTGTAATTAATTTTTAAGAAACAAATAGTATTCCAAATTTTAACAATATTCGTGCAATAACTAACATTTTATAAATTTTAACAGTTATCTGATTTTATCACAGTTTGAGCATTAAATCTTTAAAAAAGATACGCAAAAAATCGTTCAAAGGTTTTAAATTTTACATTCTCTCAATAAAACAACAGATGTTAAATAATAGGTAAAACAACCGATCCAGAGGTTGTGATCTGTGCAAAGTCTTCTTATATTTAATTACCTTTGCACACATTTATTTTTTGCTATGAAAACTCAAGATTTCGCCACATTAGAACCCAAGAAAAACATCCTGATTAAAGGTGCTCAGGTACACAACCTGAAAAACCTTGATGTCGCCATTCCGCGTAACAAACTTGTGGTGATTACCGGACTTTCGGGTTCAGGAAAATCATCGTTGGCATTTGATACCTTATATGCCGAAGGACAACGCCGTTATGTAGAAAGCCTTTCTTCGTATGCAAGGCAGTTTCTAGGCCGGCTTGACAAGCCAAAAGTGGAATACATCAAAGGCATTGCGCCTGCGATCGCGATCGAGCAAAAAGTAAATACAACAAATGCGCGTTCTACCGTTGGGACTTCTACAGAAATTTACGATTACCTTAAATTATTGTATGCCAGAATCGGTAAGACTTTTTCTCCGGTTTCAGGCAAAGAAGTTAAAAAAGATACCGTTTCAGATGTCATTAATGATGTCAAAGCTTTTGAAGCCGACAGCAAATGGTTGTTGCTCGCGCCGGTTTTTCCTGAAAAGGACAGAACTATTGAAGAAAAATTAAAAGTATTGCTACAACAAGGTTTTTCAAGGATTTTTGCAAATGGAGAAACCATCCGCCTTGACGAAATCGACACGATTAAACTTCCGAAAAAACAAGTATTTTTAGTTATCGACCGTATCATTGTAAAAGACGAAGAAGAATTCTACAACCGGCTTTCAGATGCGATACAAACGGCTTTTTTTGAAGGCAAAGGCATTTGTTATTTACAGGAATTAAACTCTGATAAAAAATATTCGTACAGCAATAAATTTGAACTTGACGGCATCAATTTCCTGGAGCCAAATGTGCATTTGTTCAGTTTCAATAATCCATATGGTGCCTGCCCGGTTTGCGAAGGTTACGGAAATGTCATTGGCATCGATGAAGAATTGGTGATTCCGAATACCGCTTTATCGGTTTATGAAAACGCTTTGTATCCCTGGCGTGGTGAAAGTATGGGCTGGTACAGAGATGAATTGGTCAAAAATGCATACAAATTTGATTTCCCAATCCACAAACCATATTTCGAATTGTCTGAAGCACAAAAAGAACTCGTTTGGACCGGAAACGAATATTTTCAGGGACTGAATGCGTTTTTTAAAGAATTGGAAGAAAAAAATTACAAGATTCAAAACCGCGTCATGCTGTCGCGCTACCGCGGAAAAACGAAATGTTATTCGTGTAAAGGCAAACGGCTGCGGATTGAAGCTTCATATGTCAAAATTGGAGGAAAAACCATTTCAGACCTTGTCGATTTGCCAATTAAAAAGCTGGTCGTATTTTTCAAGGAATTGCAGCTGAACGAATTTGACACCAAAGTAGCCAAAAGATTATTACTCGAAATCAACAACCGACTGCGTTTTCTGGATGAAGTGGGTTTGAGTTACCTGACATTGAACCGGAATTCTGCTTCGCTTTCAGGTGGAGAATCGCAAAGGATTAACCTGGCGACTTCACTCGGAAGCAGCTTGGTCGGATCAATGTACATTCTCGACGAACCGAGTATCGGATTGCATCCAAAAGATACTGAACGACTGATCAATGTACTGATTTCACTGCGCGACCTTGGAAATACGGTAATTGTTGTCGAACATGACGAAGACATCATGAAAGCTGCCGATATGATCATTGACATTGGCCCGGAAGCCGGAACTTACGGCGGAAATCTTGTTGCACAGGGCACTTTCGCAGAAATATTAAAATCTGATTCATTAACGGCAAAATACCTGAATGGCGATCTCGAAATTAAAGTTCCGAAAAGCCGCAGGAAATGGAGCCAATACATCGAAATCCTTGGTGCGCGAGAAAACAATTTGCAGAATGTTGATGTCAAATTCCCACTCGAAGTGCTCACGGTAATCACCGGCGTTTCCGGCAGCGGGAAAAGTACGCTTGTCAAAAAAATCCTGTTTCCGGCAATGCAGAAAAAGATCGATGGTGTGGGTGAAAAAGCCGGACAGTTTACAGAAATGCGCGGCTATTATCACAAAATCCAACACATTGAATATGTCGATCAAAATCCGATTGGGAGAAGTTCCCGTTCGAATCCGGTGACATATATTAAAGCATATGACGACATTCGGGATTTGTATTCAAAAGAAAAACTGTCGAAAATCCGCGGTTACCAACCGAAGCATTTTTCTTTTAACGTCGACGGCGGACGCTGCGAAACCTGTAAAGGCGAAGGGTCGATTAATGTAGAAATGGTGTTCATGGCCGATGTACAACTGCCTTGTGATACCTGTAACGGCAAAAGATTTAAAAAAGAAATCCTCGAAATTTATTTTGAAGGCAAGAACATTGATGATGTTTTGACCATGACCATCGACGATGCGGTCGCCTTTTTTTCTGCTGCGAAGCAAACCAAAATCACGCAGAAACTACAGCCGTTACAAGACGTCGGATTAGGTTATGTGCAATTGGGACAATCATCTTCTACCCTTTCGGGCGGCGAAGCCCAGCGCATCAAACTTGCATCTTTCCTTGTAAAAGGCGTAACCAAAGAAAAAGCGTTATTTGTTTTTGATGAACCGACGACCGGATTGCACTTTCACGACATCAAAAAATTACTGGCCTCTTTTGACGCGTTGATCGACAAAGGCCACTCCATTATTGTGATCGAACACAACTTGGATCTGATCAAATGTGCCGATTATATTATTGATCTGGGTCCCGAAGGCGGCGAAAACGGCGGAAAAATCCTCGCAGTCGGTACGCCTGAAGAAATTGTAAAAATGAAAGCATCGGTTACAGCGAAATACCTCAAAGAGAAATTATAATCAATCGATCAGGATTTTTTTAGTAATCTCTTTATCAGAAGTTTTGATGATCCCAGTGTATAAGCCTTTCGGCAAATGTTCTACCGAAAGCTTTTCTACCAGTTTGGCATTCGAAAACAATTGATGCAAAACGATTTTACCGTCAACAGCAACTATTTTAAAATCATATTGCGTTTCTTTCAGATTTCCCTTGTAAATGTTGATGCTTTCTTTCGTCGGATTTGGATATAAACTGATTTGGAAATCTTTTGCAAAAAATTTTTTTTTTTTTCTCTTACATCAACCCTTTTCTTATATAAAACTCTACCTCTCTCCCGCTCT
>Ga0081606_1000320_pt2 | contig 14614 bp, 14 predicted proteins | sample EareggfetidaYelm_FD_71127 | JGI IMG/M metagenome (GOLD analysis project Ga0081606, IMG submission 71127) | Earthworm egg capsule microbial community from the University of Washington, USA - E. fetida Yelm (SPADES assembly) (version 2) | ecosystem: Host-associated > Annelida > Reproductive system... | reverse complement strand
GGAGCGCTATAATCCTAAAATCTTAATCTAAAATCCTAATCTAGGATACTAATCTAAGATCCTAGCGCTAAATTCATACATTTGCCTTTCTTATTTTAAAAACTTTGTCATTATGAGGGAATGGTTAGAGTCGAAGTCGGGTAGAATTTCAAAACATATTTTACTTTTTATTGTGACGTGCGTCACCGCCACGCTGGCGGGAAGCGAGTGGACGAACGGAAAGTTTCTTTTCAGCGGCAGTTTTACAATAGATGATTTTGCAGAGGGGATTCCTTATGCCGTGGTGTTTTTGGGGTTTCTCACCGTTCATGAGTTTGGGCATTACTTTGCCGCTTTATGGCATGGCGTACGAACCACCTTGCCCTACTATATCCCTTTTTACATTCCGTTCATTCCGTTTTCATTGGGTACGCTCGGCGCGGTCATTCGCTTACGGCAGAGACCGCGCAGCGCCACGCAATATTTTGACATTGGGTTGGCCGGGCCGCTCGCGGGTTTTATCGCGGCGCTTTTTGTGTTGATTTACGGCTTTGTGTTTTTGCCGCCGCTTGACTATTTGTTTGGCATCCATCCCGAATATGCACGTTTCGGAGCAGAGTATGCCGATTATGTTTACCGCGCGCCGTTTGTCGACGGAGAAGCAATGAATATTGCCATAGGAAAAAATTTGCTTTTTATTTTGTTGGAAAAATTCGCAGACCCCGCCCTGCTTCCGCATCCCAATGAGTTGATGCATTACCCGCTTCTCTTTGCCGGGTTTTTGGCGTTGACCGTCACCGGCATAAACCTTTTGCCCATTGGTCAATTAGACGGCGGCCATATTTTATACGGATTGGTCGGCCATAAAAACCACAAGATTATTGCCTCCGCAATCTTCATAAGTTTTATGTTTTATGCGGGCTTAGGCTATGTAAGTCCCTTTGACAAATTGACTCATTTGCTTTATAAAATTCCCTTGATGATAGGCTTCTATTACTTGGCTCTTTCGCGCACGGGCTTTTCAACCATAACCAAAATCGCGACGGCCGCCACGGTATTTGCCGTTCAGTTTCTGCTGGCCAAGCTATTCCCGACCGTGGAAGGTTATTCTGGCTGGCTGCTTTTTGTTTTGCTTATCGGACGCTTTTTGGGAATAGAACATCCGCCAAGCGAAATAGAAGAACCGCTCACGCCCTGGCGTAAAGTATTGGGATGGCTGGCGCTGGTGATTTTTATAATTTGCTTCAGCCCAAAACCCATTACTATTATCGTAGGAGAAGAGGATAAGGTTCCTTCGCTCACGGCCGCGCGTTAATCATGAGGCTTTCGTTTTAGTATCTTTGCGCCCATGAAAGAAGAGCAGATAACAAGCCTTCAAAATCCGAAGATTAAAAATTTATTGGCTTTGGAGAAGTCGCGGGAGCGCCGCGCACGGCAACTTTTCGTGATTGAAGGAGTACAGGAAATTCAACATGCCTGTGCGGCGGGATACGTCATTGAGCGCTTGTTTTTTTGCGAAAAAATTATCGAAGAAAAGGAAGTCGTCTCGTTTCAGCCCGATGTTAAAAAGCGTACTTCGGTTTCAAATTCTGTTTTTCAAAAAATTGCCGTGCGCGAAAACAGCGGCGGCGTGATTGCCGTGGCTCAAAAGAAAGCGCACGATTTAAGTTCGCTCAAGCTTTCAAAAAATCCCTTGATTTTGGTGTTGGAAAGCGTGGAGAAGCCGGGAAACTTGGGGGCTGTTTTGCGCACGGCCGACGCGGCGGGCGCCGACGCCGTTATCGTTTGCGATCCGCTGACGGACTTTTATAATCCAAATACGGTGCGTGCGAGCGTGGGCGGAGTATTCACCAACCCCCTGGCGCAATGCTCTTCCGAGGAGGCTATTGCTTGGCTGAAGAAAAACAAGATTGCCGTTTTGTGTGCGCATCTTCAGGCGTCCAAACCCTATTTTGACATTGACTTCACAAAGCCCTGCGCAATCGTTTTAGGCACTGAATCGGCGGGGCTTACGAAGGTTTGGAGCGAGCACGCCGATGCCCGCATCATTATCCCCATGCACGGGAAAATTGACAGTCTGAACGTGTCGAGCGCGGCCGCCGTGATGGCTTTTGAGGCCGCCCGTCAGAGAAAAAAATAAAATTAACTCTTGTTTATGGCGCAAAAATTTAATTGATTGCATCCCTTTAACTTCCCCCCGCGAGAATGAGCCACGAATCGTTAATGCAGTTTTACAAGACCAATCCGGCCGGATTTGACGAGATGCTTCATCAAAACCAAATCCGGGAACCTTACGAAAAAGTGATGGAAACATTTCATGCGCAAGGCGCGGAAGCCTTGAGAATGAAAGATCAACTGGCCGGCGAATTGTTTATGAGTCAAGGCATAACCTTTACCGTCTATAGCGAAGACGCCGGCATTGAACGCATCTTTCCGTTTGACATTTTGCCGCGCATCATCACCGCCGCCGAATGGACTATAGTGGAAAAGGGAATTGAACAGCGCTTGAAAGCCATGAATCTTTTCTTGAAAGACATTTATAATGAGCGGCAAATTTTGAAGGATAAAATTATTCCCGCAGAATTAATCGCCTCTTGCCCGCATTACCTTCGCGAAGCGGCCGGCATTAAAGTCCCGCACGATATTTACGTGCATGTTTCGGGCATTGATTTAATACGCGGCGAAGAGGGGGCGTTTTATGTGTTGGAAGACAACTTGCGAACTCCTTCGGGCGTTTCGTATATGTTGGAAAACAGGGAGGTCACAAAAAGGCTTTTCCCCGATTTGTTTTCAAAAGCCAAAGTGCGCCCGGTGAACAACTATCCTTTGTTGTTGCACGATAATTTAATGGCATTGTCGCCGAGAGCCGTCAGCAAGCCGAGAGTCGTTTTGCTCACCCCGGGCATCTATAACAGCGCCTACTATGAGCATACTTTTTTGGCACGGCAAATGGGTATTCAGTTGGCGGAAAGCCGAGACTTGGTAATTGACCGCCATAAAGTTTTTATGAAAACCACGGGCGGTCTAAGGCAGGTAGATGTAATTTATCGCCGCATCGACGATGAATTTATTGATCCGCTGATGTTCCGTCCTGATAGCGTGCTGGGCGTGCCGGGGCTTATCGGCGCCTGCCGAAAAGGAACGGTGGCCTTGGCCAACGCGGCCGGAAACGGAGTGGCCGACGACAAAGCGGTTTATGCTTATGTGCCTGCCATAATTAAGTATTATCTGAACGAAGACCCGTTGCTTAAAAACGTCCCTACTTACCAAATGAGCAATGCGGACGAGAGAAAACATGTGTTTGAAAATATGGATAAAATGGTCGTGAAGCGCACGAACCAAAGCGGCGGCTACGGCATGTTGATGGGCCATAAAGCAAGCGAAGAAGAGATGCGCCTGTTTAAAACAGAGATTGAAAATAATCCGCGGGAGTTTATTGCGCAGCCCATCATTCAGCTTTCTACGGCGCCGTGTTTTATCGACGGGCAATTAAAACCGCGGCATGTAGATCTTCGTCCGTATGCCTTGTGCGGCCCCGACGGGGTGCGGATTGTCCCCGGCGGGTTGACGCGGGTGGCCCTCAAAGAAGGTTCGTTGGTGGTGAACTCGTCGCAGGGCGGAGGAAGCAAAGATACTTGGGTAATAGACTAAACTCATTTTGAAAATTAAACTCATTTTGAACTATTTATTTTTTATAAAATGCTGAGCAGAGTGGCCGATTCAATGTTTTGGCTGAACCGCTATATGGAAAGAGCGGAAGGGCTGTTGCGCGTATTGCTTACCCATTACGGAATATCGCTCGACAAAGAGCACGGCGAATTTTCATGGAAACCCGTATTGGAAATGTTCGGCTCATTGCCGGCGGAAGAAATACAGACCATGGAATATTCTTCCGCGGAAGCCTTGCAATGTTTAATTTTACATTCGTCCAATTCCAATTCGTTGCGTTGCATTATTAACAGGGCACGGGAGAATGCGCGGGGAATGCAAGACCACCTCACCAAAGAAGTATGGGAAGAAGTGAACCGCCTCTACCACGTGGCGAATCAGCCGGGACTTGACAAAAAATTGGCCGGCGCCGACGCCTTGCCCGTCATAGACCACTTGCTGAAACTTTGTTTAACTTATGCGGGAGTCACTGACGCCACTATGCCGCGCGGCATGGGTTGGAATTTTATGAATCTGGGGCGCTTCATCGAAAGAGCCGTATTAACCACTGACGTAACGCATAAGTATTTTGAGCAAATTGATTTTGACACGGAGACTCACAAAGACATTCTGTTTTGGCGCCCGTTGCTTCTTTCCTTGTCGGGTTATGAATTGCATTTGAAAAGCTACCGCGGAGCGAACACCAATTCCAATGTATTGCATCAAACTATTTTGAATCCGTTGTATCCTCGTTCCGTGCTCTATTCCTTGTCGCGAATTGAAAAATATATGAACGACGTGTTGGAAGACAATGAGCCGCCGCAGAAGCAAACGATGTATCGCGAGTTCGGACGAATTTACAGCCGCGTGAAATTTGCCGACGAAGCAATGATTAAACAATTTACCCTGCCTCGATTTTTGCAAGACACAAAAACGGACTTGCTCAAGTTTTCGCATATGTTAGGCCAATATTTTTTTTCCTACGCTTAGTTTAATCCCCATGCCTGTTTTCAAAATACACCACATCACCAAGTACGCCTACAATCGCCCGGTAATAGAAAGCGTCAATCAAATTCGCATTTACCCGGTGGCCTCCGCGCAACAGGAAATTTTGCATCACGAGGTGAACATATCCTACAACCCGGAACCTTTTTTATTTATTGATTATTGGGGGAATCGCTGCGCAAATTTTACGTTAATGGAAGCGCACACTTCACTGGTAATCGACAGCAGGGTAGTGGTGCGGACTATTGACCAAGACACTATGCCGACCGTCGACAGCACGAGAGAAGAACTGCAAAAAATGATCCTCGACGATTTTCATTTGCTGGAATTGTCAAGGCCGGAAGACGCGAAAGCCAGCGCCGCCTTGTTGGAAATAATTGAGCAACTCGACTGCCGAGAGAAAACGGTGAGGCAGATTGTGCAAGATTGTTCCGCCTATATTTATTCGCAGTTTAAATATATTAAAGGCATTACCAATATCGAAACTACGGTGCCGGAAATTTTAAAACATCGCAGCGGCGTCTGTCAGGATTTTGCCCACGTGATGCTGCAACTGCTCCGCACGATCGGAATTTCTTCGCGGTATGTGAGCGGCTACATTTGCCCCAATAAAAACGGCATGCGAGGCGAAGGCGCCACGCACGCTTGGGTGGAAGCCTTCATTCCCCGCTTGGGATGGACGGGCATCGACCCCACTAATAACGCTTGGGCTTCCGCGCATCACGTGAAGTTAAGCGCGGGAAGAAATTTTAACGACTGTACGCCTGCAAAAGGAACATTTAAAGGACTGACGCGCCAAACATTGTCGGTTTATGTTTCGGTGGGTTACGAAGACGGAAGGGTATTTGAAGAACTCAACGACGTGCAACTGCTCGTGACTGAAAACGACAAGGAAACCGACAGAATATTGGCCGAAGAGGCGCAACAACAATGAGGTTTTATATTTTTATTTTAGGTTAAAAAACACACCCGTACACCCGCTTAAATATGTTTACAGGAATCATTGAATGTATAGGAATAATCAATTCCATTCGCGAAGAAGGCGGCAACAAGAGAATTGAGATTTCCAGCGCAATAAGCGAGGAATTGAAAGTGGACCAAAGTCTTTCGCACAGCGGAATTTGTTTGACGGTTATTGCGGCCGGCCGCGGCCGGCATGAAGTGATTGCGGTGGCGGAAACTATTGCCCGCACTGCCATTCGCCATTGGCAAACAGGAGACGCGGTAAACTTAGAACGCAGCCTTCAAATGAACGGACGCCTCGACGGACACATCGTGCAGGGACATGTGGATGAAACCGGGACATGTATTTCAATAGAAGAACAAAACGGAAGCCGCGTATATACGTTTACATTCAGTCCTTCCAACAAAACATTGCTGGTGGACAAAGGCTCTATTGCGGTGAACGGCGTCAGCCTTACTTGCTTCCGCACCGCAGACCGCACGTTTCAAACGGCGGTCATTCCTTATACGCATGAGCATACGCAATTTAAAAATTTGAAAATAGGGGAGGAGGTAAATCTTGAATTTGACATAGTGGGGAAATACATTCAGAAGATGGCTAAATCAATTGCGTGATTTTTTGCGTTTCGATTTTTTGGATTCTTTGGGGGGTTCCGGTTTTTTTTTCTCTGCGACGTCGGCGCCTATATCTTTGCGGGAAGGCCGTTCCTCGCCCCGCCACTCAAAGCCTTTCAATCGCGTATTCTCTTCGTCGATTTCAGAAGGCGGATAAAAATTGGCGTCGGGCTTTACATAGAATGTGATGTTGTTTATTTTTCCCGCTTTAAAATTAATCCGAATATTGCTGCATATCACGCGGTTCATGCCGGTCAGCAGCGTAATTTTTTTAATCAAAGAAGTCGAATCTTTTTTAAATTCCTTTTCTTCCAAAGCGTAATAAATGCTTTCTCCGTTCCCTTCCACGATCACGTGGTCGAGTACTTTGTTTTTGAAAAAAGCCGTCATGGTACGGCCTTTTATTTGATTGAAATTTTTCAACGAATCTTGTCCGACCACAAAGGCGTTGTTGATGAGATAAATTTTATCTATTTGTTCGTCTTTTGTTTTAATTTTTATGGAATCGGCCGTCATTTGATTTCCCGTATTCCACAAGACGGGATTGCGATAGAGTTGCAAGAGAGAGTCGGCGGGGAAGTAAACCAGCGAATCGGCAAGTCCTTGCAAATCAAGTTTAAAAATCCGCACGTGATGGTAAGCCAACATTCTTTCTTTCTTTTTGTCTTTATGGTCGATGGAAACCAGCGTGTCGGCGCTGATAAAAAGCGTATCGCCTTTGTCGTCGACGCGGGCGGCGTAGGCGTGAGTATACACTTTTGAAATGCCTTTCTTTTTATAATTTTTTCCTTCGTCGCCGATGATTAACGAATTTTCTCTCTTAGCCTTCATTCTCACATGGCCATGCACGTGATAGATTTTTTGTTGATCGTCCAAATCATAAGTGTCGCCCGTCATCGTATGGTTGAGCGACTCCAGATTGGCCTGATTCAAATGAGAATACTTGGCGGCCGTATTGTATATGCCGCTTTCATAAACCGCCGTTTTATTTTCTGTATCCTTCACGATGGTTTTTTTGCGAAAGTAAACCACCTTCGTTTTGGAATTATACTGAAGCGTATCGGAGTTCATCGTATAGTCGGGGTTGAGCACCGTCACGTCTCCTTTGAAAGAGGCCATGTTGCTGTGCAGCTCATAATAGCCTTTTATGCTCGTGAGGGTATTCGTGCTGTCCACCAATTTCCCTTTATTAAAATAATAGGCTAAACCTTTCTCGCGGTAGTAATCCAAGTTATCGGTATAGAGAGTGGCTCTGTCTTTTTTCTTAAAGACCACATTGTTCCGCAAATAGGCCACCTTTTGGCGTCCTTCGTAAATTAAGTTTTGGGAAGTAACGTCCACCGAGTCGCCCTCCACAATATGGATTTTTCCAAAGGCTTCCACGCGGTCTTCTGATTTATAGAAATAGGCGGAGTCGCAATAAATAGTGGTGTTGGTCTGTTGGAAGACAACGTGGCCGATTACTTTATCGAACCGTATGCCGTTGCGCATGGTGCCGCGCAAAACATCCCCCTGCTTGAGTTTTACGCGGCGTTGAGCAACCGCGTGTTGGCATGAGAGAAGAAGAAGAAAAAGGCCGAGAAGTCGCATAATTTTCCCCAAAGTTATTGAATAACCGTGAATTTCAGCACACAAAATAGGGAACGCATTAAAAAACGTTATGACAAAAAGCCTTAACCGCCGCAGTAAATGTTACCATGTATGTTATCGTGTATGTTATCGTGTATGTTATCGTGTATGTTATCGTGTACGTTATCGTGTACGTTATCGTGTACGTTATCGTGTACGTTATCGTGTATGTTATCGTGTATGTTATCGTGTACTTTATCGTGTGTTTTTATCGTGCGGCTTATTTGAAAGAAAGTAGTTGCCCACCTTCTTGCTTCCCGCGTACTCCACTAGTTCGGCGTCGATTAGCAGTTTCAAATTCTTTTTCATTGTGCTTTCAGAAACTTTAAAGTAAGCTGTCAAATCAGCTACTTTAGCGCCCTTTTTTCTCTCAATGAAAGAAATCATTTTAATAAGGCGCTGTCTCACCGGTTCGGTTATTCCGTCGGTCATCCCCTCTACTTTCTCAATGGCCGCTCTGTTTATTCCCTTTGTTATTCCCTTGCTGATTTTATTATGAGTAACTCCGGGAAAAATAACCGTAGTGGTGTTCTCTGTTATTTTCCAACTAGGCGTCATGAATTTTCTCTCTTTGCAATCCCAAATCATGCGTTGGGTTCCGGTTCCCAACATTTCAATGTACTTCCTGTAAAAGCACGCTTGGGCAATGTCGGGGTTGCGAAGAATTGAATGGTGCTCTGTTTTTAAATGAGCCACGGTAATGCCTGCAGGCAATGCGCCGTAATTAGTCACTTCCGTTCTGTCAGAATAAACAGAGAGCTGAAGGAATCCTCTCACTGAATTATAATCTCGGTGAATAATGGCGTTCAGAACACCCTCTCTTATGGCCAGCGTCGGATAATTGCTTTTCTCCGACCTGACCAAACTGTTGATAGTATGTGTTTTGCCATAGACTGCTTCTAAATATTCAAATAAAGCAGTGATGTTTTTGAATATATTGCCTTCAAATATTTTGTCATCCAAGAACTGATTGCCTGACGTTTTCCCCGGGTAAAGCGTAACGCGAATTCTCGATTGAGGAATAAAACGAATGGGGTTCTTGCCAAACAAAAGCATTGCGGCATGGGTGATGTTTCCGTTTTGAATTAACCCGGTTTGAACAAGAAAATCTTCGTTGTCCGCAATATTCGCATCGGTCTTATACTCTTTATAGCGCTCGATAGTTTGCTCCATTTCCGCGCTGTCCAGGTCTTTTAAATCTGCGCCCAAAACAGGCATTCTTTCCCAATGAAAATCGGCCTTCCTTCTTTGTTCTATTAAGGCAGGCAATTTTTCCGACAATGTTACTTCTGTTTCCCGACCGACGCGGTTGTAAATGTGGCCTTTGAATTGATAGGGCTTTTTTGCCCCTTCCCACACGCTAATGAGAATTACTTCTTGCTTTTTGAAAGGAATTTCCTGAACCGATATAGGCGCCGTGGGATGGATGGATTCTGCAAGATACGATTGAATTTGTCGGGCAAGTTGCGCGGCCTTCCGTACTCCGACGATTTTTTTGCGGCTGTCTATGCCGACCACTAGATCGCCTCCGCGGGTATTGATGAAAGCGGTGATAGATTGGGCGATCGCCTCTAAATCGGCTTTCCCTTGAAATTCCAGTCGGACACTTTCCTTCTGTTGGAGCAGGTTAGCTATGATGAAACTATTTTTCATTTTTTTTGCGTTTAATCATGCCTGTGATAAGTTCTTTGTTTGAAAACTGCGTCATGATATAGGTCATAATATTGTCAAGCCTGTAAAACTCTTGCGCCCAATTCCCGCTGCGCAATGTTGCAGGCATATGGTTCTTAATAACGTATTCATACATTTCTATAGATAATAAATCAAAAAATTTATTGTCTGTCATTTCGATCTCACACCCTGCTTTTTTCTTCATCTTCTTAAACAATGTTCTCGCAAAAACAACGTCTCGATGCACTAAAAACCAATAGGGTTTTTCCAGTCGAATAGCCTCTTTAATCTCCTCGAAGGTGATGTTCTTTTCGCCTATATTTCCGCTCCCGCAATAAGGGCGAATAATTCCAATAAACAAATCACATTCCCCGACGGCATTGAGGCAATTCTCAAGATTGGATATTTTGGGGTCGACCCGGATGCTGCCGCAGTGTGAATTGAGCGCTTCATATCCCATCGTTTTCAGTTGCGCGGCAATGGCTGACAGTTGGTCTTCAAATCCGTAAACCGCGGAGGCAATCATAATTTTTATTTTTCGGGGTTCTTTTTTACTCATGTCACTTGAGTTTATTTCTGTTCGTTTGGTTATTTTTTAATAAATAGTTTTCGCCTGCCATGCGAGAAGCAACGAACTTCTAACTAATCCTGCTCCAATTTACTGCCGTGGATTCCAGGTTCTCTGTTTGTCGGCGGATGGGGAGATTTTCAGGGTTTTCCAATTGCGGGTCGGTTTGCAAAATTTCTCGTGCCGACTCGCGGGCGGCTTCCAAAATGGCCGCGTCTTTGCCCAGGTCGCCGATCTTCAAATTTATGGCGCCGCTTTGTTGGGTGCCCGTCAAATCGCCCGCGCCGCGCAACTGCAAATCGGCTTCCGATATTTCAAAACCGTTGGACGTGCGACACATCGTTTCCATGCGGGTTCGCGCATCGGAAGAAAGTTTGGCGTCGGTCATCAAAATGCAATACGACTGTTCCGCCCCGCGCCCCACGCGCCCGCGCAACTGATGAAGCTGCGACAATCCAAAGCGCTCGGCATTCTCTACGGCCATCACCGAAGCATTGGGCACATCCACGCCCACCTCTATCACGGTGGTGGCCACCATTATTTTAGTCTCTCCCGCGACAAATCTTTTCATCTCAAATTCTTTTGCCTCTGGTTTCATCTGCCCATGCAAAATGCTGATCGGCACATCGGGGAAAACGCGCGAAATGCTTTCGAAGCCGTCCATTAAATGCTTGAGATCCATTTTTTCCGATTCTTCAATGAGAGGATAGACTATATAAACTTGCCGCCCTTCCGAAAGTTGTTGTTTCATAAATCCAAAAACCTGCAGGCGATCCGAATCGAAGCAATGAGTGGTTTTAACGGGCTTTCGTCCTTTCGGCATTTCATCTATTACCGAAACGTCCAAGTCGCCGTAAAGCGTCATGGCCAATGTGCGCGGAATGGGGGTGGCGGTCATCACCAACACATGAGGATAAAAAGACTGATTTTTCTGCCACAACTTGGAACGTTGCGCCACTCCAAACCGATGTTGTTCGTCAATCACGGCCAAGCCCAAGCTGTGAAATTGCACTTTGTCTTCAATCAAGACATGCGTGCCTACGAGAATTTTTAGCGTTCCTTCTTCGAGCGATTTTAAAATAGGCGTGCGTTCTTTTTTCCTTATTGAACCGGTGAGCAAGGCGACTTCTAAGTTTAATTTGTCGGCATGTTTTTTTAGCGTGGCATAATGCTGTTGCGCCAATATTTCAGTGGGCGCCATCAGTACGGCCTGCGCCCCGCTGCTCACCGCAAGCAACATGCAAATGAACGCCGCTATGGTTTTTCCGCTTCCCACATCGCCCTGGAGCAAACGGTTCATCTGCTTTCCTGAACGCATATCGGCATAGATTTCTTTAATCACTTTTTTTTGCGCGTGGGTCAAATCAAAGGGCAGGTGGTTTTTGTAAAATTCGCTCACTAATCCGACGTCGTTGAAAACAAAGCCTCTGAACTTTTCTTCTCTCAACAGCTTTAATTTCAGCAGTCGCCACTGCACATAAAAAAACTCTTCAAACTTGAGCGTGCGTTGGGCGTGTTGCAAATGCGTGCCGTCGAGCGGCGAGTGAATATTCTTAATCGCGTCGCGCTTGGACAACAATCTGTATTTCTGCAAAAGCGAGTGCGGCAACGTCTCATGAATGTGCGGCAACGCCTGACGATAGAGTTCTTGCTGTGCCTGCCCCATGAAGCGGCTGTCGAGGTGCTTGCGGCGCAACGTTTCCGTCAGCGAATAAACCGGTTGAAGCGAGCCTTGCAAAATTCTTTCCGTAGGCAAATCAATTTCCGGGTGAGCAATGTTAATCACTCCGTTGAACAGCGAGGGTTTTCCAAACACCACATACTCCACGTTTTTTTTCAACTTATCCAGCAGCCACTGAATGCCGTGAAACCAAACCAACTCTGCGTTTCCGGTGCCGTCGCTGAAGAGCGCTTTCAATCTTCTTTTAAAGCCTTCGCCTTCCGCGGCAAAATGCGTGATTTTTCCTTTGAGTTGAACATAAGGGAGGTTTTCATGCGCTTCGGCAATCGTGAGGAAGCGCGTTCGGTCATCGTAGCGAAAGGGGTAGTATTGGATAAAATCGCCGAAGGTAAAAATGCCTAATGCCTTTTGAAGCAACGCCGCGCGCGCGGGGCCTACGCCCTTCAAAAACTCAATCGGTGTTTCAAAAAATGTATTCGAAGGCATTCCTTATTTTTTCTTTTTCCACTTCAAAGTATTGACAAACTGCATCACTTCGCGCTTCATGTAATCGATGGCCGGCGCGAGCGAATCGTTCTTCACTTCCGAGCGAAAGTAGAGCGCGCCGCGCAAAAAGTGATGCGCCGAATCCGTCATGGTAAACTGCAGTTGCGTGGGCACGTCTCCCGCAATTTCCGAAAGCGTTGCCGTTTTTCCCGACGGCGTTTTCACCGTCATTTCATCAATCGAGTAGGCTTTTATTTGTTGCTTGGAGGTGAGTTTGTAGGCGTCGTTCATAAACTCTTTCAACGCCTTGTTTTTATTCAGCGGCTTATAGGTTACGTGTATGTAGGCATGCAACGAAGGATACACTATTTCCACCCAGTCTTTTTCATCGGGCGCATGCGAGTAGGGGCGAAGCTTCGCATGTTTGGAATATTCAAACTGATAGGGCAACGAATCAGGCGACGGCTGATATTCGGCAGACGGCAAGTCGAGGCGATTATAGCCTTTGGGCTTGGGGGTGTAGGACTGCGTACAGGCGCCGCACCATAAAAGAAGAAGCAGTTTTTTCACCGTTAGTTTTGAATAGTCACTTTCACGCGAAGGATGCGCACCGAATCCACCGAGAGCATCGTGAACAGAAATTTCCCGAACGAAATCACTTCTCCCTGCTTGGGCAGTATGTGGTTCAGCTCCAGCATCAAGCCTCCCGCCGACTCGTTTTCTCCCTTCACCTCGTCGAAATAATCGGAAGGAATGGCGAGGGCTTTGCACATTTCGTGTATGGAGGTTTTTCCTTCAAAAATAAAATTTTGATTGTCCACTTTTTGATACGTCAAATGCACTTCGTCGAACTCGTCATTTATGTCGCCCACAATTTCTTCCAATAAATCTTCGAGCGTAATCAATCCCGAAGTGCCGCCGTATTCGTCCACCACCAGCGCCAAGTGTACGTGCTTGGTCTGAAAGTCTTTGAGCAGGATGTCCAGCTTTTTTATTTCAGGCACAAAAAACACGGGGCGCAATAAAATTCTCCAGTTGAAATCGGCTCCTCTGTCCAAGTGGGGCAACAGGTCTTTAATGTATAAGATGCCTTCCACGTGGTCAATCGTCTCCCGATAGACAGGGCAGCGCGAAAAGCGAAGTTTATTGATTTGTTCGAGCAACTCATGAAAATTCGCTTCTATGTCGATAGCCGAAATATCCATGCGCGGCCTCATCACTTGCTTCACGGTAAGCGTTCCGAAATTGACAATGCCTTTCAAAATTCCTCTTTCCTGTTCCGAGGATTGTTGCGACACCGTAAGTTCCAACGCCTGATGCAATTCATCTACCGTGGAACTGTAGCCTTTGCGGCGCACTCTTTTTTCCACAAAGCGACTCAAGCGCATCATTGGCCACGAAATGGGACTTAGAATGCTATCGGCCAACAGCCAAGCGGAAGCCAAGCGATGAGCCCAACCCCAATAGTGACGAGAAGCATAAAACTTGGGAATGACCTCGCCAAAAAAAGTGATGCAAAAGGTAGTCAATAAAGTGACGATGCCCACGATGGTTTCCGTCGGACGGCGGGTGGCGGCCATGTCCCACATCAAAAAAGTGGAGATGGTGACCACCGACAAATTGACCAAATTATTCAGGATTAAAATATTGGCCAATAAAAGATGAGGGTTGCTCAACAATTTGCGGATGGCTTTTTCCGACGACTGATTTGAATTGCGGTAACGGTCTAAGTCCGACTGCCGCAACGAAAAGAACGCCACTTCGGAACCGGAGATCACCGCCGACATGCCCAACAGAACCGCAATGGCAAGAAAACTAAAAACCCAAAAGACATTGATTTCGCCGGGGACAATATGAGCATGAGCTGGAATGGGGGCTGTGTCCATTTTGATTTTGTTAAATTAAAACGGCAGGTCCTCATCGGCTCCCGATTCCGCAGGAGGCGCCGCGGAGGGGGACGCCGTCGGTTGCGAACTGCCCGAAGGTTTAGGGCTCATCATCACCATGTCGTTTCCCGCCACCTCCGTAACATAGCGTGTAACGCCGTCTTTCTCATAACTTCGCGTACGCAAACGTCCTTCAATATAAACCAAGTCTCCTTTGCGGAGATACTTGGCTGCCACCTCCGCGAGGCCGGACCACAAACTAACGTTGTGCCATTCCGTTGTTTCTTTTTTCTCCCCCGTGGTTTTGTCTTTATATGATTCAGAAGTAGCCATGGAAAAACGAACATGGGTTACTCCGCCTTCTAAGGTGCGGACTTCAGGGTCTTTGCCCAATCGTCCTACTAAAATTACTTTATTTACGCTGGCCATAGTTTTTTGATTTGTTTTTTTTACTGTTGCACTGAAGGCAAAGATAATAAATTG
>Ga0081606_1000559_pt1 | contig 14628 bp, 17 predicted proteins | sample EareggfetidaYelm_FD_71127 | JGI IMG/M metagenome (GOLD analysis project Ga0081606, IMG submission 71127) | Earthworm egg capsule microbial community from the University of Washington, USA - E. fetida Yelm (SPADES assembly) (version 2) | ecosystem: Host-associated > Annelida > Reproductive system... | reverse complement strand
AACCGCGTCGTAGCCGGCCGCTTGCAGCGCCGCGTGCGGAAATTTGTCGTCGCTGAGCTTGAGCTCCTGCAAGCACAGCGCGTCCACCGGGTTGGCGGCCAGCCAGGCCAGCACCTGGGGCAGACGCACGGACAGGGAGTTGACATTCCAGGTGGCAATCTTCATCATCTTATCTAAGTTGTTGATGTATATCAATAAATTTTCTACTTAATAGCTAGAAGTTTGCCCTAGCTACCAGTCTAGCTACCAGTAAACAGTGCGGTAGGAATCGATCAACCCCCTTGCGTGTCAGGGAGTCTCATAGTATGGGACCACAACTCATGCTCTGGCGTGGTCAAGGTCGGAGGTCTTTGCGGAAGGCGTGCAGTCGCGCGCACGGAAGCCCGGGGCTCCACCACCGAACCGCCCCGACTGCGCGTGCGCGGGGCTGCCAGCCATGACGCCGCCGCCATCCAACGATCTGATCGGACCGCTGTACTTTGGCGCCCAGTCCGGCGTCATCCCATCGTTTCTTTTGTCGAGCTTCGATGGCGAATGCACGCGCCGCTCCATGCGCGGTGCTGTGCTGCTGTCATCCAACAGCGGACGTCTACGCGGAGGGGGCCTATGAGGACTACGGATGTGTGTTGGAGGTCTGGCTGCATAAACGCACCCGATGGCGCTATCGGCCTTCGGTTGAACAGGTCATGGCGGTCGATGACGGTTGTGCCGAGATTCGGCCAACTTCCGAAGATCAGCGCGTCTTGGACGCGATTCGGATCGGCTCGGGTCTGCTGTGGTACGTCTGGAGCCAGAGGATCGTGGCCTTCGTACGCCGCCTCACGTACCAAGAGGCCATTCCGATCTTGTGCGTGGCACTCGACGAGGCGGGGGCTTCCGCAAGTTTCAGCGGGCTTGTCGAAGACTACGCAAGCATCTGGTGGGGGCGTACTCAAGACAATCCCCGACTCGCCAAGCTGGCGTATCGACAGCAACTTGAGCGCGTGTTGCGCCGCTATGTGGGACACAAGCGATCGCAACTGCTCAATGGCACGGCGGTGGATCCAAGGGGCGCGGCTGGGGCGCGTGCGCAGGCAGCGCGTGTCGCGTCATGACTACTGCCGCGAGAACGGTCCGGCTCCTGATCGATGGGGCAGCGGCTACGGCGGACATCGCAGCCGTTTACAGCCCAACTCGGCGGTGAGCCGGTGTCCGGGCAGAGCCCGCCACACTTCGCCCCGTCGTTCGCGCGCACCGCTGCAGTGCAAGAACAGGGTAGAGTAATTGCGAAGACTCCCCCTGAGCTCCCAGCCAAAGGATTCTGACGGATCGCCCAGGTCTTCTCCGTTCCAACCCTGGTCGCACGCCTGCACCACTGCTGGCCTGGCTGTGCGTGCACCGACCCCTTCAGAGATGCATTTGCAAGTCATCGAAGACCCAAATGTCAAGCATAGTGGAATGAAAATCATCTCATATCGAATTGGCGCAGCGATGGGCAAGAGGTCGACGCGCGCGACCTCGGTACGCGACTCCTATGGCGGTCGCATCAGCACAGCGCTTTTCGGCAACTCGAGCGAGGTGAACCATGTCCCATCGAATCATCCAACTGCTGCGGCGCAGCAAACAACGCGGCCTGCCGCTCGACGAAATCCTCCAGCGATGCGCCAGGCTGGGCATGGACACAGTTGCCGCGCATGAGGCGCTCGCTGCCATGCAAGAAGCAGGTGTTGTCACCGTTTCGGGTACGCAGGTTCAACTGGAGCGGAATGACGCCGAAATTGCACGACTCAGGCACGCAGTGTGCTTGCGGTGCGGGCGTTCTGATCTCGCACCAGATGGCGAAAAGAACTCGGCTCAGCGGGGTTCTTCCGAGGCGGACAGCCTGCGCGCTGCGGAGGCGTCGACTCGGTTGGTATTTGGTTACTGCTCAGCCTGTCGTCCAGCGGTAACTTGGAAGTAGGGGTTTTCACCGCTGCCATTCGGATCCATATCATCGGCGCGAAAGCTTGTGCAATAGTTCCAAAGATTGTCATCTTTCTCGCGAGGCAACCTGTTCTGCGATAGCTTCCTTCACCCGACGCTAGTACGATCACCGCAAGTGACTAGAAATCATTCTACTAATATGACTGCGAAGCAGGAAATCTTGGCCGAACTGGACCGGGTGAACATGCGCGCTACAGTGCCACGTGTGAAGCTCTTGGAGATCATGCGCCATGACGCGGGCCTTGCCGAGAAGAAGGGGCCTGGTGCTGGCGCGCGGCACTTCACCGTGGACTATCTCTTCAAGCGGATGATGGACCTGAAGGTGGATGTCGGGCTGGCGACCGTATATCGCGTCGCGCAGCAGTTCACCGAGGTCGGGATCCTGAAGGAGGCGAGGTTCGACAACGACCGTGTCGTGTATGAACTCAACGATGGCCGCCAGCATGACCACATCGTTTGCCTGAACTGCGGCGCGGTTGACGAGTTCTTTGACCCGACGCTGGCAGCACGGCAGAATGCCATGGCCGAACAGTTGGGCTACATGTTGGCGGGCCATCAGATGGCTCTGTATGGCTACTGTTCCATGTGCAGGCCCAAGCCGATGAACTCCGCACAGAAGGGCAAGCCCGCGGGGCGAGAAAAGAGATAAGTCCTGCCTGCCTCCACATCGGACTGCTTCTTCGCCCCAGTGAACAGATCCGGCTGCCAGGCGGATCGACCGAAGCAGTGGAACGGATGCTCGGCCTTTCTTGGCTGGTGGCATCGCCACATACCTTGCCAAAGCGGTGCGAATTGCGGCGATGCGTCCGCTCGACATGCACCATGTCCGCCGCCCTTGCGGGTCTTGCCGCGGACATCATCATGCTGGTGCGAGGCGGGCTCACGTCGACCATGAGCGCCGAGCGCAAGGTGTTCGATGGAGACGGTAGCAACGCAACCGGCACGCAGGCTGCACAGAGGTCTACCGGGCCGGCATCCGCGAGCGGCATTCGCGCTATCCAGTTTTAGAAGACGCGAAAAGTGCATGGCTGGTCGGAGAACCGATGGCCAGCAAATACGACTCCGGAGACCGTTGAGTCTCGGAGTCGCTCCACGATGAAACTGGAGTCTGAATCGGGATGAACTTGCCCCGCCTGATGGACGAGGCAAGGTTCCCCGAGCGAATTTGACATGGCGCCACGGCGTCGGCCGCCAGCGGGCCGAGGCCCTGGTCGCCGCCGCCATCTGCGCTTGTTGGGTGGGGGGCCAAGCATAGGCGCGTTCTCCGCATCAAGGGCGAAGTGTGCGGAGTCACGAGGGGGATGAAAAATGTCCGCTGTTAAGGCAACGCTGAATAAGGCGTCGATTTCAACGAGCCGCCGCTCGTCGATTGCAGGATGTGAGAAAGGCGCGCCGCAGCGCTCCCGTTTCGACCCGCAAGGCGCCCCTATCTGCGCCCCAGATGCACTTGGCGCGCATTGCGGGCGCACTCATGCCATCAGGCGCCGGCGCGCCAAGTAGATGTTGGCCAGGCTCAAGGCTCACGAACGAGCGCGTGGCGTTGCTGGCCAGGCCGCGGTAGCGCACCTTGGTAAATCCCCACAGGCGCTTGACCACGGCAAAGACGTGCTCAACGCGGGCGCGCACCTTGGACTTGTTGCGGTTCTTTGGTGAGCGTCCAGCCATCCCACCTTCCAACCTGATGCGCCAGCCGTAAAGATGGCGTCCACCTAATTTGTGGTGGACACCTATGCAATCCAAAGAGACGCCTCGCGCGAGGCGAGTGCACGACGCGCAGATGAAGTCGAGGGTTCTGGCCGAGTGCGGACTGCCGGGCGCATCGGTCGCTGCAATAGCACTGGCCCATGGGCTCAATGCGAACGTGGTGCACAAGTGGCGGCGTGGGCAGGGCCTGAAGCGCGCCGCACTGAAGGCTGATCAGCCCACTGGTGCATCTGCTGCGGTCGCGCTGGCGGCCCAGGCAACTGCTGTGCAGTTCGTTGCGGTCGGCGTGCCGGCACTGGCCAAGCCAGCCGAAGCGGTCGTGGCACCACAAGCCCCAGCGGCGCCTGCGCAGCCGACAGATGCCGCGGTGCTTGAGGTCCAACTGCGCCGCAGCGCCAACCAGGTCACCGTGCGCTGGCCGGTCACGCAGGCGGCGCAGTGCACGCAGTGGCTGCGCGAACTGACCCGCGTGGTGTTCGGCGCCGACGCGCGCGCGCCATGATCCGCATCGATGCGCTGTGGCTGTGCACGCAGCCGCAAGACATGCGTGCAGGCGCCGACCGGCTGCTGGCCGTCGTGGTCAACACGGTCGGCCAGGCGCAGGCCCACCATGGCTGGCTGTTCGCCAACGCGCGGGCCACCCGCATCAAGCTACTGGTGCACGACGGCTTCGGCGTGTGGTGCGCCACGCGCCGCCTGCACAGCGGCAGCTTTGCGTGGACCAGCGCGCCGGCGGGCGCGCCCGCCCTGCAACTGACGGCACAGCAGTTCGAGGCGCTGGTGGTCGGCTTGCCCTGGCAGCGGCTGCCCGAGTTGCAGGTGATCTGCCGTGCGTGATCTGCTTGATCGCCTCGTGGGACGTGTGCTGGCGCTGCTGACAACGGTGCTTGCGCCAATGGTGCGCTCCCTTGGGCTGCTGCACCATTGGCACCATGCTCGGGTCTCAAGAACTGCCCCCCATCGACGAGGCACAACTGCCGCCCGACGTGGTGGCGCTGCTGCAGCGCATGCGCCTGCAGATCCAGGCCAAGGACGAGGAGATCGAGTCCAAGGGGCGCGAGCTCGAGCGCAAGCGCGGCGAGATCGCCTGGCGCGATGCGCGGCTGGACAAGCTCAACTTGGAGCTGGCGCGCCTGAAGCGTTGGAAGTTCGGCGCCAGGACCGAGGCCATGACGGCGCAGCAGCGCGCGCTGTTCGCCGAGACGCTGGCCGAGGACGAAGCCAGCCTCAAGGCGCAGCTGGCCGAGCTCAAGGGCAAGCAGCCCGAAGTCCCAGTGCTGCCCAAAGCCACGCCCCGCCGGCCGCGTCGCCAGGCACTGCCCGAGCACCTGCAGCGCGTGGAGCACCGCCACGAGCCGGCCGACACCACCTGCCCGAACGCCGACTGCGCCAAGCCCATGCAGCGCGTGGGCGAGGACGTGAGCGAGAAGCTGGACATCATCCCGGCGCAGTTCTTCGTGCACCGCCACATCTACGGCAAGTGGGCCTGCCGCTGCTGCCACAAGACGGGAGAAGGTCGGCTGGTGCAAGAGCCCGTCGAGCCCGACGTGGTCGACGGCGGCATCCCTGCCAGTGGCCTGGTGGCGCACACGCTGATCAGCCGCTTCGCCGACCACCTGCCGTACTACCGGCAAGAGGACATCAACGCCCGTGCCGGCGTGCACACACCGCGCTCCACGCTGGCCGCCTGGGCCGGCTCCGGCGGTGCGGCGCTGCAGCCGCTGGGCGAGGCGCACCGGCGCTTCGTGCTGAGTGCAGCGGTGCTGCACGCCGACGAGACGCCGGTGCCGCTGCTCGATCCGGGTCGGGGCAAGACCAAGAAGGCCTATGTGTGGGCGTATGCGCGCAGCACACTCGATGGCGGGCCGCCCGGCGTCATCTACGAGTTCTGCACGGGCCGTGGGGCGCAGTACCCGCTGGCCTTCCTGGGCGGCAACCCTCCGCCGTATGCCGAGCCGCCCTGGCGCGGCACGCTGGTGTGCGACCAGTACGCCGGGTATGGCCCGGTGCTCGATCCGGCGCTGCACCCGGGCCGCCAGGGCGCAGGCTGCGCCGCCCATTATCCCGAGCCACTTTTTATCCAGACCAATCTGCCGATGCGGACGCATCCGCGAGTGCAGTCGGTATCGGCGAACTCGGTATAAATCAGCAAGGCCTGAGCCCTGCAATGAATCCGGCCGAGCGTCGCCAGCGTAAAAGCTGGCATGGTCACCTCGTCAATCAGGACGCCACAGCCTGGACGTCCACCCACACCCGCAGACATCCACCGTGCGTGGCGAGGTGACCGTTGCATCGGCGAGAACACGGCCCAACAGTACATGCAGTGGATCAATCGGTTCCGTCGCTACTGCCGAGCGCAGGGCCTTGAGGAAGCGCATGAGCTGACGTTCGAAGGCATGAAGACGTTCCGGGCCTGGTATGCGAAGACTCGGCACCTCAAGACAGCCAACCTCGGTTTGGCGAGTTCGTCTGTGCATGCCCTGCACCGCGTCTACGAAGTCATGGGGATCGCGTTGGCGCCCTGGTGTTCGCCGACGACGACCACGGCGCCGAGCAATCCGGTTGTCCGCGACTACGCAGAACACCTTCGCCGCGTGCGCGGCAATCCGGAAGTCACCATCCACAAGAAGATCGACCATGCTGAGAAGTTGTTGACGCACCTGCGCCGCAGCGGCAAGAGCTGGCGCCGACTGCGGCTCCCAGACATTGATGCTTTTCTGATCGCATGCTCGCAGCTGTATGCCCGCGCGACGACGGCGGACATCGCCAGCTCGATGAGGTCCTTCACCCGGTTCCTGTTGGCCAGCGCCCGGATCGATGTGGATTTGGCCGAGGCCATCATCTCGCCTGTCCAGCCTCGGTTCGCGCAGCCTCGTCGCGCCTGGCCGTGGGAGGATGTACAGCGCCTGCTGCGCGCGGTGGACACCACGACGGCACGCGGGCTGAGAGACCATGCGGTGCTGCTGATGATGAGCACCTATGGCCTGGGCGCCGGTGAAGTGATTCGCCTGCAGTTGCAGGACATTGATTGGGAAGCCGGCACGCTGCAGGTCATGCGGCCGAAGACAGGTGTCAGCTTCATGCTGCCGTTGCTGCCAGCGGTCGCCAAGGTGTTGGTCCGGTACCTGCGTCAAGGACGTCCGCCACACACACCCACTCGCCATCTGTTCGTACAAATGAAGGTCCCCTTCGGCGCACTGACGGAGTCATCACCGATACGGCACATCCTTGTCAAGCACGCCAAGGCCGCCGGCATCCAGGACGTCTACCTCGGCAGTCACGTCTTGCGGCATTCGAATACAGCCCGTCAACTCGACGCCGGAACCAAGGCTCGGGTACTGTCCGATCTGCTGGGCCATCGTGACGCGGAGTCGGTCTCAGCCTATGTGCGTATCGCCACGCAGTCGTTGCGCGAAGTCTCGCTGCCGGTGCCGCGATGAGCCGCCCAGTCACCTTACTCACCCTGGGGCAGGATGTGGCCCGCTTCCTGGCATTCAAGCGCGCCATGGGACAGGGGTACCGCCGTGGAGAATTCGTTCTCAAGGCCCTGCTGCGCTTCCTTGCCGCGCGATACGGTGATCGCGCCATCCCCATGGAGCAAGCACTGACCTTGTGGACCACGCGCGGCGCTGATCGCAAGGCCATCACGATCGGCAACGAGTTCGGCGTCGTGCGCCAGCTATGCCTGTTTCGCCGTCGCAGCGACCCGCGCTGCTTTGTTCCCGAATCGGCGATGGCCCCGGTCAGGGAGTCAGTCTTCGTGCCGTACATCTTCAGCCGCGAGCAAGTGCGCGACCTGATCGATGCGGCGACACGGCACGAAGACCGCTCCATCTGGGGCGGCCTGCTGCGTGCACTCACGCTGGTCTTGTACTGCACAGGCATGCGCTTGGGCGAGGCGACGCGGCTGCGGATGCTGGACGTCGACCTGCGCCGAGCTGTCCTGACGATCCAACGCAGCAAGGGCCGTTCGCGCATCTTGCCCATACGCTCTGACCTGGTCGACGAGTTGCGCCAGTACCTTGGCCAGCGCGAGAAGGTGCTGGCGAGCGCAGGCAATGTCTGCGATCCTGGCGTCCTGTTCGTCCGTCGCGACGGATCGGCTCTGAGTGTTCAGGTTGCTTCGAACGCATTGCGACGTTTGCTTCGCGATCAGGGCCTGAAGCCGCCGCGCGGGCGCTGCGGCGCGAGGCCATACGAGTTCCGCCATGCCTTCGCCGTTCATCGACTCACCGTCTGGGCGACCGAGGGTGTGGACATCCATCAGAAGCTCCCATGGCTGTCAGCCTACCTCGGCCATCTGAACATCCTGGGCACCGAGGTCTACCTCAAGGCGACTCCGGAACTTCTGCGATTGGCCAGTTGGCGGTTCGAGCAGCACTTGCAAGCCAAGCGGCGGTCGCCATGAGCCGTTCGGTTCCGACCTTGTTCGCCCAGGTGCAGTCGTACTTCGCCGACTACCTGCCCAAGCAACGTGGCGCCAGTGCTCACACGATTCGCGCCTATCGAGATGCGCTGACCTTGCTGTTCAGATTCGTTGCTGACCAGCGTGGCAAGTGCGTAGCTTCCCTCGGGATCGAGGACGTTGATGTCGACGCCGTGGGCCAGTTCCTGAACCACATCGAGGCGGATCGCTCGAACACCGCCGCAACACGCAACTGCCGCCGGGCTGCCATTCGTGGATTCTTCAAACACCTGCTGCGCAACGACTTGCTTCACGCACAGCAGTTCATGAGAGTGCTGGCCATTCCCTCGAAGAAGGCTCGTCAGCGACCGGCGACTTACCTGGAGCCCCCAGATGCTCGGCTGATCATTGACGCGCCGGACAAACGCAGCCGGGACGGTTGGCGCGACTACGTGCTGCTGCTGTTCCTCTACAACTGTGGCGCACGCGTCAGCGAGGCCTGCGGTCTGCAATGGGACGATCTGCAGTTGGTAGCGCCTCGGCAGGTTCGGCTGCGCGGCAAAGGCAAGAAAGAGCGATTGCTACCGTTGTGGTCAGAGACGGCCCAAGCATTGCACCGGCTCCGCGGATTGACTGGCAGCGCAGGTGGGCAATGCGTATTCCTCAATCGGCAGGGCCAACCGCTGACGCGAGACGGCGTTGCCTACATCCTGAGCAAGCATGTTGCTGCGGCCACACGCATCAACTCGACGCTGCGTCGCAAGCGCATCACGCCGCATGTGATGAGACACTATGCCGAATTCGGCATAGTCGGCACGGGTTCGCAACCCATCTGCTGGAGCGCAAGGTGGACATCCGCGTGATCCAGGTGCTGCTGGGCCACAAGAGGCTGGACTATCTCCAGTGCCGGCCTATGTCCAGTCGTCTGCCCTCAACGACTTCAAGCGCGGCACGTTTGATTCATTTTCTGGACATAGGAATGCTTTCTTCCGGGCAACACCGCCCGCAAGGAGAACATCTTGGAACGTTCATTCGCGGGCGCCATCGCGCTCGTGGGCCGCGCCACCGGCCCTGTCTCTCAACATCTTGGTTCCTTCGTCGATCTGTTGATTCGTCAGCAGTTCGTCGCGGCCGTGGTGCACGTCAAGACGCTGCATGCCATGGCGTTCGACCGCTGGCTTGCCAAACATGACGTTGATCCAGCCGCACTCAGTGAAGCCCATATTCGGCGGTTCGCGCGCCGGCGACGGCGCCAGCGTGGGCCGATCCGACCTGAGACCCGGCGCCGCGAGGTGTACGACGTCCAGCAAGTGGTGGACTTCCTGCGATCTCGCGGCGTGTGCGCCGAATCCATCGCGAGCACAACCCCGGTCGAAGTTCTCGTGGCTGCGTTCGCCAGTCACTTGCGCGACCAGCAAGGCCTGGCATCACCGACGATCGAGCGCTACACGATCGCCACCCGGCAGTTCCTCGAGAACCGCTTCAGCACTGGCGCCGTTGACCTGCACACCCTCGCTGCCAGGGACATCGTCGAGTTCATTCGCGGCCAAGTGGCCCACTTGACGCCGCCGGGCCTCAAGTGCGTTGTGACTGCCATGCGATCGTTTCTGCGCTTCGCTCAGTGTCGCGGCGAAGTCGCCTGCGAGCTCGTGGCCGCCGTGCCGGCCGTGGCCACCTGGGCGACGACGCCCGCGCTGCCACGGGCAATCTCGCCCGATCACGCCCAGCGGGCAATCGACAGCTGTGACCTCGGCACGGCGACCGGACTGCGCGATCGGGCCATCCTCATGATCCTGGCGCGGCTTGGACTGCGGGCCAACGAGGTGATCTCGCTGCAACTCGACGACTGCGACTGGAACGGGGGGCAGGTTCGAGTTCACAGCAAGGGTGGACGCGAGTGTCTGCTGCCGATGCCCGACGACGTCGGCGGCGCCATTGCAGCGTATCTGGAACGCGGCCGGCCGAGCAGCGACGATCGCCACCTGTTCCTGCGCTCGACAGCGCCGATCAGCGGCTTCATGCGTGGCTCGGACGCCATCGGATCGATTGTGAAGTACGCGTTGGCTCGAGCCGGCGCCAACTCACCGCACCGTGGCTCGCACCAGTTCCGGCACGCGCTGGCAGTGCGCATGCTTCGCGGCGGCGCCTCGCTCGCTGAGATCGGGGAGGTACTGCGTCACCGCAGCCCGCAGACCACGTCGATCTATGCCCGGGTCGACATTGATGCACTGCGCCCGTTGGCGCTGCCCTGGCCCGGAGGTGCGCAATGAACACGCTGCACAGTTCGCTCCAGGACTATCTGGCGCTGCGCCGGGGCCTGGGCTTCAAGATGTACGACGCCGGCCGCATCCTGCCGCGTTTCGTGAGCTTCCTGCAGGCGCGGCAGGAGCCGCACATCACGGCGCAGTCTGCGCTCGAGTGGGCGCAGCAGGCTGACGTTCAGCCGGCCGAGTGGGCCCGACGTCTGGGCTTCGTGCGAGGTTTCGCGCGCTACTGCAGCGCTGTCGATCCTCAGACCGAGGTGCCGCCGGTTGAGCTGCTTCCGCATCGATCCAAGCGCGCCAAGCCTTACCTGTACTCCAGCGAAGAAGTGCGACTGCTGCTGGATGCGGCTCTGCGATTGCCGACGGCCCCACCTTCATCTGCGCTACGGCCCTGGGTGTTCCACTGCCTGCTCGGCCTGCTCAGCGTCACCGGGCTGCGTATCTCCGAGGCTCTGGACCTGAAGATCGACGATGTCGATCTGCGGCAGGCCGTGCTGACCATCCGCGCAGCCAAGATGGGGCGATCGAGACTGGTGCCGCTGCATCCGACCACGTGTGTCGTACTGGCGGAGTACATGCGACGCCGAAAAGAATTCCTGGGTTGGCTCGGTTCGACATACCTGTTCGTCTCCACCAGGGGCACAAGGCTCGATGGCGGCCGGGTCCATCGGGCCTTCTATGACCTGTCGCGGCAGACGGGGTTACGGGCGCAGGGCGTGAGCCGCGGGCCTCGGCTGCACGACTTCCGGCACCGCTGCGCCGTCAACGTCCTCACCCGGTGGTACCAAGCGGGCATCGATCCGCAGCGACACTTGCCGGTGCTGTCGACCTTCCTCGGCCACGTCTACATCCAAGGCACCTACTGGTACCTCAGCGGTGCGCCTGAATTGATGACGCTGGCCATGGCCCGCCTGGAGCGTCGATGGGGAGACGCATCATGAGCGACCAGCCAACCCTCGCCCCGCTGCTTGAAGGATTCTTCATGCAGCGATTGATGCGGCAGCGACGTGCCAGCGCGCACACGATTGCTTCGTACCGCGACACCTTCCGGCTGCTGCTGCGGTTCGTGCACGGGAGGCTGCGCAAGGCGCCCTCGGCACTGATGCTGGAGGACATCGACGCGCCGTTGATTGCTGCCTTCCTCGACGAGCTGGAAGCCAAACGCAGAATCACCGCCAGAACGCGCAACCTGCGCCTGACGGCTATCCATTCGTTCTTCCGATACGTAGCCTTCGAGGCGCCCGCGCACGCGGCGCAAACGCAACGCGTACTGGCCATACCGGCCAAGCGCTTCACCCGGACCCTGATCCCGTTCCTCAGCCGCCCCGAAGTCGATGCCTTGTTGGCGGCGCCTGATCTGCGATCCTGGTCGGGTCGGCGCGACCACGCCTTGATCCTGCTGACGGTGCAAACGGGGTTGCGGCTGTCGGAACTGACGGGGCTTGTGCCGGACGATCTGCAGCTGGGCGCCGGCGCCCATGTGCGAGTGATCGGCAAGGGGCGCAAGGAGCGCTGCACGCCGTTGAGCAAGAGCACTCGGGCCGTGATGGTGGCATGGACGCGCGAGCCACCGAAGGTGGCCGGGCAGCCGGTCTTCCCGAACGCGCAAGGCGGTCGCTTGAGCGCGCACGGCGTGCACTACCTGCTGGCCAAGCATGTGGCAACGGCGGCGGCACAGTGCCCATCGTTGAAGCGCAAGCGCGTGAGCCCGCATGTGCTGCGACACACGACGGCAATGGATCTGCTGCAGGAAGGAGTGGATCGATCCGTGATCGCGCTCTGGCTCGGTCACGAGTCGATCGAGACGACTCAGATGTACCTTGACGCCGACCTCGAATTGAAGCAACGCGCCCTCGACTGCACAACGCCACCAACTGGACGCCCCGGTCGATATCGGCCTGACGACAAGCTGCTGGACTTCTTGAACGGGCTGTAGCGCTCACGCCTATGTCCTGCAACGTTTGCGCTTGCAGCAAAGAAGGTAACGGTACAGCGGGACATAGGCCGGCACTGGAGATAGTCCAACCTATGGACTTCAGGACATAGGCTGGAGACGACGGCGATCTACACCCACGTGGCCACCGATCTGCTGCGTGAGGTGATCGGCCCGCTGGAGCCGATGCCGCCGTCCTGAGGTGCAGCCGTGGGACGGCCACCTGCCCTCAGGTTGTGCCTCACCCACGACCTGTGGCTTGCCGGGCAGGTATCTCACAACCCTTAAGGAAGGTCTGCGCAATGCGCTTTGAGATGTGCTGATGCAGCCAGATCGAGCTGGTTCGCGATTTCGGGCCGCTTCGCAGCGGCTTTTCGCCCCTTGCGGGCCCGCTTTTCGGCCATTTGGCCGTTTGCAGGCGCACTCATGCCTGTGCTCCCATCAAACGCCCTCGCGCCATCCACAGGTTGGACAGCGCGAACAGGGTGTGCAGCTGCGCAGTGTTCTTGGTCAGCCCGCGGTAGCGCACCTTGACGTGGCCGAACTGGCGCTTGATCACGCGAAACGGATGCTCCACCTTGGCGCGGATGCTGGCCTTGATGTGTTCGAGCCGGTCGGTCAGCTCGTCGATGAAGTTCGTCTTGTCCAGTTCGCGGCGCTTGCCCGGACGCATGGCAATGTTCCAGCGCACGCCAGCCTTGGCATCGGGCCGCTTGGCTGCGCCCTGGTAGCCGGCGTCGCCCCAGGCTTCGGCTTCCTCGCCGTGCAGCAGCGTGTTGGCCTCGATCACATCATTGACGTTGCCGGCCGTGCCGCGCACCGTGTGCACCAGGCCGGAGTCGGCGTCCACGCCGATGTGGGCCTTCATGCCGAAGTACCACTGGTTGCCCTTTTTGCTCTGCTTCATCTGCGGGTCGCGCTCGCCCGAGGTGTTCTTGGTCGAGCTGGGCGCGGCGATCAGCGTGGCATCGACCACCGTGCCGGCGCGCAGCAGCACGCCCTTGGCGCTGAGCAACTCGTTGATGAGTACCAGGATCTGTGGCGCCAGCTTGTGCTCTTCCAGCAGGCGGCGGAACCGAAGAATCGTCGTCTCGTCGGGCACGGCGGTGTCCCAGTTCAGGCCGGCGAACTCGCGGAACAGCGGCACGTCGTGCAGCGCCTCTTCCAGCGCCGGGTCGCTCAGCGTGAACCACTGCTGCATGAAGTGGATGCGCAGCATCGTCTCCACGGCGAACGGTGGGCGTCCGCGCCTGCCTTCCGAGGCATAGGGCGCGATCAGCGCAACCAACGCTGCCCATGGCACCACACGCTCCATCTCCGCCAGGAACTCGCGCTTGCGCGTGCGCTTCGTCGTCAGGTTCAGGCCAAGGTCCGCTTGCTTCATGGCTCAGATTTTCTCAGCGCAGGGGACTCGCCAACCACGTTGGGAGACGATTTGTGCAGAGTGTCCTTAACGAAAGCCTCCGACAGCAGACTTCCGAGATCGGCCGCCGAAATCCGAAGCAGCTTTTCACGCCAGCGATGCTACGGACGTCATTGCCATATCTCTCGAAGAAAACTGGCTTGACGGTCCAGGATGTTGTCGCGTGTGGGCCTGTCAAGCACGTGCCCCTGGCCTTCAAAGGTCACAAGGTCGCACCGACTTCCCAAACCCCGCGCTCGCTCGCAGAACAGCCTACTCCGCTCAATAGGCGTGGTTTTGTCTGCGTCACCCTGCGTGATGAGAGTGGGAACAATACTTTTTGATAAGGTGTGTGCGGGGGACAATGAAGCAGGTGCTGCATGCCCTTTCATCAGATCACGGAACAGGCCGTCTGAGACAGCGTCAACTACGGGTGAGACAAGCAGCAATGCGTCAGGGCCGCCATTGCCGGAGCTACCCTCTGCCGGACCGCATCCAACCGTCGCCGCAGACGCCACGAGTTGCCCACTGGAGGAAATTCCCCACAGTGCAATCCGTGATGGTGCGAGATCAAGCTTTTTCGCATTGCTTCTCAGGAACGATAGAGCGTTGCAAACGTCTGACCTTGCCCCCGAAAAACGTATCCCTTGCTGAGTGGTTCAATGCAAGCAAGGAAAACGGAAATGACGAAGACAGTGCGGGCGCGCTACACGCTGGAATTCAAGCAAGGAGGCAGTGCGACTGGTTCACGGCGGCCAGAGCATCGCAGCGGCGGCCAGGACGCTGGGCGTGGTGGAACAGACGCTGTTCAACTGGGTCAAGGCGGATCGCCTGGGCAAGCTCACAGGCGCTGACAGCAAGGCAGTGAGCGTCGAGCAGATGGAGATCAGCCGGCTGCGCGCGGAGCTGGCACGCGTGAAGATGGAGCGCGACATCCTGGGAAAAGCGACGGCGTACT
>Ga0081606_1000287_pt1 | contig 14642 bp, 10 predicted proteins | sample EareggfetidaYelm_FD_71127 | JGI IMG/M metagenome (GOLD analysis project Ga0081606, IMG submission 71127) | Earthworm egg capsule microbial community from the University of Washington, USA - E. fetida Yelm (SPADES assembly) (version 2) | ecosystem: Host-associated > Annelida > Reproductive system... | reverse complement strand
TTGGAATAAATTCATTTCGGCAAAGCAAAAGCCACGTATGCGTCTCCGGGCTTAGTCCCTAATTTACCGCCTCCGCAGGCTATCACGATATATTGCTTTCCGTTCACGTGGTAAACAGAGGGCGTGGCGAAGCCCGGGGCGGGCAGGTCGGCTTCCCACAACAAGCGGCCTGTTCTTTTATTAAATGCCCGTATTTTACTGTCGCGGGAAGAGGCGATAAATACCAAGCCTCCCGCAGTAACCACAGGCCCTCCATAATTTTCCGTGCCTGCATGTATTCCCCTGGCTTTGAGTTCGGGGTAATCGCCCAACGTGGTTTTCCAAACAAATTCTCCCGTATTCAGATTAATGGCAGTCAGCGTTCCCCAAGGCGGTTTCACGGCCGGGTACCCTTCTTTGGTCGTAAATTTATTATAGCCTGTGGTGGTATAAGGAAGTTGCAGATAATCATCTTCCGTTTTTTGGGGGGCGGAAATAAATGGTCGGGTTTGCGCGGACTTACTATCAAGAATAAAGGATGCGATGGAATTTTTTTCCTGTTCCGTGAGGTGGTTCAAAGCAGGCATCATCCCGCGCCCCGACGAAAGCAGTTGATGAAATGTTTCCTCGCTGTACTTTTTGCCGACGCCGAGCAACGAAGGGGTATTTCCGCCGCCTTTTCTTTCCGCCCCGTGGCAGACCATGCAGTTCAGTTTATAGAGTCTGCGGCCGGCTTCTAAATAACTTTCTTGTTTTTGCTTGGACGTTTCTTCCTTTACTCCAATCATGGTTAACACCCACGGCATCTCGCTGGCGTTCAGATATAATATTCCTGTCTCGGGATCGTATGCCGGTCCGCCCCATTCCGCGCCTCCGTCAAACCCCGGGAAAATAACCGTGCCCTCCTTGGAAGGGGGATTAAAAATATTCCCTGTTTTATAACCCGCCAATCTGTTTTTTATTTCCTGATAAGAGTCGGGCGGAACCAAGTCGTTTAAATCATCTTCTGTCAAAACCTGCCGCACAAAGGGCTTGGGAAAAGTCGGGAACGGCTGCGTAGGGGATGGCTTTTCGCCCGCCATATCCGATTGGACGGGAACTGCTTTTTCTTCCACGGGGTAAATGGGTTGTCCTGTTGTCCTGTCCAACAAAAATATAAATCCCGTTTTTGTTCCTTGAGCCAAGGCGTCGATTTTTTTCCCGTCCTTAGTGAGGCGTACCAATACGGGCGCGGTCGGGAGGTCTCTGTCCCATATATCGTGATGCACGGTTTGAAAATGCCAGATATAGCGCCCTGTGGCGGCGTCGAGAGCCAATACGCTGTTGGCAAACAGGTTGTCTCCCAATCGCTTGCCTCCGTAGAAATCGAACGAAACGGAACCGGTGGGAACAAACACAATTCCCCTGCCTTCGTCTAAACTCATGCCCGCCCAACAATTCGCTCCTCCCAAATGCTTCCAAGCCTCTTTGTCTTCCCAGGTTTCATAACCAAACTCTCCGGGTTGCGGGATTGTATGAAATATCCATCTTAGCATCCCCGTATGCACATCATAAGCCCGAACATGTCCCGGGGCGGCTTCGGCGTCTTCCGCCACGCGCGAACCGATAATGAGAAGGTCTTTATAAATTATGCCGGGCGTGTTTGATGTAATAAAGCGCTTTTTCACGTCGCGCCCAAGCCATTCATGCAAATCCACGCGCCCCTGGTCGCCAAAGTCTAAAGCGGGCTTTCCCGTGATGGCGTTCACGCAAATTAATTGGTCGCCGACGGCGTAAAAAAGTCTTTGGTCGTCTTGACTGCCCCTCCAATAGGTCACGCCGCGTCCTGTATTTGGAGTCGTGCCGACGGGTTCAAAAATCCATTTTTGTTTTCCCGTGGCGGCGTCGAGAGCGACTAATTTCATTTTAGGGGTAGTGCCGTACAACGTCCCGTCTATTATAATGGGGTTACATTGAATTTGCGTGTTCGCCAAGGTATCGGCGTCGCCTGCATGATACGTCCAAACGGCTCTTAATTGACTTACATTATTGGTATCAATTTCCGTAAGAGAAGAATAGTGTCGGGCGTCTTTTGTGCCGCCGTAAAACTGCCAATTCTTATAGGTTTCTTTTTCTTGGGGAGAGCAACCCGCGCACCCAATGACCCATGCGGCAAAGCAGGCGAACGACTGAATTTTTAAGCCTTGTAAAATTTTCATGCGCTGTATTTAATTTATGCGATTAGTTTGCTTCTAAAAATCATCGTAAAAATAAAGGGTTTTTTCTTCTTCAAGGCATAATCTTTGACGGAGTGTGTGAAAATAGGGTTAATTCATAATGAGTAATGGTTAATGCCGTTGCCCCGCCCTTTCACTTAAACCATCATCCTTGTGAATTTTAATACATGGAGCCGATTTCGCCTTTGCTTCGATATTCGGCAAACTGAACCCGCGCGTCATTAATCATTAGCCATTAACCCAATATGTCTTGGCGACAGGCGGCGCGGGTCCGTGGAAACGCCTCATTAATTATTGACCATAAATCATGAATCGTTATTGGATTGTGCATATTTTAAAATAAACATGTAAGTTTGTTATTATATACGGTGTATGAATGGAAATTTTAGAAGAAAAAAATAAGAACAAAGGATACAAACCGATTTTGGACGGGATAGCCGATTGGCCGGTTTATCAATTAAGCAAAAACCGAAAAGAGTTTCTGGACGAGGTGTCGCAAAAAGCGATTGAACGTATTGTAGAAATGCGTCCTGTCGCCAAGGATTTATTCGGCGAATTGGAGTCCACCATTCTGCGCGAGCAAAACAGGGTAAAGCGTAACCTTTGGCGCGCCGACCCCCCCGACGACAAACAATTTTGGGGAAAACTGAGGGATGAATTGACCTCCTCTAGTGCGGACGGAAACCCCGAAGCACAACGCGCCATCCTCACGCAAATTATCACGCGCTACACCGCACAGATTGCGGGCCATTTCAAACCTTCTTCCTATCGCTTTGCAAGAAGAGTGATTAAATTTTGGTTCAGCCGCCTGCTCAACGGCGCTCGCATGAACTCCATTTTCGGTTTCTTCAAAAGCAAATACACCCTTCGCGATAAAATGCAAATAGTGGGCAAAGTGAAAATGTTGCGCCGCCTCGCCCGCAAAGGAACTATCGTGATGGTGCCCACGCATTTCAGCAATATCGACTCTATACTCATAGGCTGGGTCATTCACTCGCTCGGTTTGCCTGCTTTTATTTACGGAGCAGGGCTAAATCTTTTCAACATAAAAATATTTGCCTACTTCATGAACAGTTTGGGTTCCTACAAAGTAGATCGCCGAAAGAAAAGCGTGATCTATATGGAGACCCTGAAAATGTACTCCACCATTGCCATCATGAAAGGAGCGCACAGTCTCTTCTTTCCCGGCGGCACGCGCTCTCGTTCGGGGGCTATCGAGCAAAACCTGAAACGCGGCTTATTGAGTTCTGCGGTGGAAGCGCAACGCAATCTTTTTCTGGAAAATAAAGACGAACAGGTGACCAAAATTTTTATTGTGCCCGTCACCCTCAATACCCATTTTGTCCTGGAAGCCCCGGAGCTTATAGAAGATTATCTGCACAGCAAAGGACAAGACCATTATTTCCCGGAAACGGATAAATACGGAAGTTTTCAGTTCTTGCGTTTTCTTTTCAAATTTTTTACAAAAGGCTCTAACATTTCTGTTTCTATCGGACAGGCAATGGACGTCATCGGCAACTATGTGGACGCGGAGGGAAACAGCCTCGACAAACAATTTCGCCCCATTACCACGCGCGACTATTTTGTTTCGGGCGGAAGCGTTTGCGTCGATCATCAACGCGAGACGGAATACACGAGAATTTTAAGTCAGCGGATTGTGGAGGAATATTTCGCCATTCATCGCATCTTCTCCAGTCATTTGTCGGCTTTCGTCGCATTTGAAATGTGGATGCGGAAATATCCCATGCTGGATTTGTTCAGTCTCTTGCGGTTGCCCGAAGAGGAGTTGGAAATTGAGTATGCCGAATTTCGGGCGGCGTTTAAGCGCGTGCGCAAAGCCATTTTGCGATTGGAAGAAAAAGGGAAGGTGAGCATTGCCGGCCACCTCACGGGAAAAACAGACAAAGCCATTCAACTCGGCATCGACAATGTGGGAATATTTCACCTCAATCGCCCCCTGCTCCGCAATAAAAAAGGCAACATTGTTACCAAAGATTTAACATTGCTTTATTACTATCACAACCGACTGGCAGGCTATGACTTCGAACAATATATTTGAAAAGTCCATCGGCGTGATAGGCGCCGGGAATTTTGGAACGGTAATAGCCAATCTGATAGCCGCCAATAATTTTTCGGTGTTGCTCTACGCCCGCGACGCAAAGGCCGTGAAAGAAATGGACGAGACGCGAGCACGTTGGGGCATTGCCTTGCATGAGCGGGTGCGCCCGACCGATGATTTAGCCAAAACAGCCCGCTCTTGCGACGTCATTTTCCCCATTGTGCCCGCCATTCACTTTCGCGCGATGATGCAAAAACTTTCCGCCCATCTCGGCCCTCACCATATCTTAATTCACGGAACAAAAGGGTTGGACGTGAGGCTCGACGGCGGTCAGGAATTAGAAACCGCGGACTATCTCGACCGCACGCGCGTGAAAACAATGAGCGAAGTGATAGGCGAAGAAACCAATGTGGTGCGCGTGGGATGTCTGGCGGGTCCCAACTTGTCGAAGGAGTTGGCGCAACGGCAACCCGCGGCTACGGTCGTCTCCAGTCATTTTACGGAAGTGATTCAGATAGGAAAAAGATTGTTGCGCAACGACCGTTTTCAAGTCTATGAAAGTTCCGACATTATCGGCATCGAATTGGCGGGCGTTTTAAAAAATATTATAGCCATTGCCGCGGGCGCTCTTCACGGCTTGGGCTACGGCGACAATGCAAAAGGCCTGCTCATCAGTCGCGGCGCGGCAGAGATGGTCTATCTCGGAAAAATGCTGGGCGGAGAAATCCGAACTTTCTTGGGCGTGGCGGGCATCGGCGATTTGGTCACCACCTGCAACAGTCCTTTGAGCAGAAATTTCACCGTAGGCTATCGGCTCGCAAAAGGCGAAACGCTTGCCCATATTATTAAAGACTCGGCAGAAATTGCGGAAGGAGTCGAAACCGTCCGAATCGCCAAAAAATGCGCCGACCATTATAAAGTGCGCACGCTCATCACCGACCGTTTATATAAAGTCTTGTTTGAAAACATGAAAGTGGAAGAAGCCTTGGAATTTTTGATGCGCTTCCCCATGAGCGAAGATATTGACTTTATTTAAGTTCGGATTTTTATATTAGATTAAGAATTTGTAAATCAATTATTTAACTTCCGAAGGCAAGCCTAATTTATGCAAGAAGAGGGAATAAGCGGTTAAATCTTTTTGCAAATAGGAGATAATCTTGCTAACTTGGCGCACTTAAAAGAAACACAGTATGCACAAAATGCGCTTGCAACAATTTATTATGGCCGGAAGCATTGCCCTGGCGGCGACTTCATGCGGCATGGTGGGAAATAAATCCTCGAAGCCCACGGCTCAAAATCCCGGCAGAATCAGCACCACCACGGGAATTGAATACTCCACCAAGGAAGGCGAGGAGGGAAAGGGGTATTTCATCTCTGCCTACACGCATCAACCCGATGCGCCTAACATGGTGTTTATCGAAGGAGGGCGCGCCGTGATGGGCTCTTTTGAAGAAGATTTGCTCACCTACGGAGACAACAGAGAAAGAACGGTTTCAGTGGCTTCTTTCTATATGGATGAAACTGAAGTGGCTAATATCCATTGGCTCGAATATCTGGACTTTTTGCAAAAAGACTCTACCGTAACAGACGGCGGAAAAGCCTATCAAGCCGCGTTGCCCGACACCTTGGTTTGGCGCTCTAAACTGGCTTTCAACGACCCTTACGTGGATCACTACTTGCGTTACCCCGGCTTCCGTCTTTTTCCCGTGGTCGGAGTCGACTGGAAGCAAGCCAACAACTTTGCCAAATGGAGAACCGCTAAAGTGAACAACCGATTGGCCGAAAAGGCGGGAATCACCAGCGCCGAACAAGGCGGACAAGACGGGCAACGCATTAGATTAGAGTCAGGCGTGGTGGTCCCCGACTATCAACTCCCCACCGAAGCTCAGTGGGAATACGCCGCGCAAGCCATGATTGGCACACAATGGGAAGACGAAGTGCAATCGCATCAGCGCATCTACCCTTGGGACGGACACGCTCTTCGCAATCCTTATGGAAAACAAATGGGGTCTTTCCTCGCCAACTTTAAGCGCGGGCGGGGCGATTATGCAGGCATTGCCGGCCGCCTCAACGACGGCGCTTTAGTGACTACCTATATTTATGACTACCCCCCCAACGACTACGGACTCTATAATATGGCCGGCAATGTGAGCGAATGGGTAATGGATATTTATCGCCCGCTTTCTTACCAAGACTTTGACGATTTAAACCCTCTTCGCCGCGATGACTTTTTGGACGCGCACGACTCCTATAAGAACGCCTATACGAAAACAGACTCCATCTCCACTATCACCAATGCCGCAGGCAAAGAAGAACAGGTGAAAACGACCAAATATGAACGCAATCCTTCAGGATACCTCTCTCTTGTGTCGGACAAGTCCCGCGTTTACAAAGGCGGTTCGTGGAAAGACGTAGCCTATTGGATGTCGCCCGGAACCCGCCGTTTCTTAGACGAAGACTCCGCCACCGCTACCATCGGTTTCCGTTGCGCAATGATACGCGCCGGCTCCAACTACTAATCGCATGAAAAAAAAAATTGAAGAAGGGCAGCAATGCCCTTTTTCTGTTTTATGCGGATTGTCTTCGGGGCGTCGCCAAGTACGGGATATTTTTTGTTCGGGGCCGTTTAACCAAAGGCATTGGCGATGAACGGAAAAATCAAAAAAAGAAAGGAGGAAATTATTTTTTCGTGGCCCTAAAGAAGAGGGAGTCCCTCAAAATAAAAATCAACGGGACAAATATATCCGCGTCAATTCATCGGCAAATCCATACCTTTGCGCTCTAATTTTTATTTGTGAATTATTTATCCGCAGAAAACCTGTCCAAGTCATATAGCGATCGCTATCTGTTCAAAGAAATTAATATCGGAATTTCCGAAGGAGAAAAAATTGCTTTGGTGGGCGAAAACGGCACGGGCAAATCCACCCTCTTGAAAATCTTAGCGGGCATCGTTGCCCCCGACGACGGCGCCGTGGCGAAGCGCGAAGGTTTGAAGGCGGGCTACCTCGTGCAACAGCCGACGGTGGAAGGTCATCTCACTATCAACGACATCATTTTCAGCGCCGAAAACGAAGTTGCCGCCTTGGTGAAAGAATACGAAAAGTACATTCATCACCCCGATGAAGCCTCTCCCGAAAAAATGCAACACGTGTTGGAAAAAATGGAAGAGTTGAATGCGTGGGAATACGACTCAAAGGTGCAGGAGGTAACGGGCAGGTTAGGGCTTGACGATTTGGACAAACCCTTCTCCGCGCTTTCGGGCGGGCAACGCAAGCGCGTATTTCTGGCGCAACTGCTTTTGCAAGAACCTCATCTTTTCTTGATGGATGAACCCACCAATCACTTAGACATTGAGGCTATCGAGTGGTTGGAAAATTATTTGTCGGCGCAACGCATCACGATTATCATGGTCACGCACGACCGCTATTTTTTGGACAATGTGGCCAATAAAATAATGGAACTGGACAGAGGAAAACTCTATTCCTACAGCGGAAACTATGCCTACTTTTTGGAAAAGAAAGCCGACCGCGAAGAGAAACTGACCCTTGAAGTAACGAAGGCAAAAAATTTATTGCGAAAAGAATTAGAATGGATGCGCAAGCAGCCCAGGGCGCGGGGAACAAAAGCAAAATACAGAGTCGAAGCATTTTATGAGTTGCAAGAAAAGGCGTCGCAAAATTTGAAGCGCGACCGATTGGAGTTGGACATAAAAGAAGCGCGGCAAGGGGGAAAGATTTTGGAGTTGGAAAATATTTCCAAAAGTTTTGGGGAACAAAAAATCATTGATGAATTTTCTTACGTTTTCAAAAAATTTGACCGAATAGGAGTAGTGGGGAAAAACGGAGTCGGCAAGTCCACGTTCTTGAATATGCTCACGGGAAAATTAAAACCCGACGGCGGCGAAATCAGGGCAGGCGTAACCACCAAGATGGGCTATTTCACCCAAGAAACGCAAGACCTCGATCCCGCCCGCCGCCTTATTGAGGAAATAAAACAAATTGCGGAATTTATCACGCTTTCGGACGGCGCTCAAATTTCGGCGTCTAAATTTTTGGAGCAATTTTTATTTCCCGCCGAGAAACAATATGCCTTCATTGAAAAATTGAGCGGCGGCGAGAAAAAGAGACTGCAACTGCTTAAACTCTTGATTGCCAATCCTAATTTTTTAATCCTTGATGAACCCACGAATGATTTTGACATTGAAACCTTGAATGTGTTGGAAGATTTTTTAGAAAAATTTCAAGGTTGCCTTTTATTGGTGTCGCACGACCGCTATTTCATGGACCACTTAGTGGACCAACTTTTTGTGTTGGAAGGGAACGGTCTCATTAAAATTTTCGCGGGCAACTATTCCGATTATCGCCAAAGCCTCGAAAACGCGGAGGAAGAGCCCGCAGAGAAGAAAGCGAAACCAAAACCGAAACCGAAGGAATTGAAAAAATTGTCCTTTCAAGAAAAGAAAGAATACGAAGCCCTGCCCGATTTAATCCGATCTTTGGAAGAAAAGAAAAATCAGGTGACGGCTTCCATGAATGAAAACGGAAAAGGCTATGAAGAACTGACGAAGCTGGGCGAAGAACTAAAGTCCGTCGAAAGCCGCATTGAAGAAAACACCATGCGCTGGATGGAGTTAGAAGAGAAGATGAATTGAAAACGCCAAGCATCGGGGACAACGGAAATTATTTGACCGCTCTTTTGTAGAAAATATAATCCGTGCCCCACGGCTCAATTCCCGCTTGTCGGAACTCCAAGGCAATTTGCCCGCGGTGATAAGTAGAGTGATTGACTGCGTGAAAGAGAATATCGCCGACTGTATTGCTAAAAGGCGTACCCTTGCTCGTCGTGTAATGTATGACGGCTGTTAAACTAATCTTGTCGAGTATTTCCAATGTATTCCTGAAATTGGCGGCGTCAAGGTCTTTCAAATCGCCTGCGGGACGCACGTCCCAAACCCCCGCGGCCTGCGGAATACCCTCTATTCTTCCGTTCCAAATCTGATGCGCATTGATGATATGGTTGAACAGTCGGACGGATTTTTCAGAAGCTCTGTCCGTGTTTTCAGCAAATAACTTGAACAGCCCTTGGTTGCAATGATGGCTGTATTCAAAAAGATTTTTCCAAAAGGTTTTCATCGGATTAAGTTTTCAGACCGTCTCCTCCCCCTACCCTCCAAATGCGCCGAAGCACATATTCTTATGCCCTGTCGGTACGCTTTTGGGATGACGCAAGTTTACAAAATATTTGCAAGGATGCCCAAAAATTTAATAGGATTTTAATTTTTCATAAACGAAATGCGTGGTTGTTACAAGTTTATCACCCAATCGCAAATAGCGGTAAGTTGCCTGCCATTGGATAAGTTTGCCGCGTTGCTCAACGAACCTGACTTGAGCTGTTTGTAAATCTCAACTGCCATTGCGTTCTCTATAGCCGCGCCGACAAAAAATGTTTGCGGTTTTAATTTCTTCTTGCCAAAACTTGTCCTAATTCTGTTCAATGCGGAGTTAGCGGTTTTCCAATGCTCGTCTGCGCCCGAAGGGTCAATGCCGCCTTTGAGTTCGCCTAAAGCAATGTATTTGTCAGGTTGGCGAATGATTGACTGTTTGCCCGTTTTCAACTCTTCGATTTTGCAGTGCAAAATCGTGAAATCCACATTTTTATTTACCAATGGAACATTGACGTTTAAAAACATTAACCTATCCGTTTTCTTTTTCCAGTATATGGCTTTGATTCGTTTTTCAATATCTGTGCTGTCGCTTGGTTTGTCAAACCATGTATCTGTGTCGCTGTCCTTCCATTTGTAATTGACGCCTGATATGTTAAAAACAGAAAGCAAGGCACGCAAAAATTTTCTCTCGCCAAGAGCGCCTGCAAGATTTCTTGCTTTGCCGCCAAGCGCATCGCCTTTTGTAAGCAGATAGCGATAAACCAATTCGTCAATGAAATTTTCTCCGGCGGGTTCAAGAAATTTTTCAACCAGTTCTTTGATTGCAATTATTTTGTCGTCGTCGTTCAAATAATTTAATGACTTGTCTGAAAGTCCCGAAGCGGTCAGCAAGCCGACTCTTAAATCTTTTGCTTGTAAAAGTTCTTTCGGTTTTTTCGCCTGAGAGGCAAGCGCTTTCAATGCCTTAGCTTCTTCAATATACGGGGCCGCGATGCGGTTTCTCTCCAAAGCCATTGCGATAAAACCGGATCTGGTTTCTTCTCGCGGCGTAACTATATCGTCTGCTGATCGGATAAGCGAGTTTGCAATTATTTTTTTTGCCATAAGTAAACGCATTTGCGGACTTCGGTTCGCCCATAGTTGCCCATTTGCTGACTGCTGTTGCCTTTGCCTCTGGGCAACACAAAAATTTTATTGATATTGAAACCGAAGTTTTCCGCAAACTCGGATAAGATTAAGTCAACCGGGATTTCTTCTCCGCCATAGCGAACATTGTCGTTCACCATGACGCAATATCCGCGGCTCTTCGTAACCCGCGCCATTTCATAAACCGCAAAACACATTTCAAGAAAATAATTTCTTGTCATTCTTGCAATATTGCTGTTGTTGAGTTTTTCCTGTTTATTCAATTCGTCGAGCGCGGAATTGACTTCTCTCATGGCCTTGGATTTTTTGTAAACGGCCATGACGCGGTCAAAGGTTTCTTGCTTGCCGACGGAAGAATAAAATTGATTTAAGAAATCCACTTTCTCTTTGTTCTCGACCGTGCAAGACAACATGGCTTGCCGCAAGCGGCGAACTTGGTCGCTGTTATTGCCAAGATAAATCAACTCCAAAGCATAAGTTCTTGTGTAATCGTAGCGATTGCAATAGGGGGGCGACGTAACTATGAAATCAAAAAACCCGTCTTCCAATTTTGGCAACTCCTCTAAACACGAACCTTCAATGATTTTTGCCGAATAAAATTTGTGTTCGTTGCCGTGGCTTGAGGGCTTGTCAAATAAATTGAATGAGTGAACGAGCGAAAGGTCGGAAACAATTTGATTGAGTTTATGAGTAAGCGCTTCTTTGAAAGAAAGGATTTTTCCTTTGTCAAAGGGCTTGCCTGAAAGGTTTCTTTTACAGCGATAATCCCAACGCAAATACTGCCCGTCTTTTCGGGTGAAGCTGATTTCTTCCAAAATAGAAAAAGCGGCAAATCGTAAAACGGTTTGTGTTTTTTTGTCTTTCATTTTTGAGCAACAACTCAAAAATTTATTCAATAAAATTTCTGTTTCGTCGGCGAAAGCATCTTTTGTAATAGAGATGTGATTGATGTGTGTTTCGCAGCTCTCAATCTTCGCAAGGTCAGTCCAAAGTTTTTGGATGGCGGAACCAAGTTTTTCCATGTCCATGTCGCGGAGCGCTTCCCGTGTTTCCATGGCGAAAACTCCGACGGGAAGAAGTTCGACTCCGTAAGATTGCCAACCCAATTCTTGCCCTGCAAAAAGCGCGGTGCCGACTCCTGCAAATGGGTCTAAAAGTCTGCCCGGCTTCTTTGCGTATTCAGTCAAAAAATATTTTACGAGCGCGGAAGAAAACCCCTCTTTGTATTTGAACCAACGATAAATGGGTTCGTCTTTGTTCGCCTGAAAGCTGACGGTTTTTCGGTTCAGGTGATAAGCCGTTTCCATCCTATCGGCCAGTCGGCTGAATAAAAGTTGCCGTTCTGTCGGAATTAATGCGGCTGTATGGGTCATTATGCCAAAGGTAACATTTTAAGAAGTTCGTTTTTGTCGGTTTTACAAACCCTGTTTCAACCCCGCTTTGCCATTGCCGCATTCCGCAAGCCCCGATTGTGTTTTTCGCGTACAATAGAGTCCCGAAGGAATGACCTTTCGCAACCGACACAAAGCTTTTCGGAAAGCTCTATGCGGCGTCTGAATACAAATTACCAGTTCAATATTTTTTTGAAATAATACTCTTCGGGATTTTTCAAATACTTCAATGCTTCTTCTCTGTCGGTTTCGGCGAGGTAGTGAAGGCTGTCGTCGAAAATCAGGCGCGAGCGCTGGCTGTTGATGGGCACCATGCGCGTTTTCACTTTTCCGTGTTCGTCTTCCACTTCTTTTAAAAACAAGGGAAAGATGTCGCCTGACGGATCGCACGTGACCACGCAACCCGTCAGCCCTTGGTCGAACAGCTTCTTCACGCCCATGCCCAGCAGACTGCAATACAATAAATCGAAAGCGGTGGGGGGGATGCAACGCAGTTCGTATCCCATTTCCACGGGACGGCTTTTCATGCTGATGCCTAACTCTTTCAAGCGGGTTTGCAACAAGACATTAAAAATATTGGCTTTGCTTACATTGCCAAGTTCGGGATGCCCGTGGTCGTCGAAGGTAAATTGAATGCCGGAGGAAATAATTTCGCGGTCGTCCATGAAGTGGAAAACGCCTTCGCTGATAATGGCGACCCCGTAGGGGATTCCCATGAGTTTGCGCTTTATGATGGAAGAAATAATAAGCCGCGTGATATTGTCCAGCGTTACTTTTGTTTTGTTGAACATTTCGGGAATAATAATCATGGGATAATGACACGCCGCGCCGATTCCGAAGGTGAGGTGTCCGGCTTCGCGCCCCATGGCGGCCACCACAAACCAAAGGCCGGAAGTGCGTGCGTCTTCATATAGCGTAGTTCCTATGCGGGTGCCCTCTTGCTTGGCCGATTGATAGCCAAACGTGGGTTGCCCGTCGGGAAGGGGGAGGTCGTTGTCAATCGTTTTGGGGACGTGTATGTTTTTTATCTCGACTTTATTTTCATGCAGGTATTTTGAAATGCGATTGGCGGTGGAGGCCGTGTCGTCGCCGCCCACCGTGACCAACAACTTGACGTTGTTTTTTATAAAAATATCGGGACGAAACTCTTCATTCTTGGGTTTATGGCGACTCATTCGAAGCGCCGAGCCGCCCATGCTGAAAATACGGTCGGCAAACTCATAGTCTAAAGAAACCAGCGGAGGATTGGGGGCAAATAAATGCTTGTATCCGTCGTGAAGACCTATCGCGGAATAACCGTCGCGAAGAAAAACTTTGGCTACCGAACTCACCACCGTGTTGATGCCGGGCGCAGGTCCGCCGCCGGCTAAAATTAAAACTGTTCCCTTGCTCATATTTATTAGTTGTAAAAATTTTCTGCTCAAAAATAAGGAAGTTTTTGAAACCGTCTAAAATAAATTGATAATATTTCTCTCCAAGGAAGGAGGTCCTAGACAGGTTGAGACATGACGGAAATTTCTACGCAATCGTTTGAGGTTGCGCTCACATTAAAATTGTTCAAAAATTTAAAAAAAAAATTTGCGGCTTTTTCTTTCTTTCTTTTGTTTTGCACGAAATTTCTCACATGGCGTGAGGAGTATAACACTAAAATTAAACAGTAAGTTTTGTGAAAAAACTAGTAAGTTCTCTCATCGTTCTTTCTGTTTCTTTTCTCTCCGGCCTTTTTACTGCCTGCAATAAGCATGAAAAGGAAGTTGTTCCGCAAGCGGATCCGTTCAAAAACGAAGTAGTATTAAAACAATTTGGCGCCTCATTAACGGCGTCGCTAAACATAAAAGGGCGACATCGAAAGATGCCGTCCTTTTTTATGCTGACCGATTGAAACCTATCTAAAATGAGACACTTAAAAACACTCCTTACTTTTTCGTTTCTAATAACGACAATAATAAATGCCTTTTCGCAAGAGGCTCCAATAAGCGCCCTTTCGCAAGAAGAGGGGCCTCGCCGCAATTTTTTGTTTGGCATTGGTTATGCAGGAGTCGTATCGCCTGACAAAGGCACGGTTAACTATAGCTTTTCGTCATATTGCCTTCGCTTTTTCAAGAAGCAAAACTATTATGCGATAGTTGATTTTTGGGGCACTGATTTTTTTCAGCAAGAAAGAAGAGGCGCTTCCTATACTCGTGTTTCCAAAATTGGGGTCATGGGCGGCATAAAGTGCACGGGCAGCCAGCGGGTAAATTTGTATGCCGACGTCGGGGGCGGATTCGGCTATAATGCCCCGGAGGACTATGAGAATAAGCATATGCAAGCGGGGCTTAGGTCTTTCTTTTTGACCGCTCATGGCGCGGCGCGTGCGGACATTCATCTCCTCTATGCCCGATATTTTTTCAACACCAGATCGGACAATCAAATTTCGCTTGGCGCAGGCATTTGGTTTTGAGGCGCTCAAGGTCAACCGTGAAAAGCAGTTGCATAACCCCTTGAGCCTGTGCATGGAAGGTATTGTTAAAAACTAAGTAAATAAATAAAATAATAATGAAAAAACTCGGAGCGTTCCTGCTGATGGCGTCAATAGCAGGTTGCACAAATGGATTCTCGCAGGAGCTATCGCCCAATAGAACTAAGTCCTTATTAGGTTTAGACTACACGCCTGCTATTTCTCTTAATTCGGGGCTTGTTCATCA
>Ga0081606_1000558_pt1 | contig 14670 bp, 10 predicted proteins | sample EareggfetidaYelm_FD_71127 | JGI IMG/M metagenome (GOLD analysis project Ga0081606, IMG submission 71127) | Earthworm egg capsule microbial community from the University of Washington, USA - E. fetida Yelm (SPADES assembly) (version 2) | ecosystem: Host-associated > Annelida > Reproductive system... | reverse complement strand
TATTTTGCATTCTTCACCCAGAATGCGTTCGGGGAACGGTCGTCTTGCATGCATGATGCGCTCGCGGTAGCGATCGGTGCGGACATTTTGGTCCCGACGCTGGCACCAAAAGTTAACGTCGTCGTGGACACCAGCGATGGTCCCGCCCGAGGACAAACCATTTGTGACCTTCGCGGACAGTACAGGGGGTATCCGGAGCAGGACGGTGCGCACTGTGAGGTCATCCTTGAGTCTGACCCCGGATTTGCCCGACACGTTGTGGCCGCCGTGTGTGCGGCGGGGAATTCTGCGCTCACGGATGATGTATCGGCGCTATGACTCAGACGAGCCTGCCCGGGGTATCCGGATTGAAAGTTGCCGTGGTGGGCGGCGCTTCCGGCATCGGTTTGGCGAGCATTGAACTGCTAATAAGGAGTGGGGCATCGACGATATCAATCGATATTGCGAGTTCGGCCGATGTGGTTGCGGATATCACGGACGCGGATGACTGCGATGCCGCAATCGCCGCGACACTGGATAGCCTGGGCGGGTTGGATGCGTTATTCATTGCCGCCGGCGGTGGCCCTTACGCCTCGATTGAAGAAACAACCGCGGCGGTATGGGAACACACAATCGCGTTGAATATGGTTGCGGCCGGGTTATTGACACGGGCGGCGCTCCCGGCGCTGCGTGAGTCGAAGCGTGGATCGATTGTGGTGACCGCATCGGCGGCCGGTCGGCGGGGCTATGGACTCTTCACTGCGTATTCGTCGGCGAAGGCTGGTTTGGTGCACTGGTCCCGATCCGCGGCGCGCGAGCTGGGGGCCCAACAGATTCGGGTGAACTGTGTGTCTCCGGGCCCCATCGATACCCCTCTGCTGCGGGCGGGTGGCCCCGAGGGAATCGACCCGGCAGACTGGCAGGTCACTGTGGCTAGTCGCACATGCTTGGGTCGGGTGGGCACTGCCGAAGAGGTCGCACAGGTGGCGGTGTTTTTGATGTCTGACCTCGCGTCGTATGTGACGGGCACTGTCGTTGAGGTCGATGGTGGAGAGAGCGCGTAATGGCCCGGTCGATGCGGCATCGGATGAATGGCACCAGGGTGCGCCCGAGGCATCCACAACAAGCCCGGTCACTGCCGTGTCGGATGAATACTCGGATGAATACTCGGGCGGACTCGTCATGACGGGACCGCGGCAGGGCCCGCTGGCGGGTGTGTTGGTGGCCGATTTCTCGCGCATCTTGGCCGGCCCCTACGCAACCATGTCGCTCGCTGACCTCGGTGCCCGTGTCGTGAAAGTAGAAAGGCCCGGGGTCGGGGATGACACGAGGGCGTGGGCACCGCCTCGATCTGTGACCGGATCCACCTACTTTGACAGTGTGAATCGCAACAAGGAATCACTGGCACTTGATTTGGCCGATGCTGCGGATCGCCAACTTGCCGCTGAGCTTGTGCAGCGCGCCGATGTCGTGATCGAAAACTTTCGGCCCGGGACGATGGAGCGCTACGGTCTCGGCTACCAGGAAGTTCGGGAAGCGAACCCGGGAGTAATTTATGCCTCGATTACCGGCTTTGGAAGCGGTGCGGGTGCGCACTACCTCGGGTATGACTTTCTGGTGCAGGCTGTCGGCGGTTTGATGAGCATTTCGGGATCGGCAGACGGACCGCCAACCAAGGCCGGAGTGGCTCTGGTTGACGTATTAACCGGCAAGGATGTTGAAATCGGCATCCTTGCTGCCCTGTTTGCTCGTCAGCACACCGGAGAGGGAACTCGGATTGAGGTGAACCTGTTGTCGAGCTTGCAGGCAGCTCTTGTGAACCAGGCACAGGCATACCTGGGCGCGGGGGTCGTGGCATCCCGGATGGGGAACGCGCATCCGTCGATTGCTCCGTACCAGTTGCTAGAGTGCGCCGACCATCCCCTGGCAATTGCGTGTGGAAATGACGGTCAGTTTGGCGCTCTCGCTCGGGAGATCGGGCTGCCGGAGCTCGCCACTGATAGTCGCTTTGCCACAAACGCTGCTCGGGTGGCTAACCGCACGGCCCTGGTGCATATTTTGGAGGCAGCACTCGCACTAGACACGGCGCAATCCTGGACGAGGCGGTTCGTGAAGATTCACGTCCCGGCGGGACCGGTGGCGACCATTGATGAGGGAATCAGGTTCGCGGAGTCGCTGGGTCTGGGTCCGACGATGAGTGTTCACGATTCGGCCGGCAATCCGGTCGCGTCTCAGATCCGTTCACCAATCACCTGGTTACCCGCGTTTGAACCGCCGTCGTCAGCTCCGCCGCAGCTCGGCGAGCACAGTGAGGCGCTCCGTGCGTGGCTTTCAGATGATCAACAGGCTCGCGCCAACAGGTTGCCCGAGTGAGGGCTCCGCGCGTGGTCTTCATCAGGCCAGTCAAGGCCCCCAACATCTCTCGGAGCGAAGAGGGCTCCGCGCGTGGTCTTCATCAGGACCGACAGGCGTTCGTGGTGTCTCCCGCGAGCCAGGAGCTTCGTGCGCGGACGTCAACCTAATTTGATCTGTAAAACAACAAACACCATCGCGACTGTTCGGTCGGAGTTGGGATTGGCAAAAGTAGGGAAAAAATGGACACTGTGACAAATCTGCTCGACCTCGATTCGCTGCTCACCGAGCAGGAATTGGCCCTGCGAACAAAGGTGCGAACCTTCGTTGACACCACGATTAGACCGAACATTGCTTCCTGGTACGCGGACGCGGTTTTCCCGACCGACATCGTGCCTGAGATGGCGAGGTTGGGACTGTTGGGCATGCATCTGACAGGTTACGGCTGCGCCGGCAGGAGTGCGGTGGAGTACGGGATCGCCGCCTTGGAGTTGGAGGCCGGCGATTCTGGTCTTCGCACCTTCGTGAGCGTGCAGGGCTCACTCGCAATGAGCGCCATCCATAAGCACGGTTCGGAGGCGCAGAAGCTTGAATGGCTGCCCCGGATGGCGGCGGGCGAGGTGATTGGATGCTTCGGTTTGACCGAGCCCAGTGCCGGTTCTGACCCGGCTTCGATGACCACTTTCGCGACTCGGGACGGCGACGACTGGGTATTACAGGGAGCGAAGCGATGGATCGGCCTCGCATCAATCGCGGATGTTGCCATTATCTGGGCGCGAAGCAGTGAGGGCATTCGCGGTTTTATCGTTCCGACGGATACCCCCGGTTTTTCGGCACGCGTGATCGAACCGAAACTGTCAATGCGGGCATCCATCCAGTGTGATATTTACCTGGACGGTGTACGCCTCCCAGATTCTGCCCGTCTCCCGGCCGCGGTTAGTTTGCGTGCGCCGTTTGAGTGCCTCAACGAGGCGCGTTATGGGATCGTGTGGGGTGTCATGGGTGCCGCACGGGACAGTTACGAGGCCGCCGTTGAGTATGCCGCTGAGCGGGTGGCGTTCGGCTCGGCGCTCAACACCCGTCAGTTGACCCAGGAGAAGCTTGTGGGCATGGCCGTCGAACTGGAGAAGGGGATGATGTTGGCGTTGCACCTTGGCCGCGTGAAGGACGCCGGTCGGCTGGCGCCGCATCAGATTTCGATCGGCAAGCTCAATAACTGTCGGGAGGCGATCGCGATCTGTCACACGGCGCGCACCCTTCTTGGCGGCAACGGTATCACCCTGGACTACTCACCGTTCCGGCACGCGAGCAACTTGGAGAGCGTTCGGACGTATGAGGGCACCGATGAGATCCATCTCCTGACTATCGGGCGGTGGATTACCGGAGTCGCTGCATTCAATTGACGGCGATGTATCCCTATTTGTTGCGATACACAACGAATAGGGATACCCTGGTGACAACACACGCTCCTGGGTGAGTGTGACGTTCTCAACCAGGAGGACCGGATGGCTGAAGCAGGCTCGACGATACGCGCACGTGTTCCAGTAATAGATCGCCAGGGAGCTCGGAGCGACAGGGTTGCCGAACATTCCGAGTACGTGTTTCGTGCCCGGAACCTGACCAAAACCTTCGGGCACGTGAAGGCAATAACGGATGTCTCTATTGATCTCAAGCGCGGCGAAGTGCTCGCACTGTTCGGGGACAACGGTGCCGGAAAATCTACCGTCACCAAGATGCTCTGCGGGGTCTATACACCGGACTCCGGTGAGATTGAGGTCAACGGCGCAACCGTCGCGATGCGCTCCACCCGAGACGCGGAACGTCACGGCATCACCGTTGTGCATCAGGATCTCGCCCTGGCGCCGCACCTAACCGTTCTCGAAAACATGTTTCTTGGCCACGAAATTCTGCGCCGAGGCATCCTCGGATCATTCGGAGTGCTGTCACGCTCCGATATGGCAACCCGCAGCAACGAAGCCCTGCAACGGCTCTCGATCACACTGCCTTCGCTCTCGGTCACGGTTCAGAATCTGTCCGGCGGACAACGCCAAGCGGTGGCAGTGGCACGGGCGAGCATGTGGTCTCGGTCCGGGATTCTGATGGATGAGCCGACCGCCGCGCTCGGCACCGTTCAGAGCGATATTGTCTGCACACTGATTCGAGACACCGCGAACTCGGGGGCCGGAGTCATGGTCATTTCACACGACATCCCGCGCATCCTCGAGATCGCCGACCGGATCGTTGTGCTTCGACACGGTGGTGTGGCTCTGAACGAACCGGTCGGAGGTCTCCAGCGCAGCGATATCGTCGCCGCGATGGTAGGACTTTCGACGAATACCGCGGGTGAAGGGGGAAAAAAGTGATCGCCTCAGTAGCAGCACCGCAGGGCACCGAATCTCGTCAGCCCGCGAGGGGTTCGTTCCTCCGGCGAATGCTGGTGCGTAACGTTTTCTGGATTTTTGCGGTCAACATAGTCCTCATTATTGTTTTCACGATTCTCTCGCGAAACAATACCTTCTTCAGCCCAGACAACATCCGCAACCTCATGGCTGACAGCGCCACCGCGCTGCTGTTGGGAATCGCGATTGCTTTCCTTTTGGGTGCTGGCGAGTTCGATATCTCGCTCGGTGCGAACCTGATCCTCTCCTCGGTGGTGGCGGGTAAGGTTTCTGTCGCGCTGCAGAACCAGGAACTCGTCGTCATTGTTATGTCCGCACTCTCCGTGGCAATCGTGACCGGCATGATTGTGGGCCTATTTAACGGTCTGGTTGTCACTCATCTCAGGGTGAATTCGCTTATCGCAACTCTTGCGAGCCTCGGGATTTTCACCGGGCTCGCTGACATCGTGTCAAACGGCACGGATGTCACCGGTATTCCGCAGACCCTTCAGGATGGTTTTGGACTGCTCAGGGTAGTCGGCATGCCCGTGCCGTTCTTGGTGTCGATCGTGTTGTGGGTCATCGCGTGGTTATTCCTGAAGTACACCCGGTTTGGGTTGCACGTGTTGGCGATGGGTTCCTCCCGCACCGCGGCTGACCGAGCTGGGCTGAAGACCGGGAACAAGATCACCCGGCTCTTCGTGGTCTGCGGCGCTCTCGCTGGTGTCGCAGGGTTCCTCGACATCACCCGGTTTGCGGCCACGAATATTGCCGGACACACTCAAGATTCGCTCGCTGCCATCACCGCGGCCGTCATCGGCGGCTCACTCCTGGCCGGTGGTGTGGTCTCAATTGTGGGACTTCTCGGGGGTGTCATCCTGGCGGTCATTCTCGCCAATGGGCTCATCGTTATTGGTGTGCCCTCCTACTACCAGCTCGTCGTCGTCGGAGTCATCCTGATCATTGCCGTGTGGCTTGATCAGCTGAAAAAGACGGAGAAGAGCATAAAAATGTTCGCCAGATGACGAGCAATTCGCGCAGACGAGAAATTCGCACGTAAGCATCACACAACAACTGTGCATCACCAAGAGAACGCAGTAACGAGAACACCACACACGAAGGGGTAATGCGATGAATTCACCAAAATCCACACGGTTAGGAATGAACAAGCGACGCCTCCGCAGGGTTGCGATCGGTGTCGTTGCCCTCGCCACAACGGTCGGCCTGATGGCTGCGTGCAGCAGCAATGGCGGTTCGAGCACAGGCAACGGCACCACCGCTCCAACCAGGTACAGCATCATCTACATCGCTGCGCTTATCAATGACTCGTTTTTTGTGACGCAGCGTTGTGGTGCACAGGATGCCGCTAAACAACTGGGCGTTGATCTCAAGTTTCAGGGTCCAACAACCAATGACCCGGCCGGTGAAATCAAGGCGTTCGCCGCCGCCGCCGCGACCAACCCGGACGGCATGATCGTTGCCCCGTTCACCAACAGCGGATTCGGCGGCACGGTGCGCCCACTCATGGCGAAGGGTATTCCGGTTATCGCGACCGGTCAGACCCTGGAGCCAGCCGACGCGATGGCGACCTACATCACCAACTACCTCGATTCGGCAAAGCCGCTCGTCAAGATTATCGGGGATATTTCCGGTGGCAAGGGAACGATTGGTCTGATCGCTTCTGACACCGGCAACAAGACCGACAGTGATCGCTACACGCAGTTGGTGCCCGCGCTGAAGGCCGGGTATCCGGGCCTGAAGATTCTTGATCCGCAGTATGTGGGTAACGACACCGCGAAGTCAGCCGCCGCTGCCGCCGCCCTGATCCAGGGCAATCCGGACCTGTCGGTTATCTACGCGACGAGTGGGCCGGAGGCCGTTGGGGCGGCCTCCGCCATCAAGGCTGCCGGTGTGGGTGCCAGGGTCAAGCTGGTGTCGTTCGACTCCAGCCCAGACCAGATCACCCTGCTGCGGAACAACCAACTCGCTGCAACGGTTGGTCAGTCACCATACAAGGCAGCACACCTGGCTGTCAACAGTATCGTGACCTACCTGAACGCTCACAAGGGTTCTCAGGCTCCGGTTCCCGCATCAGCGGAGATCACCGCTACCCCGTCCATGCTGCTGACCCCTGACAATGTCTCCAGCGCAGAAGGTCAGGCCTACCAGTACATGACCGCATGTGCGGGCGACTAATAATACGCGCAGGCACGCATGTTGAGACGGGATATCACTGGTGACTAATCCACAGGAATTTACCTTCGGCTACCATCTGAACACGTGGGACCTGGGTGGTCTCTTTCTCGGCGAAGGGCTAGAGATCATCCGGCGAAACGGATTCGACTACGTGGAGGCACTCGCCCGGGATGAATTCTCACACGATTTCGCTCGTCGCTTCATGGGGACCGGTTTTCAGCCGGTTCCCATGGGGACGTCGGATATCACGTTTCTTAGTCGCATTGAATTGTTCTCCGTCGCGGCCGCGCACGGGCTAAAACTCAGCTCACTCTATTGCAATCGTGAGTTTATTAACCCGTTGACCTGGGAAAAAGAACTCGCGACCCTCGACGCGATTACCCGTCTTCTTCACGGCTTTGACGCACCGGGAATCGTTGTGGGCGGCGGCCCGCCCGCAGCGCCCGGCACCGATCACAGCCACGACACGTATGTCCGCTTTGCCGCTGCCCTGACCCGTGTCGCGGAGCGCGCTGACGCTCTCGGAATGTGGGCCGCATACCACCCTCACATCGACACCTTCGTTGAAACCCGCGAGCAACTTGACCGTCTGATGAACGAACTCGACGCGGGCGCAGCCGGTCTCTGTATTGATACCGCACACCTCACCCTCGCGGGCAGTGATGCCGTCGCCGCACTCCGAGACTACGCCTCTGCGATTAAGTACGTGCACTTTAAGGATGTCGCGAGCTGCGGCATCACCGGACCGGACCGCTACACCGCCTTCCGCCCACTGGGCGAGGGTGTCGTCGACATCGCTGGTGCTGCCGCGCAACTGCGCGCCAATAACTACCGTGGACTTGTCATCATTGAGCTCGACACCACGGACCAGGAGCCCGAGAAGGCACTGCGGACTTCCGTGGCGTATATCAAGAATCTCGGCCTCGAACTTCGGCCGACAGCGGCGGCCCGGTTGTGATGTCTGGCCAAGACACAATCTCGACTAAGGAGCCAAGGAATTGACTGACCTTACCGGTAAGACCGCACTCATTACCGGTGCGGCACGAGGAATTGGGCGGGCAACCGCCCTGAGTTTGGCCGCTGCGGGAGCAAACATCATTGCGACCGATCTCGGCACGCCGTTGGCGGGCCTTGAGTACCAAACCGCCGACGCTTCTGCCCTAGCTGAGACGGTCGCACGCATCGCAGCCGCCGGTGGTCGTGCAATTGCCGCCGACACTGACGTTCGGGATGTCGCGAGCCTGCGCCGTGCGGTCGCACAGGGTGTTGACACGTTCGGCGGCCTGCACCTCGCGGTCGCGAACGCAGGCATTGCCGGTTGGCCAAAAAGCACCTGGGAAGCATCCGAAGCAGAATGGGATCGGATGATCGGGGTGACTCTCACGGGCACGTGGAACACCTGCCGAGCGGTCATCCCGGCGATTCTTGAATCGGGCAAGGGCGGATCGATCGTTATGGTGTCGTCAACGGCGGCATTTCGTCCGGTTGCCACCACCGGGCACTATTCGGCAGCGAAGATCGCGCTCGTCGGGTTGATGAAGTCGTTGGCTCTTGAACTTGCGCCGAATTCGATTCGGGTCAATACCATCCACCCGGGTGGAACCGCCACCGTGATGACCGAAAACGATGCTGCCGAACACTGGCAGGCAACCACACCGGGTGTGTCGGAGACGCTCGAGCTTCCGTTGCCGATTCACCGAATGGAACCGGTTGACACTGCGAACGCCATCCGATTTCTGGTCAGCGAAGAGGCTCGGTACGTGACCGGCACCTCAATGGTTGTTGACGGTGGTGCGCTGCTCCGATGAGCGAGGCCAACAGGATTCGCATCGGAATTGTCGGCTGCGGCGAAATTGCGCAGCTTATGCACATGCCGTTCTTGGACGAGCTACCGGAATACGAGATTGCGGCGCTCTGCGATCTTTCGCGTGGCACCGCGCAAGCACTCGCGGAACGCTATCGGGTACCGCAGGTTTATACCTCAATTGACAACCTGGTGGCTGATCCACACGTTGATGCGATTATCGTCTGCTCTTTCGATCACGCACCCGTAGCGATTGCGGCACTCAAGGCTGGCAAGCACGTGCTGATCGAAAAGCCGCTCGCTTTCACCCTCGCCGAGGGTCGGGAGGTGCTAGCTGCGGCGACTGCATCCGGCAGGGTGGCGATGGTCGGCTATATGAAGTTGTTTGATCCCGGTTTTGAGCGCGGATTGGCGGCGATTGCGGACGCGGGCCCTGCCCGCGCTCGGCACGTGCAGAATTTGGCGGGCCGTCTGGATACCTACAGGGCGCTGTATGACCAGGTTCGGGTCACGGACATCCCGGCGGGAGTGCTTGACCTGTCTCGCCGTGAGGTTGAGGACCGGATCGCCGCGCAACTCGGAGACCGTGCCGGTTGGAGTGACCTCTATATTATTCTGCTGATGTTGGGGGCGCACGACCTGGCTGTTATTCGAACGGCATTCGGCACGCCAACCCGAGTTGCCTTCGCACGCAGCAGTGGTCAGGACAATATTGTCGCGGTGCTGGAATATCCGGATGGCACACCGCTCACTTTCAAGCTCGGGTTCGGTACCGCATATGACTGGTGGGATGAATGGGTGTCGGTTGACACCGACACCACCCAGATACGCGTGAATTTCTCACACCCTTATATTCGCTACGCACCGACGACGGTTGATCTTCACGAATCGCGTGGTGGTGCCGAATCGAAGGCCTTGGTGGTTCCGACCTCGGATGATCCGTTCCGCCGGGAGCTCCGACACTTCGCCGATGCAATCAAGAACGGAGTGCCCGTGAAATCCACCGTTGAGGGTGGGCTCCGTGATGTGGAACTGGCTGCCGATATGATCGCAGCGCTGCCACCACTCGCGCAGACGAAGAGAGTTCCTCAAGATGCTTGTTGATCGCACCCTACAGGTCAGTGAGGTCGTGGCTGCCCTGCGCGCCCGCGTGGGTGGTGAGGTTGAAACCGGCAAGCGCCGACGGGCGGAGTATTCCAGCGATGCATCCAACTATCGGGTCGTTCCCGAGGTGGTGGTTTTCCCGCGTGACGTAGACGATGTGATCGCGGTGGTGGATGCCGCGCGCACCGCGGCGGTGCCGCTGACTTCCCGTGGGGCGGGGACCTCGGTGGCGGGTAATTCGATGGGGCCGGGCATCGTGATCGACTATTCACGCCACCTATCTCGGATACTGGAGATCGACCCCGCGGCCCGCACCGCGCGCGTTGAACCCGGGGTGATTCTTGGCTCTTTGCAGGCATCCGTCCGACCGCACGGTCTTCGGTTCGGACCCGACCCGTCCACCTGGGCGCGCTGCACCATCGGGGGAATGATCGGCAATAACGCTTGTGGTTCGCATTCCCTGGTGCACGGGAAAACCGCGGACAATATCCACGAGTTGGACGTGCTGGATGGACTCGGTCGCCGGTTCCGCGCGGGCCGCGGCTTGGGGGAGATTCCGGGTCTGAGCGAGTTTGTTGCCGCGCATCTTGCTGTTATTCGTACCCAGACGGGTCGCTTTGGCCGCCAAGTTTCCGGCTACTCGCTGCAACACCTCCTGCCTGAGCACGGTCAGGATCTCGCAAAGGCACTCGTGGGCACGGAGGGCAGTGTGGTGGCGGTTCTCGGTGCAACCGTCGCACTGGTGCAGGAGTCGGCCAATCCGCTTTTGGTTGTGCTCGGGTATCCGGACATGTACCACGCTGCCGATGCAGTGCCAGCTTTACTTGGCTTTGGGCCATCCGCAATCGAGGGTTTTGACGCTCGGTTGGGAGCTTCGGTGAAGGAAAAATACGGTGCAGCGGCAGTGTCACAACTCCCACCCGGTGCAGGATGGCTGTTGGTTGAAGTAACCGGCGAATCCGATCTGGCGGCGATCGACCGCGCAACAAAAATAGTCGACGCGGCAGATGCGGTGTCTGCTCGAATTATTACCGACCCCGTGGTCGCCCGCGCGATCTGGAAGATACGGGAAAACGGTGTTGGATTGGCCGGACGCACCGCCAGCGGCACGCAAACCTGGCCCGGATTTGAAGATGCGGCGGTACCACCGGAACAGTTGGGCGCATATCTACGCGACTTTAATACCATCCTCGACAATTATGGATTACAGGGAATGCCGTACGGTCACTTTGGAGACGGCTGCGTTCATATTCGTCTTGATTTCCCGCTCGAACACGACGGCTCGGTGCTGCGTGAGTTGATGTTCGATGCGGCTCGGTTGGTGGCTCGGTACGGCGGTTCGATATCTGGGGAGCACGGCGACGGTCGGGCACGCAGCGAGCTACTGCCGCTGATGTATTCCCCGGACGCGATACGCTCCTTCGCGCGGTTTAAGGCGCTCTTTGATCCGCACAATCTATTGAATCCGGGAGTGATCATCGCTCCGGCAGCGTTGGACATTGACCTTCGTCGCCCTGTTGCACTGCCGTTACCAGCAGCGACCGGTTTCGCATTTGCGCACGACCGCGGCGACTTTACAACCGCGGTGCATCGCTGTGTCGGAGTGGGGTCCTGTCGGGCTGACAATACCGTGGAGGGGGGCTTTATGTGTCCGTCATACTCGGCGACCAAGGATGAGAGGGACTCGACTCGGGGGCGTGCGCGAGTGCTGCAGGAGATGGCGAACGGCACACTGGTGGCGGGCTGGCGGGCACCAGAGGTTGCGGATGCGCTCGATCTGTGTCTGTCTTGCAAGGCCTGCTTGAGCGATTGTCCCGCTGGGGTTGACATGGCACAGCTCAAATCGGAGGTGCTGCACCGGAAGTATGCCGCTCGCCTCCGACCAATTACCCACTACGTATTGGGTGCACTGCCGCGGTGGGCTCGCCTGGCATCCCGGATGTCACCGCTGGTGAACGGAATACTAAGGATTCGGATGCTGGAAAAATGTGTTCTCGCAGCGGGTGGGATGGATATCCGACGCTCGATTCCGCGCCTGGCACGAACGCCGTTTCGCAGAACCCAGCGGCGCGGTGCGGCACCGACCGGTGACTCGGGGAGGGCGGCTCGCGTTGATCGACGAACCCACGCCTCACCGGCGCCGACCGGTGGGGTGCAGAGAGTGGTGTTGTGGGTTGATTCTTTCTCCGACAACTTTTCGCCGATCATCGCGGAAGCGGCTGTGACGGTGCTGTCGGCCGCTGGCTTCGAGGTCATCTTCCCGGACCGGTCGGTGTGTTGCGCTCTCACCTGGATCACGACCGGCCAACTCGGCGTGGCGCGCCGTAAACTGTCGGCACTGGTGGATGTTTTACACCCCTTCGCGGCAGCGGGTATTCCGATTGTTGGCTTGGAGCCATCCTGTATCGCAGCGGTTCGCTCTGACCTACGAGATCTGTTTCCGGGCGATCCCCGCGCGACCAAGGTGGCCGCGGGCACCCACACTCTCGCCGAATTATTGACGACCGCGTTGTCTTCGACCTCGGAGGGGCTACTACCTGCTGAGCTTCTCGCGGGCGAAGTTGTCGTCGTGCAGCCGCACTGCCATCAGCACGCGGTGATGGGTTTCTCCGCTGACGCACAGCTTCTTGCCGACCTTGGTGCTGAGATCACCCAACTGAGTGGATGCTGCGGCCTGGCCGGAAACTTTGGGATGGAACGCGGACACTACGAGGTGTCGGTAGCGGTTGCGCAGCAGTCGCTGATTCCCGCACTGGCCGCAGCTCCGGCGGGTGCCACGTTCCTGGCGGATGGGTTTTCCTGTCGGGTTCAAGCGGCGCAATTGTGCGGTGCTGAGGGTCGCCACCTTGCCGAAATTCTGGCCGGGCGATTGGCAGCGTTGTCCCGATATTCCGGGTGATCCCTCCGCGGGAATTGTTTCGGGCATGTTACAAAATGGGTTGGCTTGTATGTTTGGGGGTTGTGCAGATTCTTGGGGGGTGTTAGGTTTGCTCGTGGCTTCGCATGGTGTGGGGTTGTGCTTTGTTCAAAGGGTGGCTCACGGTGTTGTGTGTTCGTTCTCGGTTTGTTGTTGTTGTGTGTTTTGTTGTTGCGTTTGTGTTGTTTGGTTCGGTGGTGCAGTGTAGCGAGTCTCGTGCTGATGGGGCGGCTGGTTTGGTTCCTGTGGTTTTGCCGTTGGAGGAGTCTGTGGCACCGGAGGTTCTGTTGGGTGAGGAGCCTGTGGTTGGTGATTTTGTGGGTGAGCCGGATCCGTTTGTTCCTGTGGTGGGTGAGCCGGTGGTGGTGCCTGGGGTGGTTGGTTCTGAGGGGTTGAATACTGATGGTTTTGATAAGAAGTCGGCTAAAGTTCTTGAGCGTGAAGAGTTTTCGTTGACGTATGATGCGGGTGAGGGTCGGCGGGTGACGGAGATTACTCGTGATCCGGTTAGTGTGAGGGTTGGTGATGTGTGGAAGCCGATTAATACTGATGTGTCGGGTCGGGGGTTTTTTTCGTGGTTGGGTGTTGGTGGTGCGAAGGTTGATGAGCATCCTTTGGGTCCGGTGTTTGCTGAGACGGCTAGTGATAAGAATGTGTTGATGGTTTCGAGGGGTGGCTCAAGGATTGGTTTCACGCTTGTGGGTGCGGCTGATAGCAAGCTGAAGCGGGATGTGTGGCCGTGGTCGGGGCAGAAGGATCGTGTGGAGTACGAGGGGGTTTTCCCTGACACGGATCTGGTGTACGAGGTGGAAAATTCGGGGGTGAAGGAGATTTTCGAGCTCGCGAAAAAGCCTGGTGATGTGGGTCGGGTGTCGTGGACGTGGCGGGTGGATTTTGAGGGGTCGTTGCGTCGGGATGAGTTCGGTGGTGTTGAGTTTTTGGACGCTGATTCCAATGTTGATCTTGTGATGGTTCCTCCGACGATGTGGGATTCTGCGGGTAAGAGCGGGAATCAGGCTGATAACCAAACTGCACTCGATGCTGAGGTTAGTGAGCAGGATGGTGTGTGGTGGATCACTTTGAGGGCAGATCGGGGGTGGTTGAATAGTCCTGATCGGGTGTATCCGGTGATGGTTGATCCGGAGACGTGGGTGCCGCATAATGACACTCGTGGGTACAAAACAAACGGTCAAAGAAATGTGAACTATGGTATCCAGATGGGGAACACGAACACGAATGGTATTTGGCGGACTATCGGGCATTATAATTATGAACAGTTTTTTGGTAAGCAGATCCTCCGTGCGAATATTTACATGACTGGTATTAGTGGTGATAGTACAAGAACCACACGGGTGGGTAATATTTACCATGCTACTGCGTTTAATTATCACGCGACGGGTGAGCATTTGAGTAGTTTTCATATTACGAGTGATCAGGGGTGGGCTGAGGATGATGGGTTGACCAGTCGTATCGCGCAGTGGGTTCGTGATCGGGTTTCTGGTGCGTATCTAATGTTTGTGGGTGATGAGGGTCGGGGGTTTACGTATAAGCATGTGAGTACCTCGATGTTTGTGTGGTGGAAGGACTATCCCACTCTTGACTCTATTGCTGCTCCCTCGCCCGGTAACGGGGCTACGAACACAACGTTGACTCCCACGTTCAAGCTGACCGGCACTCCCGCTGCGGGTAGTTCGTTGCGGTACTTTTTCCGGGTTGGTACCACTGCCTCACTGAGTGGAGATCTGGTGTGGGAGTCCGGGTGGATCAGCTCTGACACCATCCAGATGCCTTCACCGAGGTTACTGCCCGGGACGCGGTACTTTTGGCAGGGGTTTGTGGCAGATGAGTACACCGGGGTGTGGGGAACTGATACCAGTCGTGGTTCGCCGGTGTGGTCGTTCACCACGAACCAAACCCCGACCACGTCGTTATCGACCGCG
>Ga0081606_1000557_pt1 | contig 14674 bp, 11 predicted proteins | sample EareggfetidaYelm_FD_71127 | JGI IMG/M metagenome (GOLD analysis project Ga0081606, IMG submission 71127) | Earthworm egg capsule microbial community from the University of Washington, USA - E. fetida Yelm (SPADES assembly) (version 2) | ecosystem: Host-associated > Annelida > Reproductive system... | reverse complement strand
ATTGCTTCTCATTTGAAAATACCAGGCGAACCAAAAATGGCCCCCGCCGCTCTATGTAGGCGGGCTATGCATGGTCGACTGCAGGAGATTTTGTGTAGTGCATATTTTTTGTTTTATAACGATATAGGTGCATTATATGGTAATATGATTGGACAAAATTTGGGTGATCCTGAAATAGACGTTACCCAAATAAACCGCCTCCAAGCTATTCAGAATGCCCTCACCCGTGCTGTTACTAAGACCCCCAAACACCATCGCATCACCCCTGTTCTCAAAACACTCCACTGACTCAAAATACCTGAATGAATAGAATACAAAATAATATCACTCACATTTAACACTCTTCAATCCTCCCAGCCCTTCTTCCTCTGTCAGCTGCTCATGATACAACCGCTTTGTTCAACCCATTCCTCTGCCACCTTAACACTGCTCCATAGCCACAGCTGTTCCGCCTTCTTTGGACAAACTACTGCCAGTATTGCAACAAATATCTGACCCAGTCAGACGGCTATGACTACTAACTCACCCAAACCTCACCTTTACCCAGCTTCCACATCTTTTTCACTCCAGACTGAAAATTCTGCTCTTTAGCAAATCTTATAGGCCTATTGATTCATGCTCTTCCCCATACCTCCCTCCCATCTCGACTTCAAACACCATTCTAGAGATGTATAAAATACAGTATTTTTGGTGTTGAAATATTTCACGAAATATTTTGGCAATGTTCACGCATTTAATTAAATACGGTATTTTAAAACGCAATGGACTGGATGCTTTGGTCATTAATGGAAATGGAAATTATTTTTTTACAGAAATGGAAAGTAAGAATTGAATTGAATTTGAAATGGAATTAGAATAGGAATGGATACTGTCTGACAAGAATGGAATTAGAATGAGAAGTAGGAATTATTTTTGAATGGAAATTATTACAATTTTAAAATTAAAAATCGAGTCCAGCCATACCATAGAATGGCATAGATACTACTGGTGTACGTACCTCATATAATAATATCTTTGGTCTGAACTCTCCAGTCATGTTATAGTGTTAGACTGTTAGTTTATACTATTACTAATTACTGTGGAAAATTGAAATGAGTTTATCCAAGTTACTTAGTGGTAGGAAAAGAGGAAGCGTGTGGTGAGAATTCTTTTCCTATGACCACAGGGCGACATCACCGAATAGAGCAGTCACTGGAGATGAGAGCTTTTCTGAAACTTATTTCATTTTTATAGACTTTTGAGAGAGTTGTTCAGTTAGGACTGGATGCTTTGGTCTACTGTGACAATAAAGGATAAGTGATATTTCTGGTTAATGGAAATAGAAATGGAAATGTAGTTAGATAGCTGACGTAAGAGAGAGATAATCAGATACAATGATTCAATAAAATGTTATTGCGGCCATTGACAAATCCATGGTAATATTAAAAGAGAACATGGGCAGAATGGTAAGTTACCAGTGATATTTCCATTAATGGAAATAGTATAGATATGGAAATTTTTTTTTAAAGAAATGGAAAGTAAGAATGGAATTTAATGAGAAATGGAATTAGAATAGGAATGGATTATTGCCTGACAAAAATCAAATTAGAATGAGAAGTAGGAATTATTTTTAAAATGGAAATATCACTGATGCCTGACTTGTTTGTTTCTTCACCATGGGGCCATGGCACATATTTTAGTGATGTTAAATCAGGGCTGTCGAAACCCATTTTAAAAAACCTAGGTTTTTAAATTTAAAAAAACCTATAAAGTTATGTTTTTAGGTTTTCTGATTTTCAAGTCAGAATTTTTACATTTTCGTGTAAAACTCTGTAAATTTATTTGAATTAATTGCAGTTGCTATTAATTCGTAACGTTAAACCAGAGCCACCGGGAAGCGTATTAGTAGACCCTACAGCGCTGAGGGCCATAGGCTCTATCTCGACCAATCAAATTAGAGCTATAATTAGCGCGACCTAGTTTTTAGCTTTCACCTTGGAAACCGCCGTCTGTGACGTTGTACTCGACGACGCAATTGCGATAGCATTCAAACTTCGAAACCATCGGTTCAGTTGCCATTTTCTGAACAATGTCGGCGGAAATCAAAACAGCGAAGGTTACCAATCGTAGACCCAACTTGTAACAACGGCTTTCAATCGCTCTTAAGTCCCAACATCTGGATTAAGACATGCCATGTTTTCAAAAGTAGGCCTATACGTCTGCAGTTGGTGATTTACATGTGAGGAATTTGGAGATCTAAGCAAGGATTTAACTCGTTTAGGATCAGGTTAAGCATCGTGAGGGTGGCTTAAAGTCAGGTTTAGGGTTAATTTAGTTATTTATAAACACAAATTTCAGCTCCGAATCACACCCACAATGTGACAGCGAAGGTTGTTTCGCGATTGGTAACCAGCGCGGTCAAAACTAGGTTGCGCTAATTATAGCTCTAATTTGATTGGTCGAGATAGAGCCTATGGCCCTCAGCGCTGTAGGGTCTACTAATACGCAGCCGGGTAGACCAAATTAATTCGGATTCCCTCGCAGCCCAGAATTCTACAGCTCTAGTCAAGAGAGTAAAGAGACATGACTGCTTGACGTTTGACATAGGCTACTTTATACATGTACATGTCGGGTTAATGGGAGGGTCGGGCGATGTCTATATTGATGTCACTTTCCCATGGTAACCTCAATTTGCAATTCAATTCAGCTGCCTTTCATTTATTTGAATCTGTCCACAATCCTAGTCCCCTGTAGCCAATTTAGCTGCAGGAGCCAAGTATCGTATCATATCTTCAGTTATTACTTCATTGCTAGAACAAGGGCAGAGGAGAGTGCAAGCGGAGGATAGATGAAATTGAGAGGTGGGTTAGGAGGATGTGCAAACTGACGAAGGTCTTTTGGGAGTCCGTTCCAAGGAGTTGGTGCAGCGTAGGCAAATGAGCGGTTGCAGAACTTCAAAGAGGATAAGACTGGAGGGCGAAAGATATGATGATGAGCGGCTCTGGCAAAAGCGGGCTTAAGTCGCCAATGATAAAACAACAGAAATTGGCTGAAATGCCATTCAGGTGGAAAATTTTCAATTTTCGTTTTTTGGCATGTGTCATTAAATAAGATAACAATATTTCACCTGTTTCATAAGAAATTTAATTAGTTTCTGAGATTAATCTGGATTAAGACATGCCATGTTTTCAAAAGTAGGCCTATACGTCTGCAGTTGGTGATTTACATGTGAGGAATTTGGAGATCTAAGCAAGGATTTAACTCGTTTAGGATCAGGTTAAGCATCTTGAGGGTGGCTTAAAGTCATGCAACACAGAGTATAATATGGACTGGCACTAAGGCCTACATACATCTTACTCTCAGAGTGAGGTTGTTAATTACATGACCCACATCTCAACCAACATGGGGTAGGAGTAAAATGCCCCGATGATTAGATCAATGTGCAACGTATTTTGACAGCACCAGCTATTACGCTGTCAGACCATAGAGCAGTGTATGATGCTAAATGCGGACGTCCGCAAAGGGGGAGGGGGGTTGGTCAAATGCGGACACCTGCGGACAGGGGGGGTATGAAAAGGGGTAATTTTTTGCGGACGTCCTTTATGGATGACCCCCAAGGGCCAGGACAAGGACCTGAAAATACATAATAAATTATTCCTCCTTCATTGACCTATCTAAGTACGCATGTCATTATATGATTATAAACTGTATTTGTCCGACAAAATCGGCGGAACAGTGGAGCATGCGCGTTTTTGCGCAATTTGATAATTTCATGCCTATGGTTTCAGGTGTAACCTTTGTAAATTCATTTTATTAGAAAAATTATAAAATCTCAACCTGTGTGCTTTTATGGAGAAATTAGTAACGCTTTATTGCACAGAAATTCTTTTTTTCCATCCAATTCTGCCAAAACTTTTACCTCGATTTCTCGGAATTCAGGAAAATGGAGATACGGGAGGATAATATTAATGTCACACGACGATATATAAGAAATGTATGCTACACAGGATACAGTGCTGTTGATCAAAGTACTTAAATTAATTCAAATAGTGGCAAGGAAAGGCATTGCAGGCACATTGATTAGGTCTTACTTACTGAGTAATAGCTCTGGTAGGAGTCTAGAACTCTAGATCATGGTTGTTTAGCAAAGGTACATCCACTCCCAACTCACTCAACACATGAAGATGTTGCCTCTACCCTAATTTACCCAATGAAAGGCCGAACTTACCAGGCCCATTACTACATTGGATAAAGTCATTGTCTTCCAGTATCTGTTTTAAGGAAATAGAAGTGAGAGTTATAACATGAACTGAAATTGGTAAATTTATTGTAACATCTGAAGCAAATAAAATAGCACAAACCATGCCATCCAGACTGGCATAATCAAATTCAACAAAATAGAATCAACCAGCGAAATGAAATAGGCCATTTCAGCCATACATCTTAAACCTTGGACAGTAAGGAACATATAATAGTAACATAAGTTCAGTACAGGACTGCTACAATGCACCATAAGAGATTAATGAAGTAACATCTATCTTCAAGTTGCTATGACTCAAATGCAGGGCAGGTTAAATTTTTCTTAGCTTTTTAGTTTCTTTAGGTTTCTTAGGTTTTAATGTACGCAGTCGCATGTGGTACACTGGACACAGAAATATGGTCAAGAAGAAGGCCTATACACGGAGATTAACTAATGCACTGCTATGTTTACCGTTACGAAATAATAGCAACTCCAATTAATTCAAATAAATAGACAGAGTTTGAAATGAAAAAGTAGAAATTCTGACTTGAAAATCAAAAAACCTAAAGAATCTACATGTAAAAACCTAACTTTATATGTTTGTAGTTTTAAAAAAAACAACAGCCCTGCTCAAATGACATGAGTGAAAAATGTATTAGTTCATGTAGCATCACCACAAGTAACATTTGCATCCTCGTCAGAACTCACTATACATTAATCGGTAAATATATTTAATAACAGAGCATTAAAGTGACCTCAACTTTCGAGTAAAAGAAAGATGGTGGTGATCATCTGACCTCATAGACTTCATATAAATATGAAGGTAAATGGCATGCCTAAATATTGAGAGACTTCAAGCTCACGGTGGATGTAATCTCTCAGGGTCCACCACTGGAAACATATATCTGCTACATAATGCAATATTAACAAAATCCCTAAGGAGAACAATAACCAGTGAAAACCAATTAGCAAGAAAAAGTTCAGGAAATAGCCAGGAATGAAAAAACAGATGAACAAAGCACAGAAGCAATCTTGATATTTGTTCTCCTTTTCGGGTTGCACTTTCTATGATAGAAAAAGACTTCATTAGCTTGTTAACCAAAAGCAGGAACATCGCTAACAAGAACGCTTGCTGACTTAAGTATGAAATTATCACTAAATACACAATGCTAATCTGCCAAATAACTCCTATGACCGTGACATCCAGACTGAAAAATTAAGCGAAACAATATTCAGAAGAAATTGAGTTGATATTGAAGAAACAGTCAAGCAGCAGTCACAACAGTCAGAGAAAGGAAGATATGGTTCAGACGTTTCAGGGAAAGACAAAGTCTGTTAATACCCTGTTATCTTGCAGCCTCTAGAATTGTACTGCTCTTTGTCTAGGAACCCTCTTGAAACTTATCTTTGGTCAGCTTCCCATCACAGTTAAGTTTCAGTGAGCTCTGCCATGCTGTTTCGCATTAGGCTGGTTCAAAGACACGTTCAGGCTGAGATCATGTCGACGCTTCTGCCAATAACGTTGAAGTGCAGTCAGCGGCGGCCTACCTGCAGCAATACGTTTGCTGCCTCTTGTGACAGCAGGTCGACGACGGCTTAATGCTGTTGGTTGAACACGTATTGTTGAACCACTCCGGTAAACACAACTCACACCGGCACCTTGTGTTTGCAAGAAGGTTTCCCACTGAGTGGCTGTTGTAACGTGGTTGAGACGCTTTAACATCTTCTTTGCTGAAGCCGGAGTTGATTGGAAGCGTTCACTGAACAGTAACATTTTTTCAACGACTTCTTTGATAATGCTTTTACCGACATCTGGAGCGACATTATCCGTGTACTCATGTGATGCTTGTATTGACACGTGAGTGCTCGTCGAGGCACTAGCTGTGATTGTAGTAGATTGAGTCTCCATGGGTTGCAGGAAGTCTCTATAAAATGCCACGTCTTCTGCATGTTCCCCAAGTGCAAGGACAGCATTGGTGACGATCTTCAGATGAAACTGGTGGCATTGAAGTTCCAGTGAGCTTCCAAACAGCAGCTTGGTGCTTACAGAATTGACCGGACTTGGCAGCGTCACAGGTGCATGTGCCCAGGTTACAGTTGACCATATAGAACATGTGATTTTCAGTTGGCAGACTGGAGTTCTTTTCGCTGGGTACAGAGTATAAGTCATCAACCTTCACAATGTCACTAGAACTGACATAAGCCGCCTTCCGCACTAGACTCTCCAGGACCAGTCGAGGCTTGTGGACGCGGGCTTGTGAAAACAGACGCAGTCTCCTGCGGTAGTAGTCCTCCATGATGGTGCATGTGAAGTCAACTAAGGTGACAATGTTGTAGGCTTTGCACCTGCCAAGCACAATGTCCTTGTAGAGCCGTATTGTGGACTCGCAGTAATTATTAGTGTTATGGCCCAACATTGTGCTGTCCCTCCAAGCCATACACCACAACTGCCGACGTTCCCAGTACGATACCATGTACTGTGTCCACTGCGGGTATTTTCCCCACAGACTGCTGCCAATTTCCTGGACGTAGGCATTGCTGACATCGCTGACATTTGTGGCATGCACCAGCTGCTGAAATGAGTGCATCAAGAGCTTCCGGTCCTGCTTCAGGATGTTGTGCTTGGCATCCCACAGCCAGCGCCAGACAGACTGCTGAACGTGTCTTGCTTTCGGGCCACACTTCACGCAATGCACATTGCTCGGCTTCACTGTCATCTGTAACGAATGTAAGTGGATAGCCCTTACCACCGAAAGCATCTGGCTCAGTGACAGCTTTGAAGAGGCTGAAAGCCAAACTGTAGTCAGCAGTTGATTGGCTGGCAGTGATTAGGACACCTAGTGGAATGGCTCCAGCAGCGCAGGGTGCCAAGATGAACGTGAGCGAATGATTTTCGCAGTCACAGCTGGCCGTTGAGTCAACGAATGCAATTTGTGATGACTCTCTCAGTGCATTGGCGCGTTGCATAATTGGTGTGACGATTACAACAGCAAGAGGATCCATGTGAAGAGAAACATATGTCCAAGCTCTTTATACGACTCCAGTTTATCCTCCAGCACCTACAGCATACAGGTACAAAGCCATATAGTAATGACTCCTATGGGTGTTGTTCTCAATTCTAACTAAGGGCCAGCTGCATAGTACCAAAACCAAGAATCTGGATGTACTATTTGCCGGATACAGTTTAAAAAACCGAGTACCATTTGTTCCATATGCAAAGCTCCTCATATCATGTAATGAGAAATTATCTAAATAAATTCGTGTACCTGTAATAATTAAGTCACAGGGCTGTGGAAGTTAACGATTATTTAATCGATTCATCGTTACTTTATCTGAACGATTAAAACAAAATTTAATGATTAATCGATTTCAGATTTTTCACCCATTACTAACAAATGTACCCGGAAGGCTGTAGTTCAGTGTGAACAATTATTTATTATTTACAAGAACAGAAAATTCTTTTAGTTGAAATTAATTATTAATTATTCGTTAATTTTTCAAAAGTTAACTAATAAAATAAAATTAATCGTTATCAGCCCTACTAAATAATACATTTCTCGCTATTGGAATAAAATTTCATTGTGGGGCGTGGTTGCGTATTGGTCGAGTCGGTGCATGTCGACTGGAGGGTCGTGGGTTCAAATCTTGCCCTAGCCACCACGTAGAGACCTTGGTCAAGTCCTTTGCCCACAATTGCCGGTGAAACTCAGACACAGTACCTGTGCTGTGTCGGGAGCAGTGGTATTTCCTTTAATGGAAATGGAAATTATTTTTTCACAGAAATTGAAAGTAAGAATGGTGGCTTAGTTGTATTGTATTGTAAAGAATTATGAATCATCGTGCTTCTATTTCGTTGCACGTTGGCTGGTCCAGTTGTGCACAACAGAAGAGGTTACTAGTAACAATTATTGCAACATAAGAAACAGGTTAGCTGGAGTTTAAAGAGCTACTGAATTACTGGCTAGAATGTGCTCAGAAGAGTCCTAACCTTAAATACTGCCGTGCCAGTCCGTGGTCCCAGGTTGCAACGTCGCCATTCATCATACCACCAACGAACCGCGGTGTGCTTTGGGTTGAGCGAACCATCTGCCAACAGTGCCTCACTTGCATCACTCCTCAGCTCAAGTACAGTTGAGTGATATTTCATTGCTTCGGAGATACCCATGCCATTGGCGAAATACCCCTCGAACTGCTGCCGACTCTCAGCAGTGGGTGGAAGATGCAGCAGAGCTGTGGCAGTGGTCAACGAGTGGTTGTGAACATTCGTGAGCTCAACAACTCCTGGCAATCCATCCTGCAAGCGAAGGGACATCACTTCAAACATCTGAATAAATGAAACATTATATTTTCTTATTTAACATTAGACTCACATGCGTGTCATGACAAACTGCTTCCTAATTACAATTGGCTTAGTTTTATGGAAGATTTTTGAAGAGCTTTTTGGTGCGTTTTTTATGGGGCACAGTGTATAGGCCTGAACTGACTCGAAGGACTTCTTCTGATTCATCTGATCCGCTTCCGGATTGGATCTTTCGAATTATATCCAATTATAGACGCTTAATTTCAGAAACGCTCTCCACCACAGCACTGTCAGAGTTTACACACCGCAGCTCAACAGGCAACTGTAAGTGAAGGACTTGCCCAAGGTCCCTATGTGGCGGCTAAAGCGGGATTCGAACCCTCGACCCTCCAGTCGAAAGGCATCGACTCTACCAATGCGCCACCGCGACCCATGATGGCACGTGATGCGTTTTTGTCAAAACTCTCTTGTAACGGCATGTAGAAATGGTCGAATTCGTCGTCATCATCATCATCATCATCATCATCACCTCCCCTCAGTCTTTGCAAAGTGAGCAGTTCTTGAGGAATTGAGGAATTTTCGACAGGGGTTGCGTATCCAGGCTTTCACGAAGTTACTGCTAGTGGCGGATCCAGGGAGGGCCAAATATACCGCAAAAAAATTACCACGAGTAAAATTTTATGGTTATAAATAGGGCTTTAATTCATAGAATATTTACTCATGGTCGTCATGGATTTGTGCAGCAATTGGCTTAAGTAAGTGAATAATCACTAAGTATCAAAACCACGTATCTTACATAGGGCCTACATGTTACATGGATTTTGGGTACAAAAGAAATGGGTGGACGGGTCCGCTCCACCCAGTCAAAATTATTGTGCCATATCTTCTTTCGTTGCCGCGTTTGTCCGAACCGTCGCTTGGAAACCGCCCGCGTCGTCTTTCGCGTTGTACTCAACGACGCAATTCCGGAAAACGTCAGGCAACCATTCGAAACCATCTCTTTCGGTCGCCATTTACTCAACAATGTCGGCGGAAGTCAAAACTAGGTCGAACTCTAATTTGATTGGTCTAGATAGAGCCTATGGCCCTCAGCGCTGTAGGGGCGGATTAACTAATACGCGACATGCACATAGCAGGTATAGACTAGTCTTGGATTACCGGCTAAACCGGTTTTAGTTAACCTGTGACTATATCCTAATCTATATCGGAATGCACATGGCTGCCGAGCGGCCAGAATAGTTAATCCTGGGTTTAAACACGCGAGATCACGCGTTGCTGTGGGTTTGTCAGCCTGAAGCGGTTATGTAACTGGAGCCCACGCGCAAGATTGAATAGTGACCCCTCACCCCGTGCGTTGAAGGCGACGAATCACTATAGCTCGGGGGAAGACGTCTTTGTCTAAAGGCCGTTAAACCCTGGACTAAGGAATTAAACCTGCCTATAGATCGGATTAGATTTAAACCCAGCTTAGTGTTTAAAACTCCGTTGTGCATACCGATTTAAGCTACTAGTCGGGGTATAGCCAGTTTTAAACTGAGACTAAGAGATAATCGGGGTTTAAAGTGTCATGTGCATACGGCCCCTGGTGACCAAGGTCTTAGTCTTGGTCTCGAGACCTGGTGGTTCAGGTCTGGGTCAGAGTGAAATGGACAAAATTATGACATATGCTGAAGAAAATTGGAGAGATAGAAGGTTAATAAGCAATCTGTATTTGCAGCAAGAAGCCATTACCAGAGTAATGGGAAATGGCTACTCCGAACCAGCATGCATAGGCAGAGGACTATGGCAGGGTTGCATACTTTCACCTGTACTTTTCTAATCTATTCAAAGTTGATGATGATAGATGCTATGGAAGAAATCGAGGAGGGAATCAAGGTCGGAAGTTAAAGACGTAAGTTTTGCAGATGACCAGGTAATGGTTGCAGCATCTGAAGGAGGTTTTGAAAAACTGATGGAGGGACTTAACAGAATGGCAAAAGGGTATGACATGAAGGTGAATATAAAGAAAACGACTGTCATGAAAGTGTCAAGAAAAGATGAAGGTGTATTAAACATAACAATTGATGGAGAGGACTAGAACAAGTAGATTCAGTGTACATAGGAGCCCTCTTCATACGATGGCAGATGCGAGACAGAAATTAAGACTAGGATCGGTATGGCTAAGAATGCTTTCAACTAAAGGAAAGAGTTGTTAAGTAAAGGTTTGAGTAAAGACATGAAGAAAAGAATTATCAAAGCTATAATATGGAGTGTGGCTGTCTATGCAGCTGAAACCTGGACATATATAAGAAAGAGGATATCTGGAGACTGGAGGCTTTTGAGATGTGGGTGTGGAGGAAGATGGAAAAGATCAGCTGGAGGGACATGAAACAAATGAAGAGGTACTACAAGAGGTACAGGAAGAAAAACGTTTTATGGATGTGATCTGGAGAAGGAAGAAAATTTGGATCGGTCATATAGGCCTACTCAAAGATGAAAGCCTACTAAGGGAGGTGATAAGAGGGTCGGATGATAGGAAAAATACCAAGGGGAAGGAAATGATCAGGTATGCTAAATGAGTTTATGAAAGAATTGTCTATGTAGAATTAAAGAGAAAGGCGGAAAGCAGGAAATAGTGGAGAATGTGGATGCCAAGAACCTGCCTAAATAATTTTGTCTTTAAATACTTTTGTTTCTCACTAATAACATGCAGCAATGCAAGGTGCATACACAAGGCCTGCAATAATTATTATTACTGGGCTGGACCATTGAAGTGCTGTTCAATGGCAGAAGGCTGTCCTTTACAACTGATGACATTTTTGGTATTTTTAAGCTTGGCAGTGCAGAACAATTGTGTAAGAAAAAGAAAGAAAGTGACGAGCAGGTCAAAATAGTCTACATAATCTGTTAAGGATATCCCACGATGCTTCATATCAGATACCCAGCACTCGTGAATAAGGGGTTGTCCATAAAGTATGTCCAGCTATTTTTGACAAACTTTTACCATCACCCTCCTCCCTATCACAAGCTGCCACAATATCTTGAACCCCCTCTGCTTGAAGTATGTCACACTTTCGAACTTAAAAATTAACAATAGAATAATTTGAATTTGAAATTTATTTATAATGATTTATTCATACCACTGAAGCCTTGCAATATTTTAAATTATTATAATTCCGAATATCTTCTTGAAAACATGCTGAAATATTGAAGTATCGACATGGGAGAAAGTTAACAGAGGTTAGAGATGTTAAATTTCTTGTAGCATTATGTTATAGAAGTGACATCAACGACGACCTGCTGAATACATGTACATGCATCACAACAGTAAGTTAAACATAACAATAGAAGGCTAAATTTCAGATTTTACAAGCAGGACAAAAATCAAAATTACGTGTGACGTCATGCATGATCTTTAGATCCCTCCCCTCACAAATTCGTACTTTCTCTGACCCCTCCCTCTGGAGCGTGATGTACTTTATGGACAGCCCCCTAGTTTAAATCTAGAACTTTATAAAGTTTGACACAAAATAATTTATCAGAGACAAATAGCCTACAATGGTTATAATAAGCTTCTGGCCCTCTGGAAATCGGACCTGAGCTTCTGTTTACCACCTTCTTGGAAAACCCCCCTTTGATTCGTCGCAGCTGGTGCTCTGGTGCGCTTGGCTTTTAAGTAGCGTTATAGCAGTATGCTACTGAGATTACGAATACGATTATAGCTTTGTAACCTTAGTCGATTGTAGCCTAAAGTCGATTCTGCGCGGTTACAATGAGGTAAAGCTCATCTATTCTTATTATGCTATGTCTAGAAATGTAACGTAGCACGCCCATTAGTGCCCAAAGTTGTAAAACTTACCAAATTAAATTATACTTTTAATAATCTCAACAACTGGGTACAGTAACATTGCTGACAACTTATTTATAGATTCTTGATACAACATCAGTACTTTGCATACTGTCCGTTTTATCGGACGTCGGGCACTAGCCTAGTGATATACATAATACAGGTTCCTGTCAAAGAATCGAAGCTGTTAGCCATAACCAAGCATTGTTTGCAGAATGGGTTTGATGAGCAGCTTGAATTATTTACTATTTGGGGTTTTAAGCAGTATGATAGTACCTGTGGCAGTGAGGATGAAGGCCTTCCTCACATGTCTTCAATTGTTTGCATAGCTTCATAGCTTGGTGGCTGTAGGAACATGTCAATTGTGCCTTAGGCCCAAGCTTCTATTGTTATCAGAGGGGGTTACTAGTTTCATCTTTAGCTGTGCTAGAACTTCAACCAGTACTTGTTAGGCTAGAGGCGTCAATCTGATTTGAAAAATGGGGGGTCGTGGGTCCGGGTTTGAAAACTGGGGGTCGTGGGTACTAAACGTTCAACAGACTGAGGCACGTAGCACATGATTGAGGGTGTCATCTGTGGAATTTTTATTTCATATGCACAACCATGGGCGGAGACATAGGGGGACTGCGGGGGACGGTCCCCCCACAATTTGAGGTGCGGGAACGGCCCATGTATCCGCCCCCCAATATTTCGAGAAGTAGTGTTATTGGATGCGTATTTGGAAAGTGTTCTGTACATTATAGGATATAATAATATTTCACGGAGACTTCGCGACACCCATCTCACGATCCTCCATTCCAAAATATGGGGGTCTCGACCCCCACCTACCCTCAGGATTGACGCCTATACTGAAGCTAAAATAAACGTAAAATTATTTCAGTGGTAGTAAGTAAATCATTGGATTCTTTAGACTGTGAATAATTTTACAATGTGCTTGTGAGTCTAGAGTAATGACCTGCTCTGGCTCCCAATCTCGGCCCGTGTTAGACATAAGGTCCTGCTCCTAGTTGCAGTAAATCATTGGATTCTTTAGACTGTGAATAATTTTACAATGTGCTTGTGAGTCTAGAGTAATGACCTGCTCTGGCTCCCAATCTCGGCCCGTGTTAGACATAAGGTCCTGCTCCTAGTTGCAGTCCCAGCAGGGTTTAGCACCGAAATATCTCTGTGACCTCATGTCTAAACCGCTATAGATTTGCTCGCTCCTCTCGTACGCCGCGCCCTGCCGATCGTTGTGATCCTCTTGTGCCTTGGTCCCGTATTTCTCTATCCCAGAACCGGGCCTTTGCTGCAATGGGACCTACACTCTGGAAATGACACTCCTTCTGCACTCCGGAGTTTGATGCCACAGGGGATATCACTTGCGTCTCTACGTAGTTTGAAGACCCTTCTTTTCACCTGCCTGTCACGCTGAGAGCACCTATGAATAGCCTCCTGTGAGAGGCGCTATACAAATGACCATATAACAACATAACATAAAGTAGGCCTACTACAAAGCAGTGAATAGCTAGTAAAAATATAATTCAAGCTATTCCGCTACTTCAATAGGCGGAGACTTGGCGCCGAGTTTGAAGGGACGGAAAAAAAATTCGCGGAACAAAATTTCAGAATGACCTATTTTTAGGAAAAAAATCCCATTTTGACGCCAAAAATTTCTGATGACCTTTTTTACTGTCTGAAATCTGATATATATATGGCCCTTTGCTGATGAGAAAAACCCCTTTCTTGACGAGAAAAGCCTCCATTTCAGAACAAAAAATTCCTTGATTTCTTTTTACTCAGTTCGTACTTTCACACGCATCCAGTAACACTACTTCTCGATATATTGTGGGGACGGATACATGGGCCGTCCCCCACCTCAAATTTTGGGAGGGACCGTCCCCCATAAGTTTCCGCCCATGGCTACTTCATATTGCAAATAAATTCGACGACAGGCATAATAGTGGAGACAATGAGACTTGGCGACTTTACTGTGAGAAGCCATGAGCGCATGACGTCGTAGACCTGTGGGCTAGTGCCCGACGTCCGATAAAACGGACGGTAAAACTAAAGTGGAAATTTCCATGGTAAAACATGCAGTGATTGTCATAGTATTCTGTCAACATATTGACACAGATGGCTACTATAAACAACAATAACGCTTTCTTGAAATTATTTTTTATTCATTGTAAATGAAAATATATGTATTAGTGGTTACCAAGATTTTTTCGACCTTTTGAAATAGACGCAAGTCCAAAACAGCAGACGACTCAAACTGACGTAATCCGACAAGTGCAATGGTGGAATGTATAGCCCAATTACCCAATATTTTAAAACAATAATGAAGAGG
>Ga0081606_1000556_pt1 | contig 14678 bp, 16 predicted proteins | sample EareggfetidaYelm_FD_71127 | JGI IMG/M metagenome (GOLD analysis project Ga0081606, IMG submission 71127) | Earthworm egg capsule microbial community from the University of Washington, USA - E. fetida Yelm (SPADES assembly) (version 2) | ecosystem: Host-associated > Annelida > Reproductive system... | reverse complement strand
CGACCAATACTGATTTGTACGAATACAACATCGATACCAAAACAACCAAAAACCTTACGGAAGAAAATCTTGGTTACGACACCAATCCTGTTTTTTCACCAAACGGTGATTTGACCTGGCTGCAAATGAAACGCGACGGTTACGAAGCTGATAAAAATGACATTATTGTTAGTTTCAAAGGAATGAAAATAAACCTGACAGCGACTTGGGACGGTTCTGTAGAAAGTTTCAAGTGGAGCGCAGACGGTAAAAAAGTATATTTCACAGCCGCAATCGACGGAACAATGCAGTTATTCGAAGTGAATTTCCCTGGATTGACGAAAATCGCAGTAACGGTTAAACAGATTACTTCAGGAGATTTTGACGTTCACGCCATTGTTGGAATTTCAGGAGACAACATCATCGTTATGAGAACGGATATGAACCATGCCGATGAAGTTTATGCTTATAATCTTAAGAAAAAGGCATTCACACAGTTGACCAAAACCAATAATGATGCTTATGCGAAAATGGCTTTACCAAAATTCGAAAGAAGATATGTTACTACAACCGATGGTAAAAAGATGTTGGTTTGGGTAATACTTCCACCAAATTTTGATAAAACAAAAAAATATCCAACCTTATTATATTGCCAGGGTGGACCTCAATCTCCGCTAACGCAATTTTATTCTTTCCGTTGGAACTTCTCTCTGATGGCTTCACAGGGTTACGTTGTTGTAGCGCCAAACCGTCGCGGAATGTATGGTCACGGACAGGCATGGAACGAACAAATCTCTAAAGACTGGGGCGGACAGGTAATGAAGGATTACCTTTCTGCAATTGATGATGTAGCTAAGGAAAGCTATGTTGATAAAACGCGTTTAGGCTGTGTTGGAGCTAGTTATGGAGGATATTCAGCATTCTATTTAGCCGGAATCCACAACAACCGTTTCAAGTCTTTCATTGCACACGACGGAGTTTTCAACACACAAAGCATGTTCGGCACTACTGAGGAAGTTTTCTTCAACTACTTTGATTTTGGCGGACCTTACTGGGAAAAAGACAATGCTGTCGTTCAAAAAGCCTATAATGAATTCAACCCGATCAATTTTGTTGACAAATGGAACACACCAATTCTTATAGTTCAGGGCGGAAAAGACTACCGTGTACCAATCGGACAGGGACAGGAAGCATTTCAGGCGGCCCAGTTGCGCGGAATAAAAAGCCGATTGTTATACTTGCCGGAAGAAAACCACTGGGTTTTAAAACCACAAAATGGAATGGTTTGGCAAAGGGAATTTTTCAAATGGCTGAAGGAAACGCTTTAAAAAACAAAAAGCCCAACAATAACGTTGGGCTTTTTTATTTCTTTACTATAATTTAAAAACTGCTCCTACATTTAACGAACCGTAGTTATTTTTAACATTTGCATCCTTTAACACATTGCTTATTCCGGCCATTCCCTGGTAATCTACTAAAAGGCTTAGTTTTTTGGTCAGCTCAAACTTGTAGCCAATTCCAACATTAAACCCTACCTGAACCTTATTGACCGCATCCTTAACATCAACGTCTCCTAATTTAGCATACGTCAGGAATCCGACGCTCGGACCAAAATTAAGGTTCCATTTTCTTTCTTTACCAAAGTGCCAGTTGGCGTTCAACGGAATCGTCAGATAGCTCAATCCAAGAATTGTATCGTCAATATCCGATCCCATGGTTTGATAATTCAGTCCTGAGCGGATACTCCAGCGATTATTCAGATAATAATCTCCCTCAACGCCAAAATTTAAGCTAGAAACCGCATTGTTACCAGAAGCATCACTTCCGGAAAAATCAGAAATCGTAAAACCAATGTGAGGAATCAATTCAATTGTTCCTTTTTCTCTTTGTTGGGCCTGAGCCATTCCTGCAACAAAAATTGCTGCAATAAAAATAATTTTTTTCATGTTTTATAAATTTTGTTATGGGGCAAATCTATCATTATCATCATTCCGAAATTCCTTACGAAACGTTAATTAACTTTTTACTAAGACGTTAAAAAAAACACAATACTATTTACAGAAAAAATTCTTTTAAGCTTTTATTTACGGCAAAAGCATGAAATAAATAAAAATTGAAAAATGTTGAATATTCTCATTTAGAGAATATTTTTGTGTATTTAATCGGATTTATTCGCTTTTTGTCCGCTTTATTCAATACATTTGTCATACCCTAAATGACTCGAAATGAAAAATATACTACTAATTGCTTCATTCCTGTTTTATTTTACAGGCGTTGCGCAGGTCGGCATTGGAACAACTAATCCAACAGCTACTTTAGACGTGAACGGCAACTTAAGGGTTCGTTCCACAACAACAAATACCAGGGAAAGTGTTGCCAAAGATTCCATCCTCGTATCGGACAGTGCAGGTAACATTCAGCGAATTTCGTCCAAAGCAGTACTAGATAGTCGGCTCAAGACTTTTATTAAAGGTGGATTTAGCGGTACATCTGACCAATCACTGACACTATCATCCGGGACAGTGAAAATTCCTTTTAACACTAAGGATTTTGATGAGAATAGTGAATTTGACACTTCGCTGCATACTTTTAAAGCTAAAACAGAAGGTATATATGCCATTGATATCCAGATTAAAGCTAATTCAACGAGTGTAGCGACTAATTTTGGTGTATCTATACAAAAAAATGAAACCATAATTGCCCGTTGCAGTTTTTCAAATATTGGTATTAGTGTAGCGTTTGTTAATATAAATGTTACTCCTCCCGTAAGAGCAGTTCATACCTTGGTCAAATTAAATGTTGACGACACCATCACTTTCAACATCAATACCGATTTGATTAACGTTGGTTTACTTAGCAATAAAACCGACTCTTTCTTTACTATCCAGCAGGTCAGATAGAAAAAAGCCCCACTTTTCAGCAGGGCTTTCTATTTATTGCGGATCGTTCATTTTAAAACTTTCCATGAATTTTGTAGTGTAATTTCCGGCCACATAATCCGGCTCGTCCATCAGTTGCCTGTGGAAAGGAATAGTGGTTTTTATTCCTTCGATGTAAAACTCATCCAAAGCGCGTTTCATTTTATTGATAGCTTCTTCACGTGTTTGTGCAGTCGTAATTAACTTAGCAATCATCGAATCGTAATTTGGCGGAATTGTGTAACCAGCGTAAACGTGAGTATCTAAACGAACTCCATGTCCACCCGGCGCATGTAAAACCGTGATCTTACCCGGTGAAGGACGGAAATCATTATAAGGATCTTCTGCATTGATACGGCATTCGATAGAGTGCAATTGCGGTAAATAATTCTTACCAGAAATCGGCACTCCGGCAGCTACTAAAATCTGCTCACGGATCAAATCGTAATCTATAACCTGCTCTGTGATCGGGTGTTCAACCTGAATACGCGTATTCATTTCCATAAAGTAGAAATTTCTATGCTTATCTACAAGGAATTCAACCGTTCCTGCACCTTCATATTTAATAAACTCGGCCGCCTTAACAGCAGCTTCTCCCATTTTGTGACGTAATTCGTCAGTCATGAACGGAGATGGAGTTTCTTCGGTCAGTTTTTGATGACGGCGTTGCACAGAACAGTCTCTTTCAGATAAGTGGCAGGCTTTTCCATAGGAATCTCCAACCACCTGAATTTCGATATGACGAGGCTCTTCGATTAATTTCTCAAGGTACATTCCGTCATTCCCAAAGGCTGCAGCAGATTCCTGACGGGCACTTTCCCAAGCTTTTAAAAGCTCTTCTTCTTTCCAAACGGCACGCATTCCTTTTCCACCACCACCGGCAGTTGCCTTAAGCATTACAGGGAATCCCATTCCTTTTGATAATTCCAATGCCTGATCATAAGATTCTAAAAGTCCTTCTGAACCCGGCACACATGGAACTCCAGCCGCTTTCATAGTAGCTTTTGCCGAAGCCTTATCTCCCATTCTGTCAATCATTTCCGGAGAAGCACCGATAAACTTGATTCCGTGCTCCTGGCAGATTTTCGAGAATTTTGCGTTTTCAGAAAGGAATCCATATCCAGGATGGATTGCATCTGCATTGGTAATTTCAGCAGCTGCAATGATATTGGACATTTTTAAATACGATAAATTACTTGGTGGAGGGCCAATGCAAACTGCTTCGTCTGCAAATTTTACGTGCAAACTTTCCGCATCTGCAGTAGAGTAAACCGCCACAGTCTTGATACCCATTTCACGGCAGGTTCTGATTACACGCAGTGCAATTTCCCCTCTATTGGCAATTAATATTTTTTTAAACATGACTTTAATTCAGATTGTTAGACAAATTAGATTTGTTAGAATTCTTAGATTTTAGATAGCAGAAAACTATTTCCAACTAATCTAATAATGTAATAATCTAGAGATCTAAATTAAGATGGATCAACTAAGAATAAGGGTTGGTCAAATTCTACAGGGGACATATCATCTACAAGGATTTTAACGATTTTTCCGGTAACTTCCGCTTCGATTTCGTTGAACAATTTCATTGCCTCAACCACACAAAGGACATCACCTTTACCAATTGTAGTCCCTACTTCAACAAAAACCGGTTTGTCCGGAGATGGTTTGCGGTAGAATGTTCCAATCATTGGAGATTTTATAGTTAAGTATTTTGAATTATCTTCAGCTGGTGCTGCTGGAGCTGCAGGTGTAGCAGGAGCTGCCGCCGCAACGGGAGCAGGAGCTGCAGGTAATGCATGCTGCATTGGTGCTTGCTGAACATAAGTGATATCTGGGGAATTTCCTTCTAATGTAGTCCTAATGGTAATCTTTACATCTCCAGTTTCTAATTTTACTTCAGCAACTCCAGAATTGGATACGAATTTGATTAGGTTTTGAATTTCTTTTAAATCCATGATTAGCGTTTTTAGTTAGTTTTATTGTTTGTTGTATGCCCATTTCAGATAGATAGATCCCCAAGTGAATCCGCCACCAAATGCTGCAAAAATTAAATTATCTCCTTTTTTAAGCTGACCTTCAAAGTCACTTAATAATAGTGGCAAAGTAGCTGAAGTGGTGTTTCCGTAACGGTGAATATTTACCAATACTTTTTCTTCATCAAGTCCCATTCTGCTTGCGGTAGCGTCGATGATTCTTTTATTGGCCTGATGCGCGATCAACCAGTTAACGTCGTCTTTGGTCAGATTATTACGCTCCATGATTTTCTCACTCACATCTGCCATTCCTGAAACGGCATATTTGAAAACGGTTTTACCATCCTGAAAAACAAAATGCTGCCCGTTTTCTACGGTTTCTTTTGATGGAGGAAGAATAGATCCACCTGCATCAATCTTTAAATATTCTCTTCCAATCCCGTCGCTTCTTAGGAATTCATCCTGCAAGCCAAGGCCTTCGGTGTTTGGTTCGAACAATACGGCTCCGGCACCATCTCCAAAGATGATACAGGTTGCACGGTCTGTATAGTCAATAATAGACGACATTTTATCGGCACCAATCAGCAATACTTTTTTGTATCTTCCTGATTGAATGTAAGCAGCAGCAGTAGACATTCCGTAAAGAAAGCTAGAGCAGGCAGCCTGTAAATCGTAAGCAAAAGCATTTACTGCACCGATTTGGGTAGCCACGTAAACTCCAGTTGAAGCTACCGGCATATCAGGCGTTGCAGTTGCCATAATTACCATGTCAATTTCTTCGGGGTTGATGTTTGCTTTTTTGATTAAGTCCTGAGCGGCTTTGATGGCCATAAAAGAAGTCCCTTTTCCCTTTTCCTTCAACAGTCTTCTTTCTTTGATCCCGGTGCGTGTCGTGATCCATTCATCATTGGTGTCTACCAACGTTTCCAGTACTTGGTTTGAGAGTACAAAGTCTGGGACATAAGCTCCAACTGCGGTGATTGCGGCTGTAATTGTATTCATAAAATAGGGTTTTTTCTCCTCACTTTTTTAGCTGTGAAAAGTTGTGGAAATTACGAAAAAAAATTATACCTGACTTAATTTAAGACGGGTTATTTATTTAAAATTCTTTAAAACAAAAAACTCCCACAAAGTGAGAGTTAGCTTTTGTAAAAAACTTTAATTACGCAACAGCTACTGATTTATCAATAACTACTTGTCCTCTGTAGTACATTTTACCTTCATGCCAGTAAGCTCTGTGGTATAAATGCGCTTCACCAGTTACTGGGCAAGTTGCGATTTGAGCAACAGTTGCTTTATAGTGAGTTCTTCTTTTATCTCTTCTTGTTTTCGAGATTTTTCTCTTAGGATGTGCCATTTTACTGTATTATTTATCCGTTAATAGTTTTTTTAATTGGTCCCAACGCGGGTCCGTATCTTCTTCTTTTTTCTCTTCCTTTATTTCTTTAACCTGTAACTCTTTTAGCTTTTGCAATGCCTCGGTTTGTAAAGTTCCGTCCTTAACTCCGGGATGGATTCTTTTTTGAGGAATAGACAGCACAATCATTTCATAAATGTATTGCGACAGATCTATCTGATGTTCACCATGCGGCAGAATCAACAATTCGTCATTGTCATTATTGAATTCTTCTCCAAACTGCACCACCAATTTGATTTTACCTTTAACCGGCAGATCAAACGGCTCACCCGTCAGATCACAAGGAACGTTAACTGTACCTTTGTGCTTGAAGTTGATTTCCAGCATCGTCGCCTTTTTTTCAAGGACAACATCTGCCGTTATATCGCAACTTTCGAATTCATCAAAACTAAATTCGTCAAAGAACTTTTTGTCTATTTTAAATTCAAACTGATGCTTTCCTAATTTTAATCCTACAAACGGAATTAAATATTCATTCGTACTTTTCATCTAAACAACAATTTGAGCCCTAAATCGGGAGTGCAAAGATATAAAATTATTGTAATTCCAAAAGCGTTATAAACATTTTTTTGTTTATAACTGTTTTTCCTTGATTTTTAGGGGATTTTTACTGATTTCCTGATACTGATTTCTCGAATTATAGATATCGATAGCCAAATAAACTGCTTCTTTGAACGAATTATGGTCGGCAACTCCTTTACCTGCAATCTCATATGCAGTTCCGTGATCCGGAGAAGTCCTGATTTTATTCAATCCGGCTGTATAATTGACGCCGTTTCCAAAAGACAAAGTCTTAAACGGAATCAATCCCTGATCATGGTAAGTTGCCACAACGGCATCGTATTTTTCATATTGGCCACTTCCAAAAAAACCATCTGCCGGAAACGGCCCAAAAACAAGCGTTCCCTTTTCAAACAATTTCTTTAAAACAGGTTTTATCACCTCATCGTCTTCTTTTCCAATGACCCCGTTATCTCCCGCATGCGGATTTAGTGCTAAAACCGCAATTTTTGGCTTATTGATTCCAAAATCCTGCGTAAGCGACAATTTTATGGTTTCAATTTTCTGGATGATCAGTTTTTCCGTTAGATGTTTTGCCACTTCATTCACCGGAATGTGATCGGTCATCAGGCCAACCCTCAAATTATCCTGAACCATTAGCATTAAAGCATTTCCATCAAGTTCTTTATCCAAATAATCAGTATGCCCCGGAAATTTGAATTCTTCCGATTGTATGTTGTATTTGTTTATTGGAGCAGTAACCAGAACGTCGATTTGGCTTTCCTTTAAAGCTTTGGTTGCTGCAACAAATGACTTTATAGCATACGTACCAATGGCTTCATTGTTTTGTCCAAAATTCAAATCAACGCTTTCTTTCCATACGTTAAGAACATTTATTTTACCAACAATAACTTGGCTGATAGTGTCAATCCCATGCAGATTGGTTTCCAAACCTAAGGTTTTTTTGATGAAAGACAACACCTTAACATTCGCAAAAATAACCGGAGTACAAAGCTCTAACATTCTGGAGTCGTCAAAAGTCTTTAAAATGACTTCACTGCCAATTCCGTTCAAATCACCGATAGAGATCCCGACGATGATATTTTCTGCTTTTTTCATAAGAAGAACAAGTTATTTATTGCTAATTTTGAAGTGCAAATTTAGTAAAATAAAACCACAATGTTTACAGGAATAATTGAAACCCTTGGAATTATCAAAGATTTAAAAAAGGAAAATGATAATTTACACATTACAGTTTCTTCGAGCATAACCCACGAATTAAAAATCGACCAAAGCGTAGCACACAATGGCGTTTGCCTGACAGTAGTTGCCATTAACAATGATGAATTTACTGTTACGGCAATTAAAGAAACTATACTAAAAACAAATTTAAGCGATTGGAATGTAGGCGATTTAATAAACCTGGAACGCGCCATGAAGCTTGGAGACCGGCTTGACGGCCATATCGTTCAGGGACATGTGGATCAAACCGGAACCTGCAAATCAATCGAAGAAGCCAACGGAAGCTGGTATTTTACTTTTGAATATGACAAAAACCTAAGCAACATCACCATCGAAAAAGGTTCAATAACGGTAAATGGCGTAAGTCTGACTGTTGTTAATTCCAAAGCCAATGAATTTAGCGTTGCCATAATCCCTTATACTTTCGAACACACTAATTTCAAGAATTTTAAAATCGGAACAAAAATCAACCTCGAATTCGACGTTGTGGGAAAATACGTTGCCCGACTACACTCTTTACATCAATAAAACTTTTATAAACAGCTCTAAATAAAAAAGCTTCAAAATTAATTTGAAGCTTTTTTTATATTTTTTTTGTTGAGTTTGAAAATTGCATAACACAAAGAAAGTGCCACTAATAGATAAATACCTCCGTCCAAAGGCAAGCCTGGTGGCGGTGGCGGTGTTGACGGCGGTGGAGGTCCTGGATCAGCAAAAACTGAAGTCTGCTGCAGGAAAAACACGGCAACGATAATTAAAAGTCTATTCGGGACAAATCTCATAGTTCGTAAAAGTATAAAAAAATTCTATTTACCAAAATAAATTAAATATTTTCTCGGTAAAGTTAATAGAAAATTAATCTTAACCAAATCCGATTGGCGTTTCCACCCCTTTTATGCTAAAAAAATCGATAACATACACTTATAAACGATGTACCTTACTTTTTGGTTTTCCCTTTTCAGAAAAAAAGACCTCTTTTGGAGGTCTTGAAATAATGTGGTCCCACTTGGGCTCGAACCAAGGACCACCTGATTATGAGTCAGGTGCTCTAACCAACTGAGCTATAGGACCGGTCTCAACAAAGCCAAAAACTTAATTGAGGTTGCAATATTAGTACTATTTTTTATTACAGGCAAGTGTTTTTATTGTATTTCTTGACAAAGTTCAATCAACACGCCGTTTGTCCCTTTAGGATGTAGAAAAGCAACCAGCTTATTATCAGCTCCTTTTTTAGGAGTTTCGTTTAAAACAATAAAGCCTTCCTTTTTCAATCTTTCTATTTCTTCCACAATGTTTTCTACATCAAAAGCGATGTGATGAATGCCTTCGCCTTTCTTTTCGAGGAATTTGGCTATGGGACTTTCGGGGGTTGTGGCTTCGAGTAATTCTATTTTATTTGGCCCGTTCATGAAAAAAGAGGTCTTTACGCCTTCACTTGCGACTTCTTCCTCTTTATATGGTGGATTTCCGAATAGCTTCTCGAAAAGTAAATTGGAAGCTTCGAGGCTATTGACTGCTATTCCGATGTGTTCGATTTTTCGCATTGTGTTTTTGGTTTATTGCTGAACAAAGGTAATAAAAACCAATGATTCCCTTTAGCCCTGATGGAAGTGGCATCCTTTTTCCTGCTTCTTTAGCAGGGAAAAGATATAACGGACAGCAGGAAACAGCTCCTAAAATTCAGCAACTCACAAACTCAGCAACTTTCTAACTTAAAAATTGTATTTTTGCCCCATGGAAACGAACAGACAGAAAAAAATAGGCAGTGTATTGCAAAAGGATTTAGTAGATATTCTTCAGGGGGAAGTACGTAAAAACGGGATTTCGAACCTTGTGATTTCAGTTTCTAAAGTCAGCGTTACGACTGATTTGTCTATTGCTAAAGTATATCTGAGTGTTTTTCCGCAGGAACGTGCTCCAGAATTATTGGAAGCTGTAAAAACGAATGCTCCGTTAATCAAGCACGATTTGGCACAGCGCGTAAAGTTGCAGTTGCGTAAAGTTCCGAATCTTTCCTTTTATATAGATGATTCTCTGGATTATATCGAAAAGATTGACAACGCTTTGTCAGGAAAAGAAAATCCTATTGAAAACCGCGACCTCTTAGACAAACGCAAGAAATTTTAACTCTTGAAGTTCCCGCTTTACATAGCCAAACGGTATCTTTTCAGCAAAAGTAAAAACAATGCTATCAATATTATTACCGGCATTGCATCGGTGGGAATTATCGTTGGAACTCTGGCGCTCTTTGTAGTGCTTTCGGTTTTTAGCGGACTTCGGGTATTCAGCTTATCGTTTTCCAATACTATTGATCCCGATTTAAAGATTGGCCCGAAACAAGGAAAAACGCTATTCATTTCTCCAAATCAGGAAAAACAAATCTCAAATCTTAACGGTATTGCCTCTTATAGCAAAGTTGTGGAAGAGCGCGTGCTTTTCTTTTTTGACGGAAAGGAACAGGTGAACTACCTCAAAGGCGTCGATACCAATTACACCAAAATCAACGATGTTGCCAAAACGCTTTTTAACGGAAAATGGCTCAGGCACAATACTGCCGAAGTTGTTGTAGGCTACGGAATTACCCAAAAACTATCGCTAGGATTATTCGATTTCAATAATGCTTTTGAAGTATATGTTCCGAGAAAGGGCAAAGCTGTAATTGAAAGTGAGCAGGAAGCCTTTAACAAATCCGTACTAATCCCAACCGGAATTTATGCTATTAGCGAAGATCTGGATTCCAAATACGTTTTTGCCGATCTCGCCATAACTCAGGAATTACTGGAATACAAGTCCAATCAGGTTTCTGCTGTTGAGATTAAAATGAAGCCGAATGCCGATGAAAATGAAATCATTGAAAAACTGAACGGAATCTTCCAGAATAAAACAGAAGTTAAAACCCGTGCGCAATTAAATGCTACCTTATACAAGATGCTGAATACTGAGAATATTGCAGTTTACCTGATCTTTACTTTAGTGATTATCATTGCACTTTTCAATTTAATCGGAGCTTTGATCATGATGGTTTTAGACAAGAAAAGCAACCTCAAAACACTTTATAATTTAGGTTCTGAAGTAAAGGATTTAAAGAAAATATTCCTGCTACAGGGAAGTCTGCTTACTATCTTTGGCGGAATTATCGGACTTGTTTTAGGGATAATAATTGTGTTGATCCAACAACAATTTAAAGTAGTGATGATTACCGAATCTTTGGCTTATCCGGTAGTTTTCAGTATCCAGAACGTACTGATTGTATTCGCAACGATTGTCGCACTCGGAGTTATTGCCAGCCTTATTGCCAGCAGCCGCGTCACAAAAAAACTGTTGGATTAAACAAACTGAAAGTTCGAATACACTTCCTGAATTTCATCCAAAGCCTTAAATAAACTATCGGCACTTTCAAGCGTAACCAATTTCAACCGGTGTTCCTTAAAGTTCGGAATTCCCTTGAAATAATTCGTGTAATGACGGCGCATCTCCACTATACCAACACGTTCGCCTTTCCAATCCATTGACCAGGTCAAGTGATTTCTTGCCGCTTCGATCCGATCTGCCATTGTAGGTTGTGCCAAATGTTCCCCGGTTTTGAAATAATGTTTGATTTCGTTAAATATCCACGGATAACCAATCGCGGCACGGCCAATCATCATTCCGTCCAGACCGAATTTGTTTTTGTATTCCAATGCTTTTTCAGGAGAATCAATATCTCCGTTCCCGAAAATAGGCATCGTGATTCTTGGATTGTTTTTCACACGGGCAATATGCGACCAGTCGGAATGACCTTTGTACATCTGAGCTCTCGTTCTTGCGTGAACGGTTAATGCCTGAACCCCGATATCCTGTAACCTTTCGGCAACTTCATCAATATTTATCGAATTTTCATCCCAGCCCAATCTCGTTTTTACCGTTACCGGAAGATTGGTTCCTTTAATTACAGCTTTAGTCAACCGCACCATCAAATCCACATCTTTCAAAACTCCGGCACCGGCTCCTTTGCAGACTACTTTTTTTACCGGGCAGCCGAAATTAATATCGACTAAATCCGGACGAACCGTATCAACAATTTTTGCTGATAATTCCATCGCTTCCTCATCCCCACCAAAAATCTGGATGCCCACCGGTCTTTCATAATCGAAAATATCCAGTTTCATTTTGCTTTTCATCGCATCACGGATCAATCCTTCCGAAGAAATAAACTCCGAATACATTAAATCCGCACCGTGCAGTTTACACAAACGACGGAAGGGCGGATCACTCACGTCTTCCATAGGCGCAAGCAATAAAGGAAAGTCTGGTAACTCGATGTTGCCGATTTTTGGCATGGCTGTAATTTTTTTGCAAAATTACACTTTTTTAAATAAAAGAAGAAATTGCTTCTAGCCTCCAACATTTTCGCCTCCATTGATATGAATCATCTGACCGGTAATATAAGAACTGTCTTCGCAGGCAAGGAAAACATAAGCCGGCCCAACTTCGGACGGTTGTCCGGCACGCTTCATTGGAGTTGTTGTTCCAAACTTAGCCACGTGTTTCTTATCAAAACTGGCAGGAATCAAGGGCGTCCATATTGGTCCGGGAGCTACTCCGTTCACACGGATTCCTTTATTCACAAGTTGTTCAGCCATAGAACGTGTAAAAGAAACAATAGCTCCTTTCGTACTGGCATAATCTACTAAATGGCCACTTCCGTGATAGGCCGTAATGGAGGCTGTATTGATTATTGTATCACCTTTTTTGAAAGTTTTAAGCGCTTCCTGCGTTGTATAAAAGAATGGAAAGATATTCGTTTCAAATGTAAGCTGCAAATGCTCCTTGTCAACCGATGAAAGCTCATCCTGTGGGAACTGAACGGCTGCATTGTTTACCAGAATATTTAGTTTTCCAAACTTCATTAATGTTTTTATAACGGTGTCCCTTGCGAAATTTTCATCTTTAATATCGCCTTTTAGGACTAGGCATTCCGTTCCTTCTGCTTCCACAAGTTTTTTAGTGGCGTCTGCATCCTCCTCTTCATCATAATAAGCGATTGCAATGTTGGCTCCCTCACGCGCAAAATGAACCGCTATGCTCCTGCCAATTCCGCTGTCTCCTCCCGTTATTAAGGCTACTTTGCCTTTAAGTTTATCGCTTCCTTTATAGTTTTTCCGAATGTACTCCGGCTGCGGATTCATCTTAGTTTCTTTACCCGGCTGTTTTTGCTGATGCTGTGGAGGGAATGATTTCGGCTTTTCCATGATCTTCATTTTTAATTATCAAAATTCCACTTTAATCAGCTCATTTACATTACATATTTTTTTGCTTTTATATCAAGATTGACAGTTTTGGGATAATAATCTTGGAAGAAAAACAAAAAATTTTATAATAGATTTTAGTTGCTGATAAACTAGATTTGTTTAAATGCCCACAAAATGGAAACAAGAATTACCATGAAGACAGCTTTTAGGATACTTAAAGATACTTTTCAAAGCTTTTTAGACGACAAAGCCTTAAAATTTAGTGCTTCCCTTTCCTATTACACCCTATTTTCGCTCGCACCACTTTTATTATTGATGATTTCCCTAGCAGGAGTATTCTATGGACGAGAAGCTATACACGGTCAGGTTTTTGGAGAAATCAACGGATTGATTGGAAACAGCGCCGCAGTTCAGATTCAAGACATCATCAAAAACATGGAACTTTCCGGAAAAACAACATTTGCTATCATAGTTGGCGCAATAACATTGGTAATTGGAGCAACCAGTGTTTTTGGCGAAATTCAGGATTCCATAAATAGTATTTGGAGGGTTAAGGCAAAACCAAAAAGAGGCTGGCTAAAACTGATTAAAGACAGATTGCTTTCCTCTTCGTTAATAGTCGGGCTTGGATTTTTACTCATAGTTTCGTTAATAGTCAATGGAGCATTACTGGCTTTGAGCGAATGGCTAAAAAATTATTTTCCTGATGTAACGATTATCTTTTTCCAAATAGCCAATATACTAGTCGGATTTTCAGTAATAACATTGCTTTTCGGAGTGATTTTTAAAGTTCTGCCTGATGCCAAAATTGCATGGAAAGACGTTCGTGCCGGAGCTTTCTTTACCGCTTGTCTTTTTATGTTAGGACGCTATGTGATTGGGCTTTATATTAATTTTAGTGGAACAGCCTCTGCCTACGGAGCTGCCGGATCGTTAATTGTCATATTGGTTTGGGTTTATTATACCGCAGCAATTTTATATTTTGGCGCCGAATTTACCCGCGTTTATGCCGAATATATTGGAGCCCGAATTGAACCTGCAGATTACGCGGTTTATGTGGAACAACAGGAAAAGGAACTAAGCGTTGCTGTACTTCCGGGAACGGCAAAACCGGATGCTTCTGTAATCGTAAAATCCGGACCAAAACCTAATATAAAAACTGACAAAAAGCCAGTTGCAAAACACCCAACTCAAAGCAAACTAAAGCCCAAAAGCAAACCTGAGAAGTAGCTTTGCACCTTATTTGCACTTCAATCCTTTTAAATCAAAACTTTGCCTTATATTTGCCGATTAAATGCTTATGCATTTTACCCAAAAACTGACAGATTTACGAAGATGAAGCACATTAGAAATTTTTGCATTATTGCACATATTGACCACGGAAAAAGTACGCTCGCCGACCGATTGCTCGGAG
>Ga0081606_1000401_pt1 | contig 14682 bp, 17 predicted proteins | sample EareggfetidaYelm_FD_71127 | JGI IMG/M metagenome (GOLD analysis project Ga0081606, IMG submission 71127) | Earthworm egg capsule microbial community from the University of Washington, USA - E. fetida Yelm (SPADES assembly) (version 2) | ecosystem: Host-associated > Annelida > Reproductive system... | reverse complement strand
AGAAGTTCTAACTTATACAAAGCCATGAATTACGCATCATCGGAATATTTTGAAGAGACGAAGGAAAAGCAAATGCTTTTCGGAAAAATACCTTCTGCCGACTTACGCGACTATTCAAAATTGATGGGTTGGAATTTTCTTACAGAAGCAATTAAAGACAAGGCGTTTGTAGCCGCCCATCCCGATTTTGACAGGAGACAAATCAATTTTCCAACTGAAACCACAGCCCCCGATTACGCAGAGGCCATTGAATTGGCTATTTCAAAAATCGCCGCATTGCAAGGCAAGACTATGGCTTCCGTAATTGCGGAAATTCAAGAGTTAAAAGACGATACCGTAAAATTCAGAGTCATTGACGGCAGAAATGAAGATAGTTTTATTCCCTTGTCTTATGCCGTGTCTGCCATTAATGGAGCAAAAGAGCTGTTTGTTTCGGCTGCTTGTTCGGTTTTAAAACCGCAAGCGCATCATCCGAGACTGAACCGTTCAGAAGCGTTGGGGTTAATTGAAAAATCAAGATTCAGGCATACGGAGAAAGGAAGTTTTACCCTAAAAATTTCAAGCCCTTTGAAGGCTTTCGATATACAAGCGAATTTATTTAGCAACGACACGCCTTTTGTAAGGCAAACCACTTTGACCATCAATAAAGGCTTGAATGAATTAGTGGCAGCCATACAAACGGATACATTAACCCAATTAGTCGATGCTATAAAAGACGGCTCAAACCCCTATATCTCTTCAAATTTTTGCAAAGCCGTCACAAGCTTTCAAGAGCCGCGCGAAGATTTTGATTTATGGGTTGATTTTAATTTTGCGGGGTCTTTGGCATTGCCTGCCCGTCTTGCGATTGCAAAAGAAGTAAAAATCCAAAAGGATTATTTTTCAAGAATCGATGATGTGGGGCGCGACCTGCGAAACACGGAACAGCAAAAAAAGAAAGAAGATGTTTTTATGGCAACCGCGGAACATTTGGCCGGTGAAATCGGCAACGACGACTTGCGTTCAGGCGAAATTATTCTTAATCTGTATCAAGAGGGTGTAGCCATAAAAGCTAAAACCGCATTAAATTCAACTCAATATGCGGAAGCGAGCAAAGCGCACATGACCCCGGGCGCTTACATAAAAATCAAAGGGAAGTTACACCCGGGCAATCAACCGCGTAACTTAACAGACGTTTCTCTTTTCGAACTAATCCTGCCGTAAACAAGGGTTGCTAAACAGGGCTTAATCGACTCTTGAGAACTGCTTAGGCGCCCCGCTCTCCCGCGGGGGCATGAGAGGCATGAGAGGCACGGGGGACACGGGCACCCCATTACTCATTAATTCTCAAATCCTCAAAGGCGCCATTACTCATTAACTATTTTTTCTTTCGTTCACTGCCTTCGCCACGCCTTCCAATATTTCAAAAGCATATTCGGCCATTTTATTCTCTGTGTCGAGGGTGGGATTTACTTCCGCCACTTCCCAAGCGCAAACCTTGCTGTTGGCGGCCAATGTTTTATTGAGCGTTTTTGCTTCCTCCGCGGTGAGTCCGTTGGGGACAGGCGTGCCCGTGCCCGCAGAGAGTTGCGAGTCGATGCAATCCACGTCGAATGAAACATAAATTTGATCGCAATGAGAGAGCATGCTCAAGGTCTTTTGAGCGATTTCTTCCGCCCCGGCTTTTCTCACTTCTTCCACTTCAATGAAATTGACATTGTATTTATTGAGTATGTAATTTTCAGGCTTCTCCAAATCGCGCACGCCGATAAATACAATATCTTCAGGCACAATTTTAGCGCTTGGAAATCCTACGTTTTTTATTTGTTCCCAAAGGTCATGCGTGTCTCCGTGAAGGTCGTTTACCTTACATTCAAAATTGTCGATGTCGCAGGCCATGGCCAATGACATGCCGTGCATATTGCCCGACGGCGTAGTGAAGGGCGTGTGAAAATCGGCATGGGCGTCAATCCAAACCACCCCTAATCTTTTTTTGGGGAAGGCTTTTTTAATGCCTGTAATGGTGCCGTATGCCGTGGAATGATCGCCCGAGATGATGAGGGGGAAATTGTGGTCGTGAATTTGTTCATATACTTCCAGACAAACGCGCTCTTCCATGATGAGTACGCCTTCAATAAACTTGGCGTGCGAGTGGGCGGTGCCGTCGAAGAGAAGGGCGTTCACGTTTTCCACTTCCACGGTTTCATAATTTTTAAACAAATCGGATTTCAAATCAAGGCTGGCTATCTTGATGGCTTCCACCGCTAAACTCGCGCCCCGCGTACCGGCGCCGATTTCGGATTTAACTTCAATAAACTTTATTTTTTTCATAACAATTCGCTAATAACAACACGTCAAGGACAAAGAGGAAAGCAGAGAAACCCTGCTTAGAAGTCGGGCAATCCGTGGGCAAGGGCAAAATGCCCGGTCAGAAAAAGATAAAAACTACGGTTCTGCATCTTGCAAAGATGGCAAATTTATGGCAATTTTGCACTCCTTTTTTTAATAAATGAAAAGCTACCGCGAATTAATTGAGCAGACCTTCGAATTTCCGCAACGTGAATTTAAAGTCCGCGAACACGAATTGCTGTTCAACGATGTGCCGCTGATGGACGTCATCCAAAAGTACGGCACACCCTTGAAGCTCACTTATCTTCCGCGCATCAGCGACAATATTCGATTTGCGCAAGCCGCTTTTCAAAACGCCATAGAACGCTTTAAATATAAAGGCACCTACACCTATTGCTATTGCACCAAATCGTCGCACTACGATTTTGTGTTGGAGGAGACGCTGAAAAACAATATTCACCTTGAAACCTCCTCGGCTTTCGATATTCCCATTGTGCGCACGCTTTATGAACGCAATAAAATTTCAAAAGAAACTTATGTGCTTTGCAATGGTTTCAAAATGCCCAAGTATAAAGAATATATCACCGACTTGCTGAACGACGGCTTTAATTGCATTCCCATTCTTGACAACCTGAGCGAGATTGACCATTACGAACAAACCGCGACCCGCCCTTATCAAGTGGCCATTCGCGTAGCCGCCGACGAAGAGCCGAAGTTTGAGTTTTACACTTCCCGACTCGGAATCCGCTACGCCGACATTAATCTTTTATATAAAGAAAAAATCCAGCCCAGCAGCAAGGCTTCCCTCAAAATGCTGCACTTCTTCATCAATACCGGAATTAAGGATACCGCCTATTATTGGAGCGAATTGAGCCGCTTCATTTTTAAGTATTGCGAAATGAAAAAAATTTGCGACTCCTTAGATTCCATTGATATTGGCGGGGGGTTTCCCATCAAAACTTCCCTTACTTTTCACTACGACTACAAATACATGATTGAGCAAATCGTAGAAAATGTGAAGTGGATTTGCGAGAAAAACAACGTGCCCGTGCCGCATCTTTTCACCGAGTTTGGAAGTTTTACGGTGGGCGAAAGCGGCGCGGTGATCTATTCGGTGGTGGACCAAAAATTGCAGAACGACAAAGAACTTTGGTATATGATCGACGGTTCATTCATCACTCATCTTCCTGACGTTTGGGGACTGAATCAAAAGTATATTTTATTTCCCGTCAATAAATGGGATGACCCGTATCACAAAGTGAATGTGGGCGGACTCACCTGCGACAGCCACGACTACTATAACTCCGAAGCGCATACGGGCGAAGTGTTTTTGCCGATGATTACGGATGAAGAGAAACTATACATCGGATTTTTTCACACGGGCGCTTATCAGGAATCGCTCGGCGGCTACGGCGGCATTCAACACTGCCTGATCCCCGCGCCGAAACACGTGCTCATTCACCGCGACGAAGAGGGAGAAATCACGACGGAGCTTTTTGCGGAAGAACAAACCAGCGAAAGCATGATGCCCCTTTTGGGATATTAATTTTAAAAGAAAATTTTATCGGGCAATGCCGTTAAGGCAAAAAATCAGCCCCGTTGTTTTCGGCCTGGCGCGAAGAAACCGCCCTCGTTCAAAGAACCCTTTTAGCGTTGAAACACAGGGGCTTTAGACGGCAAACGTTTACGCTTTTTATTTTCAGTTACGCTTTAATATTTCAGACTTTATTTTACCTTTGCGCCCTAAATTTAAACTAAGATGAATATTGCAGTAGTAGGGGCCACCGGTTTGGTGGGGCAGGAGATGTTGAAAGTTCTGGATGAACGCAACATCCAATTTAGCGATTTGCAACTGGCCGCATCGGCTAAATCGGTGGGCAAGAAAGTGTCTTTCAAGGGCAAGGAATATGCAATAAAGAGCGTAGAGGAGGTTTGCGGCATGGCGCCGGCAGTTGTGATTTTTTCGGCCGGCGGCGGCCCCTCGCTGGAGTGGGCGCCTAAGTTTGCGGTCAATGGCTCTACGGTAATAGATAACTCCTCGGCGTGGCGCATGGACGTCGCCAAAAAATTGGTAGTCCCCGAAATCAACGGACACGTGTTGACTAAGGAAGATAAAATTATCGCAAACCCAAATTGCTCCACTATTCAAATGTTGATGCCTTTGGCGCCGTTGCATAAGAAATATCGGATCAAACGCATTGTGGTTTCCACCTATCAATCGATAACGGGAACGGGCAAAAACGCCGTGCAGCAAATGATGGAAGAGCGAGCCGGAAAAGCGGATCCGCTCAAAGTCTATCCGCACCGCATCGACATGAATGTATTGCCGCATGTCGATTCATTCCTTGAAAGCGGTTATACCAAAGAGGAAATGAAAATGGTGAATGAAACGCGCAAGATTTTGGGCGATGACAGTATTGCCCTTACGGCCACTGCCGTGCGTGTGCCCACGGTGGGGGGACATTCGGAGGCCGTGAACGTGGAGTTTCACAACGAGTTCGAGTTGGCTGAAGTGCGCCAAATCATTTCGGAAATGCCCGGCGTGATTGTGCAAGACGATGTGAAAAACAACATTTATCCCATGCCGCTTTGGGCGCACGGAAAAGACGAAACCTTTGTGGGTCGCCTGCGCCGCGACGAATCCCAACCCCGCACGCTCAATATGTGGGTGACGGCCGATAACTTGCGCAAAGGGGCCGCTACCAATGCGGTTCAAATTGCCGAATATTTGCTTGCCAATAAACTCGTCTGATTTTTCAGCGGAAGAACCCGCCTAAAAAGGCCGTCCGAAAATATCGGCCGACCTTTTTTTATGGCTTGTTTTTCTGGCTTACAGGGAAAATTTTTGAAATAAAATAACTGTTTTTTACTCCCTAGTTTCGCCTTTTTGTTACTTTTACATGCAACTTCGCAACATAAAACTATGGCGCTCATTAAATCAGTTCGCGGGTTTACGCCCCAATTTGGAAAGGAATGTTTTTTAGCCGACAATGCCACGGTGGCGGGAGAGGTGGCGATGGGGGATTATTGTACCGTTTGGTTTAATGCCGTGGTGCGCGGCGACGTCAATTCTATTGTGATCGGAAATAACACCAACATTCAAGACGGAGCTATCATTCATGGCACGTATGAAAAACACAAAACCGTGATTGGCGAAAATGTTTCCATTGCGCACGGCGCCATTGTCCACGGGTGTACCGTGGAGGACAATGTCCTGATTGGCATGGGCGCCATCGTAATGGACGGCGCGGTAGTGGGACAAGGTTCCATTATAGCGGCGGGCGCGGTGGTGTTGGCAGGCACGAAGGTGGAACCGGGAACCATTTACGCAGGAATGCCGGCCAAGAAAGTAAAAGACGTTGGCCCGGAAATGAGGGAGACGATAGAACGCACCGCGCAAAACTACCCGATGTATGCCAAGTGGTTTGACGAAAAGTAAAAATTTCTTTTGAAAAATCCTCTTACTCCGCTCCGAAATTGGCTTCTGAAGCTAACGGTAATTCCAAAGATTAATCCTTATAGAAAGCCATGCGCCCCGCATACGGCGGCTGATGCCAAAGGGGGGGCATATCCCCTCGCCCTGTTCCCCGTACACGTTAAAAACCTTTCGGGCTATTGATTCAAACTGCCTGATTTCCAACGGAAAAGCTACACATTAGCCAAAATTTTCCTTCGCGATCTCGCCGTTTATAACGCCCCTTTTATCTTCTCCCATTGCGCGGCAGAGAACAATACAATATAAGAGTCAGGCTTCTTAGAGGCTTTGACTCTTTCCAAAATGTATTCTGCTCTCTCATTCGAATCGGGATGCGTACTCAACCAAGTGTAGTTGGCCATGGCCGGATTTTTGTCTGCCATTTTGTAAAGAAAATCAGAGAATGGTTCGGGATTGATGCGAGCCTTGAGCAAATAGTCAACGGCTTTGAAGTCGGCTGCTTTTTCCAGCTTTCTGTCAAATGCGGAAGAAGATAAGGTCTTGGCGGCTTCCTTCATTATTTCCGTTCCTCCTCCTCCGGCGGCTGAGATGAGAACGGAAAGCCCCACTTCTTTCGCCAATTTTTGCACCACATGCTCCAACTCAATGTGCGCCATTTCATGAGCCATAACGCCGCATAGCTCTTCGGGCGAATCGCAAAATTTTATCAAGCCCGTATAAATTACCAAATGTCTGTCGGGCAGGGCGAAGGCGTTGATGTCATCTTTCTTAACGATGTGAATTTTGAGGCTTGCGCTGTCAATATGGTTCTCTCTGCAAATTTTTCTCGCCAACGAATCAGTCGGATGTTTTATTTCCTCGTCATTGACTTCATCACCCGGAGGAACCAAAGTATCTATAAGAAAGTCGCCGATTTTTTTCTCCGTGGCGGCTGAAAATGCTTTAACTCCTAATTTCTCCACCCACTCCACTCGATCAAGCGCCTGCCACAAGAGAAGAAAAGAGCCTGTCAAGGCAAGTCCTTGAAGCATAGTTTTAACTATCGGGGTCTGCATAGGAAATCAGTTAATGAGCCATAAAACCACCACTTGACGTGGCGTCCCTTGCGGGTTTCGATGGCTGTGTAAATAGTGATGACAAATTCAATAAAGTTGAAAATTATAACGGCAAAGAGGTAGGCAAAGTAATGACTGTCTATTTTGAGGTCGGTAAAAATGACTCTTATGGTCCACCAAAAACCATAGCTGTTGATGAAGAGCAGAGAAAACTGCGATACCAACGCTTGCGTACAATGCCACCGAGTGAAGTAAGTCCCCTTTTGATTGCCCAAATAAAATAAAAGCGTGGCAAACAAGTTGAGTATGGGGAGCGGCAATCCCGCCATGACTGCAACCAGCGACATGAGATAACTATTGGAAGCTCTCTCTGCTTCGTGGTCATCGGGTTTATAGGGAAATTCGGTCATAACTCTTTAATAATGTTCCAAATCCAATTCACAACCATAAGCGCCGCCAACGGCACATACACGACGCGACGACGCAAAACTTGCTCCGACTTGCAATAGAAGCGATAGGCAGATTTCTTTTTAAACAAAACGTCAAAGAGAATCCATAATGGCGTTGCAATCAATAGAACCGCCGCCACAATTCCAAGCGGATTGGTCTGCATCGCTTCAACTGCCTGTCCATGCATCAGAAGGATCGTTGCACGCGTAGAACCGCAAGACGGACAAGGCAAATGAGTAATATTTTTGAAAAAGCAAATGTTGCCCGACAGAGAGGAGGAGGAACAATAATAAATCCAAGCATATCCCGTCAGGCAACCAATCGCCGCCAAAAAATATAATTTCTTCTCCGACACTAGGCTACATTTTTCAGCATCATTATATTCTTTTCGCGCACCGCGCTTTGGATTAGGAACCAGTCCACAATGTTCCAAACCCCAAATCCGCCGCAGGTGAGGAGTTTTGCCACGCCCAAGCCGGTGTCGCCTATCAAAAAGCGGTCTATTCCAAAATACCCGCCCATGAGAGAAACAAGTTGGAACATGATGGGGTCTTTAAATTGCAACGATTGCACTTGTGCCCATTTTGAGTCATCTATAGTAAGCAGACGGTCTCTCACGCCGGCTAGTTGATAACCTTCAAAGAATTTGCTGTTAAGCATCATAAAGAGGTCAACTTTCTGTACATCCATAAGATTATTTTTTGTTAAAGAAGTATTTTAGCGAACATTGCAAAGTTAACCGCATTTATTTTTAAGGACAAATAAAATGAAGCATCTTTTCCTTTTTTTTATCCCGAACGGCAACGATTAAATAAAATTGAATAAAGGACAATAAAAAGACCAAAAAGCAGTTGGTAATTGGAAGCCGCTCCATTTTTTAGCTCCGTTACCAACCGCTAATTGATCCGACACATAACGTCTTTGCCAAACTGCTTAGGTTTGGCAAAGATTCAAAACAGGCATAGGATATTACCCATAAAATACCCTATTGCCTGCTCCTTATCTTAAACAAGCAAGGGGGTATTATTCTTCCTGAATAAGAAATAGATAACGCCTCCTCTCTTGTTAAGTAAAAAGTTTGTTTTCGTAAAAACATGGCGCAAAGAAACTAGGCAATTTTTAAACTATGTATTCACTGCGTATCAATATTTATTCATAAAGTATCATTTTAATAATTTATGACAATAATCTCTCAAAAAGACATAAAAATTCATAGTAAACGTACCTGATACTCCCCCTCAAAGGCGAAAAATATGCTGAAAATCTTTTGCTCCTCCGTTTTTTGAACACAGAAGTTCAATGTCCGAAGAAGCCATTTCTTTTGAAGGCGACCTGTCGCGGCATCAGCCTGTCAAACGCAGATTCCCATGAACCTCTTCGCTCTTTCTTTAAGCATGGCTATTGCTTTCAACATTTTCACGGAGCGTTCTTTTGACGTCATGCAAGACGGGTCAAAATGGGTTTGATGAATTTGTACGTTCTCATACAACTTATCCGGGGATACCACTCAAATCTTTCCAAAAAGCGGGAACTATCAATTTTATATTGATTACGGCACCTATATGGACACCATTTTTTTGAAAGTTGACCTTAATTCGCGAATTAATTATGACCTTAAGTTCCCAGAGGTAAAATTCAAAGGAAAGGTTATATCGCCTGCGACTAGCAGTGTACCGATAGATCCTTGCTATATTTATTCTTTGTATTGATAAGGGGTATTCAAAAAAAGCCGGCCTCCTGCCAAGTACGGCTTTTTTATTTTTAGATTTATGATAAACCGGCCCCAAAAACTGTCCTTGTTCGCCAAGCATTAATAGAGAGAGCCGATAATTATGTTCCACGATGTTCCACGTTTGGAATACAATCGGTATATTTGCAATTTAAACGACTCCAAAAATGGGTAAAATTATTGCAATCGCAAATCAGAAGGGCGGAGTAGGAAAAACCACCACAGCCATTAATTTGGCGGCTAGCATGGCGGTGTTGGAGCACAGGGTTTTGTTGGTGGACGCCGACCCGCAGGCCAATTCGACCTCCGGGTTAGGCCATGACCCTAACAAGGTAACTTCAGGAATTTACGAATGCATGATCGAAGGCACCCCTCCCTCGGAAGTAATTGTGAAAAATAATCTTCGTTTTTTGGACATTCTTCCTTCGCATATGGACTTGGCCGGCGCCGAGGTGGAAATGGTGAGCATCGAACGCCGCGAAGAACGCATGAAAGACGTCTTGGAAAAAGTGAAAGACCAATACGATTTTATTTTGATTGACTGCTCGCCGTCGCTGGGATTGATTACCATTAACGCGCTCACGGCCGCCGACTCGGTGATATTGCCTTTGCAATGCGAATATTTTGCGATGGAAGGATTGACCAAATTGCTGAACACGATAAAAATTATTCAAACGCGGTTAAATCCGAAGTTAGAAATTGAAGGCATATTGCTTACCATGACCGACTCGCGCACCTCGTTGAGCAATCAAGTGGTGGACGACGTAAGGGCGCATTTCAGCCATATTGCTTTCAAGACCGTGATACCGCGCAATGTGAAATTGAGCGAAGCCCCCAGCCACGGACTGCCCGTGGTGAGCCACGACGCCGAAAGCAAAGGCTCGATTAGTTATTTGAATTTGGCGAAAGAAATTCTGGACAAAAACGAATTGTCAAAATGAGCAAAAGGAGGGCATTAGGAAGAGGTCTTAGCGCTTTGCTCAGCGACGCTCCTGAGCAAGAAGTCGTATTCAGTTCGGAGATGATGCCGCCGCCGGCAAGCGGGATGCACGAAATACCCATTCAGGAAATCGAAGTGAATCCGTTTCAGCCGCGCCAGCATTTTGAACCGGAGACATTGGCAGAATTGGCGGAATCCATTCGCGTGCACGGCATCATTCAGCCCATTACGGTGCGGCGTTTGTCGCAACATCAGTATCAACTCATCAGCGGCGAGCGGCGGTTTAAGGCGGCTAAAACGGCCGGAATGAAAACAATCCCTGCCTACGTGCGTTCGGCGAACGATCAGCAAATGGTGGAAATGTCGCTGATAGAAAACATTCAGCGCGAAAACTTAAACCCGATAGAAATTGCCCTAAGCTATCAACGGCTGATTTCCGAATGCAGTCTGAAGCAAGAGGAGTTAGGCGACCGCGTGGGAAAGAACAGGGCTACGGTCACGAACTATTTGCGTTTGCTAAAACTTCCGCCCGATATTCAAATTGCGTTGCGGGATAAAAAAATTTCGATGGGGCAGGCGCGCGCGATCATCAATATTGAAAATCCGGAGTCGCAACTTTATATTTTTAATAAAACCTTGAGCGATGATTTGTCGGTGCGCAAGGTGGAGGAGTTGGCGCGACAAATGGCAGAGCCAAAAACAGCGGAGGCCGCCCCCGCGCCGCCTTCGCCTGAACTGAAAGAAATGCGGCAACTTCAATCCACGCTCTCCTCGCACTTCAGCACTAAAATCAACATTCGCAGCAACGGACGAAAAGGAGAAATCCGCATCCCGTTTGTTTCCATCGAAGACCTCAATCGAATTTTGGATATATTAAAAATGTGATGAGGCTCGCCTTGTTTTTTTCTTTCGTTGTCACCTCGCTGTGGGCGCAGCAACCCTTGACGCAAAAAACGCCCGGCGACTCCATTCCGCAAAAAGCGGATACCCTAAGATCCGCGCCCAGAGCCGACACCATTAAAATAAAATCTTATGCCAATAAATACGATCCGCGCCGCGCGCTTTTGTTAGCCGCGATATTGCCCGGAGTAGGACAAATTTATAATAGGAAATACTGGAAGACTCCGCTCGTGTGGGGCGGCTTTGCCATTCTGGCGGGAACGGCAATGGAATATCAGCAAGAACAAGTGATGTATCGCAGCATGCTTTTTGACTTGCTGACTAAGAAGGCAAACGGCATACAGTCCAGACAGCCCCCCCTCTACCCGGAAGACGTGCTCCGCAATTTAGTGAACAACGCTCAAAGGCAACGCGATCTTTTTATCATATTCAACGGGATTTGGTATTTGCTGCAAATGGTGGACGCGCACGTAGATGCGCACCTCAAAGAATTCAAACTCAATCCCGAATTGAGATTGGGCTATGAGCCTCTGATTGAACAGTCGCCCGTTACGGGGAAGTCGGCGGGCTTGCGATTAGTGTTGAAATTTTAAATTAAATATATATCAATTATGAAAATGCTTTTAATAGGCTATGGAAAAATGGGAAGGGCGATTGAAAAAATCGCCTTGGGTCTCGGGCATGAAGTGACGGGAACGGCCGACACGTTTTCGGAATTGCAAAGGGTGAAGTCAAAAGCCGACGTGGCCATTGAGTTTACGGAACCCGAGGCGGTTATTAAAAATTTAGAATACTGTTTTAATGCGCAGTTGCCGGTGGTTTGCGGCACCACCGGATGGCATGAAAAAAGGAAAGAGGCAGAAGCGCGGTGTCTCGAACTGAACGGAGGTTTTTTCTATTCTTCCAATTTTAGTTTAGGGGTCAATTTATTTTTTCATCTCAATAAAGCGTTAGCGAAACTGATGAAGAACAAAGGCTACATCGTGAGCATGGAAGAAACGCATCACACGCAAAAGAAAGATGCGCCGAGCGGCACCGCCATTACTATTGCGGAAGGAATTATGGAAAACTATGAACCCAAAATTCCGCGATGGACATTGAACGAAGCCTCCTCCGACGAATTGCCGATTCGTTCTTATCGAGTTGACCCGATGCCCGGAACGCACCTGGTGAGGTACGATTCGTCCATTGATTCCATAGAAATAAAACACACGGCCCATTCGCGCGAAGGCTTTGCGAAAGGCGCCGTGTTGGCGGCCGAATGGATGGCGGGAAAGCACGGCATCTTTGGAATGGACGACTTTTTGAAAGACATGGTTTAGCGGCGACTATTTTCCGCTTGCGTGCAGTATCCACAATTTGTCGTAATACACTTTTTTCTCGTCAAGCGTTTGCCGAAGCGCTTCGGCGAGCAGTTTGGGATCATCGGGAGAGACGGCTTGTTCCAGTTCATCGGCCGTCATAGGCTTGGCGGCAATGAGGGAAGTTATTTGGTTGCGGTAGCCGACGAGCAAATAGTCTTGATTGGATTTTCTTTTTTCGAGGCAAACATCGCAACGCCCGCATGAAGCAGACGTCTTTTCGTCAAAATATTCTTGAATGACGAGCATTCTGCATTGCGAAGTTTGCTCTGCATAATGCGTCATCGCCTCCATTTTATTTTTGTGAACGAGGTGCCGCGCCTCCAGCCTCCGATAGTCGAGAAACAACCTTGCCGCGTCTTGCCTTTCAGTAGTCCACGTCAATTGCGGACTGTCTGAGGCGGGTTCATAGGCGGCGACTTGCATTTTTTGCAACCGCTCCAAGGCATTGGATACTTCCTGCGGAGAGCATTTTAATACCGAAGCAATTTTCGATTCTGATATAGAAATGAACTCGCTGAAAGCTTGCGCTCCGTAAATTCGCAAAACCATTTTAATGAACGGATCGAGCGTGGCATTGGCCACTTGAAATTCATATAAGCGCGTTTTATCCGCTAAAAAATGAAAGCGCGAAGGACGGTAGAAGGATTCGCTCAACTGAATGACGCCTTCTTCTTCCAGTTTTTTCAACGTCAAATAGGTAGGCGCGACTTGGCGGTCGAACCGTTTGCAGAACTCCTCCATGTTGAAGGGAAAACTCACGCCGAGTCCGGCGCCGACGGCAAGCTGGCAATAGTTGGCCAAGGCTTGGTACACTTGCTTCAACTCTTCCGGCGTGCGGTGTTTATCGTTTACTTTTTTTTGCAGCGTGGCGATGTCGTTAGGATGATATAAAACAACGGCGTAAGAGCGAAGTCCGTCGCGGCCGGCACGGCCGGCTTCTTGATAATAGGACTCCAAATCTTCAGGCAGGTCAACGTGCAGGACGAGGCGCACATCGGGTTTGTCTATGCCCATTCCGAAAGCATTGGTGGCAACCATCACGCGCACTTGATTGTTCATCCACAGCCGCTGATGAGCGGCGCGTTCTTCATGCGTCATGCCGGCGTGATACCAAGCCGAACGGATATTATTTTGTTCAAGAAAAAGAGAAAGCGCCTGCGTCCCTCTTCGCGAGCGCACATAAATTATGGCGCAACCCGGCGCCTTATTTAATATATCCAGCAAATGGCGCTCTTTGTTTTCCGTCTTGCGCACTACGAGGGAGAGGTTATTGCGGGCGAAACTGATTTGAAAATGCCGCGGATTTTTCAACTGCAGTTTTTCAATTATCTCTTGACGCACAAGAGCGGTGGCCGATGCCGTGAGGGCAATCATTGGCGTCTTGGGATGAATTTCCCGCAGGGTAGAAATTTGCAAATACGGCGGACGAAAATCGTGTCCCCATTGCGAGATGCAGTGCGCTTCGTCCACGGCAAAAAGACACGCTTTCATTTTTGCCAAACGCACTTGAAACATTTCTGTTTGAATGCGCTCCGGGGAAATATACAGGAATTTTACTTTTCCGTAAACACAGTTGTCGAGCATGTTGTCGATGTCCCGAAAGCTCCTGCCCGAATGAATGGCCACGGCGTCAATTCCCCTTTTTTTTAATTGCGACACTTGGTCTTCCATCAAAGCAATGAGAGGGGTCACCACGATGCACACTCCTTCCGTTATCATGGCGGGCACTTGAAAGCACAGCGACTTTCCGCCTCCCGTCGGAAGAACAGCCACCGCGTCCTCCTGATTCAGGACGGCTTCGATAATTTTTTCTTGCGGTTCGCGAAAGGCGGAATATCCCCAATATTGCTTTAAGGCTTCCAGCGAGGTCATGCGAATTATTTTAGCGGAAAGAGAGTCGTTAAAATGATGCCCGCAATGAAGATGATGCCGGCCGCCGAAACGCAAGCAATCGTCCAGTCGGCCGTTCGCTTCGCCATTATTAACAGAATGCCGGCCACCACTAAAATAGGGCTTAGGAGAAAATAGAGCCACCCCAAATGAAACAAGGCGCCCGTGCCCCATGCGCTATTGATAAACCACAAGACAAGCGAGCCTGTTAATATAACAGCCATCAGAAGGAGTATTTTTTTTATGATTTTCATGGCTTTTCAAGCGGTTGACGTTGGGTAAAAATAGCAGTTTAAAGCGAGACTGCGAAAAGTTTTTTCAGCCGCATGAAACAGACGCCGGCACCCGGTATATTCAGCCGTTGTAAATACAGGGTCAGCCGCAAAAAAAGCATCGCATTTCTGCCACGCTTTCCGCGGCGTTGAAGCAACTATTGCTTGGACTTTTTGACGTCTGGTTTCTTGGCCTCAAACGGAAGTTTTATGTCTTGCACCCGCGATAAAAAATCTTCCAATTGTTCTGCGGGAAGTTTGCGGGCAATGACTTTCTTCGTTTTCATTTCAATGACATACATGAAGGGCGTGGTATCG
>Ga0081606_1000379_pt2 | contig 14682 bp, 14 predicted proteins | sample EareggfetidaYelm_FD_71127 | JGI IMG/M metagenome (GOLD analysis project Ga0081606, IMG submission 71127) | Earthworm egg capsule microbial community from the University of Washington, USA - E. fetida Yelm (SPADES assembly) (version 2) | ecosystem: Host-associated > Annelida > Reproductive system... | reverse complement strand
GAGGAGATTGTGTTCGCAGACCCAGACCAAGCCGCCGAGTTCGTCGCACAAACCGACGTTGATGCTCTTGCAATCGCCGTGGGTACCAGCCACGGCTCGGTCAAATTCACCACTAGTGAGCAAAGCCGACGGCTCCGCATTGAACTGATTGCGAAGATCCGTGCCCGAATTCCAGGCACGCACCTCGTGCTCCACGGCAGTAGCTCCATCCCGGCTGAGAGTGTACGCACTATCAATTGTTTCGGCGGGTCTCTGACGGAGTCCTACGGCATTGGAATCGAACAGAAGCAGCAGGGGATTGCGTCTGGAATTCGGAAAATTAACCAGGGCACGGACTCGCACCTAGCCTGGACCGCCGCGCTGCGCGAGACCCTGGGAAGGGACACCGTTACGGTCGAGCCGAGCACGGCCATCGGAGCTTCGGTTAGGGCAATGTCGAACGCGGTTTCTCTCCGCATGAGAGAGTTCGGCTCTGCCGGGCGGATTTGATACCTGTTTCAGTGCCGCTGCCGCATTATTCTTGAGTTCGGCTCTGCCGGGCGGGTCTGACCGTAACCGCTCTATGCAGTCAATATTTCTAGACCGGTTTCCCTGATAAGGCTCAGCTGCTCTGCGTCTGATTCCACACCGGTGATGAGGAGATCAACGTCGGTCAGTGCGCTAACTCGGCTGCTTCGTACGAGGCCGATCTTGGTGCTATCCGCGACGAGCACCCGGCGCGCCGCTGTGGATAGCATTCGACGTTTCATGTCGGCCTCGGAGAAGTTGAGGTTGGTCACACCCGCTTCAACCGACACTCCGTTGCATCCGATGAATGCGATGTCTGCGCGCACCCGTGCGAGGAGGCTGTCCGCCATCGGATCAACGAGCGAATGCTGGGTGGGCCGAAGCGTGCCTCCGGTGACAACGACGGTCATTCGCGGATACGCGCTCTCGAGCTCGACAGCGATATTGAGAGCGTTGGTCACGACAGTGACGTCGTCAAGGTCTTCGCGACGACTGAGTTCGCGTGCGATCGCGGTCGTCGTCGTACCGACATCAAGTATGACCACCTGGTGCGACTCGACCAGGTCCGCAGCCACACTGCCGATTCTGGTCTTCTCGGCGGCGGCTTCCTTCGCCGCAACTTCAAAACTGCGTTCCAACGTCGCAGCACTGAGCCCGGATATCGCCCCGCCGTGGACCCGTTGGATAGCATTCGTTTTAGCGAGAACCTCGAGGTCTGTGCGCGCAGTGACGTCGGAGACCCCAAAGTAGTGCGCGAGGAAAGACACCTTCGCAAACCCCTGCCGCTCAATCAAAGCCAATATCTGCTGACGGCGTGCGGCAGCGGGAAGATACTTCGACGTAACGTTCATAAGTTGCACTCTCAACGAGCGGCTGGTGGCTGTTGTTGCAACAGCCACCAGCCAGTATAGGCCTCGGGAACGACAGTTAGGAAACGATCTACCAGTGGATTTACCACCCGCATCAGTAACACCGCCGGTTGTACAGGTAAACTGCGGCAGAGGCTGTACAGCTCACCGGATGGAGCCGCGCCATCCTCTCACCGTGCCGCAAATCGATCTGCGTTCCTGAGGGCGGTAGGGGCGACACGAACCCGTTGTGCGCCGCCGGCCAACGTAGTGCTCACCACTCTGCGAACGAACCATCGGTGTGATCCCAGATGGGTGTGCGCCAGCCCTGATGCTTCGCGGCGGAGCGCCTAACGGCGTCTTCGTTGATCTCAACGCCAAGACCGTCTCCGAGCGGCCGTGCGATCGATCCGGATGTGAAGGCGAACACCTCGGGATTCTGCACGAAATCGAGCAGATCGGCAGTGGTGTTGTAGTGGATGCCCATTGATTGCTCCTGGATCAAGAAGTTGGGGGTGGCAAAGTCGACCTGCAGGCAGGCGGCGAGCGCGAGCGGGCCGAGGGGACAGTGCGGGGCGATGGCCACATCGAAAGTCTCGGCCAGCGCCGCGATTCGCCGAACCTCCGAGATGCCGCCGGCGTGGGCGAGATCAGGTTGCAAAACGGCGACACCTGCCTCGAGCGCCGGCAGCACGTCCCAACGTGAGTACATCCGCTCTCCGGTTGCGATCGGCACAGGGCTCGAGGAAATCAGTCGGGCCAGGTTTGCGTGGTTGTTCTCGGTCAGCACCGGCTCTTCGACGAAGAGCGGATGGTATGGCTCGAGCTGCGGAAGCAGCCGCCGAGCGGCGGGTGCCGAGAGCCGACCGTGGAAGTCGATTGCGAAGTCGAGCTCGGGGCCGAGCGCCTCGCGCACGAGGGCGGCACGTTCGATTACTTCGGCGTCGTCCGCCTCGCTGGGCAGATGTGTGCGCTGCGGCGACCCATTCATTTTGATCGCCGTCAGCCCCGCCTCACGCTGAGCACGGGCGGCACCGGCGACGTCGGCTGGACTGTCGCCGCCGATCCAACCGTAGACACGCACCTCGTCGCGCACGTGGCCGCCAAGTAGCTGGTGCACCGGCACACGGAGCGAGCGTCCCAGGATGTCCCACAGGGCCATGTCGATTCCGGCGATGGCCGACGAGAAGACCGGCCCACCACGGTAGAAACCACCCCGAGTAGAGCGCTGCCAGGCGTCTTCGATGCGGCGCGGTTCGGTGCCCACCAGTCTTTCGGCGAAGGCCTTTACGGCGGTGGTGACAACGTCCGACGAACCCTCGAGCGTTGCTTCACCCCAGCCAACGATGCCGGAGTCCGTGTCGATACGCACGAATAGCCATCGAGGGTCGACCTCAAAGGTGTCGATGGAAGTGATCTTCATTGGTCCCTCACTTAGAATTATTAGTATTATGTATTATTACTGCATGTCATTTGCGCAGGTGCAAACTTGTCACCGGCTACACGCTCCAGAACTACCTGGTGACTGAGTTGGGCCGCCGCGTCGTCACCGAGGCCGTTGAGGCGGGCGAGGTTCTCGTGATCGACCAGGTCGAGCGCGATGACAGGGTCTCGCAGGCCGTCAGGCGCATGACCGCCGACTACACCGGCACGCGGGTGCTCATCACCGGCTCCTCGCGGGGCATCGGCTTCGCTCTGGCGCGCGGTTTCGCCCGTGCCGGTGCCGCGGTGGTCCTCAATGCCCGCACGGAGGCACAGGCAACCGACGCGCGTGACCGGCTGCAGGACGAGCTCACGGCTGGGGACACCGGTTCGGCGCACACTTCGGTGTTCGACGTGACCGATACCGAGGCCGTGCAGAGCGAGATCACCCGCCTCGAAGAGCAGCTCGGTCCCATTGATGTGCTGGTCAACAACGCGGGCATCCAACGCCGCGGTCCCCTCGAAGAGATGCCCGTCGACGACTGGAACGCCGTCATCGCAACCAATCTCACCGGGCCGTTCGTGGTGTCGCAAGCCGTCGCCCGGCCGATGCTCGGCCGTGGTGCCGGCGTGATCATTAACATCTGCTCGGTGCAGAGTGCGTTGGTGCGCCCCTCAACAGCTTCGTATGCGGCCTCAAAAACCGGTCTGGTCGGTCTGACGCGCTCAATGTGCGCGGAGTGGGCCCCGCGCGGCCTCCGCGTGAATGGCCTGGCGCCGGGATATCTCGACACCGAGCTCAACAGCGTGCTCACCTCCGATGTCGCGTTCACCGAGTGGATCACCGGCCGCACCCCGGCCCGGCGCTGGGGCGAGGTCGATGACATCGTCGGCCCCGCCCTGTGGCTCGCCTCCGACGAAGCCCGCTTTGTCAACGGGCAGATCATCTATGCCGACGGCGGCATCACCGCCGTCATCTGAAAGGGACACATGCACGCCACTGGCCTCGTCTGCCGCGCACCTGGCGACCTCCGGCTCGAGCGGCTCGAGCTTCCGGAGGCGCGACCCGCAGACGCCGTCGTGCGCATCCGCTACGGCGGAGTCTGCGGCTCCGACCTGCACTACTGGCAGCACGGCCGGGTCGGCGAGTCCGTCATCCGCGAACCGCTCGTGCTCGGTCATGAGGTGGTCGGCACGGTCGAGGCCGCGGCCGCCGACGGCAGCGGCCCGGCGATCGGTACCGCGGTGTTTGTGCACCCGGCCGTGGTCTGCGGCAACTGCTCCTACTGCCGGTCCGGTCGGCAGAACCTCTGCGTGGAGTTGCGTTACTTCGGCAGCGCCGCCCGATTCCCGCACACTCCGGGTGCCTTCGCCTCCCGCATCGTCGTGCCAGCCGACCGACTGATCGACGTCGACGGCCTGGCTGGGACTACGGCTGCGCTGATCGAACCCGCCTCGGTCGCCTGGCACGCCGTGCAGCGTCTGGCAGCGGTCGCCACCCCGCTGCTCGGGCGAGTCGCGGTGATTGGATCCGGCCCGATCGGACTGCTCGTCACCGTCGCCGTACGGGCGCGATCGGCCGAGGTCCAGGTCTTCAATACCGACATAGCCGAGCGCCCGCTCGAGGTCGCACGAGCCGTGGGCGCGACGCACACCGCTCTCGCCCGCGACGCCGAGAGGGAACTACCCGAGTTCGCCCCGGCCATCGTCTTCGAGACCTCCGGGAGCCGACCCGGGTTTGACCTCGCTCTGCGCTCCGTCGCACCCGGCGGCACGGTAGTGGCCGTGGGCCAGCTGCCGCCCGACATCGCGTCATCGGTTCAGCTGATTGTCGGACGGGAGCTCGTGGTCACCGGTTCGAGCCGCTTCGACCACGATGCCACCGCCGTCATCGCAGCACTGCATGACGGCAGCCTCGAGGTCCGCCCCGTCGTCAGCCACGTCTTCGCGGCAGCCGACTTCGAAGAGGCCTTCGCTGTCGCCGCCGACAGCGCCCTCTCGAGCAAGGTACTGCTCGACTTCGAAGGCGTCGATCGCTGAGCGGCGGGGCCCGGGCAGCCCGCTCAGTCGGCGTAGGCGGCAGCGGTGGGCCCGGACACGCCCGGGCGCACTGCGAAGATCGCGCCGGCCTCGGGATCCGCGGCCCGCTGCGCCGTGGAATAGTTCTCGCGCGACGTGGTGATAAAGAGTGTCCCCCGGTCGGCACCCCCGAATGCGCAGCTCGACACCTGCGCTGCGGGCACGTCAACTCGACCGATCAGCTGCCCGTCGGGCCGGTAGCGCTGCACCGCGCGCCCACCCCAGAGGGCGACCCATAGCATCCCTTCGTCGTCAATGCACATGCCGTCGGGATTGCCGTGGCCTTCCGCGATGCGCACGGCGATGCCATCGTCGATCAACTCGGTCTCCCCCGTGATGCGGAAACGACGCACGGCCCTCTCCGGTGTGTCGATGTAGTAGAGGATGCCGCCGTCGGGCGTCCAGGCCATGCCGTTCGGGATAGTCTGTCCCCGCAGCACCGTGCGCATCCGGCCCTGCGCCAGAAGGTGCAGCGCCCCACTGCCGGGGATCTTGTCGAGGGTCATCGAGCCGGCCCAGAAGCGGCCGAGCGGGTCGACCTTCCCGTCGTTCATACGCATCCGGGGCTTGACTGTCGGGTCGGGCAGCACGGATGCCACCGCCATGGTTAAGCCGTCGGCGCCGAGCATCAGGAACCCCGGCCCTCCGGCAACCAGCCAGCCCCCCTCTGCTCGGGGCACCACGGCACCGATCAACTCGCCGACCGGCCACTGTTTGCCGAGCCGGAACCGGTCGCCGTCGGGCCGGGCGGAACGCACGAGCCCGAGGTACTGGTCCACCCACAGCAACGTGCCCGACCGCTCGTCCCACAGCGGCCCCTCCGCGTGCTGCGAGATCGGCGGCACGATCTGGTCCGCGCTCCACGTGTTCACGGTGTCCGCCAGGACATCGACCCGGTGAATTTCATCTCTGACCCGCGCTCCACGTGTTCACGGTGTCCGCACCTCCCAGAGCGCGACCGGGGCTCCGCCGCGGGCGAGCGATTCGCGAGCGGCCACCACTACCTCGACATCGGCCGTCGCATCCGCTAGACCGACCCGCGGGGCGGCACCGGTGCGGATGGCGTTCGCCCAGTCCTCGACGATCAGCCGATGGCTGTCGTAGTACGACTCGACCGCCGAGAGATCCCGGGAGCCCTCGGGCACCGAGAACCGCGCGAGCCCACGTCCCCCCTCGTAGTCGACGGTGATCTCCACGCGACCCGAGGTTCCGAAGGCGGTCGCCTCGGTCTCGAGTTCGACCGCCGGAGCACCCCAGCAGTAGAGCGACTGGCCGACGACTCCCGATTCGAACTGGAGCGTCAGCATGATGGCTTCCGCACCCTCGGTGGCGAGGCGGGAGGACGACCGAGCCGCGACACTGGTGACCTCGCCGGCGATCGCCCGCAACATGCTGGTGTGGTGCGTCCCCTGATCCCACAGGATGCCCGCCATGGGGTTGTCGCCCTGCCGCCAAACGGTGTTGGCCCACACTCCTTCCAGAGTGTAGACGCGCGTCGACCGCAGGGTCAGCAACTCACCCACGACCCCGGAGGCGAGCGCCGCGCGCGTGGCACGCACCGCGGCCAGGTGCGGATAGTTCTCGGCCACCGCAACCGTCAGGCCCGCCCGGTCGGCGGCGGCGATCATGGCGTAGCACTCCTCCAGTGTCGTGGCGAGGGGTTTTTCGACCAGCACGTGTAGACCGTGCTGCAGCGCCTCGATCGTTGCGGCCGAGTGCGCCGCGTGCTGCAGTCGGATGTCGACAGCATCAATGCTGCGCTCGCGCAGGGCCGCGTCGAGCGAGACATACGCTGTCGCACCGAGCCCCGCGGCGAGCGGCCCCCCTCGTTCGAGATGCCGGTCGACGACGGCGGCGACCTCCACCTCGCCTGCTAACCGGGGGTAGATATCCCGGGCCATGATGGTGCCCATCGCCCCGGCACCCAGCAGCGCGACTCGCAGTGTCACGATGCCACCTCAGCGTGGGTCTCGGGCAGCATCGCCCGCAGCAACTCGCTCTCGTCGGTCTCGGCCGCGGCGTACTCCCCTGCGATGCGTCCCTCGCGCATGATGTACACCCGGTCGCTCATACCGAGTACCTCGGGGAGGTCGGATGACACCATCAGCACACCGGCTCCTCTCTCCACCAGTCCCGCGATCAGGGCGTAGAGCGCTCTGCGCGCCCCGACGTCGACCCCGCGGGTCGGTTCGTCGAAGATGTACAGCGAGCTGGGTTTCACGAGCCATTTGCCGATCGCCACACGTTGCTGGTTTCCGCCGCTCAGCGTAGCCGCGGCCTGAAGCGGCGTGTGCACCTTGATCTCAAGGTCGGAGATGAGCGACTCGGCCAGTTCCTGCTCCCGACGGGGCGACAGCAGGATGCCCCGTCGGGAGAGCGAACGCCACGACCGGGTGGTCAGGTTGCGCTGCACGCTCATCGCGAGCACGACGCCTTGGCTCTTGCGGTCCTCGGGCACGAACGCGATGCCCGCATCGAGTCGACGGCGCAGAGTCCAGCGGGAGATGTCTCGGCCGCGCAGTCGTACCGTTCCCGCTGTAGCCCGGTCGGCGCCCACCACGAGCCGACAGAGTTCGGTGCGGCCGGCCCCCACCAGACCACCCAGCGCCACGATCTCCCCCGCACGCACCACGATGGATGCCTCGACCACGGCCCGTCCACAGCTGAGGCCGTCGACTTCGAGCACGGCCTCGCCCGCAACGGCGTTGGGGCGCACGAAGTAACTGCCGAGTTCGCGGCCCACCATTTTCTGGATGAGGGACTCCCGTGTCATCGTCTCCGTGTCGAAGGTGCCGATGGTCGCTCCATCCTTCATCACCGTGATGCGCTGGCTGTGCTCGAACACCTCGTCGAGCCGGTGGGTCACCAGGACGATCCCCAGCTTCTTGCGGCGCAGTTCCTGCACCACGGCGAAGAGCTGGTCGGCCTCCACGCCCGTCAGGCTCGCCGTCGGCTCGTCGAGGATGAGCACGCGTGCATCCCGGTCAAGGGCCTTGGCGATCTCGACGATCTGCTGCTCCGAGGTGGAGAGGCTGTCAATCTGCCGGTCGAGGTCGATCTGCACACCCAGGCGCGCCAGCGCCGCGGTGCTGCGCCGCCGCATCTCGGACCGGTCGAGCAGACCGTGCTTGGTGATCTCTTCTCCCAGGAACATGTTCTCCAGCACGCTCAGCTTCGGCGAGAGACTGAACTCCTGCCAGATCACCGAGATGCCGAGTTCCCGGGCACGGCGGCTCGAGCCGAAGACCACGGGCTGCTGCTCCACCGCGACCTCGCCCTGCTCGGCCGGGATGGCCCCGCCCAGCACCTTGATGAAGGTCGACTTCCCGGCACCGTTCTCCCCAATCAGCGCATGGATCTCGCCGGGGCGCACACTGATGGACACGCCCTTGAGTAGCCTGACGTCGCTGCCGGTGATCGGGGCCCCGGTCTCGTCGTAGGCGTACTTGACGACCTCGCGCGCCGAGAGCACCGAGGCCGGCGCGGCGGTGCCCTCGAGAGAGGGCGCGGATGCGGTGGGCCCGGTCATTCGACGCCCCCTTTCTGTCGCAGTCGAACGGCTTCGACGATCAGGGCGATCAGGATGAGCACGCCCATTACCGTCTGGTACAGCAGAGAGCTGATGTCCAGCAGCGTGATGCAGTTACCGATGGTGCGGATGATGATCGCACCGACTACGACGCCCAGCACCGTCCCTCGGCCGCCGAACAGGCTCGTACCGCCCACGACGGCGGCGGTGATGACCTCGAAGGTGCCGGTGAGCCCGCCTAGAGCCGGTTCGCCCGACTGCACGCGGGCGGTCAGCAGAATCGCCGACACGGCCGCGAGTACGGCGCTGATCATGAACACACCAACTGCGACCCGGGAAACCGGCAGACCGCTGAGCCGACTCGCCTGACGGTTGAGGCCCACGCTCACCACGTCACGGCCGTAGGGCGTACGGTTCAGCACCATCCAAGCCACGACCGCAGTACCGGCGGCGACCAACACGACGTTCGGGATGCCGAACACCGTGCCGCGGCTGAGGCCCTGCAACATCGTGCCGGGCGGCAGCTTCAGGGCGAGGCCGTTCGAGATCATCTGGGCGAATGCGAACAGGATGTAATACATGCCGAGCGTGGTGATGAACGCGGGGATCCGGCCGAAGTGGGTGAGCGCCCCGCTCACCGCACCGGCGACGGCTGCGACGGCCAACACTATGAGGATGGCGAGAGGCACCGGCGTGCCGCCGAACACCAGCGTGGCCAGAACCACGGAAGAGAAGCCGAACACGCTGCCGATCGAGAGGTCGATGCCGCCGATCAGCAGCACGAACATCACTCCGAGGGCAGCGATGACGAGGTCGGCGCTCTGCCGCAGGATGTTCACGAGGTTCGATCCATTGGCGAACTCCGGCACGAACAGCGCTGCGGCCGCCCAGAGCAGAGCGAGCAGAACAATCAGTCCGATGGAGGGCACGGCGCGGGAGATCCGCTCGGCCCACTCCCGTGAGCGAGCACGGGCTCCGCGCGAACCGGAGGGCGGCGCGCTGGTGACCTCGGTGGACGTGTCGAGGGTCATGAGCGCACTTCCTGTGCGGGCCGGAGACGGCCGAGCAGTGTTTGCACGGCACCTCGTCCGCTGACCGTGACGAAGACGGCGACGATGATGAGCAAGCCCGTCACCAAGTCCTGGGTGAAGGGCTGCACGCCCTGGAGGTTCATCGCGTTGCGCAGGGCGGCGAGGAAGACCGCGCCGAGGCAGGCGGCCCAGAGCGAGCCTTTCCCACCCAGCAGGTCGACGCCACCGACCACGCAAGCGGCGATCGCGGCGAGAGTGTACGGCTCCCCCTGCTGGGGCCCGGCGGTGCTCAGCTGCGCTGTGAGGGCGGCGCCGGCCAGTCCCGCGAGAAGACCCGAGGTCGCGTAGGCGGCCACGAGCGTGCGTTTGACGGGCACACCCACCAGAGCGGCCACGTGGCGGTTGTCGCCGGTGCTGCGGGTGTTGACGCCCCAGCGGGTGGAGCCCTGCAGGAACTGCAGCACGGCCAGCACCACGACGGCGAGAATCGCCAGATAAGGGATGAAGAAAACGGAGCCGTTGCCGAACGCAATCATCTCGCGCGGCAGCAGCACGGTCGGACGCCCGTCGGCAATGAACAGCGCGGCACCGGCGGTGATCCCCAGGGTGCCGAAGGTGGCCACGAACGAGGGAACGCGCAAGAGCGCGACGAGCAGCCCGTTGGCGACGCCGACCACGGCGCCCAGCAGCATCCCGACGATCATTGCCAGCCACCAGGGCACCCCGGCTCCCACGTTCGCGACGGTCGCGAGGCCGACGAGCGACATCACCCCGCCGACGGAGAGGTCGATGCCGCCGGTCAGGATGACGAGCGTCAATCCGAGGGCGGCGATCGCGGCGATCGCGGCATTGGCGAGCAGCCCGGTCATATTCTGCGGCGTGGCGAAATACGGCACGACGGCTGCCAGCAGGAGGTAGATCAGCACGGCGGCCCCGGCGATGCCCAGTCCGTTCGCGAGTCGAGGGGAGAGACCCCGACGGCGTATTGCCGCCGGGGTCTCGATCTCACTTGAAGGCATTGGCGAGAGATTCCTGCGCGTTCTCGGACGACACGGTGGTGGTGCCCGAGTCGACGTACTTTTCGAGGCTCCCGGTGGCGATCTTGCCACCGGCCAGGCCCACGGCGTTCTTACCCGCGAGCGTGCCCATCTTTACCGGATCCTGCGTGTTCAGGGCGAAGATCTGACCGGCGATGACCTGCTGAATGCTCTGTGCTGAGCCGTCGATGGTGACCACCTTCACTGAGTCGGTCAGGCCCGCGTGGGCGAGGGCTTGGATGATGCCATCTACCATCGGGCCACCAGCGGTGAGGATCGCCGAGACCTTCGGGTTGGCGGTGAGGATGTTCTCGGTGACGGTGAGGGCCTTATCGCTGGCCCAGTCGCCAGCCGCGGAGGCGACCGGGGTGATGCCGACGCTGTTGAGTCCCTTGAGAAATCCCTCCTTGCGCTGGTCGCCGGGCAGCGAACCCGCGGCACCCTCGACGATGGCCACTTTGGCGGTCGGATGGAGGCTCTTGGTCAGGAACTTCGCAGCCTGTTCGCCGGCCAGCACGTTGTCGGTCGCGATGAAGCTCTCGTACAGGTTCTCGTTGCCGTCCGCGACCGCGGAGTCGACGACGATCACTGGGATGTGCCCGCTCTGCGCCCGCTGCAGAGCGGGCACAATCGCCTGCCCGTCGATCGGATTCACGATCAGGGCATTGACCCGGCGGGCGATCAGGTCGTTGATCTGACTGACCTGGTTCGCGACAGCCGTCTGCCCGCCCGCCGTGAGCAGCACGGTTTCACCGCCCGCCGCCTTCACGCTCGCAGTGGCGGCATCGACCCAGGCCTGCTGGAAGGGGTCGTTGGTGATGGTCTTCACCGAGATGCCGATCACCGGCCTACTGGAGTCGCCCGCGCCGCCCGCGGTACAACCAGAGAGGGTCAGCCCCGTGATGGCTAGAGCGGTGATGGACAACCAGATTCTTGAGATCTTTTTCATGGCTCCTGCTTGGTTCGAAGGTGTTCCCGCCGTAATCGGCTGTGATTGAGCGGGCTGCGCGACGCGTATTTTGCAATCGTTTGTTGCACATCATGCAGTCACTATGTCAGAGTGTCAATTGTCTTGCACAGATCATTGCGTGTTACGCAACGGTCAGGGTGGCAAGGGTCAACCACAGACAGAGCAGCAGGACGAGGGGTCAGGGATGCGAGCACTCGATGCGGTGTGCATTGGCGAGGCGATGGGACAGCTTGTGCCCCTTGGTGGACAGTCGGTCGAGACCGCTACCGACTTCCAGCTGCGGGTGGCGGGGGCAGAGGCGAACGTCGCCATCGGACTGGCTCAGCTCGGTCACCGTGTCTCCTGGGTCAGCCGCGTCGGCGACGACGCACTGGGCCGTCGGCTGCTGCTCGAACTGCACGGCGCCGGTGTCGCCACCGACGACGTCGCCGTCGATTCCGGACGACGCACCGGGCTCTTCGTCAAGGTGCCCGACCGGGAGAGTTCGACGGTGGTGTACTACCGCGAGGGATCCGCCGCGTCGGCCATCGACGTGAGCGACATCGACCGCGTGTTTGCCCTCGGTTCCCGCATTATCCATCTCTCCGGTGTGACACCGGCACTCTCGCCGAGTTGCTTGGCGGCCACCGAGAACGCTCTCTCTCGCCCGCGGCCTCAGCGCAACCTGCTCTCGTTCGACGTCAACTACCGTGCGGCCTTGTGGCCCGGCCGAGAAAAGGCGGCCGAGACACTACTACGCCTAGCCCAGCAAGCCGACGTGGTGTTCGTGGGTTTCGACGAGGCGGAAGAGCTCTGGGGGGCCGCGACGCCCGCGGCCTGCAGAGAACTCCTGTCGCAGGTACCCCACCTGGTCGTGAAGGACGGCAGCCGGGCGGCGATCGAGTACGCCGGATCACGGTCGGTCACCGTGCCGGCACTCTCCGTGCCGGTGCTCGAGCCCGTCGGGGCCGGTGACGCCTTCGCCTCCGGATGGCTGCACGGCTGGCTCGGCGGGCATGACGCGATGAGACGACTGCGGCTGGGCCACCTCATGGCCGGGCGCGCCCTTACCTCACTGGCCGACCACTCCGCCACGCCGATCGATGTGACAGGGCTGCACCTCCGGGCTGAGAATGGCTGGGCGAGCCCACCTTCCGCCCTCTGATCGAAACGGACTGCGCTCACAGCCGGAGACAGCCATCCAAGAACCACCTTCCGCCCTCTGATCGAAACGGAGCCACACATGTCACAATCCCTCGACCGAGCGATCTCCATCATCATGGAGTGCTCAACCGGCTCGAAAGGCCTCGGTGAACTGGCCGAGACCCTCGATGTGCACCGGTCCACCGTTCTGCGGCTGCTGCAGACCATGGAGGCCCGCGACTTCATGCGTCGGCGCGGCGACGGTTCGTGGACGCTCGGCTTCGGCCTGGCCGGTGTCGCCGTCACCGCTCTGGAGGGCATTGAGATCCGTGGGATCGCTCAGCCGTGGTTGCGCCGACTCTCCCGAGAGTTCGGCCACACCATCCACCTCGCCGAACTCAACGACGACGAGATCGTCTACATTGACAAGGTCGAGGGCCGCAGAGCCGTGCGGATGCACTCCCGCATCGGGACAGTTGTGCAGGTTCACACCGCGGGCGTCGCCAAAGCGGTGCTGGCGTTCTCCCAGGAACCAGTTCGCGATCGTGTGCTGGAATCGGCGACCTTCGAGCGCTTCACCTCTAAGACCATCACCACGGCAGATGACTACCGGCGCGCCCTGGGCGAGGTCAGAGAACGGGGCTGGGCCGAGGATGACGGCGAGTTCGAGGACTACATTAACTGCATTGCTGTACCGGTTTTCGACGCGGGTGGAGACGCTCGCGCGGCGATCTCGCTCACGGCTCTGCGGGCGATTGAGCCGCTCAGCTCGCTCCGGCGACACCTCCCTCGGCTGCGGGAAGCAGCGCGGGACATCTCGATTCAACTGGGGTGGAACCCCGACAGGAGAAGACCATGACCGACCGCCCCCGGCCTTCACGACGATATCGTACGACGCAGTGGACAAGTCGGCCTGCCCCACCTCCCAGGGGTCGCGTGTTCGGGCTGTAAACGAAGGATTGGACTTGTTCGGCCTGCCCCACCTCCCAGGGGTCGCGACGGCAACGGAGATCGAGCACGCTATGACGCCTGGCATGAGCTGGCTGAAGGCGTTCCCGGCCTCGGCTCTCGCGAATCTAAAGCCCCATCTGGCGAGCGCGAGAACACAACCTCATGAACGCCGTGGACCTCGAGGCCGAGGTGATCGTGATCTCGCCTTTCAATACGGACAACACAATGCGGAGCTTCTTCTCCACGGGGATCGTCGGTGGACGACTCATGACTTTCATGCCTCTCAGCCGGGGCGTTGCATCATCTCCTAGTGCCCTGTGTCTGAAGTTCGTTTCGTTAGTCGGGTGATGGGTTGGTGGATTTGCTCGGTGGTTGTGGTCCAGGTGAAGGGTTTCGGGTTTTGGTTCCGGTTTTTAGCCCAAGCTCGGGTGTCTTGTTCGAGGGGGTGGATGTTTTTGTGTGTTGAGTGTTGTCAGAGTTGTTGGGTGAGGGGCAAACCAGTGTTCGGTGTGGTTCATCCCATGATGAGCCGGTGGGGGTGAGATGCAGGTGGAATCTGGGGTGCGCGCTCACCCAGTTCTTCACGAGAGGACTTTTATGGGTGGTGTAGTTATCGCACACGATATGCACGCTCAGTTCGGTAGGAACCTCGGTATCGATTGTGGTCAGGAACTTCTTGAACTCAGCCGCCCTGTGGCGGCGATGGGTGGAGTAGGTCACGGTGCTGTCAGTGATGTTGGACGCGGCGAACAGGTTTGTTGTGCCGTGCCGGAAGTAGTCGTGGGTGTGTTTGCCGGGCATGCTCGGCATCACTTGGCAGCACTGGCTGCGACCGCTCCACAGCCTGGATCTGACCCGTGACCGTTCTGCTCCCGCCGGTGCGTGGAGGCGACCGCTCCACAGCCTGGATCTGACCCTTCTGGTCCAGGCACAACACCACCGCGGTGACGGCGCGGGTTCAGATACAGACCAATTCAGGTCATAGACCCTTAACAGTGGATCCGTGGAATTCGATCCGCAACAAAACAAGCCCACCACTTCGCCACCATATGCGACAAGACACCCACACGCGAAGCAACCTCCACACGCGAAGCAACCTCCACACGCGAAGCAACCTCCACACGCGAAGCAACCTCCACACGCGAAGCAACCTCCACACGCGAAGCAACCTCCACACGCGAAGCAA
>Ga0081606_1000555_pt1 | contig 14729 bp, 15 predicted proteins | sample EareggfetidaYelm_FD_71127 | JGI IMG/M metagenome (GOLD analysis project Ga0081606, IMG submission 71127) | Earthworm egg capsule microbial community from the University of Washington, USA - E. fetida Yelm (SPADES assembly) (version 2) | ecosystem: Host-associated > Annelida > Reproductive system... | reverse complement strand
CCCGGGTCGGACTGTACGACTGCGCCGGGTGCGGTGCCGAGTTGTTTCACAGCGGAACAAAGTTTGATTCGGGATGCGGGTGGCCCAGCTTCTATGAATCTGTTCGCCCTGATGCCGTTGAACTCCTCGACGACACCTCGATGGGGATATCCCGCACCGAAGTACGCTGCGCGACCTGTGGTTCACACCTCGGTCACGTTTTTCCCGACGGCTACGGAACCCCCACCGGCAACCGCTACTGCATGAATTCGACCGCACTCACGTTCACAGAAGTTGCCGAGCCGATGACCGAAGAGACCATCGACCCCACCCACAAGAACACTCATTCTGGATGACACGAACGGAGGCTCTATCGCGTGTGGTTGGGAAGGTCGGTGGACGGTGTGAGCTGAGCACCAAGGAAAGCCCTATCGCGTGTAGCTGGGGGCGCCTGCAACGCGCCGGACAACCCTGATGGGGAAAGCCCTATCGCGTGTAGTTGGGGGCCTCGACCACGATCTGCACGTCGTGCGGGTGAGACTCCTTCAGCCCGGCAGGGGTGATGCGCACGAAGCGCCCCTTATCTTTCAATTCACCGATGGTGCGCGCGCCCACGTAAAACATCGACTGGCGTAGTCCGCCCACGAGCTGAAAAGCAACCGCACTGACCGGCCCGCGATAGGGAACCTGACCCTCGATTCCCTCCGGGATGAGCTTGTCATCGGTCGGGACATCCGCCTGAAAATAGCGGTCCCTCGAATACGATGTTTTCGTACCGCGAGTCTGCAGTGCCCCGAGCGATCCCATCCCCCGATAGTGCTTGTACTGCTTCCCGTTCTGGAAAACCAACTCCCCCGGGCTCTCGGTCGTGCCCGCGAGCAGTGAGCCGAGCATGACCGTGTCAGCCCCCGCAACGAGGGCTTTCGCAATGTCGCCGGAATGCTGCAAACCGCCGTCGGCAATGAGCGGAACACCGACCGGCTTGGTCGCACGGGATGCCTCATACACGGCGGTGATCTGCGGAACTCCCACTCCCGCAACAACCCGAGTGGTGCAAATCGATCCCGGACCAACACCGACCTTTACCGCATCAGCGCCGGCATCCACGAGCGCCTGCGCGCCCGCGCGGGTCGCAACATTGCCACCGATGACGTCAATATGAGCGAACGCGGGATCAACCTTCAGCCGTCGAATAATGTTGAGCACGCCCGCGCTCTCCCCGTTTGCTGTGTCAACGACCAACACGTCAACGCCCGCCTCTCGCAGCATATTCGCTCGCTCCCAGGCATCACCGAAGAATCCCATCGCCGCTCCGACCCGGAGCCTGCCCGCGCCGTCCTTGGTCGCATTCGGGTACTGCTCCGACTTATCAAAGTCCTTAACGGTGATAAGGCCGGTGAGATGCCCCTCGGCGTCGACGAGCGGAAGTTTCTCCACCTTGTGTGTGGCAAAGATGGCCACGGCTTCGTCTGGGTTCATCCCGACTCGACCCGTGATGAGCGGCATCGCCGTCATGACCTCTGACACGAGAGTGCGCGATTTGGCTGAGTTGTCAACAAAGCGCATGTCCCGGTTGGTGATGATTCCAACCAGGATGCCTCGGTCGTCAACGACCGGCAGCCCGCTCACTCGGTATGTCGCGCAGAGTTCATCAACCTCAGCCACGGTCGCGGCGGGCGTGGTTGTCACCGGGTTGTGAACCATCCCGGATTCTGATCGCTTGACCCGATCAACCATCTCCGTCTGTTCCTGAATGGGGAGGTTCCGGTGCAGGATACCGATACCGCCCTGCCGGGCCATCGCAATCGCCATTCGGGTCTCGGTCACGGTGTCCATCGCCGCGGATAACAGCGGAGTGGCGACACTGATACGACGGGTCAAGCGCGACGAGGTGTCAGTTTCCGAGGGGATCACATCGGTGTGACCGGGCAGGAGGAGAACGTCATCGTAGGTGAGCCCAGTAAATCCAAACGGATCCGCCTGATCCATGTCATCCCTTCGTTGAGGTGGCGAGCCCACCCCCGCAGAGCTCGTCACTCAATGGTAGGCGACAAGATGGGACGGGCGATAAGCCCAGGAGAGCAGGCCATCGGCCGTTCTGGTTCACGGCGAGTCTCACGGACGAACGCTAAGCCCAGGAAGGAGAGCACACCAACGCTAAGAGCCCGGTGCCGCAGGGGCGTCCGGGCTCTTAGCGTGAAGATGAAACGTTAGCGCACAACCACCGCGAGCACGTCGCGAGCGGAGAGGACCAGGTAGTCGTCAGCGCCGAGTTTGACCTCGGTGCCGCCGTACTTTGAGTAGATCACACGGTCACCCACGGCTACGTCAATGGGAACACGATTGCCGTTGTCGTCGATGCGGCCGGGGCCGACGGCGACAACTTCGCCCTCTTGGGGCTTCTCTTTCGCGGTGTCCGGGATGACGAGACCGGAGGCCGTAGTTTGCTCAGCCTCGACCTGCTTGATTACGATCCGATCCTCGAGCGGCTTGATGGAAACCGACACGGTTGACCTCTTTCTAGACGAAGACATGGTTAGCAGCCTCAGAGCGAGAGTGCTAACACGAGTCTAGAGCCGATCTGGCACTCATGCAAGGTGAGTGCCAATTTCAGCACCAACACCCCGGTTGCCGTGGGCGACATGCAGTGGCGGTGCTACCGTGTGCAGGTAGAACGTGCCTCGGCGGTGAGCTTAAAGACCGGTGCTGGCAAGGTGCTACCGTGTGCAGGTGGAACGTGCCGAGTTGCTGGAGCTTCTCTCCGCTGACGGTCTGCGACTGCTCGACAACCTCCCCGAATGGCGCGAGGCCGACGATATCGTGAAGGTTGTCGCAGACCTGCGGGCTGCAGGGCATCCGGCCGGACTCGTCGCAACCGTACTCAGTCAGGCAAAACTGCGGGCGAAGGCAGCAGTCAAGTTCGGCGAGTTCGCGGCTCACATGCTCTTCACAACAGCGGGGTTGGAACAGGCAACCCGGCTGTCGGTGGCTGCACTGCACGCCGGACGCTTCACGCAGGCGGGTCTGACCCGAGTTGCCGACCTCGGCTGCGGAATCGGCGGCGATGCGCTCGCGCTCAGTTCGCTGGATCGCGAGGTGACAGCGGTCGAGGCCGACGAGGTAACCGCCGCGATTGCCAGCTACAATCTCGCACCGTTCCCCCGCGCAACCGTGCTGCACGCGCGCGCCGAAGACGTGACCCTCGACGTTGATGGAATCTGGTTTGACCCGGCCCGACGACACACGGTGGCAGGCACCACCACCCGACTGCACGACCCGCAGGCCTACTGCCCACCCCTCTCGTTTGTATGGGATCTTGCGGCCCACACCCCGCTGGGTGTCAAGCTGGGACCGGGCACTGATCGCAGCGTCATCCCACCCCACTCCGAAGCGCAGTGGGTATCGGTTGATGGGAACCTCGTGGAACTCGCGGTCTGGTGTGGATCGCTCGCTCGCTCCGGTGTTCGCCGCGCAGCACTCGTGATCAGAGGCAACAGCCACCACGAACTGACCGGCGAGAGTGATGCGGCGGATGTCCCGGTGGGTCCGCTCGGCGAATACCTGTACGAGCCCGACGGTGCCGTCATTCGTGCGCGGCAGATCGGCGCACTCGCACGCACGCACGCAGCGACCATGATCTCCGACGGTATCGCCTATCTCACGAGCGATCGACAGTTTCACTCGCCGTTTGTGCGCGGATTCCGGGTGCTTGAGCAGTTGCCCGGAGATGAACGCCACCTGCGACAGGCGCTTGCTGCACGCAGAATTGGTGTGCTCGATATCAAGAAACGCGGAGTAGGTATTGACCCCGCCGCACTGCGGAAGCGGCTGCGGCTCAAGGGCGATGCCTCGGCCACCGTCGTCATGACGCGAGTGGGCGGGCGACACCTCACGCTGCTCGTAGAGCGGATCACGGAACCGCAGTAGTGCGTTAGGGGATTTTGACAAAAATGTGTGCGTAATACCCCGCCCAGACGAGCGTGAAAAGAATGCCCGCAACGCCGGTCCAGATTCCGACAAAGCACAGGACACGTCCTAACCGCTCTCGACGCAGGCCCAAAATACCAAAGAAGGTTGCGGTGAACGAGAGAGGGAAGAGCCATCCCACAAAAAGTGACCCGATAAAACCGATCGACCCGATGATCGCGGCAACCCAACTGAAGGTGCGCAGCTGTCGATCAAGGTCGCCATACAGACTGTCATCAATCGGATGCCGACGGATCTCAAGCAGTTGCCCCGTGGAGAGCCGTTTCAGCTGCCCCGTGTCCGTGAGGGGCTCAAACCCCCGCGCTTCCGGTGGAATGAGGGCCGTACCGCCGGTTGTCGTGGACAGGGGTTCCCGGAGTGAACTAAAGCCCTGAGGCAGGGCAGCATTCTGGAACGCAACGGCACCCTTGGGCAAAACGGCCTCCTGTGGCAGGTATGACTCCTCCTGGTTTTGCTGTTCGGCCTCAGCGTCTCGGCGCCACCAACCACCGACGTCAGTCATGGGCCGCCCTTCTTGATACAACGCCAGCCACCCGGCGCACGCGATCACGTCACCCTAACCCGAGTAAGTGACACAGACCCCACCCGAGTAGGTGACACAATCACGGGCAGTGGCTCTTCGTAGAGCTTAACCGACAGACCCCACCCGAGTAGGTGACACAAACCTCACCCGAACACAATAAAAACATAACCGCAGTGAACAAGAGCAGTACTACACCTGAATGCGTGTGACGGGCAGGGTCGAATCTGCCCCGACATCCAGGCTCGAGGGCGGGTGTCCCGCGACCATGAGCTGCGCCCCGAGCGCAGCGACCATCGCGCCATTATCGGTACACAGGGCAAGCGGCGGGATTCGGAGCGAAACACCGGCCGCCGCGGCGCGCGCCGTCGTGACATCCCGCAACCGCGCGTTGGCGACAACGCCACCGCCAAGCAAAAGCCTGGGCACTGCCAACTCCGCACACGCGCGGAGCGCCTTGCTCACGAGCACATCAACGACCGCCTCCCGAAAACTCGCGGCCACATCGGCGACCGGAACAGTCCTTCCCTGCATCTCACACTGCTCGCTCCAGCGGGCAACCGCGGTTTTCAGTCCCGAAAAGCTGAAATCGTAGCGATGCTCCGCCATGTCTTTGGCCTGCGTCAAGCCACGCGGAAATCGGATAGCAGTCGGATCACCGTTGACTGCGGCCCGATCAATCTCGGGACCACCGGGGTACGGCAGGCCCAGCAGTCGCGCCACCTTGTCGAAGGCCTCTCCGGCCGCGTCATCCACCGTCTCGCCCAAGAGTTCAACATCGGACACCAGGTCGCGCACAAGCAGCAGCGAGGTATGCCCGCCCGAGACGAGCAACGCAACCGTCGGCGTCTGCAGCGGATGCGTGTCGAGGAGGTCAGCGCCCACGTGGGCGACGAGGTGATTTACGGCATAGAACGGGATGCTCCGCGCAAGCGCGAGCGCCTTCGCGGCACCCACTCCCACCATGAGCGCCCCGGCCAATCCCGGCCCCGCCGTAACAGCGACGGCATCAAGATCCGCTATCGTCACGCCCGCCTCGGACAGTGCCGCCGACAGCGCGGGTGTGAGCGCCTCCAGATGTGCGCGCGCCGCAATCTCGGGCACCACTCCGCCGTAGCGGGCATGCTCTGACATTGACGACGCGATGATGTTTGCGCGCAGCCGCGTGCCCTGCACGATCCCGATACCGGTTTCATCGCAGGAGGTTTCAATGCCGAGCACGAGCGGTTCTGTGACCGTCACGAGCGTGTCTCCCCGGGGCGGTCGCTGCCTGCGAGTTGCATTCGAGTGGCGGGAACTTGAAGCCGCATCACGATCGCGGCACCACCGTCGTTGTAGTAGCGGCGACGCACACTGATCTCAACGAACCCGAGCGAGCGATAGAGCGCGAGCGCGACGGCATTGTCAGCGCGCACCTCCAAAAACAGCTCCGGGATGCTCCGCCGCCCGGTTTCCGCGATGAGCGCGTGCATGAGCCCCCGCCCCAGCCCCCACCCTCGAACCTCGGGCGCCACCGCGATCGTCTGCACATCGGCCTGGCTGCCCCCGCGCGGAGCACGCAGACCGGCGTAGCCGAGCAGGGCAGGACAATCGGGGGTGGTTCCCTCCCCGCGGGGGAGCAGTGCGGATTTCTCGCCGGGCGTGCAATCTGGTCCGGTGGTTCCCTCCCCGCGCGGGAGCAGTGTCTGCGCTGCACCTGCTGCCCTCGGACGTTCTGCGGTTCCCTCCCCGCGGGGGTGGGGTATCTCCGCGTCCTGGTCAACAGCAACAAGGTAGTACCCGTGCTCGTCGGTCAGTTCCGCCCGCATGAGAGACTCCGGCCACGAATCGACGCTAAAGACCGCTCGCTCCAACTCCATCACGCGATCAAGATCGGCCTCGGTGGCACGACGGGTGAGCGCGCTCACGCTCTCACCCGAGCGGCGGGTGGGAGCGTGACATCCGGTGACCGCAGATACACCGCGGTATCCTCAATGAGCGGCAGCCGATTCGCGGCCACGGCGAGCGCGGCGAGCGCACCGACATCACCAGCACTCACCCGTGTGGCGCTCACTCGACTACCGGGCCCCTCAGGCACACCCGTGACCGGCCACAGTTCTGGCCCATCCGTTCGCACAGGAAGACCGTCGCGATCGCAACCCCGATAGCTCGACACCGCCGATTCTCGGCGACGGGCGTCGGTGACGATCTGCACCGGGCTCTCGCCCCCGAGTCGATACCACTCGCGAGCGATTGCGTCGTGCGAGAGCACCGGAATCACCGGGCAGCCAACGCCGAGCGCAAAGGCGCGCGCCGCTGCAATCCCGACCCGGAGTCCGGTAAACGGCCCCGGACCCATTCCCGCGGCCACAGCGGTCACTCCGGATGCCCCGGCCGTAGCCGCCAGCACATCTCGGATGAGTTCCCCGATCACCTCGGCGTGCCGCATCGTGTCGTTCGTGCTCGCTTCCGCGAGCACAACAGCCTCCCGGTCAACAACGGCGACACTCGTTCCGACGGATGTGTCGATGGCCAGGAACATCCCATCAGCCTACGCGCCACACTATCGACGGGTGATGTTGCTGCGTTCTAAACACAGACGCGGGGGTGATATCTACTCTCGGGCAACCCACAGAACACCTACACGAGTGTGCTACAGCCCAACTTTGACTATGCTGTGACTACCGTGTCGGCTGGTTGGTGCCGATACCTGTTTGGTTGTTGCGACAGTTTGGTTGTTGCAACAACCAAGTAAAAGGTGACGAGGAGCAGTATTGTGAGACTGAAGCACCGTGTAACCGCCGGAATGACAACTGGGCTCTTCACCTCGGCACGCTGGTTGCCGTCACACTCGCTTCTGCATCCCAAATCCGCGTGCTGTGAGGAGTGGTCATGAGGCACTCAGCCCGAGTGGTTGGTTTAGCTCTGGTGGTTCTGTCGTCCCTGGTGTCGCTGAGCGGCTGCGCCACACTCAGCATGTTGGCGGCCTCCCGTGGTTCGGCCGAGGGCGGACAAGGCGATTCGGCTGAAAGCGGAAAAAATGACGTTCCAACGTTCACCGGCCCGTGGGCCGAAGAGTTCTCGTACTCGTATGACGAAGCCACCACAGATTTTGAGCGGAAAGCACTGTCTGACGAGAAAATTTCTGAAGCGGAATTTGCGGAGACGGAACATCGTCTCAAAGCCTGCCTCGGCGCTCACGGAATCACTTTTTCGGGGTTCACATCGGACGAGAGCTTTGAGTTCAACTTCTCCTCAGACATGGGATCAGACAGGGCTGACGAACTGGCGGACAAGTGCTCTGTGTCGTCCGGTCTAGACACGGTGGGCTCGCTCTTCTTCCAGGTGCGGAAGAACCCTCAAAATCTTGACTGGGCGACGATCATGGCGGCTTGCCTCGTGAAGAAAAAGGCTGTCCCACCGGAATACAGCGCGAGCGACTACCTCCGGGACGAACAAAAAAATGATCTCCCTCCCACTCGACCCACCGGAAACACGGCGCTTGATGACTGCAGTGCTGATCCTCTGGGTCTGCTGACCCCGTCGAAGTAGGGTGCCAGAGTGGGGACTGTGAGTGTGGTGGGCCCGTAGGTTCCTGGCGCAACGGAACTGGACCAGAGCCGACTACTCACCGAGGGCAACCCGCTGAAAAGTTCCTGGCGCAATGGAACTGGATGCTCCTGCGCACAGCCGTGTTAGGAACCGTCGTCACCGGTCTCATACCCGGATCTCATCCAGCGCGGCCCGAATCCGCGCAGCGTGACGACCCGCGGTTCGTCACCACCCGATTCCTCCGTGGCACCACTCGGGTCTTCAACACCCCCGAAAACACGGGCACCGCGCGGCCGCTCAATCGTCACCTCCAGCCATGATTCGGCTGCCCCGTCCACGAATCCCGCCCCCCACTCCACAACGACAACCGACGAGGCGATATCAATGTCGAGGTCGTCCAGCTCCGCGGCATCCCCGAGTCGATAGGCGTCTGCGTGCACGAGGGGCGGCCCACCCACGAGGCTGGGGTGACTGCGCGCAAGCACGAATGTTGGGCTCTGGATCGGGCCGCGCACACCCACACCATCCCCGATACCGCGGGTGAGTGTCGTCTTGCCCGCTCCGAGCGGACCGGTCAGCACAATAAGGTCTCCCGCCCGCAACTGTGCCCCGAGTCTGCGGCCCAGTCCCACCATCGCGGCGGAGTCAGGGACATCCACCCGAATCATGTCACGCCGAGAGCCCGGCGCGGTACCCGCGGCCCGATCCGGGTGACGATGTCGTAGCCGATGGTACCCGCGGCAACGGCCCAGTCCTCCGCTGACGGCACGCCCGTGCTCGGATCTCCGAACAGCACAACCTCATCACCGGCCGCCACCGGAGCGTTGCCGACATCGACAACACACTGGTCCATCGCAATCCGACCCACAACCGGTCGGCGACCTCCCGCAAGCCAGACCTCTCCCCGGTTGGATGCCTGCCGCGGAAGTCCATCAGCGTAGCCGAATGGAATCAGCGCCACCGTGGTCTCTCGGTCAGGGCGCCAGGTGTGGTTATAAGAGACGCCAACTCCGGCAGGCAGTCGATGCACCGCAATGACCCGACCTCGCAGTGTCATTGCCGGATGCAGGCCCAGTTCGGCGGGTGTCACCGTCGCCGCAAACGGTGACACCCCATAACCGGCAATCCCAACCCGCACCATATCGAACCACGCAGCTGGGGTCGTGAACACGGCGGATGACGCGGCAAGATGACGCAACCCGGGGTTAAGTCCCGTCGCGCGCACCAGTTCAACCGCGCGCACAAAGATCTCCCGTTGCGCGGCGTCCTCATCAGACGAGGTGTTTGCGAGATGACTCATGATGCCCTTCAACACCACCCGACCTGCGCTGTGCGCGGCGAGCACCGCCTCGCACAGCGCAGGAAGGTTGGCGAACGCAACCCCGTTCCGGCTGAGACCGGTGTCAACTTTCAGATGGATGGCGGCGACCCGAGACAGAGCGGCTGCAGCCTCCACCACCGCACCCAACTGTGCGCGCGAGGAGACCGCCACCTCGATATTTGCGGCCAGTGCCGACACAAAGTCAGTGTCCGGGTCGTGTAACCAGGCGAGCACGGGAACAGTAACGCCAGCTTTGCGCAGCGCGAGTGCCTCTGTCACATCGGCTACGCCGAGCGCGGATGCCCCGCCCTCGAGTGCTGCCCGCGCGGCAATGATCGGATCATGGCCGTAGCCATTGGCCTTAACGACTGCCATCACCCGCGCGGGCGATACCCGGGTCACGATGCTCGCAATATTGTGGCGAATGGCGTCGGTGCTGATGAGGGCCTCACGAAAAGGCCCCGGCGTCGCACCCATCCGGGCGGGCGGGTCTACAGTTGCGGCGAGTGCGTCTGCAGCGGGCACGCCCGCAGGTGGGGCGGACAGGCGGGCGAGTGCAGCGGGCCCAGGAACAAGCACAGGTTCGGAAACAGACCCGGGCCTGTTTCCGGGCCCCACAGGATTCGTCATTGCCCGCCTGCCTCCCTCGATTCCAGCACGACAAACGCACTCGCAATTCCGGCGTCGTGGGTCATCGAGAGGTGAACCCGAGCGACGCGACACGACGCAACACGCGTGGCCAGCGCCCCCGTCAGTTCAAAATCCGGCTTACCCGCTGCGTCTTGCACCACACGCATATCGTGCCACGTTGCGCCGGAGAATCCACCGAGCGCTTTGATGAGTGCTTCCTTCGCGGCATACCGTGCGGCGAGCGACCTCGGCGGCAGGTCACGCTCGGCGACAGAGAACAGACGTTCACGCAGTCGCGGCGTCCGGGCCAGTGTCCGCTCAAACCGGTCAATGTCAACGACATCGATTCCGATTCCGACAATCATCCGGTGCTCTCTCGTGCAGACACGGGGTCACTCCACCGTGACGGATTTGGCAAGATTGCGCGGCTGGTCAACATCCAAGCCCTTCGCGTGCGCGAGTTCGAGGGCGAAAATCTGCAGCGGCACAACCTGCATAAAAGGCTCACACAGCGGGTCAGCGAGCGGGATCCGCAGCACCTCATCGGCATACGGCAGCACCGCGGCATCCCCCGCCTCGGCAATGGCAATAACCCGGGCACCGCGCGCGCGAATCTCCTGAATATTCGAGACCACCTTGGAATGCAAAACGGATGACCCACGCGGGCTGGGCACCACGACAAACACCGGAAGGCCCGGCTCGATCAGCGCAATCGGACCGTGTTTGAGCTCACCCGCGGCAAAGCCCTCGGCGTGAATATAGGCGAGCTCCTTAAGCTTGAGCGCACCCTCCAAGGCGATCGGGTACCCCACGTGTCGTCCAAGAAACAGCACAGAACGAGTATCCGCCATCCAGCGCGCCAACTGCGCAACCCGCTCCGCCTCGGATGTGACCACCGCAATCTTGTCGGGAACCGCGAGCAGTTCAACTGTTAGGTGCTCTCTCTCACTCGACGAGAGCGTTCCACGCACCCGAGCCAGGTGCAATCCCAGCAGATAGAGTGCCGCTATTTGTGTGACAAAACCCTTGGTGGATGCCACGGCAACTTCCGGTCCAGCGTGCGTGTAGATCGCGGCATCCGATTCACGCGGAATAGTCGCGCCCTGCGTGTTGCACACCGAAATCGTCGTTGCCCCCTGCGCCCGAGCGTGTTTGACCGCCATGAGGGTGTCCATCGTTTCACCGGATTGGCTGACCGACACAACGAGTGTGTCAGCATTGATCACCGGACTGCGGTACCGAAACTCGTGGCTCAGTTCCACCTCAACGGGCACCCGCACCCAGCTCTCGAGGGCATACTTCGCGACCATGCCCGCATAGGCAGCTGTGCCGCACGCGATGATCACAATGCGGTGGATGCCCCGCAGCAGATCATCCCCCAGTGCGGTGAGCTCGGGAATCGCGACATCCCCGTCGTTCACTCGACCGAGCAGAGTGTTCGCCACCGCGACCGGTTGCTCGGAGACCTCTTTGCGCATGAAGGAGGACCATCCACCCTTGTCTGCGGCACCGGCCTCCCAGGCCACACGGAAAGGCTCAGCCACCACCTCGCGACCGTCAAAGTCACTGACCGTGACACTTGTTGCGGTGATATCAACGATCTGATCCTGCCCGAGAGCGATCGCCCGTTGCGTGTACTCGACGAAGGCCGCGACATCCGAACCCAGAAAGTTTTCACCGTCACCGAGCCCCACCACCAGTGGCGAGTTGCGACGAGCACCGACAACTCGACCAGGTTCGGCCTCGTGCACGGCAAGAAAGGTGTACGCACCCTCGAATCGGGCTACGCAGCGACGGAGCGCTTCACGCAGATCGCCCGTTTCGTGGTAGAGCCGACCAACCATGAGCGCGGCGACCTCGGTGTCGGTTTCGCTCGTGAACGTGTCACCCGCCGCGACCAGTTCAGCACGCAGCTCCGCAAAATTCTCAATAATGCCGTTGTGGATGAGTGCCAGTCGGCCCTGATCACCCAGGTGGGGATGCGCGTTTGCGTCAGTGGGGCCCCCGTGCGTCGCCCAGCGAGTATGCCCGATCCCGGTTCCGCCCACCGACAGCGGGTGCGCGGCAAGTTCCGCCTCCAAAACCCCCAGTTTCCCAGCTTTTTTGGATGTCCGGAGAACGCCGTCACCGCACATAACCGCGACCCCGGCAGAGTCATAACCGCGGTACTCCAGACGGCGAAGCCCACCCAACACGACGTCAATGCTGCTGCGGTGTCCGACATAGCCCACGATTCCACACATGCGCTCGATCCTATCGGGGCGGCCTACCGCGTAGTCGAGGGACTTTTTGCAGCCTCGATCATCGCTCCGCCACGGTCACAACATTGGCAAGGAGCATCGCCCGGGTCATCGGACCAACACCGCCCGGATTGGGCGAGAAGTATCCCGCGACATCCACCACCCGCGGGTCAACATCACCGGTCAGCCGGGGGCGACCGGTCACCGGATCATCCACCCGAGTGATACCGACATCGAGCACGGCGGCACCGGGCTTCACCCAGTCGGGTGCGATGAGGTGCGGCACCCCGACCGCGGCAACAACAATGTCTGCGTGTCGCACCTCATCCGACAGATCGGTCGTGCGGGAATGGGTGAGCGTCACGGTGGCGTCGAGTCCCTTGCGCGTCAACAACAGTCCGAGCGGACGCCCCACCGTAATGCCGCGGCCGATCACGACAGCGCGGCGGCCCGCGAGCGGCACCTCATATCGTCGCAGAAGTTCGACAATACCCGCCGGGGTACACGGCAGTGGTGAGGCAAGATCACCCGCAACGCTGAGCACCAGCCGCCCCAAATTCGTCGGGTGCAGGCCGTCGGCGTCCTTATCGGGGTCAATGAGTTCGAGCATGTCACGTTCACAAAGGCCGGCCGGCAGTGGGAGCTGCACGATATACCCCGTCACCTCCGGTGCAGCATTGAGATCGCGAAGTGCCGCACGCACGTCGGCAGCCGACGCCGTCGAGGGCAGATCAACACGAATCGATGCGATCCCCACCTCCGCGCAATCACGGTGTTTCCCGGCAACATACGACCGGGATCCGGGATCTTCACCCACAAGGAGAGTGCCGAGACCGGGTGTGATTCCACGCCCACGCAGCGACTCGATCCGGATCGCGAGCTCCCGTTTGACGGCGGTAGCGGTCGCGCTTCCGTCGAGTGTGAGCGCCGCCATGGGGTTACTGCGCCAGGCCCGGGTAGAGCGGAAACGCCGCAGTGAGAGCTTCCACTCGGGCGCGCAGCGCCGGGACATCCGCCCCCTGCAGTGCGTGTGCAACGATGTCGGCAACCTCCGCGAATTCTGTATCACCGAAGCCGCGGGTTGCCAGCGCGGGCGCACCGATGCGCAGGCCGGATGTCACCATCGGCGGGCGCGGATCACCTGGCACCGCATTTCGGTTCACCGTGATGCGAACATCGTGCAGGATGTTCTCAGCCTGCTGGCCGTCAAGCTTCGAGGCGCGCAGGTCGGCCAACACAAGGTGCACATCGGTACCCCCGGTGAGCACGTCGATGCCCGCTGCCTTCGAGTCGGGATCGGTCAGACGCTGGGCAATAATCTGGGCCCCTCGAATGGTACGTTCCTGCCGATCCCGAAACTCGGCGGTCGCCGCAATCTTGAACGCAGTGGCCTTCGCGGCGATGACGTGCATGAGCGGTCCGCCCTGTTGGCCGGGGAACACGTTGGAGTTGAGCGCCTTTGCCAGGCTCGTGTCGCGCGCAACAATAAACCCCGAGCGCGGACCGCCAATGGTCTTGTGCACGGTCGAGGAGACAACATCCGCGTACGGAACCGGCGAGGGGTGCACCCCGGCAGCAACAAGTCCGGCAAAGTGGGCCATATCGACCCAGAGCTTCGCTCCCACCTCGTCGGCAATCGCACGAAATGCCGCAAAGTCAAGGTGACGCGGGTATGCCGACCACCCGGCGATGATGACCTGTGGTCGGTGTTCGAGTGCTTTGTCGCGAACGACATTCATGTCGATCAGGAAGGTTTTCGGGTCAACACCGTACGAGACAGCGCTGTAGAGCTTGCCCGAAAAATTGAGCTTCATACCGTGGGTCAAGTGGCCGCCGTGCGCAAGTTCGAGTCCGAGAATGGTGTCGCCCGGCTGCGCGATTGCCGACAGCACGGCCGCGTTGGCGGTTGCTCCCGAGTGGGGTTGCACGTTTGCGTAGGCTGCCCCGAACAGCGACCTGGCCCGCTCGATGGCGAGCGACTCCGCGACATCCACAAACTCGCAGCCGCCGTAGTAGCGGCGGCCCGGATACCCCTCCGCGTACTTGTTGGTGAGCACCGAACCCTGCGACTGCAGAACCGACACGGGAACAAGATTCTCGGACGCGATCATCTCAAGATAGTCGCGCTGACGACCAAGTTCGTCATCGAGAACAGCGGCAATCTCGGGGTCAACCTCGGCTAGCTGCTGGTTGAAGTAGGACTCGGCCATGTGGCTCCTTCGGCAAACGGGCTGGTAGAGCAGCGAAACACTGTGGATGTCGCGGCATCCGTGCACTGGCCCGGGCGCGCGGTCATCCCAGCTCCCGGCGTCGCCTCCAGTGGTAACCACCTCAACGCCGGTTGCGACGGACCCAAGCTTAGCAAGCGGTTCCTGTCGGCCGAATTCTGTGGGAAACCCGAGAAAACATGGGAGTTGCCCAAAATTACCTGGGAGATACCTGAGAATAGTTGAGGGCTTGTTGACAGCGGTCGTGTACCTACTTAGCATCAATAAGTCCAATAAATGGATAAAACACAGCA
>Ga0081606_1000553_pt1 | contig 14739 bp, 14 predicted proteins | sample EareggfetidaYelm_FD_71127 | JGI IMG/M metagenome (GOLD analysis project Ga0081606, IMG submission 71127) | Earthworm egg capsule microbial community from the University of Washington, USA - E. fetida Yelm (SPADES assembly) (version 2) | ecosystem: Host-associated > Annelida > Reproductive system... | reverse complement strand
CTCGTCCTTACACAGCGATCAAATCGCGTCTCTCAATCAGCGGTCGAGCCGTTGCAAGACACAGCGCGGCCAATCCTTTCAAGCCGTCAAAACGGCAACCACATGAAAGCCATACCCAGTGCCTCCGGGGCGGTCAGAAGCCTACGACACTCCCGAAACCACACACCAACACAGTAAGGACACCACATTGAACGAACACACCGACATCGACGGACGATTCGCCCAGGGTTGGGGCGGCCTGGCCCCCAACGGGGTACACGTCAACGTGCTGCTTGCGCGCCGAGGCACCCGCACCGCAGCGTCCATCACAACCGCGTTCACCTCCCCGCGCCCCGGGTTCACACCGGTACTCGCGTCCATCGGCGCGGACCAACCCTCCTACGTCACCGTCAACCCACCGACCGTGATTCTGTCCAAAACTGAAGCCACCAAAGGCATCCACGAGACTGTGACATTCGGAGCCGCCGGAGTGGGTATCTCTCAAGGAGTTCTCGACGCCGTCGCGGAAGACCTACTGGTGGCTGATCAGGAAAGCATCGTGTTTGTCTCGCTGTGGATCGACCCGGCAGCCGAAAACGAAACCGCTGTGAAGGACGCCGCCCGCGCGGCCACCTCGGCCGCCGTCCGAGAAGCGGTCCTTGGTCGACCAGCAGAAGCCCGCCAAGCTCTCGTCAACGACCGCGATACACTCCGGCACCCCTTCTACAACGGTGACTAATCATCCCCGCCTGATCCCGTGATGGGCGCACCCGACGGTGCGCCCATCGCCGTGTCTGTCCCCGGAGCCCCGCATGACCTGGACTAACATCGCGCTATGGTGCGGATGGATCGGCTGCGCACTCTCAGCAGCTTTCGCTATCCCACAAGCACTCCGCCTCCTGAGAGGAGCCCCCTCAAGCGGAATGACACTCCTGCCCTGGCAAGCGCTCCTTGCCGCAAATCTGGCTTGGTCGGTCTATTCGCTCATCACCGCCCAGCCGCCACTATTGGTCTCTTACACAGTCGCCGTTATTGTCGCGGTCATCGTCATCGGCAAGCTCGCCCGTGACAAGCCCCGTAACCTCACAGTGAGCATTGGAATCCCTGTCGCTGCTGGGCTCGGCATGCTACTGACGCTACCGATCCCCATACTTTTTGGGATAATCACGGTAGTCCCAAGCACAATCGGCTGGATCATGCAGCTTGTCCGCATCCGCCGATCAGGCCGCCCACCGGGGCTCTCCATCACCAGCCTTCTGTTGTACCTCACCTGCTTACTCACCTGGCTGACCTATGCCCTCATCGTGCGCGACCTCGCACTAGCCGTCTCAACCATGCCCCTGATCTTGGTGATCAGCATGAACATCGGTGCTTTCTCCCTCGCGCCGAGAGCCGCCACTCGCTGTCGCCACGACTACTCACCGCGGCCGTAAACGATCGATTGTGGGAAGCTGCCGGCATGAACACCGTAACTGCCCCGCTGGTATTACGTCGCCCTGGCGGAGGCTGCGGCGCAGCAGCACGAGATGCTCTCGGGGAGGCGCGTGACCGGCGGCAAACAAGACGTAACTATGTATACAATGACAGCACCATTGCAGCGAGCGCAGTCCGGAATCGATCGTTTCAGATCGAAGGTCCACGCCAAGAGCTGCTGCTATCTACCAAGTTCGGCATGGTAGGCATCCCGTCTATCGAGTGATAGTGGTGTTACTGACCGCAACACGTGATGCCGGGGTGAGTCACGGTGCCGCCCAGAATCCCCGGTTTCATTGACGGTCCGGGCACATACGATGACGCAGGCTACCCCACTAGCGGCTTCGTGTGGTACGTCGGAATTCTCTATTACGCCAGCTACCCAGCGATCCTCAATTCTGTTCCCGGGTTTAGTTGAACTCCGTCTCCATGTTCACGCTCGCTCTGATTGTTTACCCTGTCGGATGCTCATGAATCCACATCCGGTTTGGAATGTAGACGAATGCATCCGCCTCCTGGGTTTGTGGCGTCGAGCCACATAACAACTCAGACCGCGGTGTTGCTGCGCGGGGTGACAGCGCGACTATCCCTGTGTCAGTGGTTGCCGATAGAGTCACAGCGTGAGTAAGCAGGATGGCTCGTCCCGCCGCACCACCGAGGGGTTGGTGGATGACTCCGGCACGCCCATCCTGCACGTCGATATGGACGCGTTCTTCGTGTCGGTTGAGTTGCTATCGCGACCCGAGTTGCGCGGCAAGCCAGTGGTGGTGGGAGGGCAGGCGGGGCGCGGGGTCGTGGCCGCTGCAAGCTATGAGGCCCGCCGGTACGGGGTTAACTCGGCGATGCCGATGACAACAGCACTGCAACGCTGTCCGCAGGTGATTGTGTTATCGGGCAACTACCGCGAATACAGTCGTTACTCCCATCGCGTCATGTCGATTTTGGAGGCGCACACGCCGCTGGTTGAACAACTCTCGATCGACGAGGCGTTTCTTGATGTGTCGGGTGCGCGGCGGGTGCATGGGAGTCCGTTTCAGATCGCACAGAAAATCCGTGAGCGGGTGCACCAGGAGACGGGTCTGAGCTGTTCGATCGGCGTCGCAGCAACGAAATACGTGGCAAAAGTGGCATCCACCCTCTCAAAGCCCAACGGGTTACTGGTTGTCCCGGCGAGCGAGACGGCAGACTTTCTTCGCCCGTTGCCGGTGTCGCACCTCTGGGGTGTTGGCAGGGTTACCGGTGAAACTCTGTCGAAACTGGGGCTTCGTACCGTTGGTGATGTGCGAGAGGTGCCTCCCGATGCGCTGGTTCGCGCACTCGGTGTGGCGCTCGCGGAGCGACTCATCCGCCTCGCGCACGGGATCGACCCGCGTGAGGTCGAGACGGGCCGCGTGGAGAAAAGCATCAGCCACGAGCGCACATTCGAGCACGATGAGCACGACCCGGTGGAGCTACGGCGTGCGGTGCTCGGCCTCGCCGATGCCGTTGCGGTACGGCTTCGAGAACACGGAGTGCTCGCCCGCACCGTTGCCCTCAAGATCCGATACAACGACTTTCGCACTCTCACCCGATCACGCACACTTGCCGAACCGACGGATGTCGGGCGACGGCTGTACGACGAAGCAACGGGAGTGCTGGCGGGGCTCATCGGGTCAGGAGAACGAGTACGACTGCTCGGTGTGCGGGCCGAACAACTGCAACCGGCGGGAACGGGTGCACCCCTCTGGGACCCGGATGAGGAATGGCGCGACACCGAACGAACCGTCGACAGTATTGCCGCAAAGTTTGGTCGAGGTGCTTTGCGTCCCGCGGCACTTCTGCGATCCGGCGACAGGGTGCGCGGGCCTGGTGGATGGGAGTGAGGGTTCGCAACAATGGAGGAAGAATCGGATAAGAGTATGGTCCGCTCCCTCAGATATGCCGACAGTCGGCGCCGTTATCCCGTAGAGTCAAAGTATCTGCAGCGAGTAGTCACTCGTGATCCCCGGCTGGGAAGTCGACGACTGGCTGGGATACAAGATCACACACACCAACACTCTCGGCCCGGTCAGGGCGACTCGACCTCGCACCGAATCCCGGGACATCACCCACAGCTACACGGCACTGTCGCAGGTGGTTCGTGAATCTGGCCTGCTGAGCCGCACGGGATGGTTCTACCTCCTCCTGATCGGCTTCCTCATGCTTGCCCTCGGCGGTGTCATCACCGGATTCATCCTGCTCGGTGACTCTTGGTTCCAACTCCTCATGGCCGGCGCACTCGGGGTCATCCTCACACAGTTCGCGTTTCTCGCGCACGAGGCATCCCACCGACAGGTGCTTGAATCGGGCCGGGCCAATGATCGCGCTGGACGCATCCTTGCGGCAGCAGTCGTTGGCATCAGCTACGCGTGGTGGATGACCAAACACACCCGCCATCACGCAAACCCCAACCAGATCGGTAAAGATCCCGATATTGAAGTCGATGTGATTTCGTTCACAGAGACGGATGCCGCAACGCAGCGCGGGTTTCTCGCCTTCATCACCCGCCGACAGGGATACCTGTTTTTCCTGCTTCTTACGCTCGAAGGTGTGAACCTGCACTATCGCTCGGTGCGCACCCTTTTTGAGCGCCGCCCAGTGAAAGGGCGCTGGATCGAACTGAGCCTCATTGCAACCCGGTTTAGTGTGTATCTCGGAGTGATTTTTTGGGTGTTACCAGTCGGTATGGCATTCGCATTTATCGGTGTGCAACTCGCCGTGTTTGGTGTGTACATGGGAGCCTCTTTCGCCCCAAATCACAAGGGGATGCCTCTCATTCCAGCAGGCACAAAGCTCGACTTCTTTTCGAAGCAGGTGCTGACTTCTCGTAACGTATCGGGTGGACTGTGGGTGAGCTTTCTTCTCGGGGGGCTCAATTACCAGATCGAGCACCACCTGTTCCCAAATATGCCCCGCCCACACCTTGCGAGGGCCCGAGAGATTGTGCGCGACTACTGTGCCAGCCTTGATGTTCACTACACCGAGGCTACGCTCTTTCAGTCCTACGGCATCGTCATCCGCTACCTCAATCAGGTCGGCCTCGCTGCGCGTGACCCGTTTGATTGCCCGCTCATGACCCAGTTCCGCCGGAACTAATTAGCTTCCCGCGGCTCGTTCCCGTGCCCTGGCCCTCAAGGGGTCAACAGACATCCAAGGAGGTTCAGCCCCAGGTATCGGTCGTGCCCCGGCCATCAAGGGGTCCACACACTGTCACAACACCTCCGGCGGAGCGCCACTGTGCGACCTGCCGATCAGTGCGGCTCCCGCACACGCCAAAGCATGGGGACCGCGAAGCTCATTACCGTGTCACTCGCGGGGCGGCCCCCGCACACGCCAAAGCATGGGGGACAAGCCGAGTGTGCGGGGTCTAGGCCCGTGGTTGGAATCTCTCACTCGGGCAATTCGGGGACAAGCCGAGTGTGCGGGGTCTAGGCTAGGGGGTTGAACACGGGAGTCCGGTGAACCGGGCTGAGAGGAAGGTATGTACCTTCGACCGTCAAACCTGATCTGGATCATGCCAGCGCAGGGAGGCAGTTTCTCACGAATCCCGTGCCTCTTCGCAGACGGAAGGCACGCACAATGCATCACACAACTACCGGTGATCAACCGGATGTCGGTGTCCAAGTAACTGTTGGTGGACAGGTGAACGTCGGTGATCAAACCGCTACCCGCTATCAAGCAATCGCTCATCGCTGGCGGGTCGTGGACATCATCGTTGCCAGTGTTCTCGGAGTTGCGATCGGCCTGCTCTTTGTTTTCTGGAACGGGGTTGGCTACGGATGGTTCGCCGCACTCGATGCGGTAACTCCCGGTTATGGCGGGCTGGCAACAGGAATTTGGTTGATTGGGGGAGTTGTCGGCGGTCTTATTATTCGCAAACCCGGTGCCGCGCTCTATGTCGAATTTCTCGCCGCGCTGGTTTCTACTGCGGTGGGAAACCAATGGGGGGTGGCGACGCTCGCGTCTGGACTCACCCAGGGCCTAGGGGCAGAACTTGTCTTTCTTCTTTTCGGTTATCGTCGATGTGGACTTATCGTGGGTTTGCTCGCCGGGGCGGCAGCGGGAGCATCAGCGTGGGTGGGAGAACTGTTTCTCACGCCGAACTGGCCAAAGTCGGCTGACTTTCTCATGACGTATCTTGTCACCCTGTCCATATCGGGGACAGTTTTGGCTGGATGGCTCGGATGGTTCCTGGTTCGCGCCCTCGCGTCCACCGGTGTGCTCGCTCGATTTGCCGTCGGGCGGAGTGTCTCGGCTCGAATCTAGTGGAGAATCGCATTCGCCCGGCTGCGGTGACTGCCCGCGGCTGGGGGTGGCGGCACGCGGGCCGACAGCGGTTCGCGGTGTCGGAGGTGAACCTTGTCCTCGAGCCGGGTGAGCGGGTGCTGCTGCTCGGGCCATCCGGTTCCGGCAAGTCCACGCTACTGCGTGGACTTGCCGGGGTGCTGGGGGGTGCCGACGAGGGCGACACCGTGGGTGAACTGCTTGTAGACGGGCGCCCGACCCGTGAGTCTCGCGGTCGCTCGGCGCTGGTTCTGCAAGATCCCGATTCACAGATTGTGATGGGTCGCGTTGGCGATGAGGTTGCATTCGGGTGCGAGAACCTCGGGGTGCCACGAGATGGCATATGGCGACGGGTGGGGCGGGCGCTGTCGGATGTCGGACTCCGCGTCCCGATGGAGCATCCCACCCATTCGCTGTCGGGTGGACACAAGCAGCGCCTTGCGCTTGCCACCGCGCTCGCCATGCAACCGGGATTGCTGTTGCTCGACGAACCGACGGCAAATCTTGATCCGGCGGGAGTGGTCGAGGTGCGGGATGCGGTCGGTCGGGCTTGTGATCGAACGGGCACGACTCTTGTTGTGGTGGAACATCGGGTGGCGGTGTGGCAGCACCTTGTCACCCGGGTGGTTGCACTTGATCGTCGCGGCCGGGTGATTGCCGACGGCGATGTTAAGACGATTCTGACCGAACAGGCGGGTGATCTTGCCGCCGCAGGGGTGTGGGTGCCCGGCCTCGGCGCCGATGAAGCGCCCCCGTGCCCGGCAAGGGATGTCCCGGCAAGGGATGTCCCGGCCGCGGCTCCGGCTCTGGAGGCCAGCGGCCTCGCAATCGGTTTTCCCCGGCATCCGCCGCTGCATCGTGCTCTCAATTTTGTCATCCCGACCGCACGCACAACGGTCATTACCGGGCCCAACGGCCTCGGAAAATCGACCCTTGCCCTCACCCTCGGCGGGTTGTTAGCCCCGGTTGCCGGGCGTGTGAATCTCAGCGCTGCGCTGCGTGCTGGCCTGCCCGGCGAGCCACATCGGTGGCGTTCCCGTGATCTGCTGACGAGGATCGGAACGGTGTTCCAAGAGCCGGAACACCAGTTTGTGGCCTCGACGGTGCAGCGTGAGGTCGAAACATCCCTGCGAGCACTCAGGTTGTCACCACCGGTTATTGAGAAGCGGGTCTCCGCACTATTGGAGCGTTTGCGGCTTGACCACCTAGCTGCGGCCAATCCCTACACGCTTTCCGGCGGGGAACAGCGGCGACTGACAGTGGCGTCCGTGCTGGTTGCAAAACCGAGGGTCATGATTCTTGACGAGCCTACCTTTGGGCAAGACCGTCACGCCTGGTGTGAGTTGGTGGGGATGCTCCGCGAGCTTGTTGCCGAGGGAATCACGCTTATCTCGGTGAGTCACGATGACGCCTATGTTGAGTTGTTGGGTGAGGTGCGACTGGAACTTACGGCGTCGGGCTTGGCGGGGATATCGGACGCGACTGGGCTGCCGAGCCTCGCCGGGTCGCCGAGTGCGGCTAAGGCGTCGGGTGTAGTTGGGCTGCCGAGCCTAGCCGGGTCGCCGGGTGCGACCGAAGCGTCAGGTGTGTCGTGATTTCGCGCACCAACCCCGTGACGAGAGTGCTCGCGGCCGTTATTATCAGCGTCCCACTCATCACCACCCTGGATGTGATATCGGCGGTCGTTGTGGTCGCGGGTGGTATCGCACTGTTGCCGCTGGCCGGGATGGGTGTCGGTATGATCGCCCGCCGGGTTGCACCGTTGCTGGTGGTGGCACCGCTAGTGGCGGTGAGCATGCTCTTCTATGGTGTCCCGCACGGTCAGGAATACTGGCAGTTCGGAGCCATCCATATGACGGATGGTTCGATCGGGTTGGCGTTGGCTGTGGCGGTTCGCGTTATTGCGCTCGGGCTGCCAGCTATTGTGCTGTTCAGCACGATTGATCCCACTGCTCTCGCTGATGGGCTCGCACAACGATTGCACGCACCCGCCCGATTTGTCATCGCCGCGCTCGCGGCCGTTCGGCTCACCACTCTTGTCGTCAACGACTGGCAGAATATGGCCCTGTCACGCCGGGCGCGTGGATTGAGCGATGTAGCACCGGTGCGTCGGTTTGTCAGCATGGCGTTTGGGCTACTCGTGCTCTCAATTCGTCGCGGCAGCAAGCTTGCCACAGCGATGGAAGCTCGTGGGTTCGGAACGAACACGGCACGCACATGGGCGCGACCATCACCGGTGGGGTGGTGGGATGCCGCGCTGATCGGTGTCGCGTTGGCCATCGCTGTCTCTGCGATTGTGGTCTCAATTCTGACGGGTTCGTTTCGGGTGGTGTGGTTGTGACCCGGATGAGTGTTGCCGGGGCACTGTCGATCGTGCGGTCGTGGGTGGCGGGCATTTCGGGACGTTCGGGGTTTGTTATCGCCATTGATGGTCCGAGCGGGGCGGGCAAGAGCACGTTCGCGGATCTGCTTGTGGACCGATGGACGGGATATCCGATCACACTACTGAGACTCGACGACGCGTATCCGGGATGGCACGGACTGGATGCCGGAGTTTTGGAGATCAATCGGCGGGCGATCCGGCCCCGCCTGCGCGGTATGACCGGCCACTGGCGGCGGTGGGACTGGCGGGAGGATCGTGCGGGTGCGCAGCAGATGGTGCGACCCGGCGGAGCCCTGATCGTGGAGGGCTGTGGGGCTTTCGCGGCGGTTGCGGGTGTGGCGTCCGCGGCCCAGCTGCGAGTCTGGGTGGAGGCGGGCCCGGCTGATCGACAGCGGCGTGCGCTCGCGCGTGACGGTGGTGCGTTCGATCCATACTGGGATACGTGGCAGCAACAGTGGCAACGCTATCTTGCCCGCACACGAGCCTCGAAACGCGCTGATCTGACTGTCATCGTGTGCGGCCAACAGCAATCGAGCGGGCCCGTAGCCGCTCGACCTGATCAGACCGACTTCATCCGATCACCTGCCGAATCATGAGACTGAAGAGTTCGACCGGATGCGTCAGCCGCCAGAGTGGCCCCGGGTCGGTAATAGCAGAGCCGAGCTCGAGTGTCGACGAGACATCCGTATCGGTTTTTACGGTGATCTTGCCGACAACTTTTCCGGTATCGGCGGTGCTGAAAGTATCGAGGGTGATGGAGCGTGTGTGTGCGGCCGGGCCCCACTGTGAGCTGGTCCGTGTTGCCTGCGCGACGAGGGTCGCGTGTTGTCCCCACACCGAGGTGACGGTGCCGTACACCTCGCCCTGACGAATGACCTGAGCCGGTTGGGATGCAGCCGGTATGGATCCGACGAGAGCGAGCACTGCGGCATCAAGCGTCGCGTAGTCGGGCATCATGAGCATTGTTCCGATGAAGGTGCGGGCCGGTGCCGCCGCGGTTGCGGGGATCGGATAGGTGAAGACGAGGCCAAGGCCGCCCTGGTCGGTGAAACTGCGGGCGAGGGTACGAACTCCCGCGTCGGCAAGGTGAGCAATAACATCCGGGATGGCCCGCGCCCCCGCAACCTGCCTGCCCGTCGGCGCGTACATGGCGGCGACGCTCGGATTCGCGAGCAGTCGGCCTGCGAGCTGTGTCACCTCCCACGCGGTGCCCGTGTTTTTCGGCGACAATCCCGTCGCATCATCTACGCGAAGGTTGAACTGGTGCGCGGCAAGCCACTCATTGGCCTTTGCCACATAGGTTTCTACGCTGCCAAAGGCCCACCGGGCGAGCGCATCGGCGTGATTGTTGCTCGACCCGAGAAGCAGGGCGGTCAGGGCGTCCTGCTCGCTCCAGGTTTCACCGAGTAAGACGGGGAGAACTCGTGCCCCGGCGGCCTGATACTGCAGGTAGCTGTTGTGGTCGTCGGCACTGATCGTGAGGAGGCGGGGTGTTCCATCGAGTGGTTTTGTCTCGAGCACCACCAGAGCCGTGACGAACTTTGCGGCACCGCCAATGACGACGGGCTTCTGATCGCCGCTGGTAGCGATCGGGGTGGTGGCAGTGCGGTCGAGGAGGTTCATGGCGTTCGCACCGGTACCGGGTAGCACAAGCTCGGGATGGCCCGCGGCGGAACTCGCATTATCGGCTGGGTTCACCTGCAGTGTGACCGGTGGCAATGGTGCGAGGAGCATGGCGGGCACATATACGCTGATGCCGAGAATGCCGATGGTTCCGAGTGTGATGCTGATTACTCGTTTTACCCTGACGGTCATATCATCACGCTAGCCGATGGACTGCCTACGCCCATCCCAGTTCGTGGAGTTGTGTGTCATCCATCCCGTAGTAGTGACCGATTTCGTGGACGAGTGTGATGTGAATCTGGTCGCGCAGTTCTCTTTCATCTTCGACGATGGCCAGCAGTGCTTCGCGATACAGGATGATTCGGTCTGGCACTTCGCCGAAACCGTAGCGGTCGCGGTCGGTGAGCGCCCATCCGTCGTAGAGGCCGAGGGTATCGAGCGAGCCATCTGCGGCCCGGTCTTCCACGACAAAAATGACATTGTCGAGTTGAGTGACCATCTCCTCGGGCAGCAGGTCAAGCTCGTCGCTGACGAGTGCTTCGAATGCGTCGGCGTCGAGTTTCACGATGGCATCATGTCATGCGATGCCGCGAGTGGAATGCTCTGCGGTGGTGAGGGTTTTTGGGGTGAGTAACGGGGTTCGAACCCGCGGCCTCCTGGACCACAACCAGGCGCTCTACCGGACTGAGCTATACCCACCGTGTGGTGATCACCGAAGTGATTACGACTCATTGAGGTTACACCAGTTTGGGGTTGAACTCATCGGTGACGGTGGTGGCGAGTGTTTTCAGATCGGCGCTTGAGGGGCCTGTTCCGGGTACAAACACGGCGCGACGGTAGAAGCGGAGTTCAAGGATGGACTCGAGGATGTCGGCGAGTGCTCGGTGTCCGCTGTTTTTGCTCGGTGAGGCAAAGTAGGCGCGCGGGTACCACCGTTTTGCGAGTTCTTTGATTGAGGAGACATCCACGTTGCGGTAGTGCAGATGTGCGTCGAGTGCGGGCATATACCGGGTGAGGAAAGCGCGGTCGGTTCCGATGGAGTTGCCCGCAAGAGGTGCTTTGCGGGCTTCTGGCACGTGTGATCGGACATACTCAAGCACACGGTGTTCAGCATCAGCGAGAGAGATCCCTCCGGTGAGTTCGTCGATGAGTCCCGATGTTGTGTGCATGTCACGCACGAAATCGCCCATCGCGGCGAGTGCCTCGGCGCGGGGTCGAATGATGAGGTCAATTCCAGCGTCGAGCGGGGTGAGGTCGTAGTCGGTGACAATAACCGCGATCTCGATGAGGTCATCGCGTTCGACATCGAGACCGGTCATCTCACAGTCAACCCAAACAAGCCGATCAGAAGAAAAAGACATGCCGCGAGTCTATCGGCGAGCCACGAACGTCGGCGCCGGAAATCGTCTCTCTCCGGGTGCAGGCAGTGCCGCAAGCGTGTCGTCGCAAAACTCAACCCGGAACGCGTCTCTCTCCGGGTGCAAGGAGTGCCACGGTCGGACTCTTCATGGGCAGCAGCAACCGGGGCTCACTCATCTATTTTTGCGGCGGTGAGGGTTTTTGGGGTGAGTAACGGGGTTTGAACCCGCGGCCTCCTGGATCACAACCAGGCGCTCTGCCGACTGAGCTATACCCACCGTGCGGTGATCACCGAAGTGATTACGACTCGCTAAGGTTACACCAGTTTGGGGTTGAAGTCATCAGTTTTGCGAGTCACCTCACGGTCAACCCAAACAAGCCGATCAGAAGAAGACATGACGCGAGTCCAGGAGACTCCGAACACCCGGCCCCCCCGGAGAGATTCGAACTCCCGGCCAAGTGGGTAGAAACCACCTGCTCTGTCCACTGAGCTACGGGGGGTGCACTTAGACTAGCAAGATTCTAGACCGGGATTGTTGTCGGGGTAAGGTCGAACCATGCGCGCGCAACAGGCCCATATTATTGCGGAACTGAACGTCTGCCCCACCGTCGATCCGGCGGTCGAAATCCGGCGACGGGTTGACTTCCTCAAGGAATATGCCGTTGCGTGCGGCAGCGGTGGTTTTGTGCTCGGAATCAGCGGAGGACAGGACTCAACACTCGCCGGTTGTCTGTGCCGGATGGCGGTGACTGAGTTGGTCAGCGCCGGTTATCCTGCGCGGTTTGTTGCCGTCCGACTACCCTACGGAACACAACGCGATGAAGCCGACGCACAGCGCGCACTTGCCTTCATCCAGCCACAGGAAACCGTGATCTTCAATATCAAACACTCTGTGGACGGGCTTGCGCAGGACTACCACGATGCCACCCGGGTCGCGATCAGCGATTTTGCCAAGGGAAATGTGAAGGCACGGATGCGGATGATTGCGCAGTATGCACTCGCGGGGGAACACCGGCTGCTTGTGGTCGGCACCGATCACGCGGCCGAGGCGGTTATGGGATTTTTCACAAAGTTCGGCGACGGAGGCGCAGACATCCTGCCGCTCACCGGATTGAGTAAACGGCAAGGGCGCGAGCTCTTGATCAGCCTGGATGCTCCGCCAGCGGTGTACACCAAAGTGCCCACCGCCGATCTGCTTGACACCAACCCGGGTCAGTCCGACGAAGCAAACCTGGGGCTGCGCTACGAGGACATTGATGCCTATCTGGAAGGCCATGAGGTGGACGACTCGGTGGCCCATCAGATCGAGCAGCGTTTTGCGCAAACTCGCCACAAACGAGCAGCACCCGTCTCGCCGTTCGACAACTGGTGGCGCTAGCGCGAGAGGTGGCAGTTCGCAATCAGCCATGAGCCGCAGCGGCCATGGCACTGTCGATGGTGTTTCAGCCGTGGGGGTTATGCGTTCAGTGACCTCAGTAGATGAAGCTGTGTTTTCGCGATTGAGGGGGAGCGTCGTGGGTGACCTGGATGAGTGAGCGGGAAATTCAGGTATTCAGTTGTCAGACGACTGACGTTAGACTTATAGAGCACGACGGGTCAACAGGGTGACCGTTAGAGGGAGAGAAGGATGGTGCCACCGTGGCGGGAGCACTGAGCAGCGCATCAGTCCCGGCTGTTGGGATGTCGCCGTCTGGTGTGCCTCCATACAGTGGGTACGCGCCCACCCAGCAACAGCAGCAGTCACACGAGAACGGTGTGCCCCCATACAGCGGGTACGCGTTTGACCTAGACGGCACGATCTACCTCGGCGAGGAGTTAATCGACGGCGCAGGCGGTGTGATTGAGACCCTACGGTCGAACGGCGCGCGGGTGGTCTTTGTGACGAACAAGCCGCTCGAAACCTCGGCGGAATACGCAACAAAGTTGAGCAAGCTTGGTATTCCAACGGTACCGGCCGACGTTATTTCTGCGATCGATGCGTTGGTGCTCTACCTGACTGAACACCACCCCCGGGGGCGAATCTTGGCGGTGTCCGAACCGGTTCTTGTCGCGGAGCTTCGTCGCGCCGGGTTTGAGGTCACGGAGGATCCCACGGTCACAGATGTCGTGGTCGTTTCCTTCGATCGAACCTTTGACTACGGCAAGCTCACCCGTGCGTACCGGGCCGTTGGGGCAGGTGCTGTCATTGTCGCAACAAATCCGGATCCCTACTGCCCCACCCCCGACGGGGGCCTGCCCGATTGTGCCGCGATGCTCGCTGCCATCGAAGCATGTACCGGCACTCAGGCTGAGGCGATTGTGGGGAAACCGAGCATCTACATGGCGAGAGCTTTTCTCGATCGGCTGGGAGTGCCTGCCAGCAAAGCCGTAATGGTTGGTGATCGGCTGCTCACTGATGTGGCTATGGGGCTCGAAGCTGGCATGGCGTCGATACTTGTCATGTCGGGGGCCACTACCGCCCAGGTTCTTGCGGACTCGAATGTCTCTCCCACCTACGTTCTCGCGAGTGTTCGCGGACTCATCCATTCGCCATAGCTACATCCATTCGTACATCGAACAGAAAAGGGAACCACATTGTCCGAATTTATTTTCATGCTCACCCATCATGACCGTACTGTTGACAACGCGCGTGAGGTGCTAGAGCAGGTTAGGTCAACGGGTCTTCGTCACATCGGATTCAAAGACGTCGGGGCGACCCCGCAGAAGCAGCGCGAGCTCACACAGGCCGCGCACGCGGCTGGGCTTGTTGTCTATCTAGAGGTCGTGTCGGTCGACAAAGCAGATGAGATGGCTTCGATTGACGCCGCGATTGCGGCCGGAGTTGACTGGATAGTGGGTGGCAAGTTCGCCGCTGAGTCGGTGGTGAAGCTTGCCGGAACGGGCATCAAGTTTGCCCCGTTTCCTGGACAGGTTGTCGGCCATCCGAGTGAACTCGAGGGTAGTATCGAGGAGATTGCGGCCCATGCCGCCGAGCTCACGCGCATGACCGGGGTGAGTGGTGTTGATCTTCTCGCATACCGTCATGTCTCGGTTGATCCGCTCGAGTTGACAGCTGCTGTTGTTCGTTCCTCAGACGGACCGGTGATTGCGGCTGGTTCGGTTGTGACCGAGGCGCAGATAAGAGGGCTTGCGGAAGCAGGAGCCTGGGGCTTCACGATCGGCAGTGCGATTTTTGATGGTGTGCTTCCCGGAGCGAAGGATGTTGTCTCGCAGGTGCGCACCGCGCTCGCGTTTGCTCAGGGGGTCTAGCCGGTCAGGTGAACGAGTTCGGCGGGAGCGGTCCGCACTCGCGTTTGTTCGGGCGGCAGTGTACCCTGTCGTTGCTGACCCGGTCTGGAGCGGTCCGTGCTCGCGTTTGTTCAGAGGTCTGGACGTCAGCGATCATCGGCGCGCCATACACTTAACCCACTGTTGAGGGAGGGTTTATGGCTGGTCGTCGGCCGACGCTGGTGGACCGAGTGCGCGAGGAGCTCACGGAACTTATAAGCAACGGCAGCTATGAGGTTGGTGATCGCTTACCCAACGAACAAGAAATGTCGGACCGGTTTGCTGTGAGTCGTGCGACGGTGCGCGAGGCATACCGTGCACTAATCGACGCTGGGTACTTGTCGCGACGTCA
>Ga0081606_1000552_pt1 | contig 14741 bp, 13 predicted proteins | sample EareggfetidaYelm_FD_71127 | JGI IMG/M metagenome (GOLD analysis project Ga0081606, IMG submission 71127) | Earthworm egg capsule microbial community from the University of Washington, USA - E. fetida Yelm (SPADES assembly) (version 2) | ecosystem: Host-associated > Annelida > Reproductive system... | reverse complement strand
GCCCTCGGCGCCCAGCACCAGTGCCACGGGGCCTTTGAGGTCGAGTTGGTACAAGGTGCCGGGCGCGTCGTCGCAGGTGCCTATGCACCAGATGCTGCGCTCCTTGAGTTCATCGAGCGTGCGCGCGAGGTTGGTCACCATGAAGTACGGCATGGTCTCGGCCGCCCCGCTGGCCACCTTGGCCACGGTGGCGTTGATGCCCACGGCATGGTCCTTGGGCGCAATCACCGCATGCGCCCCGGCCCCGTCGGCCACGCGCAGGCAGGCCCCGAGGTTGTGCGGATCGGTCACGCCGTCGAGCACCAGCAGCAAGGGCGGTCCGCTGCCTGCGGCCTGGAGCTTTTCCAGCAGTTCGTCGAGCGAACTGATCGGCGCCACGGGCTGCACGCGCGCGGCCACGCCCTGGTGGCCATGGCTGCCGGCCAACTTGGCGATGCGCATGCCGTCAGCCTCGATCAGGCGGGCGCCGGCCGCGCGGGCGCGTTCGAGAAACTGGCGCATGCGCGCGTCGCGCCGCGTGGCCTCGTGGTAGATCTCGATGACCGATTCGGGCGCGGTCTTCAGACGCACGCCCACGGCGTGAAAGCCGAACAGGACTTTGGGGCTGGACATCGGGCGATTATCCGCTGGCGGCCGATGGCAGCGTCATGTTGCTACCGAAAACATAGCTTCCGGTGAATGATCTGCTTGCACCATGGGCCAAGCGCAGCGCCGATCACAGCACGCGGCCGGCGTCGATGGTGATGCGCCGCTGGCACCGGTCGGCAATGCTGCGGTCATGCGTGACCAGCACCAGCGTCGTGCCCTGCTCGCGGTTGAGCGCGAACATCAGTTGCATGATGGTCTCGCCCGTCGCAAAGTCCAGGCTGCCGGTAGGCTCGTCGGCCAGCAGCACGGCCGGCTGCACGACAAAGGCCCGCGCCAGCGCCACGCGCTGTTGTTCGCCGCCCGACAGCACCCTGGGGTAATGCCTGAGGCGCTGGCTCAGGCCCACGCGGGCCAGCATCTCGGTGGCGGCCTGGCGCGCGTCGCGGCGATTGGCCAGTTCCAGCGGCAGCATCACGTTCTCCAGCGCCGTGAGGTGGCCCATCAGTTGGAAGCTCTGGAACACGAAGCCCAGTTGCTGCGCCCGCAGGGCGGCGCGCGCGTCCTCGTCGATGGCAAACAGGTCATGGCCGCCGAGCCGCACCGTGCCGCGCGTGGGGCAATCGAGCCCGGCGATGATGGCCAGCAGGCTGCTCTTGCCCGAGCCCGAGGCGCCGACGATGGCCACCGTTTCCCGGGCCGCCAGACGGAAATCGATATCCCGCAGAATATCGAGGGTTCCGGTGGAATCCGTCACCGATTTGAAAACATGTTCCACGGCAATCATCGCTGTGGCGGCAACGGCCTGGGGTGATGCGGGTGGCGGTGTGGAGGGTTCGGACATGAAAGGCTCAATGGTGATTTGCAATTGGCATCGGCGTGACTTTATCGTGTGCGCTGCGGCCGGCCTGCTGGCCGCCGCCGCGATGGCCCAGGCCCCGGCGTCCCGCCCGGCGCTGGTGCTGGTGCTGGGCGACTCGCTCAGCGCCGAATACGGCCTGGCACGCGGCACGGGTTGGGTGGCCCTGCTGGAGCAGCAATTGCGGCAGGAGCGACCCCAGGTCACCGTGCTCAACGCCAGCGTCAGCGGCGAGACCACATCGGGCGGACGCTCACGCCTTGCGGCCTTGCTGGCGCAGCACCAGCCCAGCCATGTGGTGATCGAGCTCGGAGGCAATGATGCGCTGCGCGGACTGCCTTTGAAAAGCATCGAAGAGAACCTGGACTGGATGACCCGGACGGCGCAGCAGGCCGGCGCGAAAGTCCTGCTGCTGGGCATGCAGGTGCCGCCCAACTATGGCGCCGCTTACGCCGACCGGTTTGCGGCCTTGTTCACCACGGTAGCGCAGGCCCGCAAGGCCGCAGTGGTGCCCTTTTTGCTCAAAGGGGTGGCCGACGGGCCGGACCCGACCCGCCTGTTCCAGCCAGACCGCATCCACCCACGCGCCGAGGCGCAGCCGCAGTTGCTGGCCAATGTGTGGCCGGAACTGAAAAAACTGTTGCAGTGAGCGCCAACGCGCCTGCGGCGCCTTGGCCCCGAGAGGGGACGCCGAGGAGCAGGCCCCCGCCAACCGGGGGCGCGGGTTCTGCGGCATCCGCTGGCTGGAGGCTCGATGCAGGGCGTGCAGACGTGCAGTCGCCGCCGGCAGGGCATGTGCAGCAATGGCCGCTGGCAGGCTCAGGTGCCGGGTGCTGCGCCCGACGACGGCTGATCCGGCGCCCCCGCCGCATCGCCGATGGACTGGCTGTCCGCCGGCGGGCCGCTGCCCTGCGGGTCGTTCGGTTTGCGCTGTGTTTTGGCCCGGAGCTTATCTTGCTTTTTTTGCTTTTTGGCGAGTTCGCGCTGGCGTTTCTCGTAGCCGTAGTTGGGTGTTGCCAAGGTAATTACTTCCTGAAGTGAAGCCTCACTGTAACAGCATGGTCCCGGGGTTTCGGGTTCATGCGGCAGCGGACCGGGTGGGAGAGACGGCTGCGCGGTAAGCGTGCCAACTGGCATGGCCCAGCACCGGCCCTGCCAGCAGCAGCCCTGCGCCCCAGAACCAGAGCGACAGCGCGACGATGGCCGTGATCAGCGCCCCCCAGAGCAGCATCACGGCCTGGTTGTCGAGCACCACCCGCAGGCTGGTAATGCCGGCGGTGAGCGCATCGGTGTCGCGGTCGAGAATCATCGGGATCGACACCACGCAACTGGCAAACACCAGCCCGGCAAACACCCCGCCGACTGCGGTGTACACCGCGACGAACCCCCAGTTTTGCGGGCTGAACAGCGCTTGCAGCACACCGCTGGTCGACGGCATGCCGGTGTCGAAGAACACCGCGAACACCACCAGCGAGGCCCGGCCCCACAACAGCTCCAGCACCACCAGCAACAACACCAGCATGCCCATGCTGCCCAGGCGACGGTCCCAGCAGGTGAGCGACTCGCCCAGTCCGGGCGCAAGCCCCGCCTCGAGGCGGCGGCTGGTGTCGTACAGCCCCATCGCCAGAAACGGGCCGAGCAGCAGGCAGCCGCTGACCAGCGACATCACATACTCCGCCCGGGTGCGGAACACCCAGCCCAGCACCAGCGCCATGCCCCAAAAGCACATGCCGTAGAACGAGGCAATGCCGGGGGCGGCGCGCATATCCTGCAGACCCTTGAGCAGCCAGCGCAAGGGATCGGCCAAGCGCAGCCGTTGCAGCGTGACAGGCTGCGCCGCTGGGGGCGGGGGTGCCGGTGGATCGGCGGCCGGCTCCGGAGCCGGGTTGGGCGGTGTGGCGGTCATGCAGGCAGGCGGTCGATGGTGTGGCGTATGGGCTGGCGTGAAACCGATGCCTGCACGGTAAGCCAGCCACAGCCGCTGCGCCACTGAGGAAACTACCACCCCGGGCCGGAACCCCTGCGGGGCTAGTGTCGCGTCACCGATCATCTGTCGGTCTGCGCTGGCCATCGAAGCGCATCGCGGCGTTGCATCGCTTGCCAATACGCTCGGTATTGGCCGCGCTATGCGCCTTGCGCTGCGCTCCGATGGCTGCGCGCAGCCTACGACATCTGATCAGTGACACGACACTAGGGTCCATCCGCCGCGAAGGCGCGCTCGAGCGCCTGCTGCAAATCCTGCTGCAGATCCGGCACCGCTTCCAGCCCGATGAAAAACCGCACCAACGTGCCCGGCTTCAGATGCGGGGCAGGGCGCAGGCGCATGCTGGCAAGGTGGTAGGGCACCACCAGGCTCATCGGCCCGCCCCAGCTGTAGCCGATTTTGAACAGGCGCAAGCCATCGCAGAAGGCGTCCACCTGCGACTGCGTGTAGCGCGCATCGATGATCACGCTGAACAAGCCCGCCGCAGCGCCCCGGGCCGCCGTATCGGCGCCGCATGGCGCTTCAGTGACACCGGCGCCGCACAGCGCCTGCCAGTGCGCGTGGCCGGGCGAACCGGCCAGCGCCGGATGCAGCACCTGCGCGATCGCCGGCTGCTGCTGCAGCCACAGCGCCAACTGGCGCGCGGCCGCGTCGTGGGCACGGTAACGCAGACCGATGCTGGGCAGCGCGCGCAGCACCGCCTCGGCGTCATTGCCCGCCACACCCAGGCCCAGCCGCATATGGGTGAGCTTGATCTTCATGTGCAGTTCGGGGTCGCGCGTGATCACGCTACCCATCAGCACATCGCCGTTGCCGCTCGGGAATTTGGTCAGCGCATGGGCCGAAATGTCGACCCCGAGGCTGCGGCTGCCGTCGCCGGTGAGGTCAAACGGCGCAAATGCCAAACCGGCGCCCCAGGTATTGTCCAGGGCCGTGATCACACCCCGCGCACGGCAGATGCGCACCTGCCCACACAGATCGGGAAACTCCATGGTCACCGAACCCGGCGCCTCCAGCCACACCAGCCGCGTGGCAGGCGTGATGCGCGCGGCCAAATCGGCCGTGTCCAGCGGATCGTACAAGCCATGGCGGATGCCGAAACGGGCCAGTTCACCATTGGCCAGTGCCAGGCTCGGGCCGTAGACATTGTCGGGAAGCAGCACCTCATCGCCGGTTTCGAGCAGCGCCAGCGCCACATTGGCGATCGCCGCCAAACCACTGGGCTGCAGCACGCATTGCAGGCCGCCCTCCAACATGCACAACCGCTCTTCGAGCGTGAACGTGGTGGGCGTGCCATGCAGCCCGTAGGTGTAACTGCTCTTGTCCTTCCACTCACGGGTGCGCATTGCCGCCACGTTCGGGAAGATCACGGTGGAAGCCTTGTAAACCCCGGGCTGCAAGGCCGCAAATCCCGCTGGCGGGATGTAGTCGTGGTGGACGATGCGGGTGCTGAGATCGTCGGCGTCTGTATGGTTCATGCCTGCCATGGTAGCGCGCCGGCGGAAATGTCCCGGCGCGTGGTCGACGAAAAGCAGCTTGAGATGCACCTCTTTTGAACGATCGTCATTCGAGACATACGATGTATATTATGTTAAATACATGATTGGATTCGATTGGATTCGGATCGATCCGCTCGATGCGCTGCCAGCCATGTCCTGGTGTTGGCTGGTGTTGGCACGCGCCGGCCTCAACCATCAAAGTCAACCTCAGCCCTCAACCCAGCGCCTCGATCACCTCTGCGGGCGCCTGCACCAGTTCGATCAATACGCCCTCGCCGGCAATCGGGAACTCGTCGTTGCTTTTCGGGTGCAGAAAGGTAATGTCATGGCCTGCCGCGCCCTTGCGGATGCCGCCCGGGGCAAAGCGCACGCCCCGGGCGCTGAGCCATTGCACGGCCCGGGGCAAGTCGTCGATCCACAGGCCGATGTGGTTCAGCGGCGGGCTGTGCACGGCGGGTTTTTTGCTGATGTCCAGCGGCTGCATCAGGTCGACCTCGACCTGGTGCGCATTGCGGCCCATGGACAGGATGTCTTCATCGACGTTTTCACGCTCGCTTTGGAAACTGCCCCTGGGGGTCAGGCCCAGCATGTCGACCCACAGGGCTTTCATGCGCTGCTTGTCGGTGCCGCCGATGGCGACTTGCTGTATGCCCAGAACCTTGAACGGTCGGGTGGCTGTCATCGGATTCTCCGCTTTCGAGATACCAGTTTGCTATGTTTTTGATAGCTATCTGCGCAAGTGAATCGGCTCAGTCGGCCATCGCACCGGATTTCTTGACCAGTTCGGCCCAGCGCGGGATTTCCTTGGCCGTATGCTCGCGCAGTTCCTGCGGTGTGCTGCCAACGATCTCCATGGCCAATTGGTTCGAGAACCTGGCCTGCACGTCGGGCTGGCGCAGCGCCTTCACGATCTCGGCGTTCAGGCGCTGCACGATGGCTTCGGGCGTGCCCTTGGGCGCGTACACCGCCTGCCACGACGATATTTCGAAGTCGGCGATGCCCGATTCGATCATGGTCGGCAACTCGGGCAGCAACGCGATGCGTTGGCCTGTGGTCACGGCGAGCAGTTTGAGTTTGCCGCTTCTGACCAATGGCAATGCGGCTGTCACCTGGTCGAACAACAGTGACACCTGCCCTGCGGCGACATCGTTGAAGGCCGGGACGCTGCCCTTGTACGGCACATGGGTGAGTTTGACGCCGATGGCGTTGGCGAACATTTGGCCGGCCATGTGGTTGGTGGTGCCGGCACCGGGAGATGCGAAATTGCGCTTGCTTTCATCCCTTTTCAGCAGCGCCACCAGTTCGGCCACTGAGCCCACGCCAAGCTGGCTGTTGACGACGAGCACGTTGGGCAGGCGTCCGACCAGCGTGACGGGTTCGAAGTCCTTTATCGGATCGTAGGGCAGCTTCTTGTAGATGCTGGCGTTGATGGCGTGCGTGCTGATGGTGCCGCCGAGCAGCGTATAGCCGTCGGCTGCGGCCCGGGCGACATAGGCGGCGCCGATGCCGCCGGCCTGGCCGGGCTTGTTCTCGACCACCACGGTCTGGTGCAGACTCTCGCCGAGCTTTTGCGCCAATGTGCGGCCTATGGTGTCGACCGTGCCGCCGGGGGTGAAAGGCACGATGTAGACGATGCTCTTGGCGCCCGGCCATTCGACGGCTTCGGCCCAGGTGGCGACCGGGCTGAGCAGGGCCAGCAATAACGGGATGCAACGCATGGATGGATCTCCTCGGTCTTTCCTCAATCAGCCATCGCGCCTGATTTTTGGACCAGTTCAGCCCAGCGCGGAATTTCCTTGGCCATGTACTCGCGCAGTTCCTGCGGGGTGCTGCCAACGATCTCCATGGCCAACTGGTTCGAGAACTTGGCCTGCACATCGGGCTGTTGCAGCGCCTTCACGATCTCGGCGTTCAGGCGCTGCACGATGGCTTCGGGCGTGCCCTTGGGCGCGTATACCGCCTGCCACGATGACATCTCGAAGCCGGTGACGCCCGATTCGATCATGGTCGGCAACTCGGGCAGCAACGCGATGCGCTGGCCTGTGGTCACGGCGAGCAGTTTGAGTTTGCCGCTTCTGACCAGTGGCAGCGCGGCGGTCACCTGGTCGAACATCATCGGCACCCGCCCTGCGGCCACGTCGTTCAGGGCCGGGGGGCTGCCTTTGTACGGGATGTGCGTGAGTTTGACGCCGACGAAGTTGGCGAACATTTCGCCCGCCAGGTGGGAGGACGCGCCGGCACCGGAGGAGGCGAAACTGCGCTTGCTCTCGTCCTTTTTCAGCAGCGCGACCAGGTCGGCCACCGAGTTCAGGCCAAGCTGGCTGTTGACGAGGAGCACGTTGGGCAGGCGCCCGACCAGCGCGACGGGCTCGAAGTCTTTCATCGGGTCGTAGGGCAGATTCTTGTACAGGCTGGCGTTGATGGCGTGCGTGCTGATGGTGCCGCCGAACAGCGTGTAGCCGTCGGCTGCGGCCCGGGCGACGTAGGCGGCGCCGATGCCGCCGGCCTGGCCGGGCCTGTTTTCGATCACTACCGTCTGGCGCAGGCTCTCGCCGAGCTTGTGCGCCAATGTGCGGCCTATGGTGTCGGTCGTGCCGCCGGCGGTAAAAGGCACGATGTAGACGATGCTCTTGGCGCCCGGCCATTCGATGGCCTGGGCCCCGGTGGCTATCGGGCTGAGCAGGGCTATCAACAGCGGGATGCAGCGCATGATGGTGTCGTCTCCTCGAGATGGATCGAGATGGATCGGGCCGGAACGGGCCTGGGCAGGCTCTTGCGGGGCCTCAGCGGCCCCTGGCCTGGCGCCAGGCGGCAAAGTCGGCGCGGCTTTTTTCGTCGGTGGGCGGGTACAGGCCGAGGATGGAACGGCCCTGGAGCACCATTTCTTGCACGAAGTCTTCGAAGACCGTCATCTCGGTGGCTTCGGCGGCGAGTTCGTCGGCCCAATGGGCCGGAAGGACGACCACGCCTTCCGCGTCGCCGACGATCACGTCGCCGGGAAACACCGGCGCATCGCCGCAGCCTATGGGCCGGTTGATGTCTATGGCCTGGTGCAGCGTCAGATTGGTTGGCGCGCTCGGGCGCTGGTGGTAGGCCGGGAAGGCCAGCCGGGCGATGTCGGGGCTGTCGCGCAAACCGCCGTCGGTCACCACCCCGGCGGCGCCGCGCTGCATCAGCCGCGTGACCAGGATGGCGCCGGCCGAGGCGGCGCGCGCGTCCTTGCGGCTGTCGATCACCAGCACCGCGCCGGCGGGGCATTGCTCGATCGCCTGGCGCTGCGGGTGGTTGCGTTCGAGAAAGACGCTGATCGGGTTCAGGTCCTCGCGCGCCGGCATGTAGCGCAGCGTGAAGGCCGGGCCCACCATGTTCGGCAGACCGGGGTTCAGCGGCCGCAGGTCCTGGATGAACTGGTTGCGCAGACCGCGCTTGAACAGGGCTGTGCACAGGGTGGCGGTGCTGACCTTCAGCAACTGCTCGCGGGTGGCGGGATGCACTGCGCGTCTCCTTCAGAAGATTTCAGAAGATGTCGGGCTCGGGCACTGGCTTGCCGAAGCTGGTTTCCAGGAAGTCGAAGTCGCAGCCTTCGTTGGCCTGCCGGATATGGCGATCGAACAGCCAGCCATAGCCGCGTTCGTAGCGCGCCGGCGGCGGCGTCCATAGTGCCTTGCGGCGGGCCAGTTCCGCGTCGCCGATGTCCAGATGGATGCGCCGCGCGGGCACGTCGACGCTGATGCGGTCACCGGTCTCGACCAGCGCCAGCGGCCCGCCGATGGCCGCCTCGGGCGCGCAGTGCAGCAGGCAGCCGCCGTAGCTGGTGCCGCTCATGCGCGCGTCGGACAGGCGCAGCATGTCCGTGACGCCTTGCTTGAGCAGCTTGGTCGGGATCGGCAGCATGCCCCACTCGGGCATGCCGGCGCCGCGCGGTCCGGCGTTGCGCAGCACCAGGATGTCGTCGCCGGTCACGTCGAGATCGGGGTCTTCCGACGCTTTCTTGAGCGCCGGGTAGTCGTCGAACACCAATGCCCGGCCACTGTGCTGCAGCAGTCGTGGCGCGCAGGCGCTGGGCTTGATCACCACGCCGTCGGGGGCCAGGTTGCCGCGCAGCACGGCCAGCGCTCCTTCGGCATAAATCGGTTTGTCCAGCGGACGGATGACATCGTCGTCGTAGACCTGGGCGCCGGCGATGTTCTGGCCAAGCGTGCGGCCGTTGACGGTGCGCGCGTCGGTGCGCAGATGGCAGCGGATGCGCTCGAGCAGCGCCGGCAGTCCACCGGCGTAGAAGAAGTCCTCCATCAGGTAGCGCTGGCCACTGGGCCGGATGTTGGCGATCACGGGCACGCGGCGGCTGAAGGCGTCGAAGTCGTCCAGGCTCAGCGCGTGGCCGGCGCGGCGCGACAGTGCGATCAGGTGCACCACGGCATTGGTGCTGCAGCCCATGGCCATCGCGCAGGCGATGCCGTTGTCGAAGTTGGCGCGCGTGAGCAGTTGCGTGGGCCGCAGGTCTTCCCACACCATCTCGACGATGCGCCGGCCGCAGTCGGCGCTCATGCGGATATGGTTGGCGTCGGCGGCCGGAATGCTGGAAGCGCCCGGCAAGCTCAGGCCCAGCGCTTCGGCGATGCCCATCATCGTGGCGGCCGTGCCCATGGTCATGCAGGTGCCGTGGCTGCGCGCAATGCCGGCCTCCATCTCGGTCCAGGCTTGCTCGTCCAGCCGCCCGGCACGGCGCTCGTCCCAGTATTTGAAGGCGTCGGAGCCCGAGCCCAGCACCTGCCCTCTCCAATTGCCGCGCAGCATCGGGCCGGCCGGCAGGTAGATGAAGGGCAGGTCCATGCTGAGCGCGCCCATCGTCAGGCCCGGCGTGGTCTTGTCGCAGCCGCCCATCAGCACTGCGCCGTCGACCGGGTGGCTGCGCAGCAGCTCTTCGGTTTCCATCGCCAGGAAGTTGCGATAGAGCATGGTGGTGGGCTTGACCAGGCTTTCCGACAGCGAGATCGCCGGCAGTTCGAGCGGGAAGCCGCCGGCTTGCAGGATGCCGCGCTTGACATCCTCCACCCGGTGCTTGAAGTGCGCATGGCACTGGTTGGCGTCGCTCCAGGTGTTGACGATGGCGATCACCGGCTTGCCCATCCAGTCGGCATGGCCGTAGCCCATTTGCAGCATGCGCGAGCGGTGACCAAAGGAGCGCAGGTCGTCGGGCGCGAACCAGCGGGCGCTACGCAGGGATTCGTAGGGGCGTCGTTGCATGGGGCTTGTCTCCGCTTGTCTCCGGGGCGTTTGCATTATGCGCGTGCAGCCTGGGCACAAGCCAAAAGAATGGTGCACGCGGATTGCGCCGAGCCCGTGCCGGGCAGGCGCTGCGCCCATCCCGGGGGACCCGAAGAAAACCCGAAGAAACCCCGAGACCCGGGCAGAAGATATCCGGGTCGCCGCCCCGGGCGCAGGCCCATTGCACCGGCACCGGCACCGGGATGGCATCCGCCGGCCACGGACCGGGCGCTACCGAATTCCTCACTGAAATTGCAAGATGACCTGATCCACCGCCAGCGATTCGCCCTTGCCGGCGACGATTTTGTCCACCACCGCGTCCTGCGCGGCAAAGAGGATGTTTTCCATCTTCATGGCCTCGATCACGGCCAGTTTTTCACCGGCCTGCACCTTCTGGCCGGGCTGCACGGCCACATCGACCAACAGGCCGGGCATGGGCGACAGCAGGAACCGGGAGAGGTCGGGCGCGGCCTTGAAGGGCATCAGTTGGTGCAGGCGCGCGCCCAGCGGCGACAGCACCAGGGCGTCGATCTGCGCGCCGTTGTGCGCAATGCGCAGCGCCAGCGGGTTCTTGCCCACGCCGCGCTCGACCTGGGCGGTAAAGTCCAGGCCATTGCACTGGCCTTGCACGCGGATCTGGCCCAGCGTGGCCTGGCTGCTGATCTGGTAGCTTTTGTCGGCCACCGCTACGGCGCTGGAGCCCGACTTGTCTTCAAAGTCGGTCACCGTCACCGGGTGCTGCCGGTGCTGTCCTTGCGCGTCCAGGACGACCACCACGAAGGCTTCGCCGACCTTCACCTCGTGGCCGGCGAGTTGGCCGCTGATGCCCGAGGCGCGCGCGCGGTAGCGGCGGTTCATGTAGGCGGCCAGCGCCACCAGGAACAGCGGGGCCTCGTGCGGCACCGCCTGGGCGTCGAAGCCCTGGCCGTAGTGCTCGGCAATGAAGCCGGTGTTGAAGTCCCCGGCCACGAATTTCGGGTGGGCCAGCAATGCGGCCTGGAACGGGATATTGCTGCGGATGCCCCGGATCACGAAGCCATCGAGCGCAGCGCGCATCCTGGCGATGGCATCGCTGCGGTCGCTGCCGTGCACGATGAGCTTGGCGATCATCGAGTCGTAGTGCATCGGTATCTCGCCGCCCTCGTACACCCCGGTGTCGACACGCAGGCCCAGCCTGCGGCTGGTATCGGACTGGAACAGGCTTGGCTCCGGCGGCAAAAAGCGCACCAGGCGTCCGGTCGATGGCAGGAAGTTGCGCCCGGGGTCTTCGGCGTTGATGCGGCACTCGATGGCCCAACCGTCGCGCCTGACCTCGGCCTGCGTCAACGGCAGTTTCTCGCCAGCGGCCACGCGGATCATCAGTTCCACCAAGTCCAGGCCGGTGATGCATTCGGTCACCGGGTGCTCCACCTGCAGGCGGGTGTTCATTTCCAGAAAGTAAAAGTCCTGCTCCTTGCCGACCACGAATTCCACCGTGCCCGCGCTCTGGTATTGCACGGCCTTGGCCAGTTGCACGGCCTGCGCGCCCATGGCCTGGCGCGTGGCGTCGCTGATGAACGGCGATGGCGCCTCCTCGACCACCTTCTGGTGGCGCCGCTGTAGCGAGCATTCGCGCTCGTTCAGATAGATCAGGTTGCCGTGGCTGTCGCCGAGCACCTGGATCTCGATGTGGCGCGGCTGCTGCACGAATTTTTCGATGAAGACGCGCTCGTCGCCAAAGCTGTTGCGCGCTTCGCTGCGGCAACTGGCAAAGCCCTCGACCACCTCCTGGTCGTTGCCGGCCACGCGCAGGCCCTTGCCGCCGCCGCCGGCGCTGGCCTTGATCATCACCGGGTAGCCGATGCTGCGGGCGATCTCCCGCGCCTGCTCGGGGCTGCCGATGGCCTCGTTGTGGCCGGGGATGGTGTGGACCCCGGCGGCCTGCGCCAGTTTCCTGGACGCAATCTTGTCGCCCATGGCCGCGATCGAGTGCGCCTTCGGGCCGATGAAGACGATGCCCTCCTCCTCGCAGCGCCGGGCAAAGTCCGGGTTCTCCGAAAGAAAGCCGTAGCCGGGGTGCACGGCCTGCGCGCCGGTCTGCCGGCAGGCGGCAATGATCCGCTCGGCCAGCAGGTAGGACGCGCGCGCCGGGGCCGGACCGATGTGCACGGCCTCGTCGGCCAGTGTGGTGTGGCGGGCCTGTTTGTCGGCATCGGAGTAAACCGCCACACTCCGGATTCCCATCTTGCGGGCGGTGGCGATGATCCGGCAGGCGATTTCGCCGCGGTTGGCAATCAGGATTTTGTGGAACATGGCATGGTGTGTGCAGCGTGGAAACTTCGGGGGTGTCGCCATTCAGCGCCTGAACAGTTGCCGGTATTTGTAGGCACAGTACAGGCCGCCGATCAGCATCGGCCCGCCAAAGCTCAGCCACAGGGGCAGATCGAAGCTGAAGTACGAAACGGCAAAGACGGCCAGCGCCGCCACCGCCACCAGTGGCATCACCCACCAGGTGAGCACGGCCATGTCCAGCGCGTCTTCACTCACCGCATGCGCGGGCCGCCCCCTGGCCGCACGGATTTTGCGCAGCAGAAACACATCCGCACAAAACACCAGGCCGATGCCGATCCATTCGGCGAGGAGTTCAAACATGGCATGCCTTTCGATGGCGGCCTGCAGGGGGCGCCTTACAGCGGGATGTTGCCATGCTTGCGCCAAGGATTTTGCAGCTTTTTGTCACGCAGCATCAGCAGGCTGCGACAGATGCGTTTGCGCGTCTCGTGCGGCATGATCACGTCGTCGATGAAGCCACGGGCGCCGGCCACGAACGGGTTGGCAAAGCGCTCCTTGTAGCCGGCCTCGCGGGCGGCGAGCTTGACCGGGTCGTTCTTGTCTTCGCGAAAGATGATTTCCACCGCCCCCTTGGCGCCCATGACGGCAATTTCGGCGCTCGGCCAGGCCAGGTTCACGTCGCCGCGCAGGTGCTTGGAGCTCATCACATCGTAGGCCCCGCCATAGGCTTTGCGGGTGATGACGGTGATCTTGGGCACCGTGCACTCGGCATAGGCGTACAGCAGCTTGGCGCCATGCTTGATGATGCCGCCGTATTCTTGGCCGGTGCCGGGCATGAAGCCGGGCACATCGACAAAGGTGATGACGGGAATGTGGAACGCATCGCAAAAGCGCACGAAGCGCGCGGCCTTGATGCTGCTTTTGATGTCCAGGCAGCCGGCCAGCACCAGCGGCTGGTTGGCCACGATGCCGACGGTCTGGCCGTCCATGCGGGCAAAGCCGATCAGGATGTTCTTGGCGTACTCGGGCTGCAACTCGAAGAAGTCGCCATCGTCGACGGTTTTGACGATCAACTCCTGCATGTCGTATGGCTTGTTCGGGTGCTCGGGCACCAGGGTGTCCAGGCTTGGCTCCTGCCGCTCTATCGGGTCGCCGCTTTGGCGCACCGGCGCTTTCTCGCGGTTGCTCAGCGGCAGGTAGTTGTACAGGCGGCGCAGCATCAGCAGCGCTTGCACATCGTTGTCGAAGGCCAGATCGGCCACGCCGCTCTTGGTGGAGTGGGTGATGGCGCCGCCCAGTTCTTCGGCGCTGACTTCTTCATGCGTCACGGTTTTGACCACTTCGGGGCCGGTGACGAACATGTAGCTGGAATCCTTGACCATGAAGATGAAGTCGGTCATGGCCGGGCTGTATACCGCGCCACCGGCGCTCGGTCCCATGATCATGCTGATCTGCGGAATCACGCCGCTGGCCAGCACGTTGCGCTGGAACACATCGGCATAGCCGCCCAGGGACGCCACGCCCTCCTGTATGCGCGCACCGCCCGAGTCGTTCAGGCCGATGACGGGGGCGCCGACCTTCATGGCCTGGTCCATCACCTTGCAAATCTTCTCGGCGTGCGCCTCCGACAGCGCGCCGCCAAACACGGTGAAGTCCTGGCTGAACACGAACACCAAGCGGCCATTGATCATGCCGTAGCCGGTGACCACGCCGTCGCCGGGCACTTTCTGCTCCTGCATGCCGAAGTCCACGCAGCGGTGCTCGACAAACATGTCCCACTCTTCAAACGTGCCATCGTCGAGCAACAGTTCCAGGCGCTCACGCGCCGTGAGCTTGCCTTTTGCGTGCTGGGTGGCGATGCGTTTCGCGCCACCGCCCTGGCGCGCGCGTTCGCGCTTGATTTCGAGCTGCGCAAGGATGTCGTGCATGGTTTCTTTCTCCTCGGTTCGATCTTTTCGGCTCAATCCGTTGGGGCCTCGCCGACGGCCGCCGCCGCAAGCAGATGGCGCGCAGCCGTGCTGGCCGCGATCTGCCCGGACTGCACTGCGGCGCTGAGTTGCGGCAGTTGCTGGCGCACGGCCGGGTGGTTTTTGAAAGACTGCTTCAGCCCGGCGTCGATGCGCTGCCACATCCACGCCAGCGCCTGGCTCTGGCGCCTCGTGTGGAACGCGCCATTGGCCATTTGCAGCGTTTGAAATTCGCGCACAGCCGCCCACAAGGTGTCAATGCCCTGGCCATGCAATGCGCTCGATGTGATGACCCGGGGCTGCCAGTG
>Ga0081606_1000551_pt1 | contig 14772 bp, 15 predicted proteins | sample EareggfetidaYelm_FD_71127 | JGI IMG/M metagenome (GOLD analysis project Ga0081606, IMG submission 71127) | Earthworm egg capsule microbial community from the University of Washington, USA - E. fetida Yelm (SPADES assembly) (version 2) | ecosystem: Host-associated > Annelida > Reproductive system... | reverse complement strand
GTTCTGGGTTTGACCCTTCTTATTGTGCCGGAATCAAATCGGATACTGGTGTAAATTTTGCTGGAGCAACCGTTATAATTACCGGAACAGGTTCTGGATTTAAAGCTGTTTCATCCGATTCTAACATAAACATGACTTCAGGAACTGTAACCATAACCTCAAGCGGAACGGGTACAACTTACACCGGAACAACTGGCGCAATGGATTCGTATTCTTCTGCTGCATTTTCTGCGGATGCCAATATTGTGATTACTGGCGGTACACTTACCACAACTTGTTCGGGTGCCGGAGGAAAAGGATTAAAAGCTGACGGTGCCATCATCATTGGCGATACTGTTGGCGGAAATCCAACTACAAACATCAGAACGACAGGAAATCGCTTCCTGGTTTCGGGAACAGATTATTCGCATCCAAAAACTGTGGTAGCTGCTGGCGCAATAACTATCAACAGCGGAAACAACACCTTCAATTCTACCGATGACGGAATCCACTCTGATTTATCTGTAACGGTAAATGGCGGAACCAATACCGTAAATGCAATTTCTGCTACATCTGGAGTTGGAGAAGGAGTTGAAGCACCGACAATCACATTCAATGGTGGCGTTTCTAACATTACGGCTTCAAACGATGGAATCAACTGTACTTACGGAACGGTAAGTGGCGGAACAGAATCCAACGACGGAAGTAATTTATTCATCACGGGCGGAATTGTAATCGTGGCCGGAAGCGATGCCATCGACAGCAACGGAAACATTACCATTACTGGTGGAACTACAATCGTAAACGGACCAACAAGCCAGCCGGAAGAAGGCATCGACTACAACGGAACTTTCCTGATGAATGGTGGTTATCTGATTTCTGCCGGTTCCAATGCGAACATGACTAAAGCGATGGGAGCTGCTTCAACGCAGGTTAGCATGTACATCAAATCGACAGCTCAATTGGCGGCAACATCGATGTTTCATATCGAAAATGCTGCCGGTACAGAAATGGTAACCTTCAAACCTAAAAACGGAGTGTATTATTTCCATTTTTCCAGCCCGAATTTAGCCCAAAGCACGCAGTATAAAATCTACTTCGGCGGAAGCTATACTGGCGGAAGCTTTGTAGGCGGCACAACAACCTGGGGATTATACACAGGAGGAACGTATTCTGCAACGGGCGGAACATTAAAGTCAACCACAACTACATCGGGTTCAGCTAAAGTGAATACGATAACATTCTAAAGAAAGTACTATTTTTATTTTTTAGGGCACCGGCATTAATTTGTTGGTGCCTCTTTTTTTTAAACTTAAATTGGAATATCTTCGTATATCAACCCATGAAACCATTTATAAACATAGCAGCATCCTTAACATTCAGCCTGTTTCTTTTCAGTTGCAGCGAAAACGGAATGACGCAAACTGAACCTAAAAAGTACAAATATTTAGCCCTTGGAGACAGTTATACCATCGGGCAAAGCGTTTGCGAAACCTGTAGGTTCCCGATACAATTAAAGGACAGCATCCAAAGACATCTGAATCGGAACGATACTTTTGAAGTAAAAATCATTGCCCAAACCGGTTGGAAAACAAGCGAACTGCTATCGGCCATTGCTTCCGAAAACCCTTCCAATGATTATGATTTGGTTACCCTTTTGATCGGAGTTAATAATCAATACCAGCACAAACCGTTCAGCCAATATGAACAGGAGTTTCCTGAGTTGGTATCGAAAGCAATTCAATTGGGCAAAGGCGATAAAAATAATGTAATTGTTGTTTCGATTCCGGATTATGCCTTTACGCCTTTTGGACAGGGTTCAACCGCAGTTTCCGAAGAAATTTACAGATACAATGAGTTCGCCCGAAACTACTGCCAGGCCAGCAACATCACTTTTGTAAACATTACCGACATTACCCGAGAGGGATTACTTAAGCCGGAATTGGTTACCAGCGATGGGCTTCATCCTTCCATTCTTGCCTATTCAAAATTTGTGGCGCGCATTTTACCACAGGCCCAATTGAAAATTTCTGATTAACCTACAAATACTTCTGATTCATCGCATTTTTAGCCCATTAAAAGATATTCTCTTTATCTTTGAAATAGAATGAGTGCTATGAATAATTCGACGCGGTTTTTTTTAATCAACATCCTGGGATGCCTGGCATTTTTGAGTATCCCTGTGTTTTCTTCGCCAGATTTCAGGGAGGGTATAGACATGATTTATATTGGCCCGTTCCAAAAATCGTTTATCCGTTTTGTATTGCTTCTTTTTGTTTTTTATGCTGCTTATTTTTATTTCATCCCGAAGCTTTTCTTCAATAACCAAAAGACCTTTTTTGTTATAGCGATTGCTGCTTCTTACGGAATCGTAATCGGTTTAACCGACCTCATCTTTGGAGACAATTACCATATGCCAATGCCGCCGAGAGAAAATTTTGGCCCTCCGGGTGGAAGTGTTTTCTTTTTTGACTCACAGATAATGATTCCGTTTTTGCTGGTCATTACGCTGGCATTCCTGATAAAATTCAACAGCCGGATGAACCAGATCAATGATGAAAAACTCAATGCCGAAGTCTCTTATTTAAAAGCGCAGATCAATCCGCATTTCCTTTTCAATACGCTGAACAGCCTTTACGCATTAACATTACAGAAATCCAACGAAGCACCGAATGCCGTTTTAAAACTCTCAAGCATCATGCGGTATGTGGTTACCGAAAGCTCACAAGAATTCGTGACTTTAGATAAAGAACTGAATTACATAAAGGATTATATCGAGCTGCAAAAACTGCGTCTGGACAATAGCGCTTCGCTTTCCTTTGAAGTAAAAGGAACATCAATGGGAAGGGCAATTGCTCCGTTAATCCTAATTCCGTTCATTGAAAATGCTTTTAAATACGGCATCAATCCGGATGAAAATTCCTTTATCGGAATTACCATTGAGATAGAAGAACAAATTCTAAAAATGAATGTAAAAAACTCTATTGTCGCGGCCGAAATTGACGAGGAATTCAAGACAGAAGAAGGTTTAAAAAACACTCAAAAAAGGTTAGATCTGATTTATTCCGGAAAGTATGACTTGGATGTCACAGAAGACAAAAAGACATACGAGGTTAACTTAAAAATTGATTTGTTATGATTCGCACCATAGCCATAGATGACGAGCCTTTAGCCTTGCAGATTATCAGTCATTTCTGCGAGCAGATTGATTTTGTTACGCTCGAAAAAACGTTTACCAAACAAAACGAAGCTTTAAAACACCTGAACAAATATCCGGTTGATCTGATTTTTCTTGACATTCAGATGCCCAATAAAAACGGCATCGACTTTTATAAACTGCTCGAAAATGACGTGATGGTAATATTTACTACCGCGCACAGCGAATTTGCCGTAGAAGGTTTTAACGTGAATGCGACCGACTATCTGCTGAAACCCTTTTCTTTTGAGCGTTTTGAAGTTGCTGTTCAGAAAGCCCGGAATGAATTCCAGTTCCGCAATAACACGGCCGTACAAACGCATTTGATGATTCGGGCTGATTATAAGCTGCACCGCATAGAGTTTGAAGACATCCTTTTACTCGAAGGTTTGGATGATTACATTCAGATCCATCTGAAAAATAAAACCAAAATCGTGGCGCGGATTTCGATGAAAAACATACTCGAGAAATTGCCCGACACCAAGTTCATCCGTGTACATCGTTCTTACATCATCCCGATAAATAAAGTGAAGACTATTCAGAATAAAGTCATCCAGATTGACGAATTCTCTATCCCAATTGGAGAAACCTTCAAAGACGAGATTGCTAAATTTTTCCAGTAGATGTTTGAGCAAAGTCCATCACAGATATTCAAGGCCCAATTTCGCGGACATAATGAAAATGAAGAATACCGCTGCCTTTCGACTTTTAATTTTGACACTTATTCTGTCCAAAGCAGAGAAGCATTCGGATTACTGAACGTTTTCAATGACGAAACGCTGGCACCCCAAAAATCAAAATCATTTTCTGTACAGGAAGATTCCGAAATCCTGTTGATCCCATTAGTCGGTGCCATTGCTATTGAGGGTAAGGATTTTGTAAAAACAGAAGGATTCCAGATTCTGAAAATGAAAAAAGACTCAACATTTGAGCTTAAAAACCCTTATGAAGATGAGCTGGTCAATTATTTGCAGATCCGGTTTTCCGGTTCTTGCTTTACCCAAAATGATTCCGCCAGATACACTTTCAGCCTTGAGAAACGAAATGAATTACTGCCACTTTACCAAGGCCTAAACTACAAGGTTTCGATTGGGATTTTCAATACCAGAAGCGAAACGGCTTACTCTATCCAAAAAGCACAAAACGGATTATTTGCCTTTGTCATTGCCGGGGCTTTTGAATTCCAGAACAGGCTATTGGAATCGCGGGATGCTTTATCCATTTCCGACATTACCGAAATAGAATTGGAATCCTTAACTGAAAATGCCATCCTTTTACTGATAGAAACAGCTTTATTGCTGTAGATTTTACCGCAATAAAGTTTTCGTTTACCTCATTTATTTTGACTTTCAATTAATTAGATTCACTTTTGAACTATCAAATTCTGAATTATGGAAAGAAAAGACTTTTTAAGAAACAGCTTCGGATTTCTAGGATTAGCCGTAGCAGCCCCAAGTTTATTGCGTGCAAAAGAAACGAATGCTGAGCTAACCGAAACCTTGGCGTGCTCGGTAACCAACAGTGAAACTGCCGGGCCTTTTCCAACAATTACGCCAGCTTCTTATGTTAGGACCAATATGGTTGGCGACAGGACGGGCGTAGCATTTACAGTCAACATTAACATTATGAATATCAATGCGAATTGTGCGGCGCTTCAGGGAGCTATTGTTGATATCTGGCATTGCGACAAAGACGGAAATTATTCCCAATATGGAGGAACGGCCATGCAGCAAACCAATTATACGACTTATAATTTTTTAAGGGGAAGGCAGACCACCAATGCTAACGGATTGGTTTCGTTTACTTCTATTTTTCCGGGCTGGTACACAAGCCGCGCGACACATATCCATGTTCATATTTACAATTCGGCCGGAACATCCTTATTGGTTACCCAAATTGCTTTCCCGGAAGGAACCAGCAGTGCAGTGGCTTTAGTGAATGCTTCTACGGCAAATGGCTATACAAAAGGCATGACTGGTTATACTTACAATACGTCTGACAATGTATTTTCAGATGGGGTGAGCAATGAAATGTCAACCGTTACCGGAAGTGTAGCCGTCGGATATATCTTAAATCATACCATTTATGTGGCCGGGCCGACATTAGGTATAAATGACGTAAACCAGCAAGCATTCGGATTGGGGCAGAATTATCCTAATCCTGTAAAATCAACCACGATTATCCCGGTGACTTTACAGCTGGATTCAATGGTGACCGTTCAGTTATTTGATCTGACAGGACGATTGATTTCCACACCAATAAACGGAAACTTTACCGCCGGAAAAAATGAGTTGACATTGAACAGAAACGGAATCAGCAGCGGATATTACATCTACAAAGTGAAAGTTGCTAATGATAGTGGAGTTTCTGAACAAAGTAAAAAAATACTGTTTGAATAATTAATTGTCCTGTTTTTGTTTGTTATGGAATAGAGAGGTTGTAAAAAATCTCTCTATTTTTGTTTAGCCTAATTGTATTTCTATGACCAAAATCAGATTAGCTTACCGAATCGTTATTGACAATTCTTCCGAATTTACTTGGGATAAATACGTTTTTGAAGATACTTATAAAGAATACCTGATGCAGGAGCAGCTTTTCAATTCCAAGGAAAATCCAAAGGAAACTTTCCGTGAATTATTGAGCGCAAACCCAAAAGCGAGTCAGCTTCATTTTTTGGTTGGGATGGCAGCCAATGATTATGTCGTACAGCTGTATGGCAATTTTCACCGCGTTACCGATGCCTTGGGCAAAACATTTTTTCCGTTTACCAATTTTGAACTGGACATTGTAAATACAGACCTCCGAGAGATTTCGAAACACAGGATCGGGATTACATTTTATTCTCCGCTTTTGATTTTATTGGATACCATAAACAACCACTATTTAGTATCAGCCCAAACCGAAAAAGAAAATGGATTTGAGACACTTATGTTTCCGATGCAGCCCAATTTAACAATCTGCTATTATGAAAAGTAGCACACTTTAAAAGATTCACCGCAGTTTTTTGCGTGTTTTCCTCATTTATTATTTTCATTCTATACAAGTAGTAATTTCGCTTCTGAATTTAATATTGAGAATGACTAATGAAAAATAATTTTACATTAAAAGCTATTGTAGTGCTGACTGCATTTGCCTTTTTTGGCGTTGCTCAGGCACAAAATAAAAGCGAAAGAAAAGTATTCGGAAAGACCGTCCAAAAGATAAATCCTAAGAATGGATTAATACGATGCATATCAAACGAATACGAACAACATCTTCAGGAAAACGATCCTTCAAGAGCAACCACTGAAGCATTCGAACAATGGATTGCCCCAAAAATCCAGGAAGCAAAAGAAAGAATGGCTTCCGGCAGAAACACCAATGCGGTAGTTAGCATTCCGGTTGTAGTACACGTAATCCACAACGGAGATGCATTGGGAAGCGGCGAAAACATTACTGATGCCAGAGTTTTATCACAAATCACCGTTTTGAACCAGGATTTCAGAAAAATGCTAAACACCAACGGCTACAACGACAATGAAGTGGGTGCCGATGTGGAAGTGGAATTTTGTATGGCCAGAAGAAAACCCGACGGAACAGCCACAACCGGAATCGACCGTGTAAATCTTGGCGTGGCGAGCTGGGCTACAGAAACCAGCGTTGAAACTAATTTGAAGCCGAATACGATTTGGGATCCGACACAATACTTCAACATTTGGATCTGCGCTTTCAGTACCAATCAAAGTGCTGAATTGTACGGAACTTTAGGATATGCCCAATTCCCTAGTAATTCCGGACTTGGCGGATTGAACACCAATGGCGGAGGCGCAACTACAGACGGTGTAATCATCGATTACAGATGTTTTGGCTCAAAAGCGATTGCCAATACCGGAACTTATTTTACGGATTACGATTTGGGAAGAACAGCCACCCACGAAATCGGGCACTGCTTCGGATTGAGACACATTTGGGGAGATAGCTCTTCCTGTGTTGTAAATGCTACAGACAGCAACAACGATTACTGTTTAGATACTCCGGCGGCATCTCAAGAAAATTATGACTGTGATACTACTTACGATTCCTGCCCTTCAGCGGACGGCGTTGACATGACGGAAAACTATATGGATTACACCAATGACATCTGCATGAACATTTTTACGCTGAACCAAAAAGCAAGGATTCTGGCTGTTATCCAAAATTCACCAAGAAGAAGTACTTTACCTGGTTCTTTAGCTTGCCAGGCACCTTTGAGTTCTTCTCAGTTTGAATTGTTTGATAACGTCAAATTATACCCAAATCCGGCAAAAGATTTTGTAATCATCAACATTTCCCAGGGAGATGATTTACCGGATTCTTATGGTATTTACAATGCATTGGGACAACAGCTACAACAGGTTAAAGTTTCCACTTCCAATGATTTGACGCTTAACACTGCTTCCTTGTCAAAAGGAGTGTATTTCCTAAAAATAAATAAAGAGACTGTTTCAAAGACCTTGCAGTTCATCAAAGATTAGTTTTTTTTGTGAGTGATTTAGTTGAAGAAAGCGGGAATTAGCAATAGTTTCCGCTTTTTTAGTTTAGCCTAATAACTGCTCCATTCCTGATTGAAAACAGTAACCAGGTTTTGGTTATTGATCCTGTTGATCAGTACTTCTTTTGAGCGCATGTCTTTGGAAAAATAAGTAAGGCTGTTTAAATTGAAGTCGTAATACCTTAGCTGTTCGGCTTTTCGCAGTACGGTTAACGTCTCTCCGGAATGATTGACCATATTGAAGCCCCATTCTCCAAACGATGGAAGATAAACATGATAAGGCAAAACATTTTTAAAAGAAGTCTTCAAGGTAGCGTTGATGCACCAGAAAGATTTGGGCGCAAAGAAAGGCGATGTAGACTGAACCGTCATCAACCCACTATCAGTCAAATGATTTCTTACTTTATTGTAAAAAACAGTAGAGTATAATTTTCCCAAACTGAAATTGGACGGATCGGGAAAATCAATAAAAATCACATCATATTTTTTGAGATTGGTATCTAGCCAGACAAAGGCATCTTTGTTGATTACTTCTACTTTTTGATTTAAGAGAGCGTCGCTATTTAACCGCCTCAGCAATTTATTTTTCCTAAAAATGGAAGTCATTTCATTGTCCAGATCGACTAAGGTAATTTTTTTAACTTCGGGGTATTTCAGGATTTCCCTGGCCGCCATTCCGTCTCCACCACCAAGAATGAGTATCTGTTCAATTTTTGGTGCCGATGCCATGGCAGGATGAACAAACGCTTCGTGGTAGCGGTATTCATCAAAGGAACTGAATTGCAGGTTGTTATTCAGATACAGTTTATAATCATTCCGTTCATGCGTAAGCACCAATCGCTGGTACTTTGTGGTTTTTGAATAAATGATATTTTCCCCATAAAGGCTTTTTTCTGAAAACGACAGAATCCGGTCTGAATAACACAAGGTTATTATCAGGATAAGTAGCATCAGAATGGCTTTGATCCTAAGATGGACGGGCTTTTTTACATGCTCCGCCAAAAAATAACTCATCGCTATTCCGACAACTACATTAAAGATCCCGAAAATAATAGACGTATTTATTAGTCCGAACTGAGGCACAAAAAAGAGCGGAAAGGCTATCGAAGCCAATAAAGCCCCAATATAATCGAAAGTAAAAACATTCGAAACCAAAGTATTGAACTGGAATTTGTCCTTTAGGATTACCATCAGGATTGGTATTTCCAGCCCTACGAGGCAGCCAATGATAAAGACCAGAAAGTAAAGGTAAAATTCGAAAAAATCTACATAATTAAAGATAAGGAACAGCAAAGGCGCGCTCAATCCGCCAATCAGTCCTATGACAAGTTCAATTTCTATAAACTTATCTACGAGGTTTTTGGTAATGTATTTGGAAAAAAAAGAGCCAATCCCCATCGCAAAAAGATAGATTCCGATTACAAGCGAAAATTGGGTAATGGAATCGCCCAGCAGGTAACTGGCCAAAGCGCCCGCGATAAGTTCGTAAACCAGTCCGCAGGTAGAAATGATGAAAATAGTAACTAAAACAAGCCTTTCTATTTTCATTTAGCCATGAATTGCAAAGCCTATAATCAAAGAAATGCCAAGGATAAAGGCGGCAAAAACGATAGCGAGGGCAACATTTTTATTTTGGGTGATTTCTTTCCAGGTATTTTCCGGCGTTAGCTTTTCTAATATAAAATAACAAAGCAATAGTATGGTAAACCCTAAAAATGAGTACAATACAGAGTTGATGACTGGCTTTAATAAAACTTCTTCCATGATTTATTTATTTATGGTTGTAACTATTTGAATTATAAAATCTGTTTACTCTTGTTCTTTTTTCATGTTCGGTTTTTTCACAGTTGCAAATGCGGTTTCCTGTAAAAGCGGAGTAATAATAAATTCCCATTACAATTACGCTGACGATAACTGCAAGTTTGTTTTGGGCGATAAAATCGGATATCTTTTTCAATCTTCTTCTTTGCTATAAGGTGAATAATCGCTGTCGTGCCATCTTCTTTGCTCAAAATTGGTTTTGATGTAAAACAGGATGCCGGATGCCGCTAAAAATGCAATCAGGACAAACATAAAATTCCAATTGTCGCTTTTGTCCCAATATACTTCAATTTTCATTCGGGAATTAGCAACATCTGCACTGTCTTTGTTCGATTGAAATGCGATGGAATATTTTCCCGAACTTACACCACAAACATTAAACTCTTCCGAAGTACTTCCTTCTACCCAGTTTTCGCCATCTTCATAGCCGTGGTAATATTCAACATCCGTCGAAAAAAAAGCAGTTTCACCTGTGGTTTTGTTGATTAGTGTAAAATCTGTGGCTACCCAGGAATTATCCACATCGGTTTGAATAAAAATCTTCAGCGGTGCGATTGGGCCTTTTAATTCAAAAACATCGGTTACAAATTCCTTATCAACATCATTAACCATATCTATGGTCTTCGAATAAACCAATTGATTTTCGGAGGACTGATAAAAAAACAAATGCGATATTAAAACAATAAGCGTCGCATAGCAAAAAGTGGTTATGCATTTCCTCAAATCGAAATAAGATGGCTGTACCATGCCGATCTGGGATTTGTAGGGAAGTGTGGTTAAATCGAATAGTTTCCTGACTTCCTTAGCGGAAATATGTTCGCCATAATAAACGATCTGTTCGCCTTCTTCCACTTCCACAGAAAGCAATTCCGGCGGACTGATAAAATCCTTGTAAGAGATGCTCCCTTTGCCAAGCTTAAAGTCAAAAAAACCAACGCCGGAACGATTCTGACAAGTTCCTTTATCAAAAAGGGCGAAGTAGTTGTCGTCATGGGAAATTTCGCGGCTGTCAAAATTCTTATCTAATTCGATTTGTTCCGAAATGGTCCAGTTGCCGCATTCTTCGGTAATGTATTTGTAGTTTCCGGATGCCGAAACCAGTTCGTATTCCTTCCAGTATTCCCCATAATCCGATTTCTTCAAAATACCGTTGGAAACCCAATAGTTTTGCCCATCCAGGACAACATTGCTTCCAACCGGAATCTGTGAATCAAAAGCTTCGATTTGAATATCGCTCTCCAAAGACAAAACGCCATTTTTCAACTTATGGGATCGATAGCATTTCGGGCAGACATAATATTCAAATACTAAGTCTACCGGAATAATAACCTCATGGTCGCATTTCAAACACTTTATTTCCACTATCTGAATATTTCGTGTTGGGTTACTACTGTAGCATCAAAATAAGCTGTAAAATCACTCGCCAGATCCCTAACAGTTTGCGTATTGTCTTTTTGGTAATTGCACAGATAAATATCCAAAGTAACCGATTTGATTTCGGGCCAAGTGTGGATGCAGATATGGGATTCCTTCAAACAAACTGCCGAAGTAAAACTGGCATTGTCAAAAATAAAATGAGTATCCCCTACTTTTTCCAATCCGTATTGGTGCAAAAGAACAGCAACTTTTTCGATAAAAGCAGTATAATCCAACAGCTTTGTATCTGAATTTGTGGAAAGGGTCAGCAGTATGTGCAGGCCTAAAAGCGGGTTAGTGTCGTTCATTAAAAGTGTTTCTAAACTTTTTACGAAAAGTATTAAAAAAAGTTACACTTTCAAAGAAAGAGCCTCCTTAATATGCCGGAGCCAATTCTATTTCGAGTCCTTCAAGGTCTTCGGTAATGTGTATTTGACAGCCGAGCCTGCTATTTTCCTTAACATTGAAGGCTTCCCAGAGCATGGCATCTTCATCATCGCTTTTTTCCGGAAGAGGAAAATCGTTTAATACATAACACTGGCAGGAAGCGCACATGGCCATCCCACCGCAAATCCCGATGGTTCCCTCTTCGGCAAGTTCGTAGGCCCGAACCAGCTCCATGATGTTCATGTTCATGTCGGTTGGCGCCTGAACTTCATGCGTAACACCTTCGCGGTCAGTGATTCTTATCGTGACGTCCTGTGACATTTATTCTATTGATTTTACTACTGCTTTTTCAGCTTCTTTTCGTGTTCCGTCAAAACCGTCAACGCCCGAAACCGTGGTATATTTCAACACATATTTCTTACCCGGATTGATTCGGTTGTAAACGCTTTGGCACATTAAAGTCGCTTCGTGGAAACCGCACAAAATCAGTTTCAGTTTCCCCGGATAAATATTTACGTCACCAATGGCATAAATCCCGTCAATATTGGTTTGGTAGTCTAAGGCATTGTTTACTTTGATGGCATTTTTCTCTATTTCCAATCCCCAATTGGCAATGGCACCCAGCTTTGGCGTCAATCCGAAAAGCGGAATGAAATAATCGGTTTTGATTGTTCGGTGTGCGCCATTTTCATCAATATCGATGGATTCCAGATGTTCGGCACCATTCAACCCTACAACTTCGGCAGGCGTAATCAATTTTATTTTGCCCGAATGTTTTAGTTCCTGTACTTTTTCTACAGAATCCAAGGCACCGCGGAATTCATTCCTTCTGTGGATCAGCGTAACTTCGGAAGCCACATCTGAAAGGAAGATACTCCAATCCAGCGCAGAATCACCACCACCGGCAATTACGATTTTCTTGTCACGGAACAATTCCGGATCTTTTACAAAATATTCCACACCTTTTTCTTCGTAGAAAGCGATGTCTTCAATCACAGGTTTTCTTGGTTCAAAAGTACCTAAACCACCAGCAATTGCGATGGCTTTGGCATGATGTTTTGTCCCTCTGTTTGTGGTAACGATAAAGGTTCCGTCTTCCAGTTTTTCTATGGTTTCAGCAGTTTCCGCTAAAGTGAATCCCGGCTGGAACTGCTTGATCTGCTCCATCAGGTTAGTGACCAAATCGCCTGCCAACACTTCGGGATATCCCGGAATGTCATAGATAGGTTTCTTTGGATAAAGTTCAGCCAACTGACCGCCAATTTGGGGCAAGGCATCAATTATATGGCATTTCAATTTTAACAAACCTGCTTCAAAAACAGCAAAAAGTCCGGTTGGCCCGGCTCCAATTATTAGTATATCTGTTTCAATCATTTTTTTAATTTTAGTGCGTCTGCCCGAATTTGGGCTCTAATCTGAGTTGCAAAATTGCGAAACTACAAATTGCTAACTCATGATTTTTATCATAATCTAAAAAAGTTTGTATCCTAAATTCAACCCGATGGTTTCGTATTCAGAATGAATAGTTATGTAGTTGGAAAACAAGTCCCTTCCGAATTCATATCTCAATTCTACAGTATATTTTTTATTATACATGTATCCCAACCCTACTGAAGTATTTTGCGAATTTTCAATTTCAAGACTACTCATGCCGCTCCCAAATTTTGAGCCTGTACTCAAAGCCTGAGTGTAATATGCGTTTACAAAAACAAGTGATTTTGGGCTTATCAGGAAATATTTTCTAATCCCTAATGAGAGATCTACTGCTTTATAAGCAATATCGAGAGTGGTGTTATTGGAATAAGTGTGGGAACTGCTGTAAGTATGATAAACAGGCTCTACGAGGATCGACCAGTTTTTAAATTTGTTAGACAGATTGACTTCTACCTCAAAACCAACTTTAAATTTCACCTTGTTTCCAAAATCAATATTCTCATCGCCGTTAGACCTATAACTTAAATTTGAAATCCCCAGTCCTGCTTTTGCATAAAACTCTAAAGTATTATGATTTTTCACAGCTTTGATGGCATTGGTTTTGGCATTTTTACAACTGTTGTATTTTAAGAATACATTTACCATCGCATCTTTTTTATACTCCAGTTTTTCAAAATCGGATCTGCCTATTTTATCACACACCAATACATTGTAAAGTTCCTGTTTATAGGAATCATTGTTTCTGTAAGCTTCCGACTCCTTGTGATAATAAACTTTGTAGGTTAACGGAAGAATTTGACCATCGTTCTTGCTGTAAAAAAACCTAAGATAATTAGTGGTTGCATAACTATAAAGACTCACATCACCTTCAACCAAAACTTTTAACAGCAAAACGGCATCTTCAAATTTCACGGTTTTGTCGCCTGCAGTAAAAGAACTCAGATCATCCGAAGATTTATCGATTTTTACATTGGCCTTTATATACTTTGCCTCATTCCCAACAGCGAATTCATTAAAACCCGGAAACAGCAATGTTTCGGTTTTAGAATTTTCATCCAGCTTATAATCAATACTTTGCGGATTGTAATCCCAGGATTTATTTCTTATCAGACATTCTGTTTTCTTATTGCTGGCATCAATAAAATATCCTTTTTCAAAGCTGCTGTTCTGAGAAAATATGTTGGGCATCCCAATCAATACCATCAGGAGTAAAAGGCTTTGTTTCATCTGGCAAAAATTACGGAATGTTTACAACGGTTTCTATCTGTGGCGCATATTTTTTGATGGTAGTTTCAACGCCGGCTTTCATGGTACTGATGCTTAAACTACATCCTGTACAGGCTCCTTCCAGCCTCACTTTTACATGCTTTTCGTCTTCAATAGAAATCAATGTAATGTCACCGCCGTCCGAATTCAGGAAAGGCCTGATCTCATCTAAGGCTCTTTGGACATTTAGAGTCAATTCGTCTGTATTCATCTTACTTATTTTCCTTTAACGGCCGAACATCCGGCCATGGTTGTTATCTTGATGGCTTCAGTTGGTGGCAGGTCATTATTCCTGTCTACCGTTTCCTGAACCACATTTCTTGTAATGTTTTCAAAAACCTTTTCGATTACCGATGCGGTCTGCAAGGCTGCCGGACGACCGTAATCCCCAGCTTCACGAATGCTCTGCACCAAAGGAACTTCACCTAAAAACGGCACCTGTAAATCTTCTGCCAGGTTTTTGGCTCCGTCCTGCCCGAAAATGTAATATCTGTTATTTGGCAATTCTTCAGGTGTGAAGTAAGCCATGTTTTCGATGATCCCTAAAACCGGAACGTTAATCGCATCCGAAAGGAACATCGAAACTCCTTTTTTGGCATCTGCTAAAGCTACGGCCTGTGGCGTACTTACGATAACTGCTCCCGTAATTGGCAAAGATTGCATTATTGATAGGTGGATATCTCCCGTTCCCGGTGGCAAATCGATCAGCATAAAATCTAATTGACCCCAGTCTGCATCAAAAATCATCTGGTTTAATGCTTTG
>Ga0081606_1000478_pt2 | contig 14790 bp, 13 predicted proteins | sample EareggfetidaYelm_FD_71127 | JGI IMG/M metagenome (GOLD analysis project Ga0081606, IMG submission 71127) | Earthworm egg capsule microbial community from the University of Washington, USA - E. fetida Yelm (SPADES assembly) (version 2) | ecosystem: Host-associated > Annelida > Reproductive system... | reverse complement strand
CCGGGCTTCGAGCTCTTGGTCGGTGAGCGTCTGAGCAACAGCCCAATCGACGCCGGCGGCGCGCGCCAGCAAAGCGAACTTGCCCACGGTGGACTTCGGCAGGCCAAGCGCGCGGGCGACCTTCGCATAGGGAAGGCCTGCATCCAAGTGCAGGCGAAGAACTTGTCGTATCTGGCGCATCGTGATCCTCGGAGTGGGCATAGGTCTGGTCCGCAAAAAAAGCGGTGAGCCTATGCCCGCGGTCGGATCACTCCCGCGCGCCTGAATCGTCCACGATCAACGTGAAACGCCGTCCACGATCATTTGAAACAGCGTCCACGCTCGCCTGAAATGCCGTCTACGTTCGACTGAAACGACCGTCTACGATGGCCTGAAATACGCACGGTGCGGCGAGGCGACAGAAGAATTCATCGTCGCCTTGGAAGTCGTGCACCTCGCCTTGCGCAGTCCACGATCGCGCGGCCGACCGCGCGTCGAGGAGCAGGGCGCCGTCCACCAGCGCCGCGACGCGATCGACGCCGGCGAAGGTGGAGAACGGGCCGCTGGCCGTGATCGATGCGACGCTCAGGCGCCAGTCCCATTCGTTCGCCGTCGCGGGACGGCTTGCACCCCTCGCGATCTCCCGCGTCAATCCGCCGCCGTTGCGCCAGGGTGTCGACGGACACCGGTCGAGGCTGAATCGCCGCACGGCTCAGGAGACGGCGCCGAGCCCGTACTTGCCGGTCAGCAGGCCGCCGTTGCGGAACCGCTCGAGCGCATAGGGCGTGATGTCGATTTCGGTCTGCAGTCCCAGCGCGGACTGCGCCAGCACCAGCCCGACGGCCGGCGACAGCTTGAAGCCATGGCCTGAGAAGCCGTAGCCGACCACGAGGCCGGGCACGTCCTGCAGTCGGCCCAGCACCGGGTTCCAGTCGGGCGTGACGTCGTAGGCGCCAGTCCACGACGACGCGACGCCGGCGGTCTCGTAGCTCGGGAAGCGATCGGCGACCTGGGCGCCAACCTCCACCATGTAGTCCATGCTGATGTCGCCCTGCTCGTTGTCCGGCGAGTCCAACTTGTCGCCGACAATGCCTTCGCTCACCAGCATCTGGTTGCCGCCGTAGCTGCGGCAATAGAGCATTCCGGGCGAGCCCAGGTCCTTGTAGACCGGCATCTGGAAGGTGTAGGGCTGAGGTCCTTCGAGCGCCAACACCGCGTGGCGCTCTGCCTTCACCGGTTGTTCGATACCGGTCCAGCGCTCGATGTCCTTGGCCCAGATGTTCTGTGCGCTCACGACCACGGGCGCTGAGAAGTCGCCTTGCGAGGTTTCGACGCCGACGACGCGGCCTTCTTCCATGCGCAGGCTGTTCACCTCGACGCCTTCCATGATCTTCACTCCCAGGCGGCGCGCGGCGCGCGCGAAGCCGGTCGCAACCAGGTAGGCGTCGGCGAAGCCCGCTTCCGGCTCGTAGCCGATCAGCGCCGCATCGTCGAAGCGCGCGATCGGGAGCAACGAAGACGCTTGCTGCGCGTCAAGCTCCCGCACTTCGATCCCCAGCGCGCGCTGTGCATCGAGCGCCGAACGCAACGCGTCCAGCTTGGCGCCGTCGGGCGCCGCGATGAGGTAACCCGACTTCACCATGCCGGCGGAGGCCTCTTCGTCGCCGAGATAGTTCGCGAAGTCGTTGAAGACGCGCCAGGATGCTTGCGCGAGCCGGACGTTCTCGATCACCGAATAGTGCGTGCGCAGGATGCCGCTGGACTGCGAGGTCGTGCCGGCGCCGATCTGCGTGCGGTTCAGGACCAGCACCTTCGTGCAACCAAGCCGGGCCAGGTGATAGGCAACCGAGGTCCCGATGACGCCGGCACCCACGACGATTGCGTCAAAGCTGCGCATCTCTGTGTCCTGATGGAAGTAAATGGATGGCGGCAAGCGTAGGCGCGAACCTTCGATGCGGCGCGGTCATCTCGTCGGCTGATCATTAGCATCAGCGAGCGTGAAGCTGAGCGCGGTCGGCCGGCACGAAGTCCATCATCCGGCCCGCAACTTCTTCTTCACCGACGCATGGATTCCGACGTTTTCCATCTTCACCGCGGCCGCATCCCGCTGCTGATCTCGATTCCGCATCGCGGAACCGAGCTGCCGGCCGAAGTCCGGTCCGGACTCAGCGACGTCGGCCTCATGCTGCGCGACACCGACTGGCATCTCGAAACGCTCTATGGTTTCGCGCGGGACATGGGCGCCTCGATGCTCGGCGCGCGGCTGTCGCGCTATGCAATCGATGTCAACCGCGCGCCGGACGGCGTCAGCCTGTATCCGGGCCAGACCACGACCGGCCTCTGCCCGACCGAGACCTTCCGCGGCGAGTCGCTGTACCGCGCCGGTCGCGAGCCCGACGCGGCGGAGATCGAACGGCGCCGCGAGGCGTACTGGCAGCCATACCACGATGCGTTGCGTGCGGAGCTCGATCGGCTTCGTTCGATTCACGGTCAGGTGCTGCTCTGGGAAGCGCACTCGATCGCAACCGTGCTCCCGCGACTCTTCGAGGGCGAGCTGCCGGACCTGAACTTCGGCACCAACGACGGCCAGAGCTGCGCGCCCGACGTCCTCGCGGTCGCGCTCGGCGGCGTCGAACGCACCGGCGGCGGCTTCACGCAGGTCGTCAACGGCCGCTTCAAGGGCGGCTACATCACGCGGCACTTCGGCCGGCCGGAGCAAGGCATGCATGCCATCCAGCTCGAGATGTGCCAGCACCTCTACATGAACGAGGAGCCGCCTTTCGACTACCGCCCGGACGTTGCGGAGAAGGTGCGGTCGCTGCTCGAGACGATGCTGGGCGATGCGCTGAAGCAGCTCGCCGCGAAGCCGAGGTCCTGAAGCGGCCTCTACAGATTGATTCACTAACTGGTACGAACATGAAGATTCTGGTCCCCGTGAAGCGGGTCGTCGACTACAACGTGAAGGTGCGCGTGAAGAGCGATGGCACCGGTGTCGACATCGCCAACGTCAAGATGAGCATGAACCCGTTCGACGAGATCGCTGTCGAAGAAGCGGTTCGCCTGAAGGAAAAGGGCGTGGCGACCGAAGTCATCGCCGTCTCGTGCGGCGACGCGAAGTGCCAGGAGACGCTGCGCACCGCGATGGCCATCGGCGCCGACCGCGCCATCCTCGTCGAGACCACCGAAGAGCTGCAGCCGCTGGCCGTCGCCAAGCTCTTGAAGGCGCTGGTCGACAAGGAGCAACCCTCGCTCATCATCCTCGGCAAGCAAGCCATCGACGACGACGCCAATCAGACCGGCCAGATGCTGGCTGCACTGGCCGACCTGCCGCAAGCCACCTTCGCCAGCAAGGTCGAGGTCGACGGTGACAAGGTCAAGGTCACGCGCGAGATCGACGGCGGCCTCGAAACCATTTCACTGTCGCTGCCCGCGGTCATCACGACCGACCTGCGCCTGAACGAGCCGCGCTACGTTACCTTGCCCAACATCATGAAGGCCAAGAAGAAGCAGCTCGACGTCTTCAAGCCCGAGGACCTGGGCGTGGACGTCAAGCCGCGCCTGAAGACCCTGAAGGTCAGCGAGCCGCTCAAGCGAGGAGAGGGCATCAAGGTGGCCGATGTGGCCGCTCTCGTTGAAAAACTCAAGAACGAAGCGAAGGTGATCTGACATGGCTGCACTGGTAATCGCAGAACACGACCACGCGAGCATCAAGCCCGCGACCCTGAACACCGTGACCGCGGCCATCGCCTGCGGCGGCGAAGTGCACGTGCTGGTGGCGGGCGCCAACGCGGCCGAAGCCGGCAAGGCCGCCGCGCAGATCGCGGGCGTGGCCAAGGTGATCGTCGCCGACAGCCCGAGTTTGGCGCACAACCTGGCCGAGAACGTCGCCGCGCAGGTGCTGACGATCGCGGGCAACTACAGCCACATCCTCTTCCCCTCGACCGCGGGCGGCAAGAACGTCGCACCGCGCGTGGCGGCCAAGCTCGACGTGGCGCAGATCAGCGACATCACCAAGGTCATCAGTGCCGACACCTTCGAGCGTCCGATCTACGCGGGCAACGCGATCGCGACGGTGCAGAGCGCGGACGCGACGAAGGTGATCACGGTGCGCACGACCGGCTTCGACGCGGCGACCGCGACCGGCGGCAGCGCGACGGTCGAGAACGCCGAAGGCGTGGCCGACTCGGGTAAGAGCGTCTTCGTCGGTGCGGAGATCGCCAAGAACGACCGTCCGGAGCTGACGGCCGCGAAGATCATCGTCTCCGGCGGACGTGCGCTCGGTAGCGCCGAGAAGTTCACCGAAGTGATGACCCCATTGGCGGACAAGCTGAACGCGGGGCTGGGCGCGAGCCGCGCTGCAGTGGACGCAGGCTACGCACCGAACGACTGGCAAGTGGGCCAGACGGGCAAGATCGTGGCGCCGCAGCTGTACATCGCCGCGGGGATCTCGGGTGCGATCCAGCATCTGGCGGGCATGAAGGACTCGAAGGTGATCGTGGCGATCAACAAGGACGAGGAGGCACCGATCTTCTCGGTGGCCGACTACGGACTGGTGGCCGATCTGTTCGTGGCCGTGCCGGAACTGACGACGACGATCTGATGCGTCGCCGGGCGTCAGGCAGCCGAAGCTGCCTGATGCTTCAGGACGGCAGCACGCGTCCCGGATTCATCATGTCCTGCGGATCGACCAGCGACTTGATCTTCTGCATGAGCTCGATCTCGACCCGGTTCTTGTAGACGCGCATCTCGTCGACGTGCAGCGACCCGATGCCGTGCTCGGCGCTGAAGGTGCCGCCCAGTTCCGCCGCGATGTCGTAGAGCCGATGGCTCAGGTCGCGCTGGAACGCGGCCTTGTCCGCGACCTCGGCCCAGATCGCATGCGAGAACATCGCGATGTAGTGCAGGTTGCCGTCGCCCATGTGGCCGACCACGACCTGCGTCGCCTGCGGATAGTGCGTCGCGAGCGCGGCCGCGGCGCGCTCCATGAAGGCCGGGATCGTGTAGATCGGCACCGCGATGTCGTGCGTCAGGCCCATGCCTTCGCGGCCGTTCGCCTCGGTCACGTTGTGGCGGATCCGCCAGAACTCGTTGCGATGCTGATCCGAGGTCGCGACCACCACTTCCTGGCAGGCGCCCGATTCGTACGCCGCTTCGAGCGCGTCCTGCAATTGCGCGGTCAGCGCGTCGCCGACGCTCGACGAGGCCAGCTCCACGAGCACGAGCCACGGCGGCACGCCGTCGGGAAACGGGTTGCGAAGCTCATGGCCGTGGCGCAGCGAGATCTCGAATTCCGAGCGCGAGATCAGCTCGAGCCCGACCAGCTCGCCCGGAAAGAGCCCTTGCAGCCGAATGCCTTCGTCGACGGCCGCGTCGACGGTCTCGAAACCCATCAGCGCCGCCGCGACGGACTTCGGCCTGGGGAAGAGCTTCAGCGCGGCCGCGGTGACCACGCCCAGCGTTCCCTCGGCGCCGATGAAGAGATTCTTCAGGTCGTAGCCGCTGTTGTTCTTGCGAAGCGTCCGGATACCGTTCCAGATCTGGCCGTCGGGCAGCACGACCTCGAGGCCCAGCACCAGGTCGCGCGTGTTGCCGAAGCGGACGACGTTCGTGCCGCCGGCGTTGGTCGCGATGTTGCCGCCGATCTGGCACGAGCCTTCGGCGCCCAGCGACAGCGGGAACAGGCGGTCGACCTTCGACGCCGCTTCCTGCAGGTCGGCGAGCACGCAGCCGGCCTGCACCGTCATCGAGTTGTTGCGCGGATTGAGGTCGAGGATTCGGTTCATCTTGCCGAGCGCGAGCACGATGTTGCGGCCCTCGGTCGCCGGCACGGAGCCGCCGCACACGCTGGTGTTGCCGCCTTGCGGAAAGACGCGGATCGCATGCGCCGCGCAGAAGCGCAGCACGTCGGCTACCTGTTCGGTCGTGCGCGGGAAGACGATGGCATCGGCCACGCCGACATGGCGCTTGCGCCAGTCGACCAGATGCGGCGCGAGCGCGTCGGGTGCCTCGGTGGCGCCGTTCTCGCCGACGATGGCGCGCAGTCCTTGCAGCAGTTCGTTGTCGCTCATCCCTGGTTCGCCTTGATCACGACGGTATTGTGCGCGGCCCAGCGCAGCGCGAGCGACGCGCCGACCTCGATGCGATCCGCGGCGCGGTCCGAGATGCCCTTGACCAGCACCGTGCAGCCGTCCGCCAGCCTGACCTCGAAGCGCGTCATGCCGCCGACGAAGGAGATCTGGTTCACCGTGCCGACGCATCGGTTCGGATGGGCGTCCGACGCATCTCCCGGCGCGGCCACCTCGACCTTCTCCGGCCGCACCATCACCTTCACGCGCTCGCCCGGCAGGAAGCCTTGCGCGCTGCGGACGCGCAGCAGCCAACCGCCGTCGAGATCGACCTGATGATCGTCGCGCAGCACGCCCGCGAACAGGTTCGACTCGCCCACGAAGTCGGCGACGAACTCGTCGACCGGCTCGAAATAGAGCTCGTCCGGCGTGCCGAGCTGCGCGATCCGGCCGCCGTTCATGAGACAGACGCGGTCCGACAGGTTCAGCGCTTCCTCCTGGTCGTGCGTGACGTAGACGAGTGTCGTGCCGAGGTCGCGGTGCAGCTTCTTGATCTCACCCTGCAGCTGGTCGCGCAGCTTCTTGTCGAGCGCGCCCAGCGGCTCGTCCATCAGGATGACCGAAGGCGAGTAGACGATGCAGCGCGCGATGCCGACGCGCTGCTGCTGGCCGCCCGACATCTCGCGCGGCTTGCGCTTCTCGTAGCCGACCAGGCCGACGCGCTCGAGCGCATCGCCGACCTTCTGCTTGATCTCGGCGTTGCTCGCGCCGCGGATCCGCAGCGGGAACGCGATGTTGTCGTAGACGTTGAGGTGCGGCAGCAGCGCGTAGTTCTGGAACACCATGCCGAGCTGGCGCTCGCGCGGCGGCACCGTCGAGACGTCGGCGCCGTTCAGGAAGATGCGTCCGGAACTCGGCGCGATCGCGCCGGCGATGATGTTCAGGATCGTGCTCTTGCCCGACCCGCTCGGGCCGAGAAGGCTCAGGAACTCGCCGCGGCGCACGGCGAGTGCGGTCTCGTGCAGCGCGACGGCGCCGTTGTACGACTTGCTCACGCCGTCGAAGACGATCATGGCGTCGTCGGGAGTCGGACTGATCATCTTCATTATGTTTCGACGTTCTTGGGGGCTGGCATTCATGGTGTCAGGGATTGCCGTCGCTCGGCGCCGCCGGCTGGAACAAGACGGAGATGCAGCAGAAGACGAACGACAGGGCCGTGAGCAACGCGGAGACCGCGGCAATCACGGGGGAAATGTCCCACTGGATGCTGCTGTACATCTTGACGGGCAGCGTGGTGGTCGACGGGCTGGTCAGGAACCAGGCGATCACGACCTCGTCGAACGAGACCAGGAACGCGAACAGCGCGCCCGCCAGGAGCGACGGCTTGAGCTGCGGCAGCACGACCTTGAAGAACACGGTCGAGCGGCTGGCGCCCATGATGGTCGCCGCGAACTCCAGCGCGGGGTCGAGCTTTCGCACGCCTGCCATCACGGTCATCATCATGAACGGCACGACGTAGGCGGTATGGCTCGCCACGAGGCCGATGGTCGTGCCGACGACCTGGAGTCGCGACAGGTAAAGGTACAGACCGAGCGAGATCACAATGACGGGCACGAGGATCGGGCTCATCAGCAGCAGCATGACCAGCTTCTTGCCGGGGAACTCGAAGCGCACCAGGCCGTACGAGGCCGGGATGCCGATCAGCATCGACACGATCGTTGTGATGACCGCGACCTTCAGGCTCTGCAGGATCGACGCCATCCATGGCGTGGACGAGAAGAGCTGGCCGTAGAGGTCGAGGGTCCAGACCCGCGGCGGAAAGGACAGCTCGCCCGACCCGCCGAAGGAGATCGGGATAACGATCAGCGTCGGTACCAAGATGAACGCGTAGACGAAGACGACCAGCAGGTTGCGCACGCCGCCGTAGAAGTTGCCCTGGCGATCGATCACGCCGCGCGATGCCGATGTGCTCATGCCGGCACCCCGGGACGGCTGCCGAGCCGCTTCGCCTGGTCGGCGAGGATGGCGGCCAGCGTGACGATGCCCAGCAGGATGACGCCGATGGCCGACGCCATGTTCCAGTCCATCGTCTCGCGGGTGTAGAAGTCGACGAGGTTCGACATCATCACGTCCTGGCGTCCGCCGAGCAGCGCGGGAATGACGAAGAAGCCCATCGACATGACGGTGGTGCTTAGCACGCCCGCTGCGACGCCTGGCAGGCTCAGCGGCAGGGTGATCCGAAAGAAGATGCGGGGCGGCTTCGCGCCCATGATCTCCGAGGCGCGGTACAGCGACTTGTCGATCGCGAGCAGGCTGGCGAGCACGGGGAAGACGATGAAGGGAATCAGGTAGTTCGTCATGCCGACCATCACGCCGAATCGGTTGAAGAGCATCGGCAGCTGCACCGTGCTGCCCGACACGAAAGACAGGAACTGGTTGACCAGCCCCGCGCGCCCCAGCAGCACGGTGAAGGCGTAGCTCTTGACGAGGATGCTGGTCCAGAAGGGCACCAGCACCAGGACCATGTAGATCGCGCGCATGCGGGGCGTCTGCCGTGCCAGATGCAGCGCGATCGGATAGCCCAGCGCGAGGCTGCACAGCGATGCGAGGATGCTGATCTGGAAGGTGGTTCCCAGTGTCCGCTTGAAGAGGTCACTGGAGAACAACCGCTGGTAGGAAGCCAGGCTGAAGTCTCCGCCGGCGTTGGTCACGCTCGTGTACGCGACGTACGCGAGCGGGACCAGCATCACCAAGAAGAGGAACAGGGTGGCGGGACCGACGTAGATCCAGCCCTCTTTGCGCGCGTTCATCGGTCGATCAGCTCAGGACCCACTCTTTGAACTTCAGCGTGAGTTCGTCGTAGTGGTCGGCCCACCAGGCGTCGTTGCTCAGCAGGTTGTTCTTGTTCTGCGGGTCGGACAGCCACTTGCTCACCTCGGGCTTCATCAGCGCGCGCGCCTTCTTGCTCGCCGGCGTATTGCCGTGCAGGTCCATCAGCGCGGCCTGGCGGTCGGGACGCAGCGCGAACTGGACGTACTTCATCGCGTTCGCCTTGTTCGGCGCGCCTTTGAGCACGACCAGGTACTCGAGGCCGATCAGGTTCTGCTTGAAGGAGAACTGCGTCGGCTTGCCCGACTCCTGCGATGCCTTGGCGCGGGTCGCGTAGGTGTAGCTGTAGTCCACTTCGCCGGTTTCGACCAGCGACGTGGTCTGCGGCGTCTGGTCGACCCACTTCGCGATGTGCGGCTTGATGCGCTCAAGGGCCTTGAAGGCACGCGGAACGTCGAGCGGGTACATCTTGTCCGGCGCCACGCCGTCGGCCAACAGCGCGATCTCGAGCGTCTCGCTCGCGCGGTTGCGCAGCGTGCGCTTGCCGGGGAATTTCGTCACGTCAAAGTAGTCGGCGAAGGTTTGCGGTGCCTTGCCTTCCGGGAACTTCTTGGCATCCCAGAAGATGCCGCCGGTGAAGCCGTAGAAGGGCACGGCTTCCTTGGTCATCGGTGCGACCAGATCGTTGCGGTCGAAGAGCGCCGGGTCCAGCGTCTCCCAGTAGCCGGCCTTCGATCCGGTCATGGCCATCGGGCCGACCGCGTCGAAGACGTCCCATTCGACGTTCTTGGTCATGACCTGCGCCTTGACTTTAGCGAGGTCCGGCGTGTCGACCAGCGTAACGGCGACGCCGAATTCCTTCTCGAAGGGGCGCACGAGCGCCTCTTCCACGGCGGTGCGGTAGTTGCCGCCCCAGCTGACGACGACCAACTTCTCGGCGGCGGATGCACGGCGCGGCGTGGCCAGCATCGGCAGACCGATCGCTGCCGATGCGGCCGCTGCGCCCGTGGTCTGCAGGAACTTGCGACGACCGTGATTCGTAGGAATAGGAGAAGACATCATGACCACCTTGAGAGGGTTGACGGAAACGGGTTATTCGCGATCGCGCAGCGGCGGGAGCACCTGGGCGATGCGCTCCTTGATCTTCGCGCTGGCCTGCTTCATCGGTGGCAGGACGTCGCAGCCCATGCCCCAGCCGAGGAAGTCCATCGCGGCCTTCATGGGCGCGGGATTGGGTTCGGCGAAGACCGCGTCGATGAGCGGACGCAGCGTGGCATGCAGGGCGATCGACTCCTGCAGCTTGCCGGCGAGGCTGAGCTCGAGCACGCGGTCCCATTGGCGAGGCAGCAGGTTGGAGCTGGTGATGACCGCGCCGACCGCGCCCATCGCGACGTGCAACGGCATGACGTCTTCCTCGCCTGTGAGGATCGCGATCTTGGAAGCCGCGAGTTCGGCCACGCGCATCTGCTGCGCGAGATCGGGATTGCAGGCCTTGATGCCGACCACGCGCGTCAGGCCTGCCAGCCGGTCCACGGTCTGGAAGTTCAGCGACACGCCGGTGCGGTAGGGAATCTCGTAGAGGATGATGTCGGCGTCAACCTCGTTCGAGAAGCGCTCGAAGTACTCGACGATGCCGTCCTGCGTCGGCCTGAAGTAGTAGGGCGTGACGACCATCAACGCCTTCGCGCCCGCCCGGACGAAGGCCTTGGCGTTGTCGATCGCGTCGCCGATGCCCGGCGACAGGATGCCGGGGATGACGGCGGTCGCGCCGCTGGCGGCTTCGAGCGAGGCCTCGACCACCGACAGGCGCTGGTCGAACGACAGCGAGGTGTACTCGCCGGTGCCGCCCAGCGGCACGATGCCGCGGCTTCCCGCCTCGACCATGCGGCGCACGTGGGCGCTCAACGGGCGGGTGTCAACCTGCAGGTCCGAAGTCAGCGGCGTGGGGACCGCGGTGAGGATGCCGGCGTACTTGTGGGTCACGTTCATGGGTGGTCGATGGGTTGAGGTCGGTGGTGGAAGTTCCGGCCAAGCGCAGGCGATTCCGTCTCGATGCGCCGAACATAAGTGGCGAACGACGTCGCTCTTTCAGCATCTGCCGCTATGATCATCTGCATCAGGGGCCTTGATCAATCCGACCCGAATTGGGGTGGAGACGCACCAATCGCAGTCATCGGCGCGCTGGCGCCATGCGTATTTTCCCTGAGTGCGAGAGCGCCAGAAATGCAAAGGGCCCCAAAGGGCCCGTCTGCTCGAAGCGGCGAAGCCTCAGAGACCGCGCGGCGGCGCGTAGGTTTCCTTGACCACGCGCGGCGAGGTCCAGCGCAGCAGGTTCATCCACGAACCGGCCTTGTCGTTGGTACCGCTCGCACGGCCTCCGCCGAAGGGCTGCTGGCCCACGATCGCGCCCGTCGGCTTGTCGTTGAGGTAGAGGTTGCCGGCCGCATGCAGTAGCGCGTCCTGCGCCTGCTTGAGCGCGGCACGGTCGGTGCAGAAGATCGAGCCGGTCAGCGCATAGTCGGATACCGAGTCGACCGCCTCCAGCACTTCGGTCCAGGCCGAATCGGGGTACTCGAACACCGACAGCACCGGCCCGAACAACTCGTCCTTCATGAGCCGATGGCTCGGGTCCTCGACCTGCAGCACGGTCGGCTGCACGAAATAGCCGACCTCGTCCTGGAAGGTGCCGCCCGCCACCACCTTGACCTGCGAATCGGCCTTGGCGGCACCGAGCGCATCGCCCAGACGGCGATACGAGTTCTGGTCGATCACGGCGCCCATGAAGGTGGACACGTCGGCCACGTCGCCGACGCGCACCTGCGCCATCAGGTCGCACAGGATCGACTTGACCTTGGGCCAGAGGCTGGCGGGCATGTAGGCGCGCGATGCGGCGCTGCACTTCTGGCCCTGGTAGCCGAATGAGCCCTTGAGCAGCGCGACGGCGACCTCGTGGGCATCGGCCGAGCGATGCACGAGCACGAAGTCCTTGCCGCCGGTCTCGCCGACGATCCGGGGGAAGGTGCGATAAGCGGCGATGCCTGTGGCGGCGCGCTTCCAGAGCGAGCGGAAGACCTCCGACGAGCCCGTGAAGTGCAGACCCGCGAAGTGCCGTGATGCGAACACCGCGTCGGTGACGAGCGAGGCCTCGCCAGGCACGAAGTTGATGACGCCCGGCGGCAGGCCGGCTTCCTCGAGCGCTTCGAAGAACAGGTAGTTGGACCAGGTCGACTTGTTCGACGGCTTCCACAGCACCGTGTTGCCCATGAGCGCCGGTGCGCAGCTGAGGTTGGTGCCGATCGCCGTGAAGTTGAAGGGCGACACCGCGTAGACGAAGCCTTCGAGCGGACGCCAGTCGCAGCGGTTCTGCGCGTCCTGCACCGACAGCGGCTGGTCCGTCACGATCTGCTGCGCGTTGAAGGTGTTGAAGTGCAGGAAGTCGATCAGCTCGCAGGCGCTGTCGGCCTCGGCCTCGTCGAGGGTCTTGCTCTGGCCCAGCATGGTCGCCGCGTTGATGCGGTGGCGCAGCCGCCCGCGCACGATGCCGGCGGCGCGATGCATGATGGCAGCCCGGTCGGCGAAGTCCATGCGCGACCAATCGTGCGCGGCCTCGAGGTTGCTGCGGATCGCGTCGTCCACTTGCGCTTGGCTCGGCCGATGTACGCGGGCCAGGACGCGGCTGCGGTCGTGCGGCGCATGGATGATTTCGACGTCGTCCGAGAAGATCTTCTTGCCGCCCACGACCGCGGGGATCTCGACCACGGTGCGGTCGGCGAGATGCGTCCGGAGTTTCGTCAGTGCGTCGGTACCTTCCGCGTAGTTGCACGTCGGCTCGTTCTCGGGACGGGGAAAGAGGGGGCGGGAGTTCATGGAATCCTCATGCGCAAGGCAAAGTTCGACAGGTAAACTGGCAGTTTCCAAGCATGGGCAGGCGACATCCTGATCATCAGCAGCATTGATGCATTGCAGCAGTATTGCCGATGGCCCCATCGGTGAATCGATGACCGAAACCCGGACGAGTGCATGAACGACGAGCCGACCAACGACTATCCCGACTGGGGGCTTCTCGGTGCCTGGGTCGCGGTTGTCGAGTCGGAATCCGTGTCGCATGCGGCCCGGCGGCTCGGCCTGTCGCAGGCGGCCGTGTCGATGCGCGTCAAGATGCTCGAGGGCAAGCTCGGCACCGACCTGCTCGACCGCGGCACGCGACCGGCCAAGGTCACGCTCGCCGGCCAGCGCCTCTACGAAACCAGTACCGAGCTGCTCAAGGGCGCCGACGAGATGCTCGAAAACGTGCGCGGCAAAGTACTTGTTGCAACCGCGGCACTGTGCGCACGCTACGTTTGCTTTGTGGCAACTGTGAGCCCACGCGAGTTGGTCAAGGGGGATCTGTGAATGCCGAGCGAGCTCGGCGGTGGACAGGTCGATTGCCGGTGCATGGATTTGCATGGCGCCTTCCTGCATGCCCAGTAACCGATTGAGAGCCTCGACGAACTGTGGCGTTCCATCGCGGTGACTCCCGTCGGACTTGACGGTTCCAAGCCATAGGCAATCCACGCCAAGCGCGATGGCCTTCATCGCTGCCAGGGTGGCAAGGAGTTGGTTCCGGTATGGCCACCAGTCACTTGCTGGCGCGTTTAGGTCCGCTTGCCCACCCGCCATGTCGCCCGACCCCAACGCCCGACAGTCGATGCTGATGACGTGGTGCTCGATCATCAGCATGATGCAGATGGTCCGCGACGCCTGCAGTTCCGCTTTGGCTGCCAGTTGCCCGTAGTCGATCGTGATCGCAACATCGGGGCGTTTCCACCAGGCGATGCTGATTGAGTCCATGCCGCCGGACAGCAGCAGCGCAGTTTTCATAGGGTGGCTGCGAGCCAAAGCGTTTCGTAGATCGCGGAGACGTAGTCAGTAACAAGACAACACTCGGAGCCGGCCATCATCTTCAAGTTTTCTTCACCCTCGTTCTCGCAGTAAACAACCACGGGCTTGTCCAGGGCTCGAGCAAAGCCAATCTCATAAATCGTTCCGGAATCCAAACCGTCGCAGATGGCGAAAACAAGATCTGTGCGCTCCACCGCTTCGAGGTCCACGCTTACGACGTCTTCCGCAGAGCCCAGTCCAACGTCGTGATAAGGGGAGAAACCCCCCAAACCCATGCTGAGAAGGTTGTCCCGCGCCTCCTCGACCTGCCACAACTGCGCCAGGGTAAAAAATGGGCCTGCCAAGTAGACGGTCGGGCGCCAACCCGCTGCGTAGCGTGCCGAGACGACGATCGGTGAGGGATTAAAAGCAGCAAGCGACTCCGGAGTTGCAAACGCACGACTCTCACAATAGAAAGCGGTGGCCTTCGAGGCCAGGTCCGCGCTTTCGAAGCATGAGCGATTGTGTTGAAGCCAATGATGGGCGAAGTGCGCGACGAAGTTGTCGCCCGATCCGATCTTCCAGACCTCCTTCGACCGGTAGGCCGGAACCTCAACCACTGTTTTGCCATCGAAAACCAAGGCGCCGCGAGGGCCACACTTGATGACGACAACGGTGGCGCCGTGAGACTCCAGCAGGCGCCGCGCCATCTCTTCAGCCGTCGCATCGGCCATGCCTGTGATCAGTGACGCCTCCTGATGGTTGAGCACCAACGCAAGGTCTCGGGCTGTCGAGCCGTTTTCGTGGAACGGCCTCGGATCCGTAGCATTTTGCGGGTTGCGGATTTCAGCGATCCCGGACAGTCATTTCAGGCTGATCGCGGACAGCGTTTCAGCGTGATGGCGGACAGGCGCAACGAGCGCGAGTGCCTGGTATCATCGTAGCTCAGGTGTCCGGCATCAGCCTGAAGGCGAGCGAGTTGTCCACGCTGGCGAGCATCGCCGGGGTGGGCAACTCGGCGCCGAAGGCGATGGTTTTTGCTCCCTCAACGATGCAG
>Ga0081606_1000369_pt2 | contig 14796 bp, 13 predicted proteins | sample EareggfetidaYelm_FD_71127 | JGI IMG/M metagenome (GOLD analysis project Ga0081606, IMG submission 71127) | Earthworm egg capsule microbial community from the University of Washington, USA - E. fetida Yelm (SPADES assembly) (version 2) | ecosystem: Host-associated > Annelida > Reproductive system... | reverse complement strand
ATAAACGCTATCCGCCCGACTGATTAGAAAAACTTCGATATTTGTTTGTCGGGGCAAGGGTTCCCTTGTTTCCGCAAGAAATTTTTCGCGTCCTTAAAATTAAGCCTTAATTTTGCGGCTTGAAAAAGGCGAGGGATTGGTTTTCAATCCCTTTTCTTTGCCAGCGGGGAAGCAAAGCCTCTCCCGTGCGATTTTAACAAAAACAACAGCAGATGAACTTGGAACAAAAATTGGCGGAGGCGGTTAAGGAGGGGTGTCGTATTTTATTCGGCAAAGAAATGGCGGCGCCCATTCAGCCCACGAACCCCGAGTTTGAAGGGTCGCACACGGTCGTTTGCTTCGCCTTAACCAAGACGTCGCGCAAAAGTCCCGAAGAAACCGCCAGGCTGTTGGGCGAATATTTGGCGGCCAATACCTCTCTTGTGTCGAAGTATCAAGCGGCGAAGGGTTTTCTAAATCTCAGCCTTCATGACTCCTTTTGGCGCGACGTGCTGAATGAACTCAAAAATCCCGACGAAGGATTGGCCGTTCACAAAGGCAAGGAAATTATGGTGGAGTATTCTTCGCCCAACACGAATAAGCCCCTGCACCTTGGACATTTGCGAAATAATTTTTTGGGATTTTCGGTGGCCAATCTTTTTCGCGCCATCGGCTACACCGTGCATACCGTGCAAATTATCAACGACCGCGGCATTCACATTTGCAAAAGCATGGCGGCGTGGAAACTTTTTGGAAACGGCGAAACCCCCGAATCGTCGGGAATGAAAGGCGACCATTTGGCGGGAAAATACTACGTGCTTTTTGATAAGCAACATAAAAAAGAAATCAAAGAATTGCTCGAACAAGGTCTCTCGCAAGAAGTCGCCGAGAAGCAGGCGCCGATTATGCTGGCGGCAACGGACATGTTGCGCCAATGGGAGAATAAAGACCCCGCCGCAATGGCGCTTTGGAGAAAAATGAACGGCTGGGTATATGACGGTTTCGCCCAAACGTATCGGCGCATGGGGGTGACGTTTGACAAACTCTATTATGAATCCGACACGTACTTGCTTGGAAGAAGCGAAGCGTTGCAAGGCGTGGAGAACGGCGTGTTTTTTAAGAAAGAGGACGGTTCGGTGTGGGTGGATTTGACGGCGGACGGATTAGACCAAAAAGCGCTGTTGCGGGCAGACGGCACTTCTGTTTATATGACGCAGGACATAGGCACGGCCATTCTTCGCTTCCGCGATTTTCCCCGCATTGAAGGACAAGTTTATACGGTGGGCAATGAGCAGGAATATCATTTCAAAGCGCTGTTTTTGATTTTGAAAAAACTGGGCTATGCCTGGGCCGATAAATGCCGTCATCTGTCGTATGGCATGGTGGACTTGCCTTCGGGCAAAATGAAATCGCGCGAGGGCACGGTGGTGGACGCCGATGATTTGATGGAGGAAATTGTGAGCGAGGCAAAGAAGCAAACCATGGAGTTGGGGAAAATTGAAGGCCGTTCCGCAGAAGAAATCGACGCGCTCTCGGAGAGGATTGGACAGGGGGCGCTGAAATTTTTCTTGCTGAAAGTAGATCCCAAAAAGTCGATGCTCTTCGATCCGACGGAGTCCATTCGGCTGCAGGGACATACAGGCCCGTTCATTCAATACACCTACGCACGCATCGCCGCCTTGCTCCGAAAAGCGGCGGAACAAAATCTTTTTCCCGAGGCGGCAAAAAATATTTCGCTGAAAGAAACAGAGAGGGATTTAATTATTGCGCTTTCCCGCTATCGGCAGACCGTGCATGAAGCCGCGCGGCAATATTCGCCCGCATTAATCGCCAATTATGCATATGAATTGGCGAAGGCTTACAATCACTTCTATCAATCGGTGCCGGTGCTCAATGAAGAAGATAAATCGCTGGTCGTTTTTCGATTGACGCTTTCAAAAGCGGTGGCCGACGTGGTTCAAAAATGTTTGGCGATATTGGGAATTGATTCCCCCGAGCGGATGTAGCGCATTGACAAACTGTTTCAAAAACCGCGACTTGCTTTATTCGCCTCAAATCATACTTGCTTGTAGCGAAAGCAATTCGTCAGGTGGTCGTTCACCAGTCCGCAGGCTTGCATGTGGGAATACATTACGATGCTCCCCACAAACTTAAATCCGCGCTTGCGCAAGTCTTTGCTCAACGCATCCGACTCTTTGCTGGCGGCGGCTGCGTCTTTGAGCGTTTTCAGTTTATTGACAATCGGTTTGCCGCGGACAAAACTCCAAATGTATTTGTCAAATGAGCCAAACTCTTTTTGCACTTCCAAAAATCGCTTGGCATTGTTCACCGCCGCCTTCACCTTGAGGCGGTTGCGAATGATGCCGGGGTCGGTTAATATCTTCTCTATTTTGGCTTCCGAAAACCGCGCCACTTTGACGGGGTCGAAGTCGGCAAAATTCTTTCGATAGCCTTCGCGCTTTTTCAAAATCGTAGCCCAACTGAGGCCGGCCTGTGCGCCTTCCAAAATTAAAAACTCAAAATGCTTGCGGTCGTCGTGAACGGGAACGCCCCACTCCTCATCGTGGTAGCGAATGTAGTCTTCAAAGGCGAGACACCAAGGGCAACGCATAATCTTCATAACAATCGTTTAAACAACCAACCAACCAAACCTCAAAAAACTCGCCCTCCGTTCCCCGTCCCCGATTTTTTCGGAAAAACGGAGCTGAAAAGGCAACGGCTAAAAAAAGCCCGCAATGGATTTTTCCCCGCTCCTCATTCTTTTGAAATGGCAGGACACTGCGCATGCAAACATCGGATGCTTGCGAATGGTCATGTGTTCAAACACAATAAAAAATCGAGGCGAGGCGCTCTTTTTGGGAAGCGGCATAAAACTTATTTGCATGGTTTTTGGGCGCAAAGTTACCTATGCAAGCCGTTTTTCCTTGCCGTTTCTGCCAAAAAGCGCAACTTCTGCGGGTCTGCCGCAACTTTTAAGGGGTGCCTAAGCAGTCCCCTGACTGAAAATGAGAGGAAGGCTACCCGTCAAAGTCGGGGTCATAGCTCGCTTCCTTGCGCGAGGAGCCCTCGTCGTTGAAATCGCCCTCGTCGTCGTCGTCGTTATTGGCAAAATCATCGTCCGTCTCGTTTTCTTCTTCCGGCTCTTCAAACTCTTTTTCGCGGATTCCCACTTTGTATTCCCCTTCCGAATTTCGGGCGGCGGGCACTTTCACCAAGTAAACAGCGTCTTCTGTTTCGAGGGGAAAAACAAAGCTGGGCTCGTTTTTAGCGTTCTGAATGCGCGTGATACTGGCCTTATAGCCATTTGGGTACTGTTCCTCAATGAGCGAAAGCAAATTGTCGGGCAGCGTTTCTAAGCTTTTAATTAATCTTTTTTTCGGAGCAGCCATATTTAAGTTATTATTCAAAATCGGATGCGAATAAGCGAAAAGAAGTACACATCACGCAAGCCTTTTTAAATATTTTTTTTGCAAAGTTATAAAAACCCGATACCTTAGCACCTGAAAACGGATTAATTTTCAAAAAAATAACTTGTACAATATCGCGTAATTCCTACGTTATCTAAATGCCCAGACATGAAAGACTGCAAGGACAGCGATTCCGAATTGGTTTCGCTTTATCAGAAAGGGAATGCTAAAGCGTTTGAAATGCTGTTTAACCGTCATCAGTCGCGGCTTTACACGGCCATTTGCTTTATCGTGAAGGACCGGGACGAGGCAGAGGATATTTTGCAGGATGTCTTTATCCGCGTGGTCAATACCATCCGCGACGGGAAATATAAGGAGGAGGGGAAGTTTGTCCATTGGATTGGGCGCATGGCACACAACCTGGCCATTGACCGCTATCGTCAAAACCAGAGCCATCCAAAAATATTATTGCAAGACGATAAAACAATTTTGGACACCTTACGTTTTTCAGAAGAGTCGGCGGAAGCCAAACAGACCACAATGGACACACATTCCCATCTTCGCGAACTTATTCGCACATTGCCTGAAGAACAGAGACGCGTGCTTATCATGCGCCTTTACTTGAAAATGAGCTTTCAAGAAATCGCCTCCCGCACGGGCGTGAGCATCAATACCGCCTTGGGAAGGATGCGTTATGCCCTCATCCATTTGAAGAAGAAAATGAAAACTTATGATAGCAGTGTCTACAAAAAGCAGCAATGCGAGAAAGTCCCCCGCGATCAACACAGGGGAAGATTCGCTTGATGCCCTCATCGCCGGCAACGCCGATGTGTCGCTTTGCGATATCATCGAACTGAGCAAGGAGATAGAAGACTTTCGGCTTGAGCCCCGTCAAGCGGTGAAGGACGCTATTCTCAACTACGCAAACCGTTAAAGTTCGCGGGCTTTCTTTAGGCTTTCCCCCTCTCTGCGCCTTTTAGGCTAGGATTCAGCAACCCCCATTTTCAAGGCTTTCAAACGGGGTACGGGTCAATACCTCTCATTTTCAACCGCGGGCAGTCAATATTCCCCGTTTTCAAATGGGGCGAAGGCATTGACCATTAATCATTTCCCCCTCCCCTATTCCCCCTCCTTGGCTTCCCGTACACATTAAAAACCTTTCGGACTATTTCTTGCAACTCCCTTACTTTCAACGATAAATCCAAATACTACCACTTAAATTGCAAGGTGGCGTAAAATGCCCTGCCTTGGGAAGGGATGATGCCGGGACCCGGGAAACCTGCGGTGCGTCTGGTAAAATATTTTTCATTGGAAAGGTTGTTCGCGGAAAGCGACAGCTTCCATTGAGCGAGCGAATAACTCACCGTGAGATCCATGACATGATATGCGGGAATAATGCCGACAATTCCATCGTTTGAAGCACGGGCATTGGTCGCGTCCGAAAACTCGGGATCGACATAAGAATATTGCAGCGTGCCGCTTATATTTTTAAATAAAAAAACAAGGCCGAAGCGGTCAATCCATTGCGCGGCATATTCCACTCGTTTGCCCTCAAATTGTTTTCGGGACGGCGGCGCATTAATGTAGCGGGCATTTGTGTAGGCGGCCGAAGCATAGAATGAAAGTTTGTCTTCTTTATACTTGTAGCGCGGCAGCAAACGCAAAAAATTTATTTCCCCGTACATCTCCGCCCCTGCGCTGCGCGAATCGCTAATGTTGGTTTTATATTGATAGACGTCCCCGCCTCCGTCTGTCTGGAGCAAATTGCCGACTCTGTTTTTGTACAATAAATAAAAACCGCTTATGTCAAAGTTGAATGCCTTTTTATATTGCCCCCGATAGCCCAAGTCAAAATTATAACCCTTCACGTCTTTTAAATCGGGATCCACTTTCATGCCCGGCTGCAAAATTACAATATCTCCAAAACTGATGGGGCTGTAATTCTGCGAAAAATTGGCATAAGCATCCGTCTGGCCGGTTACTTTATAATCAAGTCCCGCGCCCAAGAGCGGAAAATGGCGCGTATGCGTTTCGTGGCCTAATGTCTTTAGGCGGGTTGTCGGGTCGGCCATGGTGTAACCTTTGGCATTGGTTTGAATGTACTCCATTCGGATCCCCGGCGTTACGGAAAATTTGTCGGTTAGCTGAAAAACATTTTCTGCGAAAGCCGCCGCATTGTACGACGGAAAACGATAATCAATTTGCAGATTCTCGCTGTCCCCGACCGAGAAATCGGCGCCCGACTCGCTGTAATTATAGCCTTGTACGCGGCGCGTATTGCCATGGTAAAGACGGACGCCGACCAGAAAAGACGATTGCGTCTTCCCCGCAAGATTATAATGATGTATAGATCTCGCCTCCATATAATAATTGCGGTATTCATCGTTCATCACCGTGCGCGGAACGGATGCGTCGTCGGGATAGTGGACGGGATTAAGGTTGCCTGTATTTTTTCTGTCGGCCAGCAAAGAATATATTTTTACGGAAAGGAGGTTGTCGGAGTTAATCGCATAATCCAGGGTCAATGCGGGGATGTTCCATGCGGCGTCAAACCAATTCCTGTTGCGAAACGACTGCTTGGGATTTTCATTAAACTGCGTGTCGGTGAGTCCCCCCGGCTGTTGCATACGGCAATCCATGAATGAATAGTCGAGCCCCAGCGTTAATTTTTCGGTAAGCGCGTATTTTAACGAGAGGTAAGCGTGATGAACCCCAAAGCCTGTATTGTCGCGCCAGCCGTCGCCGCGTTTGTAATTATAAAAACCATAATAGTTCAGTTTTTTATGCTGTCCTCCCGCGCTGTGGAACGAATTGAATAAGCCCGCGCTTCCGACGGTTTGTTTGCTCACAAACTCCAAAGGCTTGTCGGCAACGCCTTTCTTGAACTTAAAATTCAGCAGTCCGCCAAACTGCGTGCCGTATTGCAACGAAGCCGCTCCGCGAATAATCTCAATGTTATCGAGGGCGTCGGTCGGCGGCGAGTAATAAGTTTCGGGATAGCCGATAGGGTCGGCGCTGATGTCGTATCCGTTTTGTTTGCTAATTCGCATGAAAAACGTCCGAGGCTGTCGCCTGCGCATGTCGCCTCTTTGCCGAAAGAAAGCACGGCGTAAGGGATTCCTGCATTCGTCGCGCGGGACTTCACGGCGCCTGAAACGCGCACTGGTTGGGCGCTTGCCCCCGCGGCAAAAAGAAAAACGGAAACGAAAAAAACAATCTTCGGCATGGGGCAATTCAATTTTCAGGGAGTATCCATTTTTTCCCCGCAAAACTATCCTCTTCTTTCGACAAGTCCGCATTCGGGTCAATAAATGTTTGCCCTTCCTTTTGGTTGAGCGACACGTAGGAGTCGACGTACACCGCCACAGGATGCCGTAATTTGTCGCGGTATTGCGCGGCGAGAAAACGCCCGTATTGCAAAATCATATCAGGCTGCGTACTCATCATTTTCTCTTGCAGGGGCGTGAGGTATTTTTTGGGATATTCAATATATCGCTCGCCCGTTAATTGGTCTTCTGCGTAAAACTCCGCATAGCCGTCTTTTTCCATAAGCATCACATTCCACGAATAGCGAAAGCCTTGTTCCGTCCACAACACATTGCCCTCATACAGCAAGTGCCGCAACGGCATAAGTCCTTGCCATAAAAAGTACAACGCAAAGAAAATAATGCATGCTTTTTTATTTGCCGAAAAAGAAAAGATGCCCGACGCTTTCGCGTGTTTTTCGCTGGGCAGGGGGAAAATTTTTTCTAAAATGTGTCGATGAAACGCGGGCGAAAAAAATATCAAAGCCGCGCCTGCCATAACTAAAGGAAAAACGCCGATGTAAAACAGCCAACACGTAATGAGGTGAAACACGACTATTATTATGTATTCATAAGGTCTTGTTTTTTTATTCAGCAAAAGAAACGGCGCGGTCAAATCGAAGCACATGCCAATCCAGCTAAATGCGTATGCCGTAATGGGCATGGCCAGCCATTTCCCCGTCACGGGAATATTTTGGCAAGCCCCCAGCCATATTTTCAACGGTTCGGCGCATACGAGCCAATCGTATTTTATTTTGGACAAACCCGCAAAAAAATAAACCAATCCTATTTGCAAGCGCAACACGGCAACTGTCCACCGCGGAACTGTGGCGGGCTGTTTCCATCGCTTTGCATCCAGACTGAAACTCACATTCATCGGCAAAAAAATCAGGAGGAACGACAACAACGTGATCAGGTAATAATGATTAAGGTAATTGGTCAGATCCAGCAGTTCGGTATAGGAGAACAGGACAAAGAATGTGATAATGGCGGCGCGATAATATTTGCCGATAATGACGAGCACAAGGCAAATAATCATGGCGACCCACGGGATATATATCCAATTTCCGGGCAATGCTTTTACCCAATGAAATCCGTAATATTTGAAAAAGAACTGCGGTTTGACGTACAGCTCATCCACCCATCCTTTCTGCAGAAAACGGAGTTGGCTCAAGAGCATGATGACGCCGAATGTGATCCTGAAAAATGCCAGCGAGGCGGCGTCGACAGGCTCGTTCAGTTTGTCGCTGACTCTTGATACGGAGAAAATCTTTGCCCATGTGTTTCGATTGAAATAAAATTTAATCGCCATCGGTATCGGAAAATGTAATGGTAACCCCCAGCCTGTTGGCCACATCCACTTTGAAGTAACTGATTAATATTTTCAGGGAATTGAAAACGTCCTTTACTTGTTGCGTTTGCGTCTCCACGGCAACCCCGTAAGGCGGATTGATGGCGTTTAGTTTGGCAACGGCCTCGTCGAATTGTTTATCGACGACCGCGGAGAGGTTCTGCCCGTTCTTTTGAGCTTTTACATAATTCAACAGATCGTCCAAGCCTTGTCCTGCGCCGCCGTCGAATGCGGTTTTCATGGCTTGCACGTTAGCCTTCATGGTCGACAACGACTCTTCGGCAATCGCATATTCAATTTTATCGGGATGCGGGCGGTTGTCGTTTATCTTAATTCCCATGCCAATGGGGTTGCCGATTTTCAGCGTTTTTATATTGTCCAAATAAAACGCAATCGCGTTCACCATTTGACTCGCCGAACTGCTTACGTCGTTTCCTTTAGCCGTTGCAAAGGCGTCGAGATAGCCTGTATTCCAGGCATTTTGCAAATAGGCGGCCTTCGCGGCGACGTCCTGCGCAACCGAATTGAGAAACGCTTTTCTTTTATCGGCATTGTCCCCGGCATACTTTGCCAGAACCGCCGCCTTGCCGTTTTTGTCAAACAATAAATATTCAAGGCCTTTCAATCCCTTGGCGTCTGCGCCGACGTTAGTTGCTTTTGATTGAGCGAGTATGGATTTTTCTATTTTATCGCGATTAGCCGGCCACTCATCGACGGCGCCTGATATTAAATTGGCGTTCATGGGGCCGATGTTAAACGGCGCGGCCGCCGCCCAATCTTGCGATAACTTTTGCCATGCGGTTTGAGCCGAGGTTAAGGTTTCATCGGCAGGGTTTGAGGCAAAAGCGCTCACTGCGGTTGCCGCGGACGCGGCGCTTGCTGAAAAACGGTTAATGCCGGCCAGCAATACTTGATTGCCTATATTATTAAGCATCGCCGTTTGGTCGTAGTTGCCGAACAGGGAATTGTCGCTGTCGGGTATCTTGGAGCAGGCCGTCGCGAGCAATATGGCCATCGCGGCGCCTGCGGTTATTTTTTTTGCGTACATAATTTTTCCTTTACAAATCATTAATGAATTTTATCAGCGCCTCCCTGTCAGTCTTGGCCAGTTTCATGAATGCCTCCTTCGATTTTTCGGCTTCGCCCCCGTGCCACAAAACGGCTTCTTCGATGGTGCGGGCGCGTCCGTCGTGCATCAGGAACATGCCCTTATTATTGTTGACCAAACGAACCAGCCCGATGCCCCAAAGCGGCGGCGTACGCCACTCGTTTCCCGTGGCCAAAAAGTCATTGCGTCCGTCGGCGAGGTCATCGCCCATGTCATGCAGCAATAAATCCGTGTAGGGGTGAATGGTCTGATTGGACAGCAAAGGAACATCGGCAAAGTTTCCCGTCTGCAGTTGAGGGATATGGCACTTGGCGCACGATAGTTGGAAAAAGAGCGCTTTGCCCTTTTGCACGGCGGCGTCCGTCCAGTTTCTTCTTTGGGGCACGGCCAACGCTTGGGTATAAAAAACGGTATTGGCAAAGAACGGATCCGGGAGTTCGGGCTTGCCGTTGTTGTTGCCTTCGGGCAGTTTGCCGTAAAGCGTTTGTTGGAGGCCGGATAAACTGGCCTGGGGGAAAACCGGGGTGGTAATGCCGATGTCCCCGCTGTATGCCGCGGCCACCTGCTGACGAATATTCGGTTGATTTGCTTTCCATCCGAAGCGTCCCAACGCCGTTTGTTGCTTCTCTTCGTTCCATACATAATTTGCTTTGCCCGAAATGCCGTCGTTATTGGAGTCGTGAGGGTCGGCATAAGAGAGAATGGTTTGTTCGGGGATGGCTTCCAAGAGTCCCATGCCCGCCAACTGCCCCGCAATGCGCGGAGAAAACAGGAAGTTTACGGGATGATTGTTTCGCAAATTCTTAAACTGATAAGCAGGCGTTCTCAACGTGGCCGCAGAACCGTCGGGATAGGTTACCGTTTTGTCGGCATACGTCGCATACACTTGCGCATCGGGTTTGGCTGTTAAAATAGCCGCGTTCCTAAGTTGCAATCCTAAATCGGGAACGGGGTTAGGTCCTCCGTGCGAATCTTGCCCCGGCATGCTTATGCGTATCAACACGGACGAGAGCTGTTCTTCGGGCGAGGAAGGAGTGAGTCCGCGCCCGTCTCCCACGTGGCAACTGTTGCACGAACGAGCATTGTACAACGGGCCTAATCCATCCACTGCTTTCGTGGAGGACGGAGCGATTACCCAAGCGGTATGAAAAAAAGAACGGCCTACTTTAAAATCAATCACGTCTGCCGTAAGCATGGGGGGAATAGGTTGGGCAAAGGCATTGGCGGACGCCAGGTTGATAGTGCCATTCTCGCCGCCTTGCAGCTCTTCGCGAGCTAATTGAATGTCGCCAAGAGTCAACTCCTCGCGAGTGCAGCCTAAAAGATACAAGTTCAAAACCGCTACCGACGAAAACACCGCGCCAATAACAAATGACTTCTTAAAATACCATCTCACGCCCGCATTGTTTAGTGTTCTGATTTTGCATTATAACAAAAAATTAAGCCGCTTTATCAGCCGCTTAATTTGTTTGATTTTAAAACAAGGTAAAAAAAAATTCTCTGTTCCCCGCCATCAGGGGTTCGACTCGGGAATAGTCACTTTACTCAACTTGAGGTCATGCGATATTTGAGTGACCCAATCGGCCACCGCGGCCACCGCGTTTAGTCCCTTTCGGACAATTTCGTTTCCCGAAGAATTGTCGCCGTCGATCAGCCAATCAAAAGGCTTATTGTTTTCAATTTCCTTCAGGCGGGCTTGCGCCTCGGTCAATAATGTTTTCATTCTAGCGTCGTCCGTCGGATTGAGGCTCTTTACGTAATCGCTCAAGCCGGGGCCGCTGATTTCGGAACCGTCTATGCGCTTGTATTTGCCATAATATACATTTACGATGCCCTGCATATTCAGCCATAAATCGCGATGCGTATTGTCGCTAAAACAGGAGTGTTCCTGCTCTTGCGCATTCACCCTTAAAGGCGTCCCCATTCTTTCGCCTGACATCTCGCCTTTCGCCAAGCGCCCGACGCCGTTAAACATGCAACCGATAGCGGAAGACAGATTAGCTTCAAAATTCTTTCTGTAATTATCTGCGCCGGGCGCCCAAGCGTCGGCAAGGGCTTTTAAATTATCTATTGCTAATTGAGTAATGGCCTTCAAATAAAGCGCCCGACGGTCGCCATAGGGCGCGGTGGCGTCGTCGGTCGTCAGATAGTCTTTGTAAGAGCGTTGACCGGGGATTTTACTTCCCGCAGGCGTATTATCCTGACCCCACAATAAAAACTCAATGGCATGGTAACCTACCGATACTTGGATATCGTCTCCATTTGCATTTTTCCTTCCGCCGTCAGGCTGATTATTGCTTACCAGTACGTCTTGGCTGATAGTCGGGAACTCTGCAGGCTTATTGACAATGCCTGTGGTAAAATCCTTCTCGGAAGAAGAATAGCCGTGCGAGGCGCCTGACAGATAGTCGATATAGCCTTCATCCAAAGGCCATGAATTTAATACTCCGTCGCCCTTCTCGCCATCAATCGGGCCATCGTAGAAGCGGCCTATTTCGGTTTGCATATACGGCTCACGGGCGGCCAACCATGCCTTTTTGGCGTCCTCCAAACCCTGCTCGGTGGGGTTGGCCAGAAATTGCTCTATTTTGGTTTGCATGGCAACCGCCGCCTTGTATGAGTCTTGGTAACCGGCCTCCAGAATATTGGCGTAGTTCGTCGCCACTTGAGATTCGAGGGAGGGACCGGCGGCGGGCTTGTCTTTGCATGCGCCTAATAAAATCACGGATAATAATAGGACGGAAGGTAAAATGAATTTTTGCATTGGAATAAAAATTTAAGTGTTGCCGATAAATTATGCCGCAAAACAAAAGATTATTTAGAATGAATCCAAATAAAATTTAGAATGGATCTAAATAAAGTAATTTTTAAACATTTTAATTTTTATCAAATAATTGATTTTAAGCATTTTGCTTACAAATAAAATTTTGTCGCGGACGGGGTTTTAGAAATCTCCTGAAAATATTTATTCAAACATCCCCTTCGATTATCGGCAGGAAATTTGTCTGCCAAGCCCCTGAAAGCTCGGCGGGCGTCGGAGAAGAAGTCATCCGTCAGGCGTTGTTGCGCTTTAGACGCAATGCGGGTTAGAAATCAGACGCTTCGGCGGCGGGACGTCCGACCGCCATGAAACCCGCGACAAAGAATTTTTCTTCCGCCAAATCCTGATTTATTTCGCGGCGACTGAAAAAAACGCTTGCCTGCTTGAGCTATAAATTCGTAAACTTGCCGATAATATTTGACGCTAAAAATGAGAGCTTATAAGAACGAAGAACTTGTCAATGAAAGCTATGCTTTTAAAATATATTTTTGGGTTGTTACTTTTATTGATATGCAATATTTCTATTGCCCAAGAGTTGAATACAGTTTTTTATGCTTGTCGCCACCGTCAGGAAACAATCAAAAAGTCGGGGAAGAAAGGATGGATGCCGTGGACAGCAGAAACAGAAAATAAAGAGGCGCAGTTGATATATGCTCCAAATCATTTGTTATTTGTCTCGGCTCAAGGAACAGACACCGTATTTTTATCAAAAATTAATAAAACCGCGAGAGATTTTCTTGGTCATAGAAGGGTGTTTTATATTACTTACAACAGCAAATCCGATTTTATCAGCTTGTTGTTTTGCAAGAAAAAAAACGCGAAAAAATTTAAGCGTTTTATGTTGGAAAACGGAGGGCAATACAAAAGAAATGTGGTTGCGAAAACACTTTTAATTCCGCTTTTGCTGTGTGGAATTGGCATACCTGAGCCATTGCCTTGCTCATTGTCTAAATGGCTGGACGCTTGTCAATGAAAGATATGCTTTATAAAATATTTTTAGGGTTGTTTTTGGCGATAGGCAACGCGGCTCTTGCCCAAGAATTGAATACCGTTTTTTATGATCGTGTCCATCGTCGGGAAATTGTCAAAAAATCAGGGAAGAAAAAATTGCAATCGCGGGCGGCGGCGACAATGACAGCCATAACCGCAACGGCAATGGGAACAGCAAAAGCAACGGCAACAGAGGCTCAATTGATATATGCCCCCGACCATTTGTTGCTTATCTCGCCTCAAGGAACAGACACTGTGCTTTTATCAAAAATTAATAAAACCAAGAGGGATAAAACTGACCGCAGACAGTTTTATATTACTTACAATAACAAATCCGATTTTATCAGTTTATTGTTTTGCAAAAGAAAAAACGCAAAAAAATTCAGGCGTTTTATGCTTGAAAACGGAGGGCAGTACAAAAGACATCTCGTTGTGAAAGTCCTTTTATTTCCATTTATTGGATTGGCTAAATTTGAGTCATTATTGCTTGATTTGTTTCATCCGCAACTTAAATCTGAATGGCTATATACTTGTCAATGAAAAACATAGCTTGTCAAATATTTTTAGGGTTGTTTTTGGCGATAGTCGGCATCTAAACAGTCGCGGTTGAATTCATTTTAAATTTGCGCTTCGAGTTTATGAAAGCGAGTAGTCGGCGTTCCCAGCAACAGGCTGGCTTGCGCAGGCTGAACCGCGCCGCTTCTCACGGCATCGAGGACTGTTTGCGTAAAAAGTCTGCCATTCTTGTTAAGTTGCCACAAGTATGGATTTGCCCCGCCCGATTTTTCTTTTTGCTTTAGTTTAAGCGTCGCCCTCTTTTCTGCTTCCTTTTTTAAAAAGGCTTGATAATCTATGGCGGCTTGCTCTTTCAAACGCTGATATTCAGGCCAAGAAATAAGCCGCAGGTTTAGGGCTCTTGCCAAAAAGGCAAAAGAACTTACCCCAAGAGTTTTTGCCGCCTTGAATATTTCTTGAGCGTGCCGAAAAACAGACCTGTCCATATTTTCCATTGCTTCGCTTGGGATTAAAGCATTTGCGGCCGCTTCATTGCAGAAAAGTTCTGTCGGATTTAACTTATTCCCATTCATTATTTCAGGTTCAATGGCGTTTGAAATGCCGTCGGCGGCTATCCAAATGTGCGCAAGTTCATGAACCAGCGTGAACAGTTGCGGCGCATTCCAATCGTCTGTGTTTACAAAAACAAACGGAGCGTATGGGTCTGCAATGGCAAACCCTTGCAATTCTTCCGAATCTAATTTCATTCGGGAATGAATGAAACTGGCCCTTGACACAAAAATACCGACCGTTTCAGCGGCGTCTATCCACTCTCTTATAGGGTTATTGGTCTTGTAGGCAGTCGGGTTAATTTTTAATGTCCTTAAAATGTCCTTGGCGACCGCTTGCGGATTGTCATTCAACGAAAACCTTCCCGCGAAAGCTAACTTTTCTTCATGATTGTCAGCGTACACGTCGCTGATCCAAGCCTGTTTCTGTTGAATTTCCCGAATAATAAAAACAGAAGAAGTAGTGAGTGCTTTTGAACCCGGCCTTCTAAAATCTTGCAACGGCTGAAAGTCCCTTGGAATTTCTTGGAGGAAAAATAAGGCAAACGGTCGTCTGTATGCTTTTGCGAGCGCTTGAGCTTGCCGTATGGTGGGTTGACTTTGTCCTGCTTCCCATTCTTTTAATTTGGCGGGCGTCGCGGAAACTTTGGAAGCGGCGGTTTCTTCGCTCATTCGCGCCGATTCTCTTGCCCATTTTAGAACATTTGGCGTTATGAATGCTTTGTCTGCCATTGCGGCCTCAAAAATACAATTTTTAACATTCCGTTTATC